>P_2C_Sed_3_UnCtyDRAFT_1000037_pt1 | contig 13789 bp, 15 predicted proteins | sample Pon2CUnioCityCA_4_FD_10232 | JGI IMG/M metagenome (IMG submission 10232)
GTGGCAGCCCGCCGCTGGCACGTCAAAGCACCGCATGTACGGGGATTCCTAGTTCAACGGTTGTGCAGGCAAGTAGTCCAGCACGGACCCGGCCTCCTGGAGTGGCTCTACCACCACCCACAGGACACAGAATCACTGTTCTACAAACGGGCACGTTGGCGCCCGCAGCTATCCTACTGGCAGGAAAGAGACAAAGGAGCCCAGACCAGCTTTGCGCGTCCTTGACTTTGAAGACCACGTCGCCCAGGAACTATCCCACGCGAGATTCGATGCCCAACGGCGCAACTTGCGCCTGCTTACGGCGATCTTTTTCATCCTCTTCGTATTGGCCATTTTTCTCCCCTTGGTGACGGACACTGCCTGTTGGCCTGGGCTGCTGATGGGAACACTGGCACTAACGTCAGGAGCGGGATTGGCTCACTTTGAGGGCCGCTTCCGGGCCAACAGCGCTCTGCGCGGCCAGTTGCGGGCTGGCCTGCGGGGACAGAACCGCACTGTCGACATTCTGTCAGTTCTGGATGATGAGTACTATCTGCTGAACAACCTGAAACTGCCCGAGCGCGCCGACGATGTGGACCACCTGGTAGTTGGTCCGAACGGCATCTTTGCCCTCGAAACCAAGAATCACCGGGGGCACGTCTACTGCCGGGATGGGCAGTGGTACCAGGCAAAGGTGAGCCGCAGTGGACGGCAACAGCCTGAGGAGCCGATCCGGGACCCCACACGGCAGCTCAAGCGCAACGTGGACTATTTGCGAAGCTGCATCAACAACACCGATCGTGCGCTAAGCCGCCAAACACGGCTGTGGATCGAGGGTGCAGCGGTCTTTACCCATCCCTCGGTGGGCGTCGAGCTCGGGCCGCAGACCCGTGACAGGCTGCCGTTTCCCGCCATCCACGCGCGAGAGCTACCCGCGTATATCACGCAACACACGCCCCGCCGCCCCTACTCGAAGGGCGATGTCAGGCGCATCGTCAGCATGTTTGCCCATCTGCAAGCGCCCAGCTCGCGGCACACTGCCTGAGAAGACAAAGAAGAACAATCTACTCCAACAGACGACCGTTCCGCGCGTTGGATACCTGCTCGAGGAGATCATCGTAGCGGGGAGCCATCTGCTGCCAACCGAAGCGGGCTATCACGCTCTGAAGGGAGAATGTACGGGTCTTCTCTATGGCCTGCAGGGCGTCGCGCAATAGGTCCACCAGTCCGCGTTCGTCATCGTACAGGCAGTTGCCGTGGTGCTCCGCCGGGATCAGTTCGGGGTAAGACAGGCGGTTCGGCAGGATAGGCAGACAGCCACAGTGGTGCTCCGCCGGGATCAGTTCGGGGTAAGACAGGCGGTTCGGCAGGATAGGCAGACAGCCACAGTAACAGGCCTCGACTATGGCTGCCCCAAAGAACTCGTGCAGGGCTGTGCTGACGACGATGTCCGACTTCCATAACAAACGCGCATAGTCGGCAGGGTCCTCAGCGTAGCCGAACTGCACGATCTGGTCCGGAAGGCGTTGTCGCGCTTCCAGGAATTCAGCCGGCTGATTGCGAAAGCTCTCCCCCAGCAACACCAGTCCAAAGTCCAGGCCCTCATCAGCCAATGCATAGACCGCGCGGAAGAATGCCTCCGGGTTTTTGTCGTACTCCCAACGGTGGTTCCACAGGATCAGCGGCCGACCCGCCGGCGGATGCTCGGGACGATATCGATCGAAGCGCGCAAGATCCAGTCCCAAAGGCAGCACGTGGGATTTCTCCCGCACGGACTCGACAGTCCACAACTCGTTATAGTCGGGGAAGTGCTTTAGCAGACGAGGCAGTTCATCAAAGAACTCCTCCAGGTGGTAGGTAGAGTTAAAGAACACGACATCAGCGCGGAGAGCGCTGGCCAGATTGACAAAGCCGTAATGAAGGTCGCGCTTCTCGCCTGGCTGCAGCGGATAGGTGAGCTGGTTCTCGTGGAAGTAGAGGGCCACAGGAAGGTCTGCAATGGCCTGTCCGGCCAGGGTGAGAAAAACCGGCAGGTTCAGCATATCGGACGCGAGCAGCACATCGGGCCGATCTTCAAGCGCTCTGGCCTTGCGAGCCAGGGTGATCGCCCCACCCTGCATGCGCCACTTCCAAAAGCGGCCCGGAAGCGTGAGTAGCCGTATGTCGTGAAGGCTGTGTGCTTGCAGGCCCTCAGCCCACGCTTTGTGCGAGCCGGTGTAGTAGGGTTCGATGAGCCACAGATTCATGGACCTAGTCCCCTGGAGGAAGCAAATCGGGGTACCCAAAATCGGGCCGGCGAACGGATGGACCCCTGGGCCAGCATACGCAGGTCGCTCATCTGGACTCCCAGAGGTCCATCAGGGAGTCAGGTTAGAACTCGGTTGCGCCGGTGAAGGTAAAGCCGCCCAGCTTGAGGGCTGGCTGGACTGTGCCGCCCAGACCACCCATGCCCGATAGCAATCGATAGTCCCTGCCGATCATCTCCACATGGTTGAGCGCCTCCAGATAGCTCTGGGTGAAGCGCAGATTCTTGACCGGGTAGGCGATCTTGCCGTTTTCGATCAGGAAAGTGCCATCCCGGGTCATGCCAGTCACAACGACCTTGGTCGGTTCCGCGGGCCTAGTATAGTGGAAGCGCGTGATGTAAAGCCCCCTCTCGGTACTGGAGATCATTTCTTCCAGGGTCGCATCGCCAGCGCCAAAGAAGGTGTTCAGGGGAAAGGGGCCAAAGGAATTGGGTGCAGGCAACGCGTGGCCCGTGGAGGCTTTTCCTTCCTCCTTGCCGGCACGATACGAGTCGTAGACCACCCCGCGCGCCACGCCCTTTTCTATCAGATCTACGCGCTGCTTGGGCACGCCCTCAAAGTCAAACGGCAGCGGAAGGCCACGAGGATCCGAAGCATCATCCCAGATAGAGACACGCGGGTCCACGATCTGCTCGCCTATCTTGCCAACCATGAAACTCCGCCCTTCCTGCATCGCTACGGCGCTAAAGCCAGTGTAGGTCATCATTGCGATCAGGTCCTGAACAGCATAGGGCTCTAGCACAACGGTGTATTCGCCAGGCTCGATGCTGCGCGGGTTCTGGCTCTGAAGGCATTTCCCCACCGCTTCGCGTCCGATTGCCTCGAAATCGAGTTCGCTCACGTCCAGGGCCATATCGGAGGCATAGCCGGCGCTGGTGTCGCTCATGATCACCGTGCTGATCTCGGCCCGAGTCGTGGAGAAGCGGCCGAATACACCCAACGAGTTGGCCACTCCGACCTCTAGGACAGACGTCGTGAGCGCCCCTGAGGCGACGACGCCCGCATCACGAGCCATGAGGCAGATCGCACCCGCCCCTTCTGCCCTCTCTTCGGGCGTGCAGGCAGCAGTCGCCTGGCTGAAGGCGCTGTAGTCAGGTAACGGTTGGGGACCGGGCAGCGACTTGAAGTCGGGATTCTCCGGCTGGAGGCGGGCAATGGACAGCGCATTCTCGAGCGTGCTTTCCAGCGCCTCATCGTCCAAGTTGTTCGTGGTCGCCACACCTACCCGGGTACCCAGCACCACACGTATGCGAACCTCGGTATCGGTCTCTGCCACGTTCTGGTGGATAGTCGAATTGGCAAAGCGGGTCAGGTACGTATCACCGGCCAGCACAACCACCTCGGTCTGATCAGCAGTGGAACGGGCCAGAATGCCGTCAGCAAGTTCCTTGAGTCGTCTCTCTCCTAGCATTTTGTCCCTCCCCTACTTGATCATCCCGACTTGGATGTCGCGGAATCGCGCCGGCGCCGTGCCATGCCCGGTATGCGCCGACTGACCTGGCTGGCCCTTGCCGCAATTGGGCGTTCCCCAGACTCGCCAGTGGTCCCGATTGCAGATGGCATCACAACTGGCCCAGAACTGCGGTGTGATGCCGGTATACGTAGCGTTCTTGAGCATGCGCCCCATCTTGCCATTCTTGATTTCGTAGGCAATCTCGGTGCCAAACTGGAAGTTGAGGCGCTTGTCGTCGATGCTCCAGCTCTTGTTCATCTCCATGTAGATGCCGTCGTCGGTGTCGGCAATCAGGTCATCAAACTCCCACTCGCCTGGCTCCAGATTGACGTTCGTCATTCGGATTATGGGTATGCGGTTCCAGCCGTCGGCCCTCATGGCGCCGCCAGAGGCCTCGGGCGCTGTATCGCCTACGATGTCACGCAATTGCTGCGCAGTCTCGCGCGAGGTGAGATAGCCACAGAATATGCCATTGCGCACAATGGGTACCCGCTGAGCCGGCACGCCCTCGTCGTCCCAGCCAAAGGTTCCCAGTCCACCAGGGATGGTGGCATCGGCAGTCATGTTGACAATGTCGGATCCGTAGCGGAAAGAACCGTACTTTTCCGGGGTGAGAAAGCTGGTGCCGGCGTAGCTGGCTTCGGTACCGAATACGCGATCCAGCTCGATGGGGTGCCCGCACGACTCGTGGACCTGCAGGGCGAGTTGGGTAGCATCGAGGATGATGGTCGTCACCCCGCTGGGGCATTGGTCTGCACTCAGCAGGGCCACAGCCTCCTCGCCGACACGGGGCGCATTGCCAGGCAGGTCCATGGAAAGGATCGCCTCCCAACCTTCCTGGCGCTGATCACGAGCAAAGGCATTCGGATAGGATCTCTTCTGGACCTCGCCTTTCTGCCGGTCGACGGCAGTCGCGGTAATACCGCCTCCGGACTCGATGATCTCTTGCTCTACGTAGGCTCCCTCGGTGTTGGCAAAGAGCTTCTCCTCACGCCATAGGGCGACGCTGGCGCTTGACACCATGACGCCGGGCGTGGTCCGGAGCCCTTCTTCCGCTCTCAAGAGAAGATCGAGCTTTTGCTCCAGCGGCACATCCCAGGGATCGATCTCAACCGGGGTACGATATGATCCCACGTGGGCTACTGGCGGCCCAAGGTCGACGTCGTGGACCTTGAACATGGCGCTGGCACGCGCAATCTGCACCGCCAGGGCCGTGACCCGGTCCACTTCGGCGGGGGTGAGGATGGCCGAGCTGGCAAATCCCCAGGCCCCATCCACGACCACCCGCACGCCGAAACCCTGGCTTTCGTTATCCGACAGGCCCTCGACCACCCCATTCTTGACGGTGATCCCCTGCGTGCGGCGGACTATGACGCGGATGTCTGCATAGCTTGCGCCTTGAACCTTTGCCAGGTTCAGGGCTCGGTCTGTGAGTGTTCTCAATGTCCTGCCTCCTTCTGTCTCGATGACTGCTCGGAACCGGATGTCAGTCCGTGCCTCGTGAGCTGCTCCACATATTCAGGCAGCAGTCCAATATGCTCCAACTGTACGTATTCTTGCGCACCATCTGGATGTACTGGCACAGTCTCGTGCGCCCAGGTAAGGTGATAGGGAATATAAACCGCGCGAGCACCGAGGGCCACCACGGGAAGAATGTCGCTGCGCAGCGAATTGCCCACCATGAGAAAGTGCTCGGGCACGATTCGGTGCTTTTCCAGAACTGTCCGGTACACCTCTTTGCTCTTGTCTGTCACAATCTCAACATGATCGAAATACTCAGCCAGTCCCGAGTTGGCGACTTTGCGCTCCTGATCCAGAAGGTCCCCCTTGGTGAGGAGCATGAGCTTGTGGGATCTGGACAAGGTCTGCACCACGGGCTCTACGTGCTCCAAGAGACCCACCGGAGCTTGTTTCATCTCCTTGGCTATCTCTATGATTTCCCCGATCGCACTCGCCGCGATTTCGCTACCACTCAACCTGGCGGCTGTCTCGATCATAGACAGGGCAAAACTCTTGATACCGTAGCCAAAGAGGGGCAGGTTGGCCATCTCGGTCGCGTACAGCTCGTCCAACGCCCCATCATCTGGATGGTAGGCGCGCAGCAACTCCCGAAATCGTTCCTGGGCAGCGGCGTAGAGCGACTCGTTGTGCCACAGTGTATCATCGGCGTCAAAAGCTATCACGTCAATGACCATNATCAACCAGCACGATCCTTGTCAGCAGCTTTCCGCGGGGGTTCATACCGCTCNTAGTAGCCCAGAACCTCTCCATCAGGGGCGCGCACCACACGCATGTAGATCCGGTATTTCTCGTTGTCGGTGATCAGGCGCTCGTCCAGGCCTTGATGCATTTCGGCCAATATCTCCTTCATCATCTGCTGCGACAACTCGTTATGGCAATCGAGCACCGAGCACCCCATGAGGCTCTCCCGCTCATCGTAGTGGGCAATGGCCGCCTTGTTCATATAGCGCGTCACATGGTCGGTATCCGCAACCAGTATCGGATCCTTCAGACTGTCCAAGATAGCAGCCATAAACGAGGCATCAATCATGTAACCTCCCCTTTTCGCAGTTCCCTCTGCCCTGAGCTGACTTGAGCCAGAGCAGGAGCTCACAGCCGCAGCTAAAATAGGCCGTCCACAGATAGGTAGCGCTGGCCCGTATCGGCCATAACGCAGACAATAACAGGTTCCCCGGCCGATTCGGCCGCTATTTTGAGCGCCACATGTGCCACCGCCCCAGACGATATACCGACCAGAAAGCCCTCCTCCCGTGCGATGCGACGGCACATGGTAAATGCCTCGGCCTCGCTTACAAGAACGATCTCGTCGATCAGCTCACGATCAAGGGTCTCGGGCACAAAGCCAGGCGCCGTCCCCATCATTCGGTGCGGGCGGAAGATGCCCTGCGAAATGGTGGGGGAATCGGCTGGTTCCACCGCTATGAGGCGCACTCCCGGTTTCTTCTCCTTGAGAAAGCGCCCAGCCCCGCAAAGAGTCCCACCAGTGCCCAGGGCTGCCACCAAGATGTCAATCCGGCCGTCGGTATCCTGCCAGATCTCGGGGCCGGTCCCCAGGTAGTGGGCGCGGGGATTCGAAGGGTTGACATGTTGGCCCACGTAAAAGTACTCGGGATGCTCGGCACGGATCTCTTTGAGTCGTCTCCGCGCCCCTGCGGTACCCTCGGCGGCGGGGGTGAGAACCAGTTGCGCACCCAGCGCCTGCAGAATCCTGCGACGCTCGACGCTCTGGATCTCGGACATGACCAGAATTGCCCTGTAGCCCTTGACCGCTGCGATCATGGCCACGGCCATCCCGGTGTTGCCGCTGGTGCACTCGATCAAAATACTCCCTGGCGCGAGCTCGCCCCTGTCCTCTGCATCTTCAATGATCTGCAGCACAGCACGATCCTTGAGACTGAGCGGGTTCATGAACTCGCACTTGGCAAAGACGCGCCATCCACCTGCCAGCCGAGCCAGCTTTAGCAGTGGCGTGCCGCCGACCATGCCGGTTATGCAGCTGTGGAATCTCATCGTTCCCTGGTTCGCCAATTTCCGTCTCCAGACAGCGCTTGACCGATTGCGAAAAGCATTGTACAATAGGCGCGCTTTGGGGCCAAACCTGGCACCTTCGCTAGCCGGGCGACCCTGTCTAGCCAGAGCCTGTGCGAACGGATCACACAAATGTGGACAACCAGCCAAAGAACAGCTGGTTTCTCTATAAGGGGTAAAGAACGGAATCATGCCGATCTATGAGTACCATTGCGCCGATTGCGATAGGGACTTTCAGAAGCTCCGCCCAATGAGCAAGGCCAGTTCACCTGCGCCTTGCAGCTATTGCGGGGGCCAACACACTGTGCGCGCCCTCTCTCTCTTCGCAGCGATCAGCAAGAGCAGCAACGGAGAAAGCCGTTCTGTAGGCGGAACCTCAAGCGCATGTTCATCGTGCGCAGCCACCAGTTGCGCCACCTGCAATCACTAGTCGCGCACAGCTACTGGAGCCGCCCCGCACTGAAAGGAGCCCTATGGACCTATTTGAAAAGTGTCGCACTTGGACCGCTGCCAAGGACCTGAAGGACGCTGGCCTGTACCCCTATTTCATGCCCTTGGACGAGACCGAGGGCAATGAGGTCACCATCGGGGACAAAAGGCTCGTGATGATCGGGTCGAACAACTACTTGGGACTCACCACACACCCCAAAGTGCGGGAAGCAGCCATCGAAGCCACGCGCCAATTTGGAACGAGTTGTACTGGCTCGCGCTTTCTCAACGGTACCCTGGCCTGGCACTTGGAGCTTGAAGAGCGGCTGGCTGATTTTATGGAGAAGGAGGCGGCCCTGGTCTTCAGCACCGGCTACCAGGTCAACTTGGGCACAATCTCCTCCTTGGTTGGGCGAGGCGACTATGTCATCACTGACAAGGATGACCACGCCAGTATTGTAGACGGTTGCCGCCTATCCTTTGGGAAGCTGAAGCGTTTCCGCCACAATAACTCCCAGGACCTGGAAAGAGTGCTGGGCCAACTGCCCGCCAAGGGCGGCAAGCTCGTGGTCGTGGATGGTGTCTTTAGTATGGCAGGCGACATCGCTCCGCTGCCCGAACTCGCCGAGATTTGTAAGAGGTTCGATGCCCGTCTGATGGTGGACGATGCGCATTCGGTCGGAGTGCTGGGTGGCGGCAAGGGCACACCAGTGCACCTGGGCGTAAATGACGACGTGGACCTGGTGATGGGCACGTTCAGCAAGTCCTTCGCCTCTCTCGGTGGCTTTATCGCAGGATCCGAGCCGGTCATCCACTACATTCAGCACCACGCCCGCTCACTGATCTTTAGCGCCTCAATGCCGCCGGGGAATGTGGCAGCGGTATCCGCGGCACTGGACGTGATGATCGAGGAGCCGGAACGTATTGAGCGCGTGAACGAGATCGGCGACTATATGCGGAAAGAGTTCCGAGCGCTGGGCTTTGACACAGGTCCCAGTGAGACGCCAATCATCCCCATCATTATCGGCGACCAGAACGCTACCTTTCTCACCTGGCGGCTGCTCTTTGAGGAGGGCGTGTACACCAATCCAGTCATCCCGCCGGCGGTGCCCGCGACCCAATCTCTGCTGCGCACCAGCTACATGGCAACACATACCAACGAGCAACTGGAGTTTGTACTGGAAAAGTTTGAAAAGATCGGCAAGATGCTTGATCTTATCTAGTGCGACGGAGCCCCCCGCGCGCCGGGCTTGATCTGGCAGCCTCACGGATCACGGACGTGCAGGGATATTCAGCCATGGCAACGATTCCGCTTCCGCCCCCAGATGCCTGTACGGCAGCGCCTGCTGCAACCATTTTCCCGAGAACTGATAGCCCCCATCTGGCTTGCCAGAGCGCCAGAGTTGGGTTATACTACTCGCACTTGTCCCGGAGTGAGCCTGGCAGCAGGCAAAAGCTCCGAGAGACGCGAACCAAGGTGCATTGATGCAATCAGAAGAACAACCCAAATCCCGAGGATGCGCGGTTGTCCGCGAGATCCTGGAGACTATACTCTTCACGCTGCTCATCTACTTTCTCGTCCGCTTCTTCGTGTTCGAGAACTACCGTGTCCAGGGCTACAGCATGACGCCGACCTTGGAGGACGAGCAATACCTGGTGGTCAGCAAGCTCAGCTACCGAATTGGCGAGCCACAGAGAGGGGATATCATAGTCTTTGAGGACCCGCACAGGCAGGATCGCAAACTGATCAAACGCTTGATCGGGTTGCCGGGGGAAGTAATCGAGATCCAGCGTGGAGAGGTGTATATCAACGGGCAAAAGCTAGATGAGCCATATCTAAATGGCCTGGGGCACTATTCAGTACCCTCTACACCGATCCCAGGTGGCCAGTACTATGTCCTCGGGGACAACCGCAGTAACTCCAGTGACTCCCATAGCTGGGGGACCTTGGACGGGGAGAATATCGTGGGCAAGGCTTGGCTATCCTACTGGCCCCCGCACCTATGGGGGATCGTGCCACACGAGGTTTATGGAAGCGTCCAGTAGCCGGATACAAGTGACGGGAACAGAAGGACAGGCATGACGTATTCGGAAGATCAGGTCAAGGCCATTGTGCGCAAGGTCCTGCTCCGGACCTTGGGACCGGACGGGGTCGAAGAAGCCGAGACCAAAGCGCCGTCCAGCCAGAAAGCTCGCCGGGCGCGAACGACGGTCACTGAGGCCGATGTGCTTGCCGTGCCATCCGGGGGGAAGCTATCCATCCCTGCCAATGCCATGATCACACCCCTTGCCCGCGACACGGCAATCGAGCGCCGGGTCGAACTGGTGCAAGAGCCCGACGCTTTGCTGGAAGCGGAGCGCAAGGTTGCGTCAAGCTCCAGCCGGTCCGTTGCCCTGGGCGCCGACCATGGCGGCTATGCGATGAAAGAAGACCTGAAGGGGTATCTGGGAGACCTGGGCTACGAGATCATCGATTGCGGCACTGGCAGCAAAGACTCGGTGGACTATCCGGACTTTGCCTACGCAGTTGCCAAGTTGGTGTCTGAAGGACATGCCTGGCGCGGAATCATGGTGGATGGAGCAGGGATCGGATCCTGCATGGCAGCAAACAAGGTTCCTGGCGTGCGCGCAGCAATGTGCTACGACCACGCCACGGCAGTCAATTCGCGCGAACACAACGACGCCAACGTCCTGACCCTGGGCGGCGTGCTTCTGGGCACGAACCTGGCCCGCCAAATCGTCAAGACCTGGCTAGAGACCGATTTCGGTGGCGACCGGCACGCGCGCCGGGTGAACAAGATCATGGCCATCGAAAAGCGATTCTCGCGCAAATAACGAGGGACAACCGTGAGACTCGATCCGGCGACCGTTGAGAATCTAGTCGAGCAGATCACCAAGCAGGTCCTGCTCCTGCTCGCCGAGGAGCAGGCAAGCACGCAGCCCGGTGACAACGGCGGCACCTGCACCGACTGTATCGGCGAGTGTGTCACCAAGTGCGAAGACAAGATCAAAGAAGTGGTAGATGCTGGCGCGTCGCGACTCACCTCGACATTGGGCAACGTCGATATGAGTACAGACATCGCCAAGCTGATCGATCACACCCTGCTCAAAGCAGATGCTACACAGGATCAGATCGCCCAGCTCTGTTATGAGGCGAGCAAGTTCGCGTTTGCTGCCGTTTGCGTAAATCCTACCCACGTCAAGCTGTGCAGCCAGCTCTTGAAAGGCAGCCAAGTGCACGTCTGCACAGTAGTTGGCTTTCCACTGGGTGCGACGCCGCCAGAGGTCAAAGCCTACGAGGCCCAGCAAGCAATCGACGATGGGGCGACCGAGGTGGACATGGTCATCAACATCGGCGCGCTCAAGTCCAAGGATTATGCACTGGTCGAGCGGGATGTAGCCATGGTGGCGCGTGCCTGCCATGCGGGTAGGGCCATCTTGAAGGTGATCATTGAGGCCGCCTTGCTAACGGACGAAGAGAAGGTGATTGCCTGCCAGTTGGCCAAGGCAGCAGGCGCCGAGTATGTGAAGACCAGCACCGGATTTGGTCCGGGCGGAGCTACGGCGCACGACGTGGCACTGATGCGCCAGGCAGTAGGGCCGGGGCTGGGCGTTAAGGCAGCGGGAGGCATCAAGAGCCTTGCCGATGCAAAGGAGATGGTGGCTGCTGGAGCCACCCGGATCGGGGCCAGCGCCGGGGTCAAGATCGTGCAGGAAGCATCATGAGTATCAGGCGCAACCACGCAGCAAAGGAGATGAACATTGGCCGTTGATCTTCGTTCCTACGTATTCTTGGATAGCTTGCAGCCCCAGATGGCTGCATTCATCGGTTCGACCGCGCGAGGATTTCTCCCGCTGGCTGGGGATGCGTCCCTGTGGGTCGAGATCTCGCCCGGGATTGAGATCAACCGCATCACGGACGTAGCGCTCAAATCTACCAAGGTGCGGCCCGCCGTACAGGTGGTTGAGCGGCTCTTTGGCCTACTGGAGGTACACTCTTCGGAGCAGGCCGAGGTGCGCGCCTCCGGTGAAGCGATCCTCGATGCCCTGGGCGTGCATTCTGAAGAGCGCTGGAAACCGATCATCCATTCAAGTCAGATCATCCGCAGGGTGGATGCTCACCAGACCCAATTGATCAACCGCAACCGCAACGGCATGATGCTGATCGCGGATCAAACGCTATACGTGATGGAGGTGGAGCCTGCCGCCTATGCGGTCTTGGCAGCCAACGAGGCAGAAAAGGCAGCTAACATCAACATCGTGGAGGTCCGGCCCTTTGGCAGCTTTGGGCGGGTGTACCTCGGTGGCGAGGAACGCGATATTATGGCTGGATACACGGCAGCGGTACAGGCGATTGAGGACCTGTCCGGACGCACGGTAGCATCACGACGGAAGGACTAGAGCGCGACACGTGCCGTATGACACGTGAGATTTGAGAAGGAGGACAAGATACAGATGGCAGAAGCATTGGGCATGATTGAGACTCGAGGGTTTGCCTCCGTGGTCGAAGCAGCGGACGCTATGGTCAAGGCCGCCAAGGTCGAGTTGGTCGGCTACGAAAAGATCGGTGGGGGCTATGTGACCGCCATCGTCCGCGGCGACGTCGCTGCCTGCAAGGCCGCTGTGGAAGCAGGCGTCCGTGGCGCCGAGAAGGTTGGCGAGGTAGTGTCAGTCCACGTCATCCCCAGGCCGCACGTGAATATCGATCTCGTGCTACCTCTGGGCCGGCGCGAACAGGTCCTGCAGGAGTTGGGAGAATAGGCAGCCTATGAATTTGCTGCACGAGTTGGCTCCCGGACCCGACGTGCCGGATGTGATCTATGTGGTCGTCGAGGTCCCCAAAGGGAGCCGTAACAAGTACGAGTATGACAAGGGGCGAGGCTTTGTCAAGCTGGATCGCGTGCTCTACTCGCCGATCCACTATCCCGGCGACTATGGGCTGATCCCGAGCACCCACTACGACGACGGCGACCCGCTTGACGTGCTGGTCATGGTCAACGAGCCGACCTTTCCGGGGTGCATTATCGAGGCCCGGCCCATTGGCCTGTTCCAAATGATGGACCGCGGCGTTGCCGACGACAAGGTGTTGGCCGTACCGGCCTACGACCCGATCTTTCAGGACTACTACGACCTGCCGCACATACCGCAGCACTTTTTGGCCGAGATGGGGCACTTTTTCGAGGTCTACAAAGAGCTGGAGGGCGTGCCAACTGAGGTCATGGGTTGGGAGCGTGCAGATGTGGCGCGCAAACAGATCTTGTACGCGGCAGACCTCTACCAGCAGCGACTTGCCGAATCAGCGGAGTCGGAGCTTTAGCAAATGGAGGTTGTGCCCGGCCTCCACTGGGTCGACAGCATCTGGGATACGAAGGTCTATATCCTGCAGGAGGGGGATAGGGCCATCGTGATCGATGCTGCCATGCCGGGACGTGCCAGGGCTGTGTGGCGCCACCTTCACGGGCTGGGATACGAGCCCGATGCCGTGAGCGGCATCTGGCTTACCCACGGCGACATTGACCACATGGGCAGCGTAGCAGCACTCAAGGCACGCTCCGGAGCTCGGGTTGTGACCCATCGTGCGGACGTCCCGCTTGTGGCTGGCATCGCTGCCCGCCAGCTGGGCCCCCTGCCGATGTCTGGCACCTATCAGAGGTTGTTCAACTTGGTCGTCCGCCGGGTACTCCGTTATCAGCCCACAGAGGTGGACCACCCCGTTGAGGATGGGGATGTCCTCGGCGGCTGGCAGGTTGTGCACACGCCGGGCCACACTGCTGGAAGCGTGAGCTTTTACCATCGCGAGCGCGAGATCATTATCGTCGGTGATGCGCTTAACCACAAGCGCGGAAGGCTGGGAGCACCGCCCCCAATCTTTACGCCTGATATGAGGCAGGCTCATGCTTCCATCCAAAAGATTGCGGGACTGGATTTCGATATCTGCTGCTTTGGTCACGGCCCGCCACTGAAGGGAAACGCTGCCCAACGGGTGCGCGCGTTCGCCGAGTCGCTCTCGCTGTGACGCTGTATCGATAGGAGGATCAATGCTACTGGGCAAAGTGGTAGGCACGCTGGTGGC
>P_2C_Sed_3_UnCtyDRAFT_1000041_pt1 | contig 13320 bp, 16 predicted proteins | sample Pon2CUnioCityCA_4_FD_10232 | JGI IMG/M metagenome (IMG submission 10232)
GCTACTTCTCCCAAATAAAACTCACAGAACCTTTGACGGTCTTGAAACCAAGACTCTGGTAAAGCCCAACCGCCGCTTGATTGGCAACGTCCACCTCGAGCACCATCTTCTCATGGTGATTCTCTGCCGCCCTCCGCAGGCTGGTGCCCAGAATGTACTGGGCCAGCCCCTGTCTCCGATACTGGGGGACCACACCCACGCCATGAACGTACGCACCTTCGGCGACGATGTCAATCTTGACAAAGCCTACAATGGTCTCACCATCAAACAGGACTACCGAGGCCTCCGCATCCATGGGAACCTGGCGGGAGAAGAAGCTTTCAAAGTTCTCACGCCGCTTTGCCTCAGATTGTTGCGCATACCGCCTATCTCCGCCTTGCGAGAAGGCTGCATCGTAGCTGAGCCAGAGTTCGTCATTGGTAATCTCGGCCAGTGTGCGGACTCGCATCGTATCGGGAATCTCCCGGACTGAGAAGTGGAGTTGCTGCAAATCCGCTTCCATAAAGTACCACTCGTATCCCTGCGCCATTCCAGCCGCCTCATAGATAGCTCCACACTGCGCAGCATACGCCCGGTATTCGGCGGTCAAGTTCATCAAGAACACTTCCATCCGGTCTCTGCCCGAAGCCTCGGTGTACCGGATACACTCTTGCACCAGTTGCTGGGAAATTGCTGGATTCAGCGGGATGACCAGGGGATGCCAACTGAGAAAATAGGCCATCGAATCTGTCCAATGATAGAGTCCAGCCCATCCACGGAGCACACCCCCCGTACGCGCCAAGGCGAGGAAATCAGGACAATCACTCTCAGACCTCAAGATGGCGGTGATCTCTTCCTGGGTTTCGCCATACTTGTACGGGATGGGGAGCTTGCCGTACGCCTGATGCGTGAAAGCTGCGAGTTCCTGTGCATCAATCGAGTCTCGGGAGTGACCTGTGATGTTTACCATAGTGTTTTCCTTACAAGCACAGTTAGCCTGGCGATATCTACTCCAACAGAATGCGTTGACTATATCAGTCTGAACAAATGTAGATTACGGGCACGCCCGTGGAAGCGACCAGATCCGCAGGTTAGAGTTTCTCTTTGTGCGTAGCGCGGTCGGGCTCCACGCTCCCGAGTGATATTATATCACTGCCTCACCCCTTGAGCCAAACTAATCTCTGGCGAGCCGCATGGCACAACTGCAGACGGGCGTTCAGCGATCTTGTGAGAGTCCCTTCCACTTGGGTCTTCCACGAGGCTTGGAACTACACATGGTTCTGCAGCATCAACTCCTTGGGATACGGATGCAGGTACACCTGCTGGTGCACCCAGTCGGGCACCGGATAGCGGCTCAAGTGGTGCTTCAGCAGCGTCAGAGGCACGATCAGCGGCAGCAGCCCCTGCCGGTAGTCCTCGATGAGGCCCAGGAGCTCCAACCCACCGCAGGTAGGCATGGTCTTCGCTGGACAGGTGATTCTTGAGGTAGCCCATCAGGTACTGGAGCACGTTCACATGCTTGGCCCCCGCCGCTTCGCTTACAGCCCATTCCTTCGACGGGCTCGGGACATTGCACGTTCAAGGCTTCCATGAGCATGGCCCCGTACTCGGCCGTCAGTTCATTCCAGTCCCGCTTGCCCGCATCTGCCACGAGGCGGCCCCAGCGCCCCGTTGGGCCATCTCGGTGTAGTGCCAAGGCACTGGGCGTGCCCAGTGGCCCTGGGCCATGGCGCTAAACAGTCCTGTGCCTGCCTAGCAGGTCAGCTTGTGGTCGGTGTGGAACTTGCCTGCCCTGACCGCAGGGACAGGGACCAGGCCGCCGGGCGCTTCGCGGCGACGCCGAGGTCGTCCGCTCGGCGGAACCGTGGGCTCCTCTACCAGCATTCGGGTCCATGCGAACGTGCAGTTTGCCTACGGCAGAACTGCCAAGCGGAAAGCCAGGCTTTCCGCCGTAGGCGGTCAGGTACAGCCAGTGGTTAGTGGCCCTTTTTGGAGCCCAATAGGATACTATTGTCCGGAGGGCAGGTACTCATTCTTTCATACGTCTAACTGCCAGCATGGTGATGTCGTCATATTGCTGTGCGCCCATGGCGTAGTTCTCAATTTGCTCTTGGATTTGCACCAGCAACGAGGACAAAGTCTGGTCTCCGGCGAACAATGGAATCAGTCCCTCCTCACTGTAGTATTCGCCTGCGGGATTTGCCGTATCAGTCAACCCATCGGAATAGGCGAAGAACGTGTCACCTTGTTCAATCACCACTTCCATGATGGCGTACTCTGCATCAGACGCCGCGCCTACCGCAGGACCCGTAAGTTTGAGAATTTTCTTTGCCCCATGCTTATTGATCAACATTGGCGGCAGGTGACCGCCATTAATATAGGTCAATACGCCTGTGCGCGGATCGAGCATCCCCAAAAAGATGGTGGCGAACATGCCCGTATCGCCGTGGGTTTCGGCGATGTAGTTATTGGTCAGTGAGATGGCGTCCTTTAGCCGATCCGCGGAGGACTTTCCGTCACCGGATCCCACACGTGCATAGAAATCCATATTGGATACTGCACGAATAAAACTGCGGAACAAGGTCATGAATAGCGCCGCACCCAGGCCCTTGTCACACACATCGGCGATGACCAGGCCGATCTTTTCTTTTGGCAGTTCGAATACATCATAGAAATCTCCAGCAACCTCACGGGCTGGCTGGAGCGACGCGGCGATTTCCCAACCTTTTGGCTGCGGTAGGATATTAGGTAGGAATCCCGCCTGAATTTCGCGACCAATCTCAAACTCGTGTTCAAGCGCCATGAGGTATCGTTGTTCCTGCTCCCACAGGCGGGCAGTTTCGAGGGCAACGCTCATAGAGTTGGCAAGAGTTTCCATCAAACGCACGTCGGACTGGCTGAAAGCATGTTCTTTCTGCATATCCACCAGAACGATCTCCCCTCGCATGGCCTCCCCCATCGTCAACGGGACATACAGGGCGGACTTGGGAAGGCCCCCACCCGTGGCATCCACACTCTGATATTGGATGACTGCCTGCTCCATGTTCTCATTGATCAGTAGCGTGTGTGGGTTTTGGAGTAAATGCCCGATAAAGCCCTTACTGTCCACTTTGAACGGTGTAAGAGCAACCCGCCTGCCATTCTCAACCAGGTATGGCGCAGACAATAAATCGGTTTCAGAGTCATAGACCCCAATGGTGAGATCCGCCTTCTTATAGATCTCGCGTATCTTTTCGCCCACCAATTCGTAAATGGAAGCCATGTCCAGTCTTTGAGCCAGCCCCTCCTGCACGCTATTGATGATCTGCAATTCTGTGGCGCGTTGTTCGGTCTCTTTGAGCAGGCGCTGCGTCTCATTGAAGAGCCGTGCGTTATCGAGGGCGACGCTCATCGAAGAGGCAAAGGTTTGCAGGAAGCGGACATCCGATTCGCCGAACGCATTTTCCTCCTCGACATTCTGCAGGCTCAGGATGCCTGTTACCTGGTCGCCAACCAGCATGGGCACACCAAGCCAGGATTTGGGCGTGATGGTCCCGGGCAGAGTGGGCTGACCGAGATGCGCTGCCTGTTCAGCAACGTTGGTGTTCACAAGTATAGGTTGTCGCGTCTTTACGATCTGGGTGCGAAATCCACCAATCGGGAATTGCCCAGGTGCATAAACGCGTTCACCACGTTCGATGGCGTAACGATGTTCGATGGAATCGGTCTGCGGGTCATAGGTAGAGATCATTACGACCTGGGCGTTGAAAAAATCGCGTATTCCATCTCCGACCAGATCGTAAATGGATTGGACTTCGAGACGCGAGGCGAGTCCCTGCTGAATACGGTTAATGATAGTCAGTTCCGCCTCGCGCTGGGCAAGTTCTAGCTCTAGTTTTGAACCGCCATCCTTGGGCAAGGACGTTTGGTCAGACATACTCACACTTCCTCTTTTCGGTTGAATCAAGCTGAACGGACAAGGATTCATGCGGCGCAAAGCCGCCAAATAATGTGCTTCCCTGCGGAAAGCTCGAGCGAGCGCTTCACACATTGTACCAACGTTTGGAGCTTGGAGCAAGTGCCCAATCGGAGGGCTCAGGAGCACTGGTTTTACGACAGGAGTAAGATGGTGTATGCTGTTGTTGAGGTAGCAGGAGGGAGTACCAGCAATGGCAGAACATCAGCGAGCCTGGGAGATATTCGTCGAGAACCGTGAGGCCGTGATCACGGCGCTGGAGCGAGGTGAGTGTGCTGGCATCTTGCCTGCCGCGCGCGGATTCCTAGATGGGTTTGCCGGATTTCTGCTGGAAGCCGGTGTGCTGGATGTCATGGAGGGGTTTCCGGACCATCGAGAGAGGCGGACGATTCCCATGTTTTTCTTTTGCAACGTCCTGGTGTATCGTCCTCTGTTCCGTCTCGAACGGATGGCGCCGATTGAGCGCACCTTGTTTCGGTCGCCGTACATCCTACGGCAGATGGGCTTCAATGCCCTGCAGATTGAGGAAGGCTTCTATCAGACGCCAGCAGGTCAGCGTCCCTTTCGAGCACAGGCGATTGCAGACTGCTTTTCCAAGTCCAAGGCAGAGGACTTTCTAACCCACCAGAAGATAGTGCTCAAACATCTAGCAGCATACTGTCCTGCCCAATTCTTGCAGGGACTGTGGGTGATGGACAGTGTCCACTTCCATGTTCCCAAAGGGGCCCACACAGAAGCCTTTGACTTCAAGGTGTGTGTCTTGGGTGTCTGGCAGGAGTCTGTGGTCTGGCCTATGCTTTGGGCCTTTGTCGGAGACCCTGAGAATGAGACCGTGGTGGGCAAGCGGGTCTTTGCCGCAGCCGAGGAGGCTCTGGGAGAAGGCGCCATTCGTCACTTGCTCATCGATCGCGGCTATCTCGACGGTCCCTGGCTCACAGAGCTCTACCAGCGCGGTACCCGAGTGACCATTGGCGTCAAAGAGAAGATGCTGATCCTCGAGGAAATGCATAACCTCAGCCGCTTGTCCGATGCTGTCTGGACAGAGGTGGACCCGCCCAAACTGCATGACCAGCCTTTGCCCCAACGCATGGTCACTGGCTTCACGGACCTGCAGAATGAATGGGCAGGATGCGATGCGCCCCTTTGCGGTTGCTTGATTCGCGATACCTACCCTGATCGTGTGGTCTACCAAGGACTGGTCACGACGACATCAACCACGACTGCTGTCGAACTCCTTAATGACAACGGGAAGCGATGGACACTGGAAGAGGTGTTCATGACCCTGACGCGCTATTGGGACTTCGATAATCTTCCCCCTTGTCGTCAGGGAGTGGCCTATGCCCTGGTCCACTTCGCGCTGAACGCCTTCACCTGGCTCGGTTTCTACCTCCAGGAAACGGATGCCGCCGATGACATCTCTACCTGGAACATGGCTCCACCCAGCCTGCTTCTACCTGAACGCGAACTGGCCGTCTATGCCGATCACTACTTCGCTCTACTCCGACCGAGCGAACTCCTGGAGATCATTCTCGAAAATGTGGACGCATGGAAGGCCAATCAGTCAGCCCTGCTGATGGCACTACGGTTCTGTGAGGGCGGCAGCTAAAACCAGTGCTCCTGTCGGAGGGCTGTGCCTATGGTGGGCTTGTTGGAGATGAGCTTGTGCAGAAGAGAGGCACCAGGAAACGGTTGTGGCGAATCCTTCTGATAAGACTGGACACCAACGACAAGACCTCCCCGGTCTAACTACCCGTATCCTGATTCGAAAGCATCTTGATCCACAGTAAGCCTTGCCAGGTCTACACGTGATTGCGCAGCATGAGCTCCCTGGGATACGTATGCAGATACACCCGCTGGTGTACCCACGCTACGCTCGGGACAGGCACCCACTAGGGCACAGGATAGCGGTTCAGAGCCGCGTGCTAATGGCACGCACCTTGGCAGAAACTGCCCTACTAGAGGCTGCAGCAGCTTCTGCACAACTCGACGGGGGAACATGCCGGTGCCGTTGCGCGGGCCATACCGTGCGCCGATGTCCCTTTGTCGGCGTTGTACACTCTCACACGAAACAGACCCGACGAGGGCGAGTCCTTCTTGCAAGACTAGACACAAACGAACAAACCGATTCAGCCTGACAATACAGCTACAAATCCAAAGACAGCAGGTACTGGACTGACGTCAGCTACAGAACATCAAGCGGTCAACACGCTGTGACCCGCTAGACAGCCGCTTTTAGCTCTTCGCGGATGACCTTGCGCAGCACATTCTCCAGGGTCTCGTCCCGATATTGCCTATGCTCGCGCAGCGCTTCGTTGATCAGCGTCTGGTAGTTGCCGCCTCCCGCGTCATGCACCTGCTGGCGAAACCACTCCAACACATCCGTATCAATCCGGATCGTGATCCGGGGTTTGCCAGGCGCAGGCGTTGTTACTGCTCCCTGTTTCGCTCCCTCAAAATCTCGTTCTCTGTCGCTCATGACAGCGCTTCAGTGGGCAGCGCTACATACTCGGCCAGAGAATTCGATTTCGGCACCGGCAACTCGTCTTCAATGAGACCACGAACGTGCATTTGGATGGCCTCGTACATATTCTGCGTGACCTCATCATGGCTTTCGCCGGTTGCTATGCACCCTGGCAAATCCGGGGAGAAGGCTGAGTAGTTGCCATTTGCTTTTTCGATAACGATAAGAAACCGATACATCCTTCCTACCTACCCTTTCCCTTTTCTGGACCCTGCAACTGTGCCTGTTTCAGGATGCTGTTCAGCGTCCCAGGAGCCAGATCGTGGCCAGGATGACCGGCAATTGTGACACGGGGGGGGGGGGTCGGTGGCTGCCTCTCGTGGCAACCAAATACCAGCCATCTTTTTCAATCAGCTTGATGACTTCCCGAACCTTCATCGCCATTGAGCTCTACCCATCGGTCAGTGCTCACGAGACCCTTGCAGTGCACATCGCTTGAGAAAGTATACCACCATCTGGGCGAATGTGCAAAAGGGATTTGGCCTACACATGATTCCGCAGCATCAGCTCCTTGGGATACGGATGCAGATACACCTGCTGGTGCACCCACGCTGCGCTCGGTACAGGCACCCAGTCGGGAACCGGATGCCGGTTCAGATGATGCTTGAGCCGGTGCGAAGCTACGTCAGTGGCACGATCAGCGGCAGCAGCCCCTGCCGGGTTTCCTCGATGAGGCCAAGGAGCTCCAACCTACCGAAGGTACACCTACCTCCGGTAGGCGTTGTCTTCGCCGGAGAGGTCATTCTTCAAGTAGCCCATCAGGTGCTGCAGCACATTCACGTGTTTGCCCCGCGTGCCCATCACACCCAGCCCCTCCATGAGCATGGCCCCATACTCGGCGGCAAGCTCGTCCCAGTCCCGCTTGCCCGCATCTGCAACTAACCGGCCCCGGCGTCCCGCCGGGCCATCTCGGTGTAGTGCCAAGCCACTGTGCTTTCCAGTGGCCGTGGGCCATCAGCGTCAGCTTGTGGGCCGTATGGAACTTGCCTGCCCTGACCGCAGGGACAGGGACCAGGCCGCCTGGCGCTTTGCGGCGACGCCGAGGTCGTCCGCTCAGCGGAACCGTGGGTTCCTCCTCCAGCATCTGCATCCAGCGGTAGTAGGCCCTGTCGTGCTTTTCGACAGGCAAGACCCGCTCGATAAAGTTCTCGCGCAGCGGCAGGTCGTTGAGCCGGCCCTCCTCCTCCAGCGGCAGCAGGGGAAAGCGGTTCATGACCTCGCGGGGGAACATGCCCGTGCCGTTGCGCTGGGCCATGCCGTGTGCCGACGTTCCTTTGTCGGCGTTGTACACTCTCACACGAAACAGACCCGACGAAGGGCTGTCTTTCTTATAAGACTGTACAAAAACGACAAAACCAACTCGCCTTGACCATTCGAATACCGCTGTAGTGATGACGAGTACGCCCTAACTTGACACGCTTAGCTGCCCACACATGTGATACCAGTACGTTTCGCAGAGGGCTTGCCATAACGCATCGTAGACTAGTGGTTTCCGAGAGTTGACATTCACGCATTTTCGTGATACACTATTCTACGTGGAGGTAATAATGGAAAGACAAAACATTACTCTGTCGCTTCCCAAAGACACCCTGCTCAAGGTCAAGTTGATCGCTGTAAAGAGACAGACTTCCGTTTCTGGTCTGCTGGCCCAGACCCTTGAGAGACTCGTTGAGCGCGAGGATTCCTATACTCACGCCCGCTTGCGCCACCTCGAATGGCTGGAACGTGGCATGGACCTGGGTACTGCTGGTCATGTAACCATCAGCCGAGATGAGCTCCATGAGCGAAACTAGATCCTTGCAGTTCGTCGATACCAACATCCTAATCTATGCACACGACATCTCAGCCGGCCAGAAACATGGTCGGGCTAAGGAGTTGATGCGTGATCTGTGGCACTCGGGCGACGGATGCCTGAGCATCCAAGTTCTCCAAGAGTTCTACGTCAATGTGACCCAGAAAGTCACCAAACCGTTGTCCGCCGAGGCCGCGGCGCAGATTATTGCTGACTTGTCGGTTTGGGAAGTGCATTGTCCCAAAACGGAAGATGTATTGCATGCAATCCGTCTACAGAAGCGATACCAGATCTCATTCTGGGATGCGATGATCCTGGTCAGCGCCCTTCAACTGAGCTGCCACATGCTCTGGTCAGAGGATCTCAATCCGGGCCAGGTCTATGACCAAGTGGAAGTACAAAGCCCTTTCTGAAAGGGTTCTTCCTTGGCGAGGGCTGTTCACCAAGCCTACACATGATTCCGCAGCATCAGCTCCTTGGGATACAGATGAAGGTACACCTGCTGGTGCACCCAGTCGGGCACTGGATAGCGGTTCAGATGATGCTTGAGCCGGTGCGAAGCTACGTCAGTGGCACGATCAGCGGCACCAGCCCCTGGCGATAGTCCTCGATGAGGCCCAGGAGCTCCCACGTACCTTCGGTACGCCTTGTCCTCGCTCGAGAGGTCCTTTTTGAGATAGCCCATCAGGTGCTGCAGCACATTCACGTGCTTGCCCCGCGTGCCTGTTCCTTCGCTCCGCTCAGGACTTCGCACGCCGAGGCCCTCCATGAGCATGACCCCATACTCGGCTGTCAAGTCGTCCCAGTCCCGCTTGCCCGCATCTGCCACGAGGCGGCCCCGGCGGGACGCCGGGCCATCCCGGGGTAATGCCTGACCGGCGGTCAGGATAGGCTATGGACCGTGGCGCGAGACACAGAGCATGTCTCGCGGGTCAGCTTCTGCGCGGTATGGAACTTGCCTGCCCTGACCGCAGGGACAGGGACCGGGCCGCCTGGCGCTTCGCAGCGCCGCCGAGGTCGTCCGCTCGGCGGAACCGTCGGCTCCTCGTCGAGCATACGAGTCCATGCGATCGTGCAGTTTGCCTGAGGCGGAACTGCGCGGCAAACACCCGCTCGAAAGTTCTCGCGTAGGGGCATGTCGTTCAGCCAGCCTTCTTCTTCCAGGGGCAGTAGCAGGAAGCGCTCCATGATCGCGCAGGGACGAACAGGCCGGCGTTTGAACGCGCCGGTCCGTGCCGTTCCGCTGTTGCGGACTCGCTGGGGCACACTTGCGCCCGCAGACGATCTCNAGACTCACAGCAGAGCATCTTCAGAACCAAGAGGAACGCGTCGTACTCCGATTAGAAGCGAGCCCAAGATCACCTGGGCAAGGCAGTCTCAAAACTCGCCATCTATCTGCTTGTTGTAGGCCATTTCTAGCCATTGGATTCCTGGCATTCCCCTTGACAGATGGCAAGTTCTGTGGTACTATCTAGGCAGACTAGTTTGCAGAACAAACCAGTCTTCCAGGAAAACCGCCTCTTTGAATAGATATGGGAGGTCACAATGCTTGAAAAGATCGACCTGAAGCAGGTTGAGCACAACGTGCTCCGCGACTTTTTTCAGGACGGCCTGACAGACATGCTGTTCGGCGCATGCTTTTTCTTCCTGGGGCTGCTCCTTCCGCAACACGGCGGCTTGGTAGTCTTTCCCATCCTTCTGCTTGCGTTCTCTGCACCGCTGACTATGGGCCTCAAGAAGCACTTTACGTACCCGCGCACTGGGTACGTCGCGTTCCGCCAGGGGGATCCCGGGCCAGTGCCTTGGTTCGTCCTGGGCTCCCTGGTCCTGGGCTTGGTGGCCCTCGTTGCCGTGCTAATTACCGCCGGGGTTATCGCCGATCCAGGACAGTGGTACCGCTGGATGCCCATCTTATTCGGCATCTGGCTGGCCGGCATGTTTCTGGGACTGGGTCTGCAGGTCAGGCTGGCGCGCTACTACGTCGTAGCTGGCGTGGCGCTTGCCGGCGGTCCCCTGGCTACGCTGTTGCCCTTGAGCGGGAAGCTGTCGAACATCGGCCTGTTCTTTGCTGTCCTGGGCGCCGTGATCCTGGCCTGGGGCGTGTTTGCCTTCGTCCGTTTCCTGCGAAGATACCCGCTCCCGGCAGAAGGGAACGCCGATGTCAGCAACTGAGACGGCTGGTACAGATCTCCAGCCGATCGCAGGCATTGACCGTCTTGTCCACGAGCCGGCCCGGCTGATGATCCTGACCATCCTCTACGTCGTCGAAAGCGCCGACTTTCTCTACTTGATGCGCCAGATCGGCTTGACGCGGGGAAATCTCTCCTCGCATTTAGGCAAACTGGAGGCCGCAGGTTACATCGATGTCAAGAAAGAATTCGTGGACAAGATCCCTCGGACACTCCTCCGCCTGACCGACAATGGACGGGAAGCGTTCCAGGCCTACCGCCAAGACATGATCGGGTTACTTGAGGGCTTGGCTGACTAGCAGAACCAGGCACAGATCTCAGAAACCCGCAAGAGCCGCTGCCAAACAAGCACTGCACTGGGGCTTTGTCCTTCTCGCTAAGGCCCCAGAGTGCTTTCAAAAGACAGTGGGCAGCATAGCAACGGACCCCTCACCCGTTCTATCTTCCAACGTGGACTGGGTCCGCTCGTGATTGCGCAGCATAAGCTCCTTGGGATAGGGATGCAAGTAGACCTGCTGGTGTACCCAGTCGGGAACCGGGTGGCGGTTCAAGTGATGCTTCAGCAGCGTAACCTCCATCTCCAGGGCAGCAGCAGTCGTGCGGCGCGCCCCTTTCCTGGCCAGCTCGTCCAACGACTGCGTTTGTCCTTCTGTGTCATCAGTGGTAAGCTCGAAGATGGCGTATCCTTTCCGGGGTCTCGGCCGCTTTTGGGTTTTGCTCACCCCAAGGATACGCCGCTTCCTTTGTCATGTCAATCCACAACTTCTGATTATACCTCCTATTCTCTGGTTATGGCTCGAGGGTGCGTGACTATATTTGCGATGATTTGGATAACAAAAAGACTAAGCAGAATGATTCCGCCTGTCACAGAATAATACTTCCAAACCATTACCACAAATCCATAGTTCATCGAGATGTAGAGCGCGACATAAGGGACCAGTTGTTTCCAATCCATCTTCTCTCGGAATGGAATCTTCAATATCCAGTCATACAGGGCTTCGATTGCCAGAAATGCCAAAAAGATCCCCAAAAAGATAGTGTATCTTGGTGTCTTCTGTTCCTGTTGGACGAGGACAATAGCATAGATGGCCGGAATCGCCAAAAGGAAATATACCCATCCGATTCTTTGCAGAAGAGCAGGACGATTCTTGCGAATAAGAAAGATAAAAATCAGAAACCCATTGTTCACAAGACCTAGCGTGAAGAAGAATGGTTCAAGCATTTTGAGGTCCTTTCTGTTACTTGTCCATTTGAGCCCCTGATATCGGCCCAACGGATAAGGATTCAGGGGGCGCGAAGCCGTCACATAATGGCCTTCCTGCGGAAAGCTTGGTCGAAAGCCTTGTCGGGCGCTTCGTACATTCTACCTGCGTTTGTGATTGAAGGCAAGTGCCCAATCGGGAAGCCGCGCCTGCGTGGGGCTGATGGAAATGAGTTTGCGCCAGAGACGTGGAAACGAGGTATTGGTTGTGGTCAGTCCCTGTTATAAAGAGGGACTCAAAAGACAAAACCTGGCAGGCAATCAACTAACTCTGACAGCTCGATTCCAAGAAATGAAATCTAGTGACTGACGTTTCCGATGCCCTAACGGTCCGCGCATGAGTCGCCTTGCGGCTTATGCTGCGTTACTCCTCTGGAAGTCAATCTACAGAGCCCCAGCTACCCTGAATTGAGCGCCGCTATAGCAGGGTCGGTTCCATCCGCTTGTTGGGCTGCCAAAGAACGGCCAACTGCCTCAGCAACAAGGCGAGCAGGAATATTGAAACTCAGGCGCTCCGCCTGGCAAACCATTGACCGGCCGTTACACCGGAAGCAAACCCTAGTACAAAGAGACCGGCTTTGGCCGCCAACGAGACATCACCCCAAAACACAACTGAGAAAGCGGCCGCAAAAACGAAGAACATGATCGACAGACCAATCAGCATGTTATTTGACTTCATCGCAAGACCTCCTTTGTGAATGGAACTCGCTTCTCCATTCTCTCACTCCTTTCCCATCGCGATACCTTCTAGCCACAGTCGTGCCATGGCAGGCACCTGCAGAGGAGAGGGAGTTCCCAATGCAACGAGAGATTCGCCAAACTCTGCCAGGACCGGAACCACAGAGCTCTTGCCAAGAGAGGAATGGTGTGACTGCTTTGCCTTGGCACCAAGGAAACAAGCCGGGCATGATGCAGCGAAGGTGTTGGGATGGCCCGGACTCAACATAGAATATACCACAGAGGCACACCTCTGTCAAAGGGTAGTTCCTCATTTGAGAAACGAGTTTCCACCCGATCAGTCCCGAACAAGGATCCTCCGGACTGAGACGATGACCAAAAGCCTACACGTGATTGCGCAGCATCAACTCCTTCGGGTACGGATGCAGATACACTTGCTGGTGCACCCACTCGGGCACCGGGTAGCGGCCCAGGTGGTGCTTGAGCAGCGTCAGCGGCACGATGAGCGGGAGCAGCCCCTGCCGGTAGTCCTCGATAAGACCCAGGAGCTCCTGCTTGTCCTCACTCGAGAGGTGATTCTTGAGATAGCCCATCAGGTGCTGCAGCACGTTCACATGCTTGCCCCGTGTGCCCATCACACCTAGCCCCTCCATGAGCATGGGCCCATACTCGGCGGTCAGTTCCTCCCAATCGCGCTTGCCTGCGTCGGCCACAAGGCGGCCCATCTCGGTGTAATGCTTGGGGCTGTGCGACATGAGCGTGAGCTTGTGGGCTGTATGGAACTTGACCAGGCCGCCGGCCGTTGGCTCGTCGTCTAACATTCGCGTCCAGCGATAGTAGGCGAAAACCCGCTCGATAAAGTTCTCGCGTAGCGGCAGGTCGTTGAGGCGGCCCTCCTCCTCCAGGGGCAACAGCGGGAAGCGATTCATCACCTCCCGCGGAAAC
>P_2C_Sed_3_UnCtyDRAFT_1000043_pt1 | contig 13258 bp, 10 predicted proteins | sample Pon2CUnioCityCA_4_FD_10232 | JGI IMG/M metagenome (IMG submission 10232)
CGCCCCTCCCCGAACCGATCACCCCGGAGAACGACGAGCCGCTCCCCGACAAGCTCGGTCCCGAACCGAGTTACATAGGTCAGCCACCATCTCTTGGTCAGGGACAGCCGCTGGGTGCCCTCACGGGGACAGGAGTGTGGCTCAGTGCGGGACACGGCTGGTATTGGGAAGATGTTCTCCAGCGCTGGACCACACAACGAGGCAACAACTATGGCCTCGTCGAGGATCTCGCCAACGCAGAGGCGGTCAACTACTATCTCGCCCGCTATCTGTGGAACGCCGGTGCGAGTACCTGGCTCGTCCGCGACCGGGGCATGAACGAACATGAGATCATCGTCGACAACGACGATGGCCTGCCAGGCTATAGCACCACCGGAACTTGGGAGCCCAGCACCACCCCAGGCTATGCCGGCGGCATCTACCAGTGGACCAGCACCTACAGCACCCTGACCGCCACCGCCACCTGGACGCCCGACCTGCCTGAAGCAGGTCGGTACCCCGTCTGGGTGTGGTACCGTCACGGCGACAATCGCGCCTACGACACGCGCTACGAGATCCAACACGCCGGGGGCGTGACTCAGGTCAGCATCTCCCAGGAAGTCCACGGCATGACCTGGCGCTACCTGGGCGAGTACTATTTCCAGGCGGGCACCGCCGGGCACGTGACCCTGATCAACCAGTCGAACGACACCAGCCAAGTCGTCATCGCCGACGCCGTTCGTTTCGGCGGCGGAATGGGCAGCATCGAGGAATCGGATACTACCAGCAACCGGCCCCGTTGGGAGGAGGCCGCCAAGTATTGGGCCATGTACCAGGGAGCTCCCCAAGAAGTCTACACGGACGATGACGGCGACACAAACGACGTCATCGCCCGCCCCCGTTACGCCGAGTGGGAGGCAGCCAAAGGTTATCCCGGCGAGGGGGAAAGTGCCGTGTTCATCTCCTGGCACACCAACGCATTCAATGACACGCTGACCGGCACCGAGAGCTACATACACAACACCGAGCCCACCACCGGCAGTTTAGCGCTTCAGGATTGGGTTCACGCCGAACTGATCTCTGACCTGCGCGCCGCCTGGGATCCTGCTTGGGTGAACCGCGGACAGAAAAGCGCGGATTTTGGCGAACTGCGCGAGCTATCTACCATGCCCGGCGTCCTGTTAGAGATCGCGTTCCACGACAGCCTGAGCGATGCAGACGCCTTGCGAGAACCCGCCTTCCGCCAGCTTGTGGCCCGCGCCGTCTACCAGGGCATCGTCAAGTACCAGGCTCAGCGGCTGGGCGTGCCTGTCCATCTGCTCCCCGAGCCGCCACAACGCCTGGCTGCCCGCAACACTGCCCTCGGCGAGATCACCCTTACGTGGGCGTCGCCGCCCTGCTGCGATGGCGTGGTCGGCGATGCCGCTACGGCCTACAAAGTCTACCATAGCACCAATGGGCGTGGCTTCGACAACGGTGTGGTGACCAGCGACGCCAGCCTTACTGTAGATGGTCTGCCGGCGGGCTCGCTCCATTTCTTCCGAGTGACGGCCCTCAACGACGGGGGCGAATCGTTCCCCACACCCGTGGTCGCCGTGCGCACACCCATCACCGGGCAGATGGTCGAATTTCTCATCGTCGACGGCTTTGACCGGCTCGACCAGACGGCCATGATCCCCCAGTGGGAGAACAGCACCCTCGGCACCGTGCAGCGCATGTTCCTGGAGCGGATGAATAGCTTTGACTATGCCGTCGAGCATGGTCACGCCCTGAGCGCCTGCAATAGGGCCTTTGACAGTGCTGTCAACGAGGCGCTCGAAGCCGGTGATGTGGCCCTTGCTGGCTACCGGGCTGTGGACTGGTTTATCGGCGAGGACTCGGACGCCGATGCCTCCCTCAGCGATATCGAGCGGGACCTGCTGGGCGACTATCTCGACGGCGGCGGCAATCTGCTCATCTCCGGGGCAGAGATCGGTTACGACCTGGTCGAGTACAATCGCGACCCGGCCTTCTTCCGGGATTACCTGCGCGCCGAATACCGGGGCGACGATGCGGGGACCTATCAATTCACGGGGGTGCCCGGCGGCATCTTTGAAGGCCTGGCGGGCCGCTTTGACGACAGCACCTTCGGCACCTACGACGTAGGCTACCCCGATCGGGTGGCCCCGTTGGCTGGCTCTGTATCGGCGCTGATCTATGCCGGGGGCACAGGGGACGGGGCGGCAGTCAGTTACGATGGAGATTTCGGCGTGGTCTACGTTGGCTTCCCATTGGAGACTGTCACCGATCCCTCAGTCCGGGCTGACCTGGTCTGCGCCGCCGCCGAGTACCTGGTGCCACCTGTACAGCCCATCGAAGGCGTGGCGCGCATTATCAATCCCGGCTTCGAGCAAGGGCTCGTCCAGTCAGCCTGGCAGTCCACAGTTTCTGACAGCAACCCAGTCTATACTGCTTCGACCAACCTGCCCCCGTATGTGCAGCCATACAGCGGCGACTGGCTTGCCTGGATGGGTAGCCTGACTCCTGGCATCAGCGCGACCTCAACCTTGACCCAGGCCGTCGCCCTGCCCTCCGGCGATCCGGCAGCTACCCTGAGCCTGGCAACCTTTGTCCACCCTGGTGGCACCACACCGCAGGACGACAGACTATCAGTCCGCATCTACGATCTCACCGGCACGCTCCAGGTCGAGCTGTTAGCCTTGACCGGCCAATCCCCGGCCGATGCCTGGCAGGTTGCCCAGTTCGACCTGAGCGCATTCAGCGGGCAGACCGTCCAGGCTGTGATCAGCGCGACCTCGGCTGGCACCGCCTTCTTTGTGGATGATGTCAGCCTGCTTACCGCCGGAGCCTCCGGCCCGGACGAGTTCCGCGCGCTCTGGGTAGACGCTTACCGGCCCGGTATCAAGACCCGGAGGCAGATCGATGAACTGGTGGAGACCGCTCAGGCCGGCAACTTTAACGCGCTAGTCGTCCAGGTCCGCCGCCGCGGCGACACTTACTACCCTTCAGAGATCGATCCCTGGGCGCCTGATGCCGATCCCAGCTTTGACGCGCTGGCGTATCTCATCGAGCGCGCCCACGACGCAGGAATCGAGGTCCACGCCTGGGCTACTACTCTGGCTATCTGGGGTGGGGACGTGCCTCCNGCTGAGCCGAGCCACACCTTCAACGTTCATGGGTCCGGTGCCTCCGGGCGTGACTACTGGTTGATGACCAGCAGTACCGGCGACGAGCAGGCTGACAGTCTCTACTGGCTCGATCCCGGTCACCCGGACGTAGTGGCATACACGGTCGCAATCTATGCCGAGCTGGCGACCAGGTACGACCTTGACGGCCTGCACTTGGACCGGGTGCGGTACGCCTGGCAGGAATGGGGCTACAACCCGACATCTCTCGCCCGTTTTCAGGCGCAGACGGGAAGCACCGATCTGCCCGAGCCCACCGAGCCCCAGTGGCTCCAGTGGCGGCGCGACCAGGTGACCGCTCTGGTGCGCAAGATTTACTTGACCGTGACGGCTATCAAGCCGCAGTTGCAGGTAAGCGCAGCGCTCTCGGCCGCCGGCGGTGCTCCATTCACCGACACCGACTGGTACGACCGCACACCCTACACCCATCAACTCCAGGATTGGCGAGCGTGGCTTGACGAAGGCATCCTCGATCTTGGGTTGACCATGACCTACAAGAGCGAAGATCTGTACCCGTTGCAGTTCAACAACTGGATTGCCTGGCAGAAGGAGCACCAGTATGGGCGGGGCGTGGCCGTGGGCACAGGCCTGTACCTGAACACTGTACCGGACAGCATGTCCCAATGGCTCCGCGTGCGCCAGCCTTCCCCGTTAGGGTACCACGCCCTGGGCATTTCTGGCTACAGCTATGGCACGCCCAGCAACGACGGCACGCCACGCAGGACCTTCATCAATACCGCCGTGACCGAGGTCTTTACCCAGACCGCGCATACTCCGTTCCTCGCCTGGAAGGATGCGCCTGAGCTGGGCCACCTCATGGGCACCGTGATCGAGGTGTTTCCCTGTCCTGACACGAATCTCGACGGCTACCCCCTGACCCTGAACGGCCCCACGAGCCGTCAGCTGATCACCGACGGGAACGGGTGGTTCGGCGCGGTCGACCTTCCGCCAGGCACCTACCAGCTCTTGATCCAAGACCCTATTCGCAACGTGACCATTCAGGTACCGGTAGAGATCGCTGCCGGAGCCGTCAGTGAGCAGTCGATACTCCTGCCCGGCTGCGCGCCCTACAGGACCTACCTGCCGTTGATCCTGAAGCAGGCCGCGCCCTAACTCCCCTGCAACGACATCTTGCCCGTTCTCTTCTTCTATGATATAGTCACCACGCAGCGGAGGGCGTGCCCAAGCCCGATGTCGCCATCCTCGATGCACAGAAACCGGCGAAGGAGACGGTATATGGAACATGATCAGCGCTTGACAGTCTTTTGGGTCATCCACCTCGTCTTACTGGGCCTATTTGGTCTCGAAGTGCTCTTTATCCTCTCCGTATGGCTCAAGGCCAGGATTCCTGGGCTTCCGCCGGAGGCATCCCGTTGGCGCAAGCTGGGCGCGGCCCTGAGATTCATCATCGGCGTCGTCTTTAGCAAGCGCATCGGTACCATGTTAAGAGCACTCATCGTAGATGGCATGGTCCACCGCCGGCTCTATCGCATTGACCTGCGACGTTGGGCAGTTCACATCGCGGTTTTCGGCTCATGGCTGGCACTGGGCATCCTTTCGACCCTCACCGGCGTCGTCGTCGAGTTTCTGCCCCTGCTGGGTATGAGTCCGGAATCGGTCGCCGCCATTCCGATCCTTGGGCACCTATTCCACGCCGACGTCTGGTGGGTGGCTTTGCTCAACGAACTGCTGGGCCTGGTGGTCATTGCCGGGATGCTATTGGTGATCTACCGCCGCCGCATCCAGAAGGATCCCCAACTAAGGACCATCCCAGCCGACAATATCGTCATCGGCCTGCTGACCCTAATTGCCATCAGCGGCTTCTTTGCCGAGTCGTTCCGGCTTCTGGCTGACTATACTACCGCGGCAGGCGTCTTTGCGCCTGATCCTGCCATGCTCTCCCCGGAAAAGCTACCTCCCGTTCTGCACGACGTCTGGGGGCCACAGTGGGGTTTCGTCGGCTACCTGGCGGCCTCTCTGCTGGGTGCGCTGCAGATCGGCCCTGGCGCATGGGAAGCAGTCTACAACGTGATCTTCTGGCTGCATTTTATCATCGTCACCGCCCTGCTGTTCTACCTACCCTTTAGCCGCTTCTTCCACGTGATCATGAGCCCCGTGATCGTCGCCTACAACAGCATGCTGGATGTGCAGGCAGAGGGGAGGCACCCATGAGCGAGCAGAGCAAGAAGCTGAACCTGGCCAACTTTACCCTGCGTCAAATGATGGAATTGGAAGCCTGCACCCGCTGCGGCGAGTGCATCGAGGCCTGCCCGACCTTCTCAGAAGCGCAGAACGAAGAAATCCATCCCCTACAGAAGATCCAGCGGACCAAGAGCTTCTGGAAGGCAGATCACCTGGGCCTGCTGGCGCGGCTCTTTGGCATCCGAAAGGCCACAGCAGAGGACCTGGCTGCCTTTAGCCAGGGGACCTACCAATGTACCCTCTGCGCTCGCTGTCACGAGGTCTGCCCCGTGCGCATCGATACCCGCCCCCTGTGGATCTCCATGCGCGAGCAGCTGGTCGAGTGGGGCCTCTATCCCGAGTTCTTTGACACACTGCGAGATCGGGTAACTACCCAACACAACATCTCGGGGGATGCCAACGAGAACCGCTTGGTCTGGACGCAGAATATGGAACGCGTGCCCGAGGGACTTGATCGCAAGACCGGCACAGGCACCGTCTATTTCATGGGCTGTGTTGGCGCGATGTATCCCCGCGTCTATGGTGTTCCCCAAAGCTTTGTCCAGATCATGGAGCGCGCGGGGGAGGACCTCACCACGTTGGGTGGCAGTGAGTGGTGCTGCGGCTTTCCCCTACAGATCGCCGGGATGGGAAGTCACGCACACGCTCTCGCCCACCACAATGTCGAAGCAGTGCGAGCAATTGGCGCCCGGCGGCTGGTGACCACCTGTCCCTCCTGCTACCATATGTGGGCCCACGAGTACCCCGGCATCCTTGGCGAGCCGCTGGGCTTTGAGGTACTGCACGCCACCGAGCTATTGGTCGATTTGATCAAAGACGGCAGGATCAAACTGCATGGTTTCCCAATGCCAGTCACCTACCACGATCCCTGCGACCTGGGCCGGACCAGCGGCATATATGACGCACCCCGCCGCATCATCGAGGCTATTCCCGGGATTCAATTCACCGAGATGGCCGATAACAGGGAGATGGCCCTCTGTTGCGGCGGCGGTGGCGATGCAGAGATGGCCGATCCCGAGTTGACAGCCGCCGTGGGCAAGCGCCGCATCCTTCAGGCGCAGGAAACCGGGGCCAAGGTAGTCATCTCGGCCTGCCAGCAGTGCGACCGCACACTGGCCGAGGCGGCCCGCAAAAATCGGATTCGCGTCCGGGCGATGGATATTGTGCAGGTCGTGTGGCAGGCGATGCAGGGGTAAGCCTCAGGAAGATTTGGATTCGCCTAGTTCCTATGGTATAATATGCTCCGCTGTTGTAGAGAGAACAGAATCCTGGATACCGGATTTGTCGTATATCTTGACAGCAGATTGGTACCAGTTTATACTGCATAGTACAGAGCGGCGACGCTTCTGCTAGCGTGGCCGTCCAGCATAGAACTGAGGAAAGAGCCTCGGAAATGAAGGTACTTGGGGTCCTGTGAGGAGATCGGAGAGCGACCTGTCGCAAACAGGCTGATCGATCTTGCAGGCCCCTTTTCTTTGTTCGGAAGAGGAGGAAGATGACTCAAACCGATGCGATTCGGCTGGGAGCAGAGACCTCGGCAGAGATGAAAGAGATCGAGGAGATGGCGGCAACCTGCTACCAGTGCGGCACCTGCACTGGTGCTTGCCCGGTTGTCGCAGCTGGAGGGATGGACTATACTCCCCGGGCTATCATGCGTATGATCCAAGTGGGCATGGAGCACGAGACGCTGTCCAGCCAGACCATCTGGACCTGTGCGTCCTGCTATGCCTGTGCGGCTCGCTGCCCGCGCGATATCGAGATCACGGACATGATGACCAAGCTGCGAAACGTCGCCTTGAAAAAGGGCTACAAAGCGCGCCGGGGCAAAGTGTACAATGAGGGCTTTATGTCTATCGTCCGACGCCACGGGCGCATGTACGAACTGGAGCTGGTCGTTCGCTACAACTTGCTGACCAATCCCCTCAACTTCCTGGGGCTGCTGCCAGTGGGCCTGAAGATGATTCGCAAGGGCAAGCTACGCTACCTGCCCGACCACCCGCAGGGACGACCCGAGATCCGCCACATGTTCAACAGGGTGGAAGGAGATGCGGAATGAAATACGCGTACTTTCCGGGTTGTAGCCAGGAATCCACTGCCGAGGAGTACAACCGCTCCTTGCTGGCGGTGGCTGACCGTTTAGAGGCGCTCGACCTGATGGAGCTACCCGACTGGAACTGCTGCGGAGCCACGCCAGCCGCTACGGTGAACGCACTGCTGCCCCATGCTTTGGCCGCCCGTAACCTGGCTATCGCCGAGGAAATGGGCATGGAACTCGTCGCCCCATGCGCTGCCTGCTACAAGAACATGAACAAGGCCAGCCACAGCCTCAACGATGATGACGATCTGAGGGAGCGGATCAACAGCACACTGGATGACCACCAAGTCGGTCGCGCACCAAAAGTGAGACATCCAGTGGATGTGCTGGTCAACGACGTGGGAGTGGACAATGTGCCTGTGGCCAAGCCGTTGGAGGGACTGAAGGTAGCAAGCTACTACGGCTGCCTGATCACCCGCCCCAGTGGAGGGTTTGACGATCCGGAACGCCCCCAGTCGATGGACCGCCTGATGGAGGCACTGGGCGCGGAAGCCGTAGATTGGGCCTACAAAACCAAGTGCTGTGGCGGCGCCATCTATATGGCTGAGGAGGATATCAGCTTTACCCTGTCAGCCGATGTCCTGGCCCATGCCAAAGCAGCCGGCGCCAACGCAGTGGCAGTGGGCTGTCCCTTCTGCCAACTGCTCCTGGATCTCTACCAGCCTAAATTGGAGACCATCCGGGATACCACTTTCAACCTGCCGATCATGTTCTTCAGCCAGTTGATGGGCCTCGCTATGGGGCTCGATAGGGCAGATCTCGGGCTGGAGAAGCTGGTCGTGTCGCCCTTCAAGCTGCTGGCCGAAACCATAGATGCACCGGAAGACACCACCGCGAAGAAACCGAGATCGCGGGCACCCAAGCCGAAACCATGGGGAGTAGCCTGATGACAACCGCCAATGAAGACAAGAAGAAACCGAGGATCGGCGTATACGTGTGCCAGTGCGGCTCTAACATAGCCGCCACCGTGGACACCGAGGCCGTGGCACAGTTCGCCCAGGACCTTGACGGAGTGGTCATGACTCGTGTCAACAAATATTCCTGCTCCGAGCCAGGGCAGAAGACGATTCGCGAGGACATAAAGGAGCACGATCTGGACCGTGTGGTCATTGCGGCCTGCACGCCGCGTATGCACGAACCCACCTTCCGCCGCACACTGGATAGCGCCGGCCTGAACCCCTATTTCTTGGAGATGGCCAACATCCGCGAACAGGTCTCCTGGGTCCACCCCGCCGGTGAGGGAGCCACCAACAAGGCCAGTGATCTGGTTGCCGGTGCGGTGGAGCGGGTGCACTTTCACGAGGCCCTCCACTCCCGCAAGTCGCCCATCGAACAGGCAACGCTGGTCGTGGGCGGCGGCATCGCCGGCATCCAGACTGCCCTGGACATCGCTGACGCGGGCTACCGGGTCTTTCTGGTAGAGCGAGAGCCGAGCATCGGCGGCAAAATGGCCCAGCTCGATAAGACCTTTCCCACCCTGGACTGTTCCACCTGAATTCTTGGGCCGAAAATGATGGATGCCGGTCGGCATCCCAACATCGAACTGCTGAGCTACAGCGAGGTGGTGGACGTCCACGGCTATGTGGGCAACTTCCAGGTCAAGATCAAGCGCAAAGCGCGCTATGTAGATGAGGAAAAGTGTACCGGGTGTGGCGCCTGCATGGAAGCCTGCGTCTGGCAAGATCGCGTTTATAGCGAGTACGAGGCGGGCATGGGACTGCGGAGCGCTGCCTATATCCCCTTCGCCCAGGCTGTGCCCATGAAGGCCGTAATCGACCCCAACGCCTGTCTCTTTCTCACAAAGGGCAAGTGCTCGCAAAAGTGCGTCCGGGTGTGCGAGGCAGATGCCATCGTCTTTGATCAGGAGGACGAATATTTAGACATCAAGGTAGGAGCCGTGGTGCTAGCCAGTGGCTACGACCTTACTGAGCACCCGGTACTGGCCCGGTACGGCTATGGCATCTACGACAATGTGATCGATGCTATGCAGTTCGAGCGGCTCACCAGCGCTGCTGGACCAACCATCGGCAAGGTCGTGACGCGAGACGGCCACGTGCCCGAAACGACCGTGTTCCTGCACTGCATCGCCAGCCGCGACGACGAGGCACACGAGTACTGCTCTCGCATCTGCTGCATGTACGGGACCAAACAGGCCCACCTGGCACTGGAAAAGACAGGCGGTCAGGTCTACCAGTTCTACATCGACATGCGCACCCCGGGCAAAGGCTACGAAGAGTTCTACAAGCGAATGCAGCACGAGGGCATCCACTACGTCCGCGGCAAGGTAGCCGAAGTCGTGTCCGACCCGGACGGCAGCGGCAAGCTGCTGGTGCGGGGCGAGGACACCCTGCTGGGCCGCTACTTGGAGATCCCGGCTGACCTGGTGGTCCTGCTGACCGCAGCGGTTCCCTCGCGGGGCGCCCGGGAGTTGGGCAAGCTCTTTGGCGTCTCCGTTGACAAGGATGGATTTTTCGCTGAGGCGCACCCCAAGCTCAGACCGGTCGACACGACCACAGCAGGCGTCTTTTTGGCCGGCTGCTGCCAGAGCCCCAAGGACATTCCCGACACCGTCTCCCAGGCCAGCGCAGCCGCATCAAAGGCCATCGGTCTGCTGGCTCGGGGCGAGATTGACATCGATCCAACCGTCGCCGAAGTGGATCGTGACAAATGCTCAGGCTGTGGCGAGTGCCTCCTGGCCTGTCCCTACAATGCCATCGAGCGAGTAGAGGGCAAGGCCCAGGTCAATGTGGCCCTGTGCAAGGGCTGTGGCACCTGTGTCGGCGCCTGTCTGGCCAAAGCCATCACCGGCCATCACTTCACTGACGAAGAATTGGTCGCCCAGATAGAAGGCATCTTTGAGCGGGATCCGGTGCCCGTCTTTGCGTGAGCAGCGCGCTGGCATCCCGGACGTGGCAATTCTCGCATTCATACCTGCCGCGGGAGGATAGGAAAGCATGACAACGACGACTGATTTTGAACCCCGCATCGTCGGGTTTCTGTGCAATTGGTGCAGCTATGCCGGGGCCGATGCAGCCGGCACTTCGCGCCTCAAATACGATCCCAACCTGCGCATCGTGCGCGTGATGTGCTCCGGGCGCATCTCGCCCGAGTTGGTGGTCCGCACCTTCCGTGAGGGTGCCGACGGTGTGATGGTACTCGGTTGACACCTGGGCGACTGCCACTATGTTAGTGGCAATCATCGAACCGCCAAGCGGTTCCCCATCTTTCGCAACTTGCTGAGCTACGTTGGTATCCACCCGGATCGACTGATGTTGGAGTGGGTCTCGGCCTCAGAGGCCAACCGGTTTGCCGATGTAGTCCAAGAGTTCACCGAATCGGTCCGCAGGCTCGGCCCGCTGGAAACGAAAGAGGTGGCCTAGCATGGACAGACTTGATCTGCTGCGAGACGCAGCAAAGAACCTTTTGGATAGCGGCACCGTCGACGGTGTGCTGGCCCTGCGCGCCGAGGGACCAGCTTCCACGCCCCACCTATTCCGCCCCGGCGAAGACCTGGGCACCCTCGTCCTCTGGCCCAAATATCCCATTCCCAGGACCATGGATATGCTGCTGGAAGCCAGCGCAGAGGCGCGCTTGGGCATGGTCACCCGTGGCTGTGAGGAGCGGGGCCTGATCGAGATGGCCAAGCGCAANCAGGTGNATCTCGATCGCATCACCATGATNGGGCTGGCCTGCACGGCTGAAGAACGGGACCATTGCCGCTGCGCGTGGCCTTATCCCACCCAGATCGACGTCGGAGAGAANGTCGAGGGCATTGCCGATGAGCTGGTGGCTNAGCACGAAAAGCTCTCCGAGAGCGAAAGAGCCGAGTTCTGGAAGAAGCAGTTCGCCCGCTGCATCAAATGCTACGCCTGCCGCACCGTCTGTCCCCAATGCTTCTGCGAGGTCTGCGTGCTCGAGGACGACATGTGGGTCGAAACAGGCGTTATGGCCCCGCCCTTTCCCTCCTATCACCTGATCCGGGCCTATCACACTGTCAGCAAGTGCGTTGGCTGCATGGAATGCGAGCAAGCGTGCCCGGCTGACATCCCCTTGACGGTGCTCTATACGCTGCTGCGCCGCGACGCCGAGGAGATGTTCGAGTACGTACCCGGGCGCAGCGTGGACGATCCGCCACCCCTAGTGGTCGAGACAATGTGGCAAGGAGTCTGACCAGTGGAATACAAGAACGTTCAAACGACGTGCATCTACTGTGGCTGCGGCTGCGGGCTTTACCTGGAAGTGCTAGATGGCAAGGTTGTAGGCACGCTGCCAGTCAAGGAGCACCCCATCAGCGAGGGCAAGCTGTGCATCAAAGGCTGGAATGCCCACGACTTTGTGTACCATCCCGAGCGCCTCACATCCCCGCTCATCCGCGATCAGAAGGGCGGCGAGCTGCGAGAAGCAAGCTGGGAAGAAGCCCTCGACCTGGTCGCCAACCGCCTGAGTCTGATCGCCGAGCAGGACGGTCCCGATGCCATCGGTTTCTTGGCCTCTGCCAAGTGCACCAATGAGGAGAACTACCTGCTGCAAAAGCTTGCGAGGGGGGTAATCGGCACCAACAACATTGATCACTGTGCCCGCCTTTGACACAGCCCCACCGTGGCCGGTCTGGTCACAGCATTTGGCAGCGGGGCGATGACCAACAGTGTCCCCGAGTTCGAGGACACTACCTGCTTTCTCATCACCGGCTCCAATACCACCGAAGCGCATCCACTGATTGCCACCCGGGTCATGCGCGCCCAGAAAAAAGGCGCCAAGATAATCGTCGTCGATCCCCGCCAAATCCAGGTAGCCAGGATAGCCGACCTGCACCTTCAGCAGCGTCCCGGATCCGACGTGGCCTGGCTCAACGGCATGATGCGCGTCATCATCGAGGAAGGGTTGTACGATAACGACTTTGTCAAGGAACGCACCGAGGGCTTTGAAGAACTACAGGCAGCGGTAGCCGGCTATACCCCGGAACGGGTGGAACAGCTCTCCGGCATCCCGGCTGAGGACCTGAAAGCAGCCGCCCGACTCTATGCCAACGCCGAGCGAAGCGCCATCCTCTATGCCATGGGCATTACTCAGCACACGACCGGTGTGGACAACGTGGTCTCTTGTGCCAACTTGGCCATGTTGACTGGCAATGTCGGGAAACCGGGCACCGGCGTCAACCCCCTGCGCGGGCAGAACAACGTCCAGGGCGCTTGCGACCTGGGTGGGCTGCCCAACGTTTACTCGGGCTACCAGGCTGTAACGATCGAGGCTGTCCAAGCCAAGTTTGTGGAGGCATGGGGCAAGGCCGCCCCCACCCGCGTGGGTATGACTGTCACCGAGATGGTCGATGCGGCCCATCACGGTGATGTCAAGGCCCTATATGTAATGGCCGAGAATCCCATGATCTCCGATCCCGATCTCAATCACGTTCGTGCTGCCCTGGAGCGTTGCGAATTTCTGGTAGTACAGGATATCTTCCCCACCGAAACAGCGCAGCTGGCTGACGTGATCCTGCCAGCCACCTCCTTTGTTGAAAGGGCCGGGACCTTCACCGGGACCGACCGCCGAATCCAGATGGTGCGCCAGGCCATCGAGCCGCTGGGCGATAGCCGGGCCGACTGGGAGATCATCGCCGATCTTGCGCAAAGGATGGCTGGGCCTGGCAATGGCGCGCCGTACGCCGGTTGGGAATACAGCTCCCCTGCTGCCATCATGGACGAAATCGCCGCGCTGACGCCCATCTATGGCGGAGCGAGCTTTGAGCGACTGGAGAGGGAAGGCTTCCTGCAATGGCCAGTGCCTACGCCCGATCATCCGG
>P_2C_Sed_3_UnCtyDRAFT_1000046_pt1 | contig 12778 bp, 11 predicted proteins | sample Pon2CUnioCityCA_4_FD_10232 | JGI IMG/M metagenome (IMG submission 10232)
CCGAACAGGACAGCAGGCACGCCCTGATAGGTGGTCGCCCAACCCGCGCCGCAACCGATGCCCACGTGGATCACAAAGATGAGATCGGTGCAGCTATCTGCTCATCTATCGTTTTATGTCGAATAGATGGCCAGAGTTCCTGAAATGTCGAATAGGCATCGATGACATGGCATGTCGGCATGAGTTTGCCTCCACGTGTCCGGTCACTGCGCCGGCCTGTGGTCCAGCGCAGAGCAGAGGTGCAGATTCTTCTATTAGCCCTTCATCACACCCAAAGGGCGCAGGCGGGCCACCTTTCGCGCCAGACCGGCGCCATGCACTACCTCGATGACAGCGTCGATATCCTTGTAGGCGTCGGGCGCCTCCTCAGCCAGTCCAGCCAGGCTACCGGCCCGCACGTGGATGCCCCGCTCCTCCAACTCGCGGCGCAGGGTTCCACCATCGATCTTTTTCTTGGCAGCAGTGCGGCTCATGGTGCGTCCAGCGCCATGACAGCTCGAGCCAAAGCTCTCCTCCATGGCATCAGCCGTACCCACCAGCACGTACGAGGCGGTGCCCATGTCGCCAGGCACCAGCACCGGCTGGCCCACGTCGCGGTACACCGGCGTGACCTCTCGATGGCCCGGTCCAAAGGCGCGAGTGGCCCCCTTGCGATGGACGATTAGCTTGGTCTTTTCCCCATCCACCACATGGTCCTCGATCTTGGCGATATTGTGGGCGACATCNTAGACNGTGTGCAGGTCAAANNNNCGNACCTTGCCAGCCAAGACCTCCTCAAAGCTCCGGCGGGCCAGGTGGGCCATGCACTGCCGGTTTGCCCAGGCATAGTTAGCAGCAGAGACCATCGCGCCAAAATAGCGACGGCCCTCGGGAGAGCTGAGCGGCGCGCAGACCAATTGCCGGTCAGGCAGCTCGATATTGTACTTGCGCACGGCCGATTGCAGCTCCTTCACATAGTCGCTGCACACCTGGTGCCCAAACCCGCGCGAGCCCGAGTGAATCGACAGGACAAGTTGTCCTTCAAATAGGCCAAAAGCACGGGCCACCTCCGCATCAAAGATCTGTACGACCTCCTGGATCTCGATGAAATGGTTCCCAGAGCCCAGCGTGCCCAATTGTGGGCCACCCCGCTGCTTGGCCCGCGCGCTCACCGCAGAGGGGTCCGCGCCCGCCATGGAGCCACCTTCCTCCAGGCGTTCCAGATCCTCCGGCTGTCCATAGCCGGCCTTGACTGCCCAGGCAGCACCCTTGACCAGGACCTGGTCCATCTCCTTGGCCGACACGCGGCGCGCCCCTCCCCCTTTGCCCACCCCGCTGGGAATGTTGCGAAAGAGGGATGAGATCAGGCCACTTATCTCGTCCCGGACCTCGCCAGCGCTCAGCTGGGAGGCCATGAGACGGACGCCGCAGTTGATATCGTAGCCAACCCCACCTGGCGAGATCACACCATCCGGATGCCTGGTCGCCACCACGCCGCCGATGGGCAACCCGTAGCCCTGGTGGGCATCGGGCATCACCAGCACATGCTTGACGACCCCAGGCATTGCGGCCGTATTCACCAGCTGTTCCATCGTCTTGTCCCCCAATACCTGCCCCAGAAGCTCCTCTGTGGCATAGATCCGTGCAGGGACCTTCATATTTGCCCGGTAGCTCTTGGGAACTTCCCAGAGATACTCGCTTATGCGTACAACATCTGCTTTGCTGACCATCTTTCCATCCTTTCCGGTGCCCCCGCCCGACCGAGCCCGGTCGCGGCTGGAGGATAGCCGGTGTTTGACCGGTCAAAGCGGTCAAACGTCAAAGGTGATCACCGTGGACCACCCAGTCTCATCGTGTACCAACTCCAGGTCATGGTATGTCGCCGCCTTGATATGTGCCCTGGTCACTGGCGCAAAAGCGCCTCCCACATTCACAACCAGCGCCGCACCGCCGCCTGCGGCCTCTACCGGATCGCGCACAGACTGGATGCGAAACTCCACGAGCAACAGCCCGTCCTGCTCGACGAGAAAAAGCAACTCGTTGAGCCACTCCACCAGGAGCGCCTCCAAGTCGTCAGCCTCCACCTGGATCACGCGCCATACGTCAGGTGTCAGGTCCTCCAGGTCTCCCATCAAGCTGCACATACCGCGCGCTGCGCCCACAAAAAGATCGGGCAGCCCCTCTCCCCAGACACTCAAAGCTCGATCGGCAGTATGCGCCAGCTCGCGGAACCGGTAGCAGCGCGCATCCAACGGGTGCCCAAGCATCTGTGCTTGTTGCTGGTTGAGGATGCGGCGGGCAGCTTGGCTGTCGGCCTCGATCTGGGCCCTGAGATCATCCAGGTCCTCAAAGTGCCGAATCCCCCGCAGTCGCGACACGAACTCGACCACAAGGTCGCACCCGTGGATATCCTCATCGAAACCAAAGATGTGGGTCTCCACTGTTCTCCGGCCGTCGCCAAAGCTTGGGCTGATGCCTATATTTGCCAGCCCCTGATACCGCTCGCTGCCCAACACAGCAAACACGGCATAGGTACCATCGGCCGGCATGGCGTGCTCGGGACGCACCTTCAGCTTGGCGGTGGAAAAGTCCGACAGTTGCCCGGGCCGCGCACCGCGTATGACCTCGCCTGCAGTGCTGGGATAGCGGCCCAGCAGCTCGGTCGCCTCCTCAATACGCCCCTCTAGAAGCAACGACCGGATCCGGCTGCTGGACACATTCTGTCCATGGGAAAGCACTGTCTGGAACACGGTAACATCATAGTCGAGTTCCATGCCCAGACTGCGGAGGCGGTCTACCGTACCCTCTTTGTCTCGGCCCAGGGCAAAGTCCGCGCCCACCCAGAGCTCCCGCAGGCGCAGGTGCCGGGATGCCCGCTCCATAAACGCGCGGGCCGGCATGCCAGCCATCTCTGAGTCAAAAGGCAGGAGCACAAGCAGATCCACGCCCAGCTTTTCCAGCAACGCCAGCTTTTCGCCAGGTGTCGTCAGGTAGCGCGGGGCCCGCTCTGGCGCCAGCACAACCACCGGATGGGGGTGAAAGGTGATCAGTGCCGCCAGCCGGTCTGTGTCGCGGGCCCGCTGCACTACCGCGTCAATGAGCGCCTGATGCCCGCGATGCAATCCATCAAAGGCGCCGATAGTGAGGATCGTCTCCTGCCGAAGGCTCGCCTGGGCCAGGTCATCGATTATCTGCATAGTATGCCATCTCGCACTTCTGTTATGTCACTCTGATTACCGCTGCCACCGGCAAGCCATCATACAAACACCTTTTTGGGCCGCCACAGCCCAGATGCCGGGTCATGGATCATGATTGCCAGAAACTCTCCCTCAGGGCCATAGGCACGTCCCAACCCCTCCCCATCTTTCTCGCTGTCCGGCGAGAGCCGGAGATCCACCGCCTGCCCGTGAGCAATACGCCGGGCCGCCTCCGCACCCACGACGGCTGCCGGCCGGTCGAGGAAGGCCTCATCCAGGGCGAGGAGGTATTGGTCCTCTTGGCCGTGCTCGAATGCTTCAGCCAGTCTGTCCAGACTGGTCGCATCGGACAGCCCAAAGCGCCCGCTGCCAAGACGCACCAGGGACGACAAGTGTGCGCCGCTGCCCAGGTACTCTCCCAGGTCGTGAGCCAGCGAGCGAATATAGGTTCCGGGAGAGCAGACCACCTCAATGCTCAGCTCCGGCGGGCTCCAGTCGAGGAGATCGATGCTATCGATCTCGACCGGGCGTGGGTCGCGTTCGACAGTCTTTCCCTGGCGGGCCAGCTCGTGCAAAGGACGACCTCCCTGCTTGATGGCCGAGTACATGGGCGGCACCTGCTGGATCTTGCCTATGAAATGGGTCAGAGCAGATGCGACCTCGTCCCTGGAAGAATCTGCCTTTCCACCGCTGCTGACAATCTCGCCCTCAGCGTCGTAGGTATCGGTTGCCGTCCCCAGCTCGATTGTGGCCCGGTAGCGCTTGCGGCCCCTCATCAGGTACTCCGACACCCGCGTCGCCTTGCCCAGGCAGACCAGGAGCACGCCAGTAGCCATCGGGTCCAACGTGCCCGCATGACCCACCTTTCGCTGCCCAGCCAGGCGCCGGACCTCGTCGACGACGTCGTGCGAGGTCATGCCAGGCGGCTTGTCAACAATCAAAATGCCGGAGAGCGGCACGTCACGCCTGGGTGCAACCCAGCGTGGCGCAGCCTCTGCCTGTCTCTTGGGGCAATTGGCACAATCAGTCATCGATACTACCCGTTAGTCCTCCAGGACAGACGCCAGGAAAAACCAACCAGCGCCCATTGACAGACCGCCCCGATCTCGCGATCGGAGCGGAAAAGGTAAGGTCAGGTCCAGTGATCGGTCTCGGCGCCACCCGGCTTGTCCGTCCCGCTTCCAGGACTGGACGCCGGCCTGCACCCCGGATCTCACGGCTCTTCAAGTCGAGTTGCGGCCAGGCTCTGCTTGACCTCCTCCAATACCCGCGCTTGCACAGCAGGCATGTCGCCCTCCAAGGTACAGCCTGCCGCCTGGGGATGCCCTCCCCCGCCCAGCTTCAGGGCCACAGTTGCCACATCGTAGCCGGGCACAGACCGCATGCCGACATCTATGATGCCGTCGTCGCGCTCTGTAAAGACGATCACAACCTTGGAGCCGCGGACTCCGGACAGGAAATTGGCCAGCCCAGAGTCGCCGTTCTCGCCCAGGCCCCATCGCTGCCGCATGCTGCGAGTCACCTCGGTCCACAATATCTCGCCATCGGTATCCAACTGCTCGATAGCCTGCCCCCACAAGCGCACCGATGCCAGAGGTCGTTGGTCCAGAGACCGGCGGGTGATCTCGTTTAGCTCTGCGCCCGCTTCCATCAAGCGCAGCACCGCCCGCATGGCCGCCGCATCGACGTTGTAGGTGCGGAAGGACCGTGTATCGGTCACCAGGCCCGTGAGCAGGCAGTCAGCCACCGGCAGAGTCAACTCCCAGCCCATCGCTTCAGCCAGCTCCAAGATCATCTGCGTCGTCGCCACACTCGACGGGTCCACCCAATTGACCGTGCCAAATCGCGTGTTGGTAACGTGGTGGTCGATATTGACCAGGGGGATGCCCTTCAGGCCCGGATGGAACACCGTACCCAATCTGCGGACATCACTGCAGTCCAGGCTGATGATCAGATCATAGGGGCCGTTTCCCTGCCGGACGATCTCGGCACTGTCCGGCAGCCAGGTATATACCTCCGGCACCGTATCCTCACAGGCCAGGGTCAAGTCCTTGCCCTGTTCCCGAAGAAGCAGACCCAGGCCCAACAGCGAACCTATCGCGTCGCCGTCGGGGGCGACGTGGCTGATCAACAGGATGCGGCGAGCGTCCCGTACATGCTCCCGAATCTGCTCAAGCAGATGCCGATCCATCCCCATCCTCATCTTGTCCGCTCTCCGCAATCTGGTCCAGTAGCTTGTCAATACGGCGCGCATAGGCAGCGCTCTGGTCGAGTTCGAAAACCAACTCGGGCGCCAGGCGCAGGCGCACGCGGCCGGCGAGCTGCGTCCGCAGATAGCCCGTGGCCGACTCGAGGGCAGCGGCTGCCTCTCTCTCCTGCTCCGCATCGCCCAATACAGTATAGTAGATACGGGCGATCAACAGGTCCGGCGTAATCCTGACCTCAGTGACAGTGACATCGGCCAGGCGCGGATCGCGCACCTCGCGCATGAGCAGCATGCTCATCTCGCGGTGGATCAATTCTGAGACACGACGTTGACGACGAGTTGCCATAGTGGCATCCCATGCACCCCAAGCAGCCAGTCACCTGCGGCGCGCGCTCTATCACCCGCCACAGCACTCCTGCTACCGGCGCAGGCTAACCCACCCTTTCTTCCCGGTAAAACTCCAGGATATCGCCTTCCTCAAAGTCATCGAATCCGGAGACACCGACACCGCACTCGAATCCCATCCTGACTTCCGGGACATCTTCCTGGAAACGCTTCAGGGAATCGACCGGGCCGTCGAATAGCTCCTCCCCATCGCGCTGGACGCGAACCCACGAATTGCGCGTCGCCACGCCATCGGTCATATAACAGCCGGCAATATTCCCACGCCGCCTGATACGAAAGACCGCGCGCACCTCAGCATGCCCGCTGACGACCTTTTCATAGACCGGCTCCAACATGCCGCGCAGAGCCTTGTCCACATCCTCGATCAGCTTGTAGATGATATTGTAGGTACGGACATCCACGCCTTGGTGGACCGCCTCCCGATGCGCAGCCTCGTCGACGTCAACGTGGAATCCGATCACGATAGCGTCGGAAGCGGAAGCCAACATGATATCCGATTCGGTGATCCGCCCGATGCCCTGGTGCAGGATCTTGACCTCCTGATCCTCGCTACCGAGTCTCAGCAGCGAGTTCACAATCGGTTCCATCGAGCCCTGCACGTCCGCCTTGAGTACAAGGTTGAGCTCCTGAGGTTCACCCTCCTGGAAGCGGCTAAAGATCTCGTCCAGGCTCACACTGACCGGTGCCCTGGGCCGGTCGCTGGCGATGCGCTCGCGCTCAGCCGCCTCTTCGGCCAAGGCCCGCGCCTCCCGCTCGTTCGCGACTTCCTGGAAGATGGCACCAGCCTTGGGGACATCTGACAAGCCCATCACCTGCACCGGCATTGCCGGAGGCGCAGCAGCCACACTCTGGCCCAGATGATCGTACATGGCCCGAATGCGGCCCGAGATGGAGCCAACCACCAACGCATCGCCCACGTGCAATGTACCTGCCTGCACCAGCAAGGTGGCGATGGGCCCTCGCTGTCTGTCCAGCTCACCCTCGATGATCGTGCCTACGGCCGGCCGGTCGGGATTGCTGCGCAGCTCGGCCAATTCAGTCACGACCAGGATGCTCTCCAGCAGCTCGTCGATCCCCTGTTTCTGCAGGGCCGATACCTCCACACAGATGGTTTCGCCGCCCCACTCTTCCACAGTAAGGCCGACATCGGACAACTGCTGTTTGACCCGATCAGGCTGGGCGCTGGGCTTGTCCATCTTGTTCAGAGCAACCAAGATAGGCACATCGGCTGCCCGCGCATGATCGATGGCCTCACGTGTTTGGGGCATGAGACCATCCTCAGCAGCCACCACGAGAACGGCCAAATCGGTCACCTGGGCCCCTCGGGCGCGCATGGCGGTAAAGGCCTCGTGGCCCGGCGTGTCCAGGAAGGTGATCTTGCGACCGCCGCGCTCCACCTGGTACGCGCCGATGTGCTGCGTGATGCCGCCATACTCGTCGCCGACCACGTTTGTCTGCCGGATAGCATCCAGAAGCGTCGTTTTGCCATGGTCAACGTGACCCAACACGGTCACCACAGGCGGGCGCGGCTTGAGACTCTTGGCGGACTCGATCTCAGCCAATTTCTCCCACAGCGTCCGAGCTTGCCTGGTCTCCTCCTCAGCTTCTTCCGGCTCTGGCGCTGCGAGTGGCTTGGTCTCAAACCCGAGTTCGCCAGCCACGATCTCGGCAGTGTCGTAGTCAATCGTCTGGTTGATGCTGGCGACGATCCCGTTGGCCATCAGCTCCTTGATAACGTCGATAGGGTTCACACGCAAGGCACGTGAAAGATCCCGAACGGTCAACGTCTCCGGCAGCTCAATTGCTTTGGGCAACGGTGGGGGAGTTGCCCCTTCCCCTCGCTGCTCGGAAGGTCCTTGCGACCCGCCGCGACCGCTCTTACTATCCCTACGTCCCATTCAATTACCTCCCATGTACAGCCAAGAATCCAGAGTCTGCCCGGAACCCTATCCCTGGGCGCTGGGCCCAGAAGGCAGGACCGTCTCAGATTCGACCGATAATTCCTCAATCAACGATAATATGCTAACCCTCAGCGTTTCCACCTCGGTCGCATTGACTGCGTGTTTGAGCGCCTGCGATAACCTGCCAGGCTGCAAGGCAGTCTCACAACATTGCCACTTGCGGCACAGATACGCGCCGCGACCCTGCCGCTTGCCCCTGGCATCGATCTCGAGCGTGCCCTCTGGCGTCCGGACAACCCGGATCAGATCTCGCTTGGGGGCTTTGCGCCTGCACGCTATGCAACTTCGCAGAGGAACATGTTTGCGATGTGCCACGGACAGACCTCCCCGGACGTTCTCGACGCCGCCAGCAGCCCTCGAGGCGAGGTCGCCGGTCTACCACTCCCGAAAGCTATCGCTATCGCTATCCCGGCGCGGGCGGCTGCGCTTCTTGGTCTTCTTCTTCGCAGGAGGCTGGCGACGGCGGCTCGCCGGCGGCGGCGGCTCCTCCCCAAAGATATCCTCGCGGACCCACTCGTACTGCGGCTCTTCCTCTTCTTCCTCCGCGTCGGACCAGCCAGAATAATAATCCTCCTCTGGCTCGACTTGCACCCAGCCAATGGAGTCCTTGATCGGCTCGCCATCAAAGGTCGGGACCTGCTCCTCTTCATCCTCAAGAGCTGGGAGTTCAGACGGTGCAGCTTCTCCCTGTTCCTCGATCTTTTCGTCCTCGGACTCGGCTTCGGCTGCCACCTCTGCGGCCTCCAGCTCCTCCTCGGCTTCGGGAAGCACATCGGCCTCTTCTGCCGCCTCAGCATCAGGCTCCTGCTGCGCGAGCTCTACTTCGCGCTCTTCTGCAGCGGCAGCCACGCGCTCCTTGTCCTGCTCGCTGGGTGGCTCCTTGCCTTTCAGGAGAGCCTCCGCCCGCTCGAGCAGATCCATCTCCTCGAACGGAATCTCGATGTCCTCAAATCGTCCAAGGGTCTCCTCGGCGGCCTCGGTGGCGCTCTTGATGTCGATCCGCCAACCGGTAAGCTTGGCCGCAAGCCTGGCGTTCTGCCCTTCCTTGCCAATGGCGAGGGAAAGCTGGCGATCAGGCACAATGACCGTGGCTGTCTTGGAGGTCTCGATGCCGTTCTCCAGGATGACGTTCATGACCTTGGCAGGGCTCAACGAGTTGGCAATAAAGGAATCCATATCGGGATGCCACTGGACGACATCAATCTTTTCTCCGCCAAGCTCGTTCACAACATTCTGGATGCGCCCACCCCGGACGCCCACACACGAACCCACAGGGTCCACACCGTCCTGGGTTGCATACACAGCTACCTTTGAGCGCGACCCGGCCTCGCGTGCAATGGCCTTGATCTCCACCGAGCCGTTATGGATCTCGGGGACCTCAAGTTCCAGCAGGCGGCGCAACAGAGCCGGCGTGCGGCGAGAGAGTGTGATCTGCGGGCCGCGGCTGCCCTTTCGCACGTCGAGAACGTACGCGCGCAAGCGTTGTCCACGGCGATACCGCTCGTTGGGCACCTGCTCACGGGACGGCAGTAGCGCCTCGGCTCCCTCGATATTGACGATGACGTCATTGGAGTGGTAGTCGACGCTCTGAATCGTACCATGGGCAATCTCGCCCGCGCTGTCGGCAAAGGAGGAGTAGAGCGCCTCGCGCTCTGCCTCCCGGATGCGCTGCAGGATGACCTGCTTGGCCGCCTGTGCGGCGATCCGGCCAAAGTCCCTCGGGGTGCTTTCGATCAGCAGGGTCTCCCCAACTTGGATTTCAGGCTCGACGGCGCGCGCCTCATCCAGCGTGACCTCCAGCTTGGGGTCGCTCACCTCATCGACGACCTCCCTTGCCGCAAACACGCGGATATCGCCAGTCTCCTGCTCGACGCGCACCTCGATATTTGCCGCAGCGCCAAAGTTGCGCTTGTAGGCCGAGATCAGCGAGGCCTCAAGAGCCTCCATCACGACCTCGGGCGACAGCTTGCGCTCGGCGCACAGTTGGTTGATTGCCAATACCAATTCACTTCTCATTGTACGACCGCCTCATTCCTCCATCATTTCACTGAGAAGCGGCTTGGTAGAAAACCAAACCGCTTTGAACGACTCGAGGGCCATCTCCCCCTGGCCTGACCTGCAAGGCATACAGGCACAGACCAGAACTTCCGGATCCGACCCTTATAGAAAGAAAAGTGGGGCAACCCCACTTTCTCCAATACACGGACCACTATACTTGTAGAATTATAGCACAGGACGCGCAGGCAGGTCAAATTCGAACTGCCACGAGGTAGCGTTCAAACAAACAAAAGGTTACGGGCAGGGCAGGCAGCGCGGCAACTGGACACGTCCATGGGAAGATGGTACAATGGCGCCAACTCTGGAGGAAGCGTATAAGCATGCAGCCAAAGCCAAGATCACCGGAAGAGACCTACGGACCCGCCCTGGAAAAGGCACAGCGAGAGTTTCCCGGCCTGGACCCGACCGATACCGCAGCACGCGCAGGCGTGGCCTACGAGGATGGCACCTACAAGGTGCCTTTCTTTGGGACCAGATACCTGGTGCGTTGGCCCACTGGCATAGTCACGCGCGCCGCCGATCAGCAGGAGGCAGACATCGCCACGCGTATCCTGCTGCTGCACTACCTCCTGACCGCCGACGGCGCACCTTTGGCAGACAAGTGGATCGCCTTCCGCAACCTGCCGGGAGGATTGGGGTACGATGCAGCGTTTCAGGGGCGGGCCAACCTGCGCCTGGCCCATGCATTCGGGAAAGACCTTACAGCCTTTGAGGCAGCGGCGGGCTCATTGGGCAGCGAGCGCCTCGACTTTGGCGATGCGTCCTTCTCATTCCGTCTGCTGCCCCGCGTGTGGCTGGCTGTGGTGCTGTACCTGGCGGACGAGGAGTTTTCCGCCTCGGCGAACGTGCTGTTCGACGGCGCGGTGAGCCACTACCTGCCGACGGAGGACCTGGCTGTGCTGGGCGGCATGCTGGCGGGACGGCTGCTCAAAGCAGCGCGGAGCAAGTAACCTGGGGCCACTTTGGCTGGCCTGACGCGCATACCACAATCTCGGGACTGCAGTCCTGTATGCACAGAACTTGGGAATCTGCCCGCTTGCCCAATTACCTATCGCCCTGTGTCCTGTCCGACCTGTATGCGAGCTCTATCGTGCCAGCCGGCAGGAAATTTGACATCAAGTACTGCAGTGCCTGCACCCGGTCCCGGTTCCCTTTCTCCGCCGCAAGGATCTGCTCACTGAATAGAGCAATATCCTGGACGATGCGCTCGTAGCGATAGTACGCCAGTGTAGCCGCGTCGATCTGGGTTTGCCCGTGGCCCGCAATCGTCGCGCAAAGAGGCGGCGATGGTGTAATCGTTGATATTGGGCTTCTCGAGCATATCACACGTCTATGACCGGCGCACCCAAACCAACCGTCACATGTGGGAGCGCAGGCGGGCTTCTATCTCCCGGGGGGAAAGGCTATAGACCGACACCACCTTGTTGCGCGCGGTCTGGCCCGAGACGATCTCGATGTCGCGCTTGGGCACCCGCAGCACGCCCGACAAGAAAGCGACCAGGGCTTCGTTGGCAGCTCCCTCAACTGGCGGCGCGGTAAGGCGAACTCGTACAGCCCCATCGTGGATGCCAGCGATCTTGTCACGGCTGGCCCGTGGCACCACCCGCACACTGAAGGCCACAGCCTCCCCTCGCTGGCGCAGATCTACCATCATGGCACTGACCTCCGCGGCTAGAGGCCCACCAGCACGCTGACCAGAATGCGACGCAGGACATCGAGGATGATGAGGGCGACGACCGGGCTGATATCGACAGCGCCCCCGATGGGCGGGATGAGACGGCGCAGCGGAGCCAGCACCGGGTCGGTGATCCGCTGCAGGATGTCGACAACTGGATGGTCGATCACGGGCCGGTAGGGGTCTACGTTGATCCAGGAAAGGAGCACGCGAATCAGCAGCAGAAACTCGTACACCTGGATCAGCGTGGATACAACGGTTGCGACGGTATGCATGATTGCCAGAATCCTCCCTCGTACTTGTCCTCTAGACTTTGCAGATAGCTGGCTGGTCGGGATCAAAGATAGCGCGGCCCACGCGGACGAGGGTCGCCCCCTCTTCAATGGCCACCTCAAAGTCGTCGGTCATCCCCATGGAGAGCTGGCTCCAATCCGTCCCCTTGAAATCCCTGGCCAGCGCATCGCGCAATTGCCGCAGGCGGGCAAACACCGGACGGGCCTCCTCCGGGTCGGCCACTATGGGAGCCATGGTCATCAAGCCCTGAACCTTGAGGTTGGACAGCTCCACGATCTGCTCCACAGCAGACCAGAGGGAGCTCCGCTGGGCATCATCCTGCTCCCACTGGTCGGCGGCAAAGCCGTACTTGGCCTCCTCGCCCGATACGTTGCATTCCAGCAGTACCGCAAGCGGAAAAGTGCGTCCCCTGCAGGCCCGATCCAGGCGCCGGGCAAGCTTGACGCTGTCCACCGAATGGACCATCTCAAAGATCGGCGGCACCCGCTTGGCCTTGCGGCTCTGGATGTGACCGATCATGTGCCAGACAATATCATCCGGGAGCTCGGACACTTTGGATTCAGCCTCACCCACACGGTTTTCGCCAAAGTGGCGCAGTCCCAGTTGGTGGGCTGCGCGGATGATGGTTGGTGACCGGGTCTTGGTCACAGCCACCAGGGTGATCTCGTCCGGATTTCGGCCCGCCCGCTCGGCAGCAGATGCGATCCGCTCCTGAACAGAGCGAAGGTTGTCCTCTAAACCGTTCATGGATAATCATCCTCCGGGGGCTCNCCAAACGCCGGGAAGCCGGGCGGGTTGAGGGAATCCAGGGAAGGTGTAGGTGGCNGCTGCACATGATCCCACAAATCAGGAGATACTGCATCCGCAGCCGGCACGCCCCCGGGCGCGAGGTAAGCGGCGACGGCAAAGCGGCCTGTGTGGCCGTTGCCGGCGCGATGCGAGTAAAATTCGTCGTAGTGGCAGGCGGTGCACAGATCGGCATGCTCGATCTGCTGCACGCCCC
>P_2C_Sed_3_UnCtyDRAFT_1000048_pt1 | contig 12657 bp, 10 predicted proteins | sample Pon2CUnioCityCA_4_FD_10232 | JGI IMG/M metagenome (IMG submission 10232)
GGTTCAGGATTTCCGCGAGGATGAGCTTACGACCCTCGGCGAGAGACACCAGTGATGAAAGAACGTGTCAAAGTGCGCGCAAGACGCACATCACCACACCTGTTGCTTAGTACGATTCCGGGAGGTTGGAATGGCTGAAACGAATATGATTCCCATCTATATCATGGGCAAGCAGTACTTTGTGCCAGATGCGCTGACCATCATGGGCGCGCTCGAGTACGCTGGCTACAAACTGATCCGCGGTGTGGGCTGCCGGGCAGCTTTCTGCGGGGCATGCGCCACGGTCTATCGGATTGACGGGGATCCAAAACTACATATCGGCCTGGCCTGTGGCACCCAGGTTGAGCCGGGCATGCACCTGACCCAGATCCCCTTCTATCCTGCAGAACGTGCGCAGTACCGGCTGGATGAACTGGAGCCCACCTTTGCTACCATGGTCAGTCTCTATCCCCAGCTGCTCAAGTGCCTGGGATGTGGCACCTGTACCAAGAGCTGCCCCCAGGACCTGCAGGTGAAGGACTATATGGCTGCCGCAATGCGGGGCGACATCTCGCGTGTGGCAGACCTCTCCTTTGACTGCATCATGTGCGGGATGTGCGTCTCCCGCTGCCCCGCCGAGGAAGCGCAGCCGAATATCGCTATCCTGGCAAGGCGGCTGCACGGTCGCTACCTGACACCCAGGGCCGAACACCTGGCGGAGCGCGTGACTGAGATACGTACTGGCAAGTACGACGACGAGCTGGCTGAGATCAAGGCCATGCCCGAAGCTGAACTACGCCAGAGGTACAACACCCGGGACATCGAGGCGGATTAGGGGGATACCATGAACGACGGATACACACCTGGCATGAGGGAATCGATCAAGAAGGTGGAAGCCACAAGACCGGCGCGCCTGCAGGAAACCTGGCCCATGATGACGCCTGTGGAAAAGCAGGAGGTACTGCGCAAGTTCCATCCTGACTACAAGCCAGAGGGGATGCGCGAGCTACGGGTCGGTCCGGCCAAGGGGCTGCGCACACCCCACGAGTTGGCTGACCTCCTGGAGGGCCACAGCATGCTTCGGAACGAGGAGCTCGATCTGGAGCAGGTCGACTTTGAAACCGATGTGCTGATCATCGGCGGCGGGGGTGCAGGCTCGGCAGCTGCACTGCTGGCCCGCGAAGAGGGAGCACAGGTGCTGGTGGTCACCAAGTTGCGCCACGGTGATGCGAACACGATGATGGCCCAGGGAGGGATCCAGGCTGCGGACAAGCCGGAGGACAACCCGGTGATCCACTATCTGGACGTAATGGGTGGCGGCCATTTCACCAATGATCCTGATCTTGTGGAAGCCTTGGTGCGGGACGCACCAGAGGCCATCGCCTGGTTAGAGAGTCTGGGCTGCATGTTTGACAAGGAACCCGACGGTACATTGATCACCATCCACGGCGGGGGCACCAGCCGCAAGCGCATGCACTCTGCCCGAGACTATTCCGGGGCCGAGATCATGCGCACGCTGCGCGACGAAGTTCGTTCCTATCCGGACGAGATCGAGGTCATCGAATTTGCTCCGGCGATCGAACTCATCATGGATGACAAGGGGCAGGCAGCGGGTGCCGTGCTGCTGAACCTCGAGACTGGCGAACACTATATCGTGCGGGCCAAGACCACGATCATCGCCACCGGTGGCAGCGGAAGACTACACTACCAGGACTTTGCCACGACCAACCACTACGGCGCCACTGGCGACGGCGTGATCCTGGCCTACCGGGTCGGGGCCGATGTCTGCTTCCTGGATACGATGCAGTACCACCCCACCGGCGCTGCCTATCCAACCCAGATCGTCGGCCTGTTGGTGACGGAGAAGGTGCGCGGCCTGGGCGCCCAGGTATGCAATATCGAAGGCAATCAGTTCGTCTACCCGCGCGAGACCCGCGACGTCGAGGCCAGTGCCATCATCCGCGAGTGCGTCGACGCGGACAAGGGCATCCAGACACCTTCTGGCTTTGTCGGCGTCTGGCTCGACTCGCCGATGATCGACCTCATCCACGGTCCTGGGACCATCGAGAAGGAGTTGCCTGCCATGGTGCGCCAGTTCGCCCGTTTTGGCGTGGATATTGTCAAGGATCCGATCCTGGTCTATCCGACGCTTCACTACCAGAACGGCGGCGTCAGCCTGAAGGCAGATGGCGCAACCAGCATACCCAACCTGTACGGAGCAGGCGAGATCAGCGGTGGGGTGCATGGACGCAACCGGCTGATGGGCAACTCGCTGCTGGAAGTCACCGTGTACGGACGGCGAGCGGGCCGGGCCGCAGGGCAACGCTGCAAAGAAGTCTCTCTGGGCCAGCTCACCCTTGCTCACGTAGGCCAGTGGGAAGATGCCCTAGGCGAGGCTGGCGTCGAAGCAGAAATCGAGTCGCCCCTAATCCTGCCAGATTACACACGACACGGACGCTAAAAGACCGCCGCGAACGCAAAAGCTCCTGGGGGACTCGCCCCCAGGAGCTTTGCTTTGTCCAAGTTACGGGCGCGTCAGCGCACACCCTTGACCGCCGCCATATATCGCCGCACCCGCTTCAAGTCCACCGGATTCTCGGCCACACCATCGATCTTTAGACTGCTGCCAACGATGGCGCCGTCGGCAAACTGCAAGAAATCTGCGATATTATCTGCTGTAGTTCCACTGCCCATGAGGATGGGACGCGTCGCCGCTTCCCTGGCGCGGCGGACCTTGTCCAATGGCGGCGCGTCTCCAGTCATGCGGCCGGAAACGATCAAGGCATCAGCCCGGTAGAACTCAGTCCACTCGATATGCGTTTCCAGGTCAAGTCCCGGGAAGGGCACGGAATGCTTTTTGTCCACATCGGCAAAGAGCTTGAGATGCTCGGCGCCGAGCTCTTTGCGCCTGCGGAGGAGATCAGCAGCGCAACCCGGGTTCAGATCGCCCGTATCCCATAGCCGGGCGCCAGTCAGGATACAGATCCGGATAAAATCCAGTCCAGCAGCGACCGCTATGGCCAGTTCTGCCTCCCAGCCATTGTGGATGACGTTCACACCGACAGGCACGCCGGCCATCTCTGCGACTGCGCGCGCCGCCACCGCCTGGGCAGCGACTGCCTCGATCTGTACATCGGCGCCAACATAGTAGGGCAGATCCCACATGTTCTCTACGATCAGACCATCCACGCCCCCTTCCAGAAGCACCTCCGTGTCGCGCAGCGCCTGCCCCAGGATCTTGTCCATGTCGTGCCCGGAATACCCGGGCGCACCCGGCAGGGGCCAGAGATGCACCATGCCGATAATGGGCTTCTGAACCCCAAAGAACTCGTCCAGGGAGTCCAATCTGAGTTCATCCAAGTGCTGCTTCCAGCTTACTTCCACCATGGCTTTCCCTCCTCTGCGGGTTCAGTTGCCAGGTCCGTCACAAAATCGATCACCTGCTGAATGGCCTCCACGCGCTGGCCATGATCTGACACGTGGCGGGAATCGCGCAGCAGCGCCAAAACCTCGCGGGCTCGGGGCACCGAGGTCCCGGCACCGACTCGAGCCGCCGCCATGGCACCCATCGCATTCCCCAACACGGCAGCACTGCGCCAGTCGAGCCCCCCCAGCACTCCGGCAATCATGCCGGCAGAATAAAAGTCCCCTGCTCCGGTGCTATCGCGTGTCTCAACAGGAAAGGCCGGCACGTGCACATTCCCATCCGCGCCCCCGATCAGACAGCCATCCTTGCCCAGCTTTAGCGCAACTGTCGCGACGCCAGCCGCTGACAACAAGCGGAAGCAATCCTCGGCGGATTCTGCGCCGGTCAAACCCCGCGCCTCGGGCAGGTTTGGGAGCAAGATGTCGATCGCCGGAAGAAGCGCCCGTATCTCGTCCAGCGCAGCCTCAGACACCGTCATCCCCGGGTCCAGGGTCACTAGCAGCCCGTGGCGGCAGGCCATCTCAAGGGCCAGAAGCGCAGCACTACGCTGGGGCTCAGCCAGCAGGGCATATCCTGACAGGTGAAAGAGCCTGGCGCCGCGAATGTCCTCCTCGCGCACCTGATCGGGATCGGTCAGCGCGTTGGCTCCACGGTGGCCCAAGATGGTTCTCTCGCCGTCAGGGGTAACAACCACATACATCAAGCCGGTCATTGCCGCCGGATCGCGCTGCAAGCCAGTGGGTGTAACGCCTGCCTCGCTGAGACTGTTTAGCGCCTTCAGGGCCAATGAATCGGGCCCCACTCGCGAGATCAACACCACATCCAGGCCCATGCGCGCCAGGGCAATCGCAGTGTTGGCTGCCGAGCCACCGCAATGAAACTCGGTGGAGCAAGCCAGCGCATCCTGTCCTTTGTCAGGATACGAGTCAAAGTGGGCAATTATGTCAACGTTTAGATCGCCCAGCGCGACTACATCAGGCATCCGTAATCATCTCGCGATAATCTCCGGCAGGCCAGGGCTGCCTGCAACCAAGGCAAAACCTCCGGCTGATCCCCAGGGGGCTGATTACGCTGTCCAGCGGTGGTTTGCGGCTAACAGCGGAGGCAAAATACATGCGACACTACCCTTCAGGCATGAGGCAAGGCCGCCGCGCGTGAAATGTCAAGTACGCAAAGGGACCGCCGCCGCTCCGGAGTTTTCGCGCTGCGCCCTTGGGCACGTAGAAAAAGTCGCCTTCGGTCAGCAAATGCTGCCGACCATCGACCTGCAGGAATCCCTCACCCTCCAGGACCACACCGGCGACATCTACTTGCGCGTTGATGTGCAGGGGTACTCCTTCGCCATCATTAAACCTCAGAAAATTACAATCCAGGTCTGGACTCTCCAGGGTGAAGATAGGCCCCTGGACTCCCGGGAAGGCGTCCACGTCAAATAGGTTTATGACTTTCGAATCCATCCCGCTCCTCCGCAAGACCCGTCAGTAACGCGAGCACAAGTTTAGCACAAAGGCAATAGGCTGTCAATTGAACCAGAAGTAAGCCAGGAAACATCGTCCAGATCTTGTGCTAGCAGGACCACGGTCCAAGAGATCAGCGCTGACGGCTATCATTTTCCCGGTTTGGCGAGCAAGATATCCTGCGTCCAAAGCGCCTGGATCCTTGCATTTGCACTTAGTCTGGGGTAGAATCATCGCATACAGCCCCTATGGGGCAAATGTCAGTCCGCCCAGGCGATAGGCCAAGCTCACCATGACAGCTCAGAAAAGCACCGCCCAGAAAACCTACAAAATCCTGATGATCGCGCCGACCTCATTCTTCTCTGATTATGGCTGCTCGGTGCGCATCCTGGAAGAGGCAAAGGTCCTGCAGGCCAGGGGCAATGAGCTGACGATATGCACATACCGCAACGGAAAGGATCTTCCTGGGCTCACCATCCGGCGCACGCCCAGCATCCCGTTTCGGGAAAACTATGAAGTAGGCTCTTCGCCCCACAAGATCGCGTTTGACCTGCTGCTGTTCTGGACCGTCCTGTTCTCGGCATTGCGCAGCCGCCCAGACATCATCCATGCCCACATGCACGAGGGTGCCCTCATCGGGTTGCTTGTCGGTCGACTGCTGCGCATCCCCATGGTCTTTGACTTTCAGGGGAGCCTTACCGGCGAGATGATGGACCACAAGTTCCTGCGCAAGGATAGCATTCCGTACCGTCCACTGCGCTGGCTGGAGAAGAAGATCGATCAATCGTCGCCAGCCATCTTTACGAGTTCGCACAATGCCAAACAGCTGCTAGTTGAGGGGTTTGGCTGCAACCCGGACAAGGTACACACAGTGCCTGACTGCGTCGATACGGAAGGGTTCTACCCTGCCGGCAGTGATGAGAAAGAGACTCTGGCAAAGCGGAAATCGCACCTGGGTATTGCGTCCGAGCGTCGGGTGGTAGTCTACCTGGGCCTGCTGGCGGACTATCAAGGTACCGATGCCTTGCTCCAGGCCGCCACCCACCTCGTGCAGCAGCGCGGAGACGTTCACTTTTTGATCATGGGGTTCCCGGCAGTGGACCAATATCAGAAAAAGGCCAGACAGTTAGGAGTAGCCGATCACGTGACCTTTACCGGCAAGATTCCGTACCGGAAGGCGCGGGAGTACCTTGCTGTGGGCGATCTGGCGGTGGCGCCCAAGCTATCGGCCACAGAAGGCAGCGGCAAAATCCTGAACTATATGGCCATGGGGCTGCCCACCGTCACTTTTGACACGCCAGTGAGCAGGGAGTACTTGGACGAACTGGGGATCTATGCAACTCCTGCGGATCCACACTCGCTGGCCCAGGCCTTGTACCAGGGCCTATTCGATGAGTCACACAAAGCCAACGGGCATCTCCTGCGCCAGGTCGCTATGGAGCGATACTCCTGGGACCGGGCAGCAGATACCATTCTGCAGACCTACTACACAGTTTGCCAGCACAAATGAGCAATGATATAATGCTCCGTCTGAAGGCACGCCAGCCGTGGCACAGGAGCGTATGATCAATCGCCTTGCAGAGCTCTATAACTATCGAGAGCTGATCAGGAACCTGGTCATCCGAGATCTCAAGGTTCGCTACAAGAACTCGGTGCTGGGGATTTTGTGGTCCCTGCTGAACCCCCTGCTCATGACGCTCGTGTTCACTGTCGTGTTTGCCCTCATGCTGCGCAGCAACCAGCCAGACTATCCGGTGTTTTTCATGTGCGCGTTCCTACCATGGAGTTTCCTGGCTGATACCGTGGTGAGCGGCACAAACTCGATTGTGGGCAATGCTCACCTGATCAAGAAGGTCTATTTCCCGAGGGAGGTCCTGCCGCTTTCCGAAGTGCTGTCCGGTCTGGTCAACTTTCTCCTGGCCATGATCGTGCTCTTTGGCATGATATTGGTCTTTCAGGTGCGTTTGACACCTGCTATTCTAGTGCTGCCTATCGTCGTCTCCGCTCAGATCCTCTTTATCCTGGGTATGGTCTTTTTTCTTTCGACCGCCAACGTCTTTTACCGTGATACGCAGCATATCATGCGGGTTGTGATGCAGGCCTGGTTCTTCCTGACGCCGATATTCTACCCGATCGATATCATACCACAAAGCGCAAATATCCTGGGCTTGACCATCAATATGCAGTTGTGGGTGCGGCGACTGAACCCCATGGCCTCGCTAATCGCCTCATACCGGGACATCCTGTTCAGAGGAGCTGTGCCGGGATTCGATTTCCTTCTCAGAACAGTCGTAACCTGCCTTGCCATCTTTTTCATTGGATACTTTATCTTCTGCCGGTATAGCCACACCTTTGGTGAGGAAGTCTAGGTCGCCCGTGCCTGGCGCAGCACCTGCCAAGCCCATTGAGCAGGTGCATCCGTATTCACGGACCTGGGCCAGAGCGCGATAGTGGACAGTGTGGATATGCAACGAGCCAAGAAAGTCATGATCATTGGCCTGGATGGTGTACCTTTGCAGATCATCCAGCAATGGGCAGAAGCCGGGCAGCTTCCAACACTGCAGCGTCTCACACAAGGGGGGACAGTAGGCCAGTTACGCTCCACGATCCCGCCCACCTCTGGTCCATCCTGGTCAACCTTTGTCACAGGCATGAATCCGGGCAAGACCGGCATCTACGACTTTTTATACCGCAAAGAGGGAACCTATCACTTCCCACCGGTGAATGCTTCACAGCGCGGCGGGGCCACAATGTGGCGCTACCTGAGCGATGCTGGATATCGCGTCGGAGTGCTCAACCTGCCCATGTCCTATCCCGTGGAGCAAGTCAACGGCTTTATGGTGAGCGGCTGGATGACGCCATACGCCGCCACCGACTATTTGCACCCGGACGAACTCGCAGCCGAACTGCAGCAAGAGATCGGGGACTATCGTATCTATCCCACCGAGACCTTTGCCGAGAACCGCCAGGAAACCTTTCTCGATGCAACGTACCAGTTGTTGGATATGCGAACCCGCACGGCCGTGTATCTCGCCCGGACCCAGCCCTGGGATGTGTTCACCTCTGTCTTTTTCGACACCGACCGAGTGTTGCACCAGTTATGGCACTATCTGGATAGTAACCATTCGTGGCGATCCGACAGTGAAGACAAGGCTTGGATCGTCCGCGCGTACTTTCAGAAGGTGGATGAGAGTATAGGCAGGCTACTGGAGCATGCTGACGAAGAGACGCTGGTCATCATCCTTTCAGATCATGGCATGGGACGCGCCAACAACTTTATTGTGCTAAACAACTGGCTCCTGGATAGCGGCCTGCTGCACTTGAAAGCGGACCCCTGGACCCGTTTGAAGAACCTCCTATTCCGCCGCGGCTTTACCCTGCGCAATGTGCATCAAGTTGCCGATCGGCTGGGCCTAGCCCAGCAAGCCGAATATGTGGCAGGCTACTTTGTGGATCACCTGCTCAAGCTCGCCTTCCTGTCCTTCTTGGACGTGGATTGGTCCAAGTCCAAAGCCTACTCCTTTGGCCGACACCTCGGCTCGATCTACCTCAATGTGCGGGGGCGAGAGCCCCAGGGCATCGTCGAGCCCGGTGCCGAGTATGAAGCTGTCCGAGACGAGATCGAGCGCATGGCCTACGACTTTCGCGACCCGAGAACAGGCAGAAAGTTGATCGGAGAAGTGTTGCGCCGTGAAGAGATATATTCCGGTCCCCACCTGGACCGGGCACCCGATCTGATCTTGCGCCCTAAAGAACCTTCAGACATCTTTTTCGGTCTGGCAGACTTTGGCCACCGGGAAACCGTGTCGTCAGTGTACCGCTACTCTGGGATGCACCGCGACTATGGGCTCTTGATCATGAATGGACCTGGCGTGCGCCAGGGCGCCACGCTTGAGGGGGCATCGATCCAGGATCTCGCGCCCACGGTGCTACACACTATGGGTCTGCCTGTACCCTCTGACATGGACGGTAAGGTGCTGGTCGATGCCTTCGAGGAGGAATACATGACAGCTTTTCCGGTGACCATAGGCGATCCCTCGGTAGTCTCTGAGAGGACGACGGAAAGGGGATACACTGAAGAGGGAGAGAAGGAGATCATGGACCGGCTGGAAGGACTGGGATACCTGGGATGAAGGTTCTGATTATTGGACTGGATGGCGTAACGCTGGATCTCCTCGGTCCGTGGATCGAGGCCGGCGAGCTGCCCAATCTGCAGAGGCTGATGAAGCAGGGCGCCTCGGGCAAGCTGCGCTCTACCCTGCCGCCCATCAGCTCCTCTTCCTGGAGCTCCTTCGCCACGGGCGTCAACCCTGGCAAGCACGGCCTGGTTGATTTCGTCTTCCCTGGAGCCGACAGCTACAAGGTAGCGATGATCAACGCCACCAGCCGCAAGACGCGGTCCTTGTGGAACTGGCTAAACGACGCCGGGTACAAGGTAGGCCTGCTTGGCATTCCCACTACATATCCCCCCGAACCTGTGGATGGCTTTATGATCAGTGGATTTCTGTCGCCCGGTCCTGAAAGCGAATGGGCCTACCCTCCCGAACTGAAGCAGGAGCTACTTACGGAACTGGGCGAGTTCATGCTGGCGCCTGATGAGCGTTACCGCTCCACCCGGTGGCTGGACCGTTTTCTCGACGACCTGGCTGCCAGCGTCGAGAATCGCACCCAAGCAGCCCTATACCTGATGCGCACCAAGCCGTGGGACCTCTTTACCGTAGTCTATTGGGACACAGATATGGTCCAGCACGAGACCTGGCGACTGCTGGACCCAAGCCATCCGAGGCATGACCCAGACGAGGCGGCAGCTAGCCACGACAAGATCCTGGAGTTCCATCATAAGGTAGATGCAGATGTGGGACGTCTCCTGGCCCAGGCCGGTCCGGACACACTGGTCGTGGTCATGTCCGACCACGGATTCGGGCCGGTACACAGTTTCTTCCTGACCAACAACTGGCTGGCAAGCACTGGCCTGCTGCAATTCAAGCAGGGGCCGCGGACAGCACTCAAGCGCGGCCTGTTCCGCATGGGGTTTACCCCGCTAAAGATGTTTCGCATCGCCAAGACGCTGGGCCTGGGCAAACTGCGCAAAAGGGTCCGCTTCCAGCAAAAGTCTGGCATTCTGAACCGTGTCTTTCTGTCCTTCGATGACGTGGACTGGTCGCGTACAAGTGCCTTTAGCATCGGTAGTTTCGGCCAGGTGTACGTCAACCTTGCCGGCGTCCGGCCCCAAGGGATCGTACAGCCTGGGCGCGAGTACGAGCTTCTCGTGGAGCGGATCAAGCAGGAAGCGCTTGCGCTGCGCGATCCAGGGACCGGCGAGCCGTTGGTGGAACGTGTCTATACCCGGGAAGAGATCTACAGTGGGCCGTACACGGACCGCACACCAGACCTGATCGTCCAACCCAGGGGTTGGGAGTACATGGCTTTCGGTCACGCAGATTTCGGCTCGAATAGACTGGTCGAACCGATTATTGGACTCTCGGGCCACCACCGCCCCGATGGGGTCCTGATCCTGGCAGGTCCGGGGGTCAGGGTGGGCACGCAGTTGGAGGGAGCCAATATCATGGATCTAACGCCGACCGTGCTCCATGCCATGGGCCTTGGCGTACCGAGCGACATGGACGGGCGGGTGCTAAGCGAGGCCTTTGAGCCCGCCTCACCCGGTGCCCAGCCAGTGAAGCACACGCAGGCCAGCGTGTACAAGGACAGCAACACGAAGCCCGATCTATCGGAAGATGAGATGGCAGAGGTTCAGGAGAAGCTTCGCGGCTGGGGATATGCGGGCTAGCTCAGCATGGCCTTCCGAGCTGTGAGATAGGCGACAACCCTTTGGGTGCACGTGCGTAAGAAACTGATGATTCTTGGGGCCGGCGCGAACCAGTTGCCGGCCATCCAAAAAGCAAAAGACCTGAAACTGTTTGTGATCACGGCTGATTACTTGCCGGAAAACATTGGTCACAGATTTTCAGACATCTCTGTCGACTGCAGCACAGTCGACAGAGATGGGATTCTCGCAGCGGCCAAAGATCTCGAGATCAACGGCATTGTGACCATTGCCTCTGACGTAGCGACCGCTACAGTGGCTTTCGTCGCTGACGTGCTTGGACTGCCAGGGTATTCCCTGCATACAGCAGAGATCATGTCTAACAAGGCGAGATTCCGCCGCACCCAGGAAGAATACGGCTTGACCAGACCCCATTTTGTGGCTGGATGTGACTTTGCCGAGATCAAAGGCAGAGTCGCCTTGTTAAGCCCACCGTTGGTATTCAAACCTGTCGACTCGTCGGGTTCTCGAGGTATCACCAGAGTTGACACCGTCGCAGCCGCCGCTTGCGCAGAGGCCTTCGAGTTCGCTAGAGAATTCTCGCGCTCAGGGATGGTCTGCGTTGAGGAGTTTGTCGAGGGCATGGAAGTGGGAGGTGATGGCTTTCTGCTGGACGGAAGCCTGCGATTTGCGGCAATCACTCACAAGCACAAGCAGGGGTATGTGGTCACTGGTCATGGCCTGCCGACCAACCTCCCTGAAACCGATCAAGAGCGAGTGCTTGATGAACTTGAAGCGAATTGCAGAGCTGTAGGATACACAGCAGGGCCATTGAATTTCGACGTCATGGTCTCCAGTGATGCGGTGACTGTGCTCGAGATGAGTCCCCGCCTGGGCGGCAATGGCATTCCCGAGATCATTGAACGCGGAACTGCGACAGATCTGATCGCTGCCACATTGCGATTCGCCCTGGGTGAGCCATTCGAGTTGCCCCCATCCGGTACTGTCACCAATCCGTGTGGATCTTGGGTCTTTGGCAGCGAGCGTGCCGGAAGATTGGAGCAGATCGCTTCGGAAACGGAGATCATGGCATCCATTTCGCAGGTCTTCAAGCATGTTACCCTGTACGACATCGGCGAAGAGATACCAGCCTTTGATCACAACGGGAACAGCCTGGGGTACACGCTCTTTGACTGCCCTCCAACATCCACCTACCAGGACATCATAGGCCAGTTGCAGAAGACGCTCAACTTGAGGGTAGAATAATACATCAGAATGGCCTGGATGCCAAACAGGTTCTTGACGCGAGAGCGAGTTTTTGTATAATCAACGGAGGTAGAGGCAATAGGGTGCTGGCGAGCTGTGCCGACACGGAAGCGTTGTATGAGTGTTGATCGAGCGGAAGTTAGCTATTCCATAGTCATACCGGTGTATAACTCCGAGCAGACGTTGCCCGACTTGCACGAGCGGATCGTGCAAGTCATGGAGGTAATGGGGGCCCGGTTCGAGATCGTGTTTGTGGAGGATTGCAGTGCCGACCGCTCCTGGCAAGTACTGCAGGCAATCGCCGGCAGCGACGAGCGGGTAAGGGCCATTCAGCTTCTGCGCAACTATGGTCAGGCAAGTGCCACCATGTGTGGCTTGCGCCATTCCGTTGGCCAAGTCGCCATCACTCTGGATGATGACCTGCAGAATCCGCCGGAAGAGATCCCAGTGCTCGTCAACGCCCTGGAGAACGACCCTGAATTGGATGTGGTCATTGGCATACCAGGGGAAAAGCAACATGCGTTCTGGCGAAATGTCGGCAGCAATGTCGTGAACTTGATCAACAGCTTTGCCATCAAGAAGGATCGCTCCCTCAAGTTTTCTGGGTTTCGCGCCATGCGGCGGATCGTGGTCGACAGACTCGTAGAGCTGAATGTGCCACAGCCCGCTATCGGTGTGCTCTTGTGCTCTATCACACCCCGAATCACCAACGTTACGGTGCGGCACGAGCCGAGATCAGCTGGCCGGAGCGGGTACACCAT
>P_2C_Sed_3_UnCtyDRAFT_1000051_pt1 | contig 12419 bp, 11 predicted proteins | sample Pon2CUnioCityCA_4_FD_10232 | JGI IMG/M metagenome (IMG submission 10232)
AAAAAGATCGCGCCCGCCAGCACGCCGGCCATGGCAGTCAGCACCCGCCCGCGGGGCGTGCGACGGAAGAAAAAGTCGCCCACCCCACCACCCAAGAAGTAGCCGATCGACAGAAACACGATGGCTACGAGCATACTTGTCTGCACCTCGCCCGGCGTGTAGCCACGCTCGACCTCCAGGTAGCGGAAGAACCAGAAGACCAGTACCTGCCACGGGAACGAGCCAAAGAAGCCCTGGGACAGTAACACGAGAAAACTTGGCTTCTTGAGCAAGCCCTTGACCACACCCCAGTTGATCTTGGTTGAGGAGAGGTCCTCCAGACCGGCCAACTCGGGCTCGGCCTGACCGCGCACCGGCTCGCGGACCCCAAAAAAGACCAGGGCGGCGACAAGAATGCCAGCGCTTCCCGTGATGATAAAGACGCTGCGCCAGCCCATGGCCCCGCTCAAATTGATCGCTAACAGCGTGCCCAACATGAACCCGATCGGTTGTGCCAGCTGGATGAGGCCGTACACCTTGCCGCGCAGGCGGGGACCAAAGTAGTCGGACAGCAAGCTAAAGATGCCGGGATAGCTGGCGTCGTCCACCCCGGTGCTGGCCCGCGTGACGAGAAAGGTGGAGTAGTTGGGCGCCAGGGCATTCAGCCAGGTGGTGCTGCCCCAGATGAAGGAGGCCAGCGCCAGCAGCCGCGACCGCGAGAAGCGGTCGTACAGGTATCCCCACAAAACATAAAAAATCGCAGCGACAACGAGGGCCACCGTGGACACCGCGCCCATCTGGGCCTCGTTGATCTCAAAGGTATCCATGATGGGCGTCGTGAGGGGACCAATGAGAAGCTTGTCCGCCTGGTGGAGCAGGACAAAGAGAAAGAAGACAAATACGACAAACCAGCGGTAGCGAGAGCGTGATGGTGTCATGGGACCCTCTGGTCTGATCAAAGGAAACGTGGTGCGTGAGAACGATTCACGCACCACGCATCGGGCTTCTATGCCAGGGTTTCCAGCTCGTCGATCATGCCGGCGATGACGTCGAACCCACCCTGCCAGAAATCGGCCGAAGCCATGTCAATGCCTGCTTCGTCCAAGATCTCGGCCGGGCTCTCCGAGCCGCCATAGGCCAGGATTTTGAGATACTTTGGGATAAAGGTCTCACCCTCTGTCTCGAACTGGCGGTAGAGGGCCAGCACCAGCAGTTGGCCAAAGCTGTAAGCATAGCAGTAAAAGGGAACTTCGTACATATGGGGGATGGACACCCATTCCCAGCGGAACTCTTCGCCGATCTCGAGGGCATCGCCGAACTGCTCAGCCAGGTTGTCCAGGTATCGCTCGGCCAGATAGTCAGTGGTCTTGCCCTCCTCGATCAGGGCGTGGGCCTCGCGCTCGAAAATGACAAAGTAGGCCTGGCGCATCACAGTGGCGTAGGCATCGTCCACAAAGCGTGCCAGGATATCACGTCGCAGGGCCGGATCCTGTTCCTCGGACAGCAAGCGCTCCAGGAGCAGCATCTCTACAAAGACCGATGCCGTCTCAGCCATGGGCAGGGACGAATGATAAGTCAGCACCGAGTGATCCTGTGCCATCAAGGCGTGCACAGCGTGGCCCAGCTCGTGCGCAAGTGTGGCGACATCGCTCGCCTTGCCGTTGTAGTTGACCAGCACCCACGGCGTAATCCCGGGCAGGGGGCTGGAGCAAAAGGCGCCGCCCGATTTGCCCGGGCGCACCTCAGAGTCGAGGTGGTTCTCCGCGAAAACCCGGCGGGCGTGACCGGCCAACGCCGGCGAAAAGCCGTTGAGGGTATCCAGCACCATATCCGCTGCCTCGGGGAAGGGATAGGTCTTGTCGGCGCTGCTCAAAGGGGCATAGATATCGTAGCGCCGCAGCTTGTCCATGCCCAGCCAGTCAGCCTTGAGGCGGAACCATCGCTGGAACAGACCGGCATTTTGGCGGCACACCTCCAACAGCGTGTCAGCGACGGGGTCGGGGATATCGTTGCGCAGATTGCGTACCGATATCGGCGAGGTGAACTTGCGCAGCGACAGGTTCTCGCTGGCCCAGTCGCGCACGACATGCTGGTAGATCTGGCCCAGGACATTGCCATGCTCGCCGTAGACACGGTACAACTCCTGGTAGGCCGCGGCCCGCACCTCTGGGCGCGGATCGCGGGCATATACCATGAGCTCTCCGCGGGTCAACTCTTTGACCTCCCCATCGATCTCTATCTTGAAGGAGAAAGCGGTGGTGATCATGTTATAGACGGTCTCCAGCGCCTGCACGCCGTTGACGTCCTTCAGATTGATGATCTTTTCCTCCGGTTCGGTCAGGGTATGGGGCTTGAAGCGGCGCAGCGACTCGAGGTAGTAGGCTGTGTCTCCGCTGGCAGCCAATAGACGTCCGGCCGTCTTGTCATCCAACCCCTTCCACCACAGCTCGAAGAACAAGATTCGATTCCGAAAGTCAGTTAGCAGCTTGTCCATGCGCCCGCGGTAGGCCAACGCATCCTGATCCTGGGTGTCCGCGTAGAACCACAGACCGCCATAGTAGCCCAGCCGCTGGGATAGGCTGGAGATCTTTTCCACCAGGGCCATCAGGTGAAGGAACGATTCTTCGGAGATCTGTGGAGACAGGGTGTCGCGGCTGGCTTCCAGCTCGGCGACCGCCGCTTTCAGATCTGCCAGGTACTGGTCGAACTGCGGGCCCTCGACAGAGGGTAGTAGATCCTCGAGGGACCAGCGGGTCTGCTCAAAAGCGTGTTCGGTCATCATCAACCTCTCTTTTTTGTTGGGTGTTTCTCAAACGCAGACCATTATACCAGGTGCGCGAGCCATCTGCAAGCCAGCAAGGTGTCTTTTGTCGCACGCGAACTGGCGAGAAGCAAGTTTCGGTCCTCAATCGAAATCGTCCGGCGCCACGAATTGGGCGTAGTCGTCTTCCTCGAGGAACACGTCCTGGTTGTCGATGCCGCGCTGGTAGATATGATAGTCCACACCAAACCGCAGCCTGGGCGATCTGACCATGCTCATCTCCGAAAAGTCCTCATCACTCGCAACTGCTTTGAGCGAAAGGCCAACGCGACTTTCCGGGCGCTGCGCTACGAAATAGGCCAGATATGGGATGGGCATCTGGGAAACAGCGCATCCAATAGAGGCTTGCCCTTGTCGCCGGATGCCCAGCAGTCGGCGAAGGCGTGGTCCAGCTCGGACATCGACCGGTAGCCAAAGAGCAGCTGCAGGAAGGTGAGGTCGGGAAAGCCTGCATCGCCCTCCTGTTGGGGGGCTGGCTGCCACGGCTCTACCTCCACCAGACGTCCGGCGTCAAAGACCAAACGCAAGCCATTGCGGTAGAAGCTGATCTTGAGCTCGCCGTTGTGCCCTGCGAGCAGCGAGTTCTCCAGCCGGCGCTCCAAGAACGGAGCCACGTGCCGCAAGAAGCCGGGCAGGTCAGGCACACGCACATACCAGGCATAGGGCCCGATGGTGTGCGGCAGCCGCTTGTCAAAGGCTTGGTAGACCGGGTGTTCCGCGCCCAGCCAGAAGACAAAGGAATCCAGCTCCCGCTTGGCGTCTTGCTCTGCCCATCCCTCGCCGAGCGTCCACATATGGCGCACTACCGACGGGGTCACCGCCAGCCACGAGACCCCAGACTCGAGTTCGTAGAACTCGACGCTCACATGCCCATTCCGCAAGTCAGGTGAATGGGCCAGAAACCCGACTGGTTCGCCAGACGGCGCCTCGATAAGGGCGAGGGACTGCCCGTTGTAGTTTGCCCTGGTTTTGCCAGCCAACTCGTATAGCCACAGGTCCTCGTCCCAGACACAGGCCACGGGGTAGCGCCCCACACCCTGCCCGTAGAGCCGGGCCACAAAGGGTATATCTGTTTCGGTTGCGGGGCGGATGCGATAGGGCTCCTCCTCTCCGTCCTTGAGCTTGGGCACCTGTGGCTTGTAGCCGATGCGCCTGCCGCCCAGGGTAATGGCCATCTCGTAGCCGAATTGGCGGTAGAAGTAGGGAATGCCGGTGATGGCTTGCATCCTCTCGCCGCGCCCGGCGCTCCAGCCGTGGATCACGTCGAACTGGGCGCGGATCAGGCCCCGGTTGCGGTAGTCTGGATGGGTGCCCACCAGCTCGGGCCTGCCGACACCAAAACGAACACCGCCGTAGGACCATGTCTGCGAGATGAGACACAGGCATGATACGATCTCGCCAGTATTCGTGTCCTCTACGATAGTGAAATCGCCCACGTCAAAGGTTGGATGCTGGCCTGACATCAAGTCCCCCACCCAGGTAGCCACGTGCTCCTCGGGCTCCTGTGTGCCAGGCTCCCGATGCAGATTGCCGTTGAACTCGACCAGCCTCTCGGCATCATCGTCCGACGACCGCCGCAGGATCAGGCCGTCTCCCAGGTCGCGGATGATCTTCTTTGTCATTGGATTTTCCTCAACATCTGGTCCTGTTCAGTCCTTATGCTGGGCGACTGAATACGGCCGCCCTCAGATGACGATCATCTGCGAGCGCTCGGGCCCTACCGAGACAAACTGGATCGGCGCTCGGGCCAGTTCCTCGATTCNGCGCAAGTAGGCGCGGGCCGCCTGCGGCAGGTCATTCCAGGTGCGGCAGGCACTGGTCTCCATCTGCCAGCCGGGCCAGGTCTCGTATACTGGCTCGACCATGGCCTGCGTAGTGGTATCCGGCACATAGTCGAGAATACGCTCGCCAGTAGCATCGCGGAGGCGATACCCGGTACAGAGCTTGATCTCCTCGAAATAGTCCAACACGTCCAACTTGGTGACGGCGATACCGGTGAAACCGTTGATCCAGCTCGCATAGCTGATAGCCACGCCATCGAACCAACCACAGCGCCGCGGACGGCCCGTGGTCGCACCATATTCGCGGCCGATCTCCTGGAGCTTGACCCCGAGGTCATCGTGCAGCTCGGTGGGGAACGGTCCGCCCCCAACTGAGGTGGAATAGGCCTTGACCACGCCCAACACGCCGTCGATGGCGCGCGGCGGGATGCCGGCGCCGACAGATGCCCCTCCCGAAGTAGGCGAGGAGGCAGTGGTGTAGGGATAGATGCCCCAGTTGATATCCCGACCGATGCCCAGTTGGCCCTCCAGCAGCACCCGCTCGCCGCTCTGTACGGCGTCGCGCACCCAGGGAAGGGTGTCAACGATGCGATCGCCGTGCCGGGCTCGCCAGGAGGCTGCCAAGTCCATCAGCTCGCCGGTGCTGAAGGTCTTGAGCCCGTAGAAGTCGAGCTGTCGGTTCTTGAGCGGCAAGATCAGATCCAGGCGCTGGCGCAGCAGATCAGGATAAAGCAAGTCGCCAACCCGGATGCCGTTGTATGAGTGCTTGTCGGCGTAGACGGGACCGATGCCCTTGCGGGTGGTGCCCATCTCCTCGGCGCCTTCCACATCCTGCTTGCGGCGATCCTCCTCGGCCCCATCCAACAGGCGGTGGTAGGGCCAGATCAGATGGGCTCGCACATCGATCCAGGCATTTCCGGTATCGACGCCGGCAGCATGGAGCATGGCCTGCTCTTCGCTCACCGTATCGAGGTTGACCACCGTACCGGGACCAAGCAAGTTACGCACGTGGGGATAAAAGATACCGCAGGGAGTCAAGTGCAGGGCAAACCGCCCATAGTCGTTGACGACGGTGTGGCCCGCGTTGTCTCCTCCCTGAAAGCGGATGACCATGCTGGCCTGTGCCGCCAGGTAATCCACTACGCGCCCCTTGCCCTCGTCGCCCCACTGAGCGCCGACAACTACTATCGTGCTGCCCGATTCCCAGATAGACATTGACTATCTCCTCCACGACAGAATCGACCCGGTGTGCCGAGCCTTCTCACCGCCCGTTCTGGCCTGCTGATGGACGGCAAAATCGCCGGGCGTGATTCTAACACGAAACAGTATCCTGGGCAAAGCCCGCAGGCTCGTGCATTGTGGCGGAAGGGCGATTGACCCTTGGCACATTTCCAGTATAATATCTGCATGGATCTGCGACGCTTCTGGAAAGCGATTCTTAGAATCGCCTTCTCACTGGTGTGTGCCATCGTCTTCTATATTGCCTGGATGGCTGCGTTCATCTTGACTGCCAGGCTGGACAGTCCGGTGGTGGAAACGATTCTCTGGCTGCTTGCGCCTGTGATCACCGCCGCGGGCTTTGCCACGGGTATCGCGGTCCGGGAACGCCTGGCGGGCCAAAAACGGTCTCGTTTCCTACGCATCTTTCTCTGGCCTCTGATAGGATGCGCCATCGGGGCTGGCCTTATGTACTCGTTCGGGCCGATGCTCATGGTGTTCGCCATCTTCTTCACCGGAACGGCGAGCATGGCATTGAGAGAGGTAGTTGGGTTCTTCAGAGGCGGGGAACCTGCCAAGTCGTGAATCAGATCAAGCAGTTGCCTGCCCTGGAAGCAGGAGGAGGACTTTTGCGCCTAAGCCAGGTCACCCCACATCGAACGGTGTAGATCGTCCCCATCTGACGCCGGACACCGCTCCAGGATATCGCCCAGACGCCCAAACTGGTGTAGCAAGCAATAGGTTGTGAGCCGGTCAGCCAGCGCCGGTGTGAGCTCTATGCCATAGGATTCCACGAGGGTGCGGGAGAGGGTCGGCTCACCGATTGTGAGACACACCAGCGGCGCCACAAACTCGTAATGCGGGTGGCCCATCATGGCGTCTCCAAAGTCGATCACGCCGGAGAACTGCCACTGCCCATCCCGCTTGACGACCAGTACGTGCTCGTCGGTGATGTCAGCGTTGAGCAGTACCGGTGCAAAGAGAGGCTCGCGAAAGCCAGAGACGCGCCCCCGGATCCAGTCGCGCCACGCACCATCGGGCTGGTGGTGTTCCTCCCAACGCTCGATGCGCTCTGCCAGGAAACCTTCCCAGTCCATGGCCAACTTGGGGACAGGCGCATGATCGTGTAGGGCGCGCATAAAGGTGCCGACGTGCTCCACGATGGACTGCCTCTCTGCCGGACGCAACTCGTCCCAAACCTCATTCACTGGCCTGCCGGGCACGGCGGTCATGATGAGGTACGGCCAACCTTCAATCTCACCCTCTGCCACGACCTGCGGTGTCTGAATGCCGCGCACGTGGCGCAGCACGGCACGTTCCGCGCCAAAGTCCTCGCCCCACAGCGTAGAGAAGAGTTTGAGGATATAACGCCCTGCTCGGTAGACGATATGCGTGCCCGGGGGCTCGCGTTGGAGCAGCGCGGGATCCAGCCCGTGGCGCCTGCAGATGGACCTCATTGCTGGCAGCCATACCGCGCTGTCCATGTACACCGCTCTGTATTGTTCTTTGTATTCTATGATCGGGAGCATGGCCAAAACTTGCTCATGCAGAGAGGGGAGCGATCCGCCGCCCATCCTCAGACAAGGGGCCAGGGAAGAACGCGCCCCTCGCCTGGCTCGGGGAAAGATCCATCCGCAATCAACTGCTCCAGGCGGCGGTGAAAGGCAGTAACTTCATCCTCGTCCAGCAGGTGATGCAGGGCCTGTGCCAACTGCGATTCCCCAGCCAGGACGCTGTGCAAAGCCTGCAGGTCCGCCAGCACGCCGTCTGGAAGGTGCTGCCCGGCAAAGCGCCAAATCACAGTCCTCAGTTTCGGCTCGGCGTGGAAGGTCAGCGCGTTGTCGATCGCCCACAGCTGCCCTTGCAAATCCACCAGGCAGTGACCAGATTTGCGGTCGGCGTTGTTGGCGACCACGTCAAAGGCTGCCAGGCGCTTCAGGTCCTCCACATAGGCCGGGTCGTCCTGGATCGTGAAAAAGTGGGCATCCTCCCGGGCATGGACAAAGAACTGCACCGAGCCGAGCCCGTGCGGCCCCTCGCGCAGGACCGTAGGCGGGACCATACCCCATCCCAGGGCTTCGCACACCAGGTAGGATACCATCTCCCTGAGGCCCAGTGTGCCGTAACGAAAGTCCCAAAGCGGGCGCTCGCCGTCTTGTGGCTTGTAGACAGCCAGCGTGGCGAGTTCTTCGTCGCGAATAGTTACCAGCAGGGTGGCGTTGGAACTCCAGGGTATAAGGCCCTCCACCTCGATCTCGCCGTGGTTCAGCAGGTGGAGGACCCGATCGGGCGTCAGAGATACATCAATCTCTTCCGCAGCGCTCACGTCCGGTGGCCATTCTTGCGTGGGCAAAAGTGCCCTTCGGGATCCATGGGTTGGCCGCACATGCTACAGATTGGCCTGCCGGCTGCCACGACCTCCTGCCCGTGTTTGGAAAAGGCCCGCATCTGGATGGGAGTGGCCCAAAAGTGCGCTACCGAAGGAGTCGCATCGTCTTCCTCGTCTATCATCTCATAGGCGATGAGCACCAGATAGCCACCGGCCTGATCCACCCCCAAATTCACCCGTCCCGTACGGAACGCGGGCTCCAGGGGGTATTCCAGATCCATTCCCTGTTGGATAATGGGATCTGGATCGACGACAGCATCGGGATCGTCGCCGGCTAACTCGAGCAAGACCTGATCGATAGCCTGGGCCAGCAGAGCCACGTGCTCCTTTTCGCAGATGACGGTCACCAATTGGCTTCCCTGCCGGGCCTGAATATAGAATACCCGCTTGCCNGGNTCGCCAATGGCATCNGTCGTGATACGGTCAACAGGCCTCAAGTTAAAGGTCTGGTAAGGCATCTTTACTGCTCCTCGTGTTGCCCCTTCTCTTCAATCTCAAAGGAAGGCAATCGCTCGGTATGATTCAGACAGATCAGACGTGGGCCAAAGCGGCTGAAGGCAAATGCAGTGATCGAGGCCGGGCTAATGGTCAGCCTTTGAAAGAGGTCCAGGGGCAGGCCGGCATAGTGGGCTACCGCCAGCTTGATCGGGTCCGAATGCGAGACCACAGCCACCACCTGGCTTGCGTGGCCGTCGCGGATGGCGTCAAGCTCAACCACCATGCGCGCTTGCACCTCGCGCAACGACTCGCCGCCGGGAAAATGCGCCCCCCCGGGATAGACCTGAACTATGGGCCACAGCTTTTCCTCTCTCAGGTCTTTCAGATCGCGGCCTGTCCAGTCGCCATACCGGGTCTCGCCGAGATTCTCGCGCACCTCCACGGTCAAGCCGTTCAACTCTGCCAGGGGCTGGGCTGTCTCTACTGTGCGCTCCAGCGGGCTGCAATAGATAGCAGCCAATGGCACCTCAGCCAGTCGTTGGGCCAGCGCAGATGCCTGGGCGCGCCCCTCTTTGTTCAGGTTTACGCCGGGCGTCCAGCCAGCCAGCCGCTCACCCACCCAATCGTTCACGGCGTGGCGGATCAGAAGCATTATCATCATCTCTGTCATCTTGTCTCCAGTGTTCATTATACCACAGGTCCGGCGCGAAACGAAAGCGTATCGAAAAGGCCAGCGGAATCCCACTGGCCCTGCGCCGCCAATCGCTCAGAGAACTCTATTTGACCCGGGATTCAGCCGCCACCGTCTTGCGTTCCAGACGGGGACGCGCCTGCCAGTTCATCCAGGCATCGCGCAGGCCAATCAGGCCGATATAGGCATACGCGCCAACGTAGAGTAGGAGAAAGGGGACGGCAAAGTAGTTGCCCATCACCAGAGCCGCCGCAACAGTCACCATGGCATAAGCTGCCAGGGCCAGCTCGCCAACCGTGACCCACTGAAATGGCAACGCGTAGCGGTTTCCGGCCCAGAGTTCGCCCCGGCGCTCGACGCTGAATTTGGGCGTCCGCCTGAAGGCCCGATCCCGGCCGATCAGGCCCCGTGCAATGGCAACAGTGTTGGAAAGAGCCAGGCCCGTGCCCAGCAGGGCCAGCACCGGCATTAGCAACATGCGCTGCCTCCAATCGGCGTAAAGGTGGCGCTGTGATAGAGCGTAGGCCACGATCGGCCCGAGAGCCACCAGCCAAAAGATCGTCAGATTGAAGGCCATCGGGATCTGACCCAACACCATGGGCAGCGTCAGTAGCAACAGCACGAGTGACATGGGATGGGCCAGCCATACGCTGAGGTGCAATATCCCCTCCAGCCGGGCGGCCCAGGAAAGAGGCAGGCTGTCGTCAGGGGCAGGCGGCGACTCGGGAGCAGGGTCGAGATCGGACTCGATCCGTCCGCGCATCAGCGATCCGGTCAGCTTTACCAGGCACTGGGCCTGGCCCGTAGCCCAACGCGCCTGCTGCCGCTTGAAAGCAGCCATCTGAGGTGGAAGCTCGGCAGGTGACTCGACATCGGGCAAATAGAGCGCCTGCCAGCCCGCCAGTTGCGCGCGGAAGCTGAGATCCACATCCTCGATCAAGGTGTCATCGCGCCAGCCGCCGGCCGCCTCGATAGCCTTCCGGCGCCACACGCCTGCCGTGCCGTTAAAGTTCATCAGGAGATTGTTGCGGTTGCGGCCCAGATGCTCCACCACAAAGTGGCCGTCTAGGGCGATGGTCTGAGCGCGGGTCAGCGCGGAATATCGAGCGTTCAGATAACCCCAGCGTGTCTGGACAAAGGCCAGGTCAGCCCGCGCGGCTAGATGCGGCACCGTCCTCTTGAGAAAATCTGAAGCCGGCAAAAAGTCGGCGTCAAAGATAGCGATGAATTCACCCTTTGCTATCTCCAGCCCCCGCGTGAGCGCTCCAGCCTTGAAGCCACTGCGGTCTTGGCGGTGCAGCAACTGAATATCCAAGCCCCGGGCACGGTGGAACTCTACGCGGGCCCGTGCCAGCCTCGTTGTCTCATCAGTTGAGTCGTCCAGGACCTGGATCTGAAGCTGTTCCCGCGGGTAGTCCAGACGCGCCACAGCGTCAATGAGACGTTCGACCACATACAGCTCGTTATAAGTTGGCAACTGCACTGTCACTGACGGCCAATGCTCTGGCTTTGGCGCCTGCGGTTCACTATCCCGGCGGCGGCGCAGGTAGAGGGTCGCCAACAACAGAGCATTGGCTCCATATAGGGCAACGGCCAAGGCCGCAGCAAGGTAGACGATACTTAGGACAGACACAAACCCCTCCAAATCGGACAAACAGCGTCCAGTATACCATCGCTCATCACTCCTGGCAAAGACAATCTGCAGTACGACAGGGAGGGCGGCCTTGCACGAACAGCTTGACGCGCGGTGTTTGACAGCATTTCCCCCTTGGCGTACAATAGCTACAGTCAATCTTGGATCGGAGGTTCAAGGGTGAATATCCACTTCCCGGCAAGCCACGCCGAGGCGATGGCAGAGTTCCTACAGGAACTGGTGCGCATTCCCAGCCTTTCCACGCACGAAGAGGCCGTGGCAGAGCGTCTGGCAACCGAGATGCAGCGCGTGGGCTTTGCTGATGTCTGGACCGACCGTGCGGGTAGCGTGGTGGGCCGCATCGGCGCAGGACAAGGACCCAAGTTGCTCTACAACGGGCACATGGATGTAGTGGATGTGGGTGATGCGACGCGATGGCGCCACCCGCCGTACGATGGTGTGATCGAGGATGGCGTGCTCTACGGTCGCGGTGCCTGCGACATGAAGGGCGCCTTGGCGGCGATGGTCTACGGGGTCAAGGCGCTGCTCGACGCGGGAGTCGAACTGGCAGGCGATCTGTACGTGGTGGGTGTCGTGCAGGAGGAGCCCTGCGAGGGGCTGGCCATGCGGGTGCTGGTGGAGGAAGAGGGCATTCGACCCGACTATGTGGTACTTGGCGAGCCGAGCAACCTCCAGATCCGCGTTGGACACCGCGGGCGCATGGAGATGGAAGTCAATGTCCGGGGCCGGGCTGCCCACGCTTCGTCGCCGGATCTGGGAAACAACGCCATTCACAACGCCGCGCGCCTCATCTTTGGCATCGAACTGCTCGCCCCGCGGCTGGCCACCGACCCGCTNATGGGTCANGGCACGGTCGCCGTCACCGAGATCGAGAGCCAGGCTGCCAGCCGCAATGCCGTGCCGGATTGCTGCAAATTCTACATCGACCGCCGTCTGACACTGGGCGAAACGGAGCGCAAGGCCCTTGCAGAGATTCAGAACATCATCAACACGGAAGAAATAGATGCGCAGGTCCGGGTAACCGAGTATCGGTCAGCCAGCTATACCGGTTTTGATTGCCGGACCCGGAACGTCTTTCCCGCCTGGGTGGTGCCAGAGGAACATCCCCTCGTACAGGCGACAGTGCGCAGCATCCGCCAGACTCTCGGCTATCGCCCTCGCCTGAGTCGATGGTCGTTCTCTACTGACGGAGCCTATACCGCTGGCGTGGCGAACCTGCCAACCGTGGGCTTTGGCCCGGGCGAGGAGCGGTATGCCCACACGCAAGATGAGCAGATCCAGCTGAACGATGTGGTGGACGCAGCCCGGGTGTACGCCCGGTTGGCAGTGGAGATCCTGGGAGAGAAGTAGCCCCTGATCGCAGATCAGGCCTGATCTGCGATCAGGCGCGATCTGCGATCAGCCGCGATCTGCGATCAGGCGCGATCTGCGATCAGGCGCGATCTGCG
>P_2C_Sed_3_UnCtyDRAFT_1000054_pt1 | contig 12309 bp, 9 predicted proteins | sample Pon2CUnioCityCA_4_FD_10232 | JGI IMG/M metagenome (IMG submission 10232)
CTATCGCCCTATCGATTCGCTGCAGCCAGGTAGCGAGCCACAGCCCGTGGGCCCGGTTCGCCTGCCTCTCTTGCGTGTGGTGGGTCAGGTCGGCCAGACTTATGTGGTTGCCGAAGGTCCACAGGGCATGTATCTCATAGACCAACACGCTGCCCACGAGCGCGTTCTCTACGAGCAGATGATGGCAGAACAAGAAGCCCAGGCCGTCGCCTCACAGACGCTGCTGGAGCCTCTTCCCCTGGATCTCGATCCCGCATTGGCCGGACTGCTGAGTGAGCACCTACAAGCGCTCAATGACGCAGGCTTCAGCGTAGAGCCTTTCGGTGGAACCAGCTATCTTGTGCGCGCAGTGCCATCCATCCTGGTCGTGTCAGACGTCCGTGCCGCGTTGGTAGATATACTCGAGCTCCTGCGGCAGGGAGATGATCCGTTGGCTAGCCAAGCTGAGGAGCGCCTGATCGCAGCCGTGTGCAAGCGGGCAGCCATCAAGGCTGGACAGACACTCACTACAGAGGAAATGCAACAACTGGTACGCCAACTCGAGCAGTGCGAATCGCCCCGCACCTGCCCTCATGGCCGGCCCACGGTTTTGCATTTCTCGGTGGATCAGTTGGAGAAAGAGTTTGGCCGGCACTAGGAACCCGCCTATCACCAGCAGCAAGCGCAACGCAGCACTAGGAGGACTATGACAAACGCCCTGATCCTTGGTTCGACGGGATGCATTGGCAACAATGTGACACGCGCCTGCCTGGCTGAGGGATGGTCCGTGCGCGCTTTCCGGCGCGCCACAAGCGCGACCTGGATGCTGAATGGGCTCGACGTGCAGCATATCGTCGGTGACCTGGAAGATCCTGCCTCACTGGAAGCAGCCATGCGTGGCTGTGACATCGTCTTTCACGCTGCGGCCTACTATCCGCGCCACTCCCTGGACATGAACGGCTCGCTCCGAGACGCGGTCCTCGGCATGCGCAATGTGCTTCATGCGGCCAAAGCCTCTGGCGTGGGACAGCTTGTCTTTACCAGTACACTTACCACCATCGGGCCATCGTCAGAACCGGGCCGGCTTGCTGACGAGCGCGACTTTTACCTTCCAGGAAGTACCAACAGCGCCTACTTTGAGAGCAAATGGGCCATGGAGGCCGAGGCATGGAGAGCCATCGCCAAGGGGCTTCCACTGACCATCGTCAATCCCACTGCGGTATTCGGCCCGTGGGACATCCGTCCCGCCACGGGCGAGATCCTGCTGAATGTGGCCAAGGGCCGTATGCCCGTTTGGTTCGATCTGGATGTGAATATTATCGATGCACGGGACGTGGGCATTGGGCACGTGCTGGCGGCCAAGCGAGGGAAAGTTGGCCATCGATACATCCTTGGAGGGGAGAATCTTCGCGTTCGACAAGCGATAACCATCGCAGCGCAGGAGGCAGGGGCAAAGCCACCTAGATGGAATGTATCCCTTGGCCTGGTCTCAGCCGTAGTGCGAGCGGGTGAGGCCCTGGGACACCTGCCCCTGATAGAGCCATTACCACTCGAGCACTTTAAGACGATGCGCGAGTGGCGTGCTTTGAACTGCAGCAAAGCACAACAGGAACTTGGATTCACAGCACGCCCGTTCTTGGAGACCATCCGCGACACGCTAGACTGGTTCCGAGAGTACGGTTATCTGTAGTCACACAAGCACAAGATGTCCCAACAACGACAAAGCGCGACACTATCAGGTGTCGCGCCTATTGGCCTTGGTTAGGTCTCTGCAGGCTATGGCAGATCGAATGTATCCCGCAACGCGTTCAAGGCAATCTCCAGCGATTTGGAGTCGATCACACATGATACCGTCGAGATAGAAGTGCTGATGGCCATGATATTGATGTCCTTGTCTGCCAGCGCGTCAAACATGGTACCCGCGATGCCCGGTCTCTCGCGAAAGTCAGGCCCAAAGATGGAGACGATGGCTACCTCGGGATACGATACGACACGACCGGCATCCACGTCTGGAGCTACAAGATTGACCGCTTCCAAAGCTGCTGGCCCATCATCTCGATCCACACAGACAGCTACCTGATCCTGCCTGTTGTGATCAATGCACTGTACAATGAACTGAACATTGATCCCGCGCCGTCCCAACTCACCCAAAATTGCCGCCGCGATCCCGGGCCGGTCAGGCACTGCGGTTACATTCAGCAGCGAGAGGTGTGCGTTCTGCATAATCCCGCCAATCCGAATCTTCGCCATCCTCATCTCCTCCCTGTACCTGGCTTCACTGGTATTCACCTTCGGACCAGGACAGATTGGATTATAGCATAGATGCAGGGCAGTGTCAATCCGTTTCCAGGTTTTCGCGCCCGCACTTTGGTCATCCACGCAAGTTGACCTATCAAGTCTTTTTCAGTATAATGGCCCGGTCTCAGGAGGGAAAAGCCATGATCGATGAAACCACTAGCAAGACTCGCTCATCGCTGGCACGAGAAATCGGGCGCTGGCGAGCCACGCTCTGGCTATATATGGAAGTGACCAAGCCAAGCACAGTCGCACTGCTCGTGTTCACTTCTGTCGGCGCCATGGTTGTAGCAGGCGGTATCGGAGGGTTGTCTCTGGGCAACTGGGTACTAGCCTTAATTGCCATCACCGCCGGGTGCGCGGCAGCCGACACACTCACGTGCTACATCGACCGTGACATCGATGCCATGATGGATCGTACCAAAGCCCGGCCCATTCCTGGGAAGCGGATCTACCCACCCGAAAAGGCTCTCATATGGGGTTTGTTGCTTGCTGCACTAGCCATGGGCCTATCCTTCTTGTTCGGTCCATTGGCAGCGCTGTGGATGTTTCTAGGGCTGTTTGACAATGTGGTCATCTACAGCATGCTGGCAAAGCGAAGATCGTGTACCAACATCCTGCTGGGTTCGATCAGCGGCGGCATGCCTGCCCTCTTTGGTTGGGCAGTGGTACAGGGGAATGTCACCTGGACGCCAGTGCTGATCAGCCTGCTGGTCATCACCTGGACGCCCAACCATATCTGGAATTTGGCAATTCGCTACCGGGAGGACTATGCCAGGGCCAATGTGCCCATGCTGCCAGTGGTGAGCAACCTAAACCGGGCCGTCAATCTCATAGCCATGAGCGTGCTGCTCATGGTGATCGAGTCGTTGTTGCTCGGCGCCGTCGGTGGATTCGGACCGCTCTACTTTGCGTTCGCTGTCATCGGGGGCTCTGTATCGCTGATCGGTCATGTCTACCTGTATCTGAAGCCTACTGAGCGCAACGCCTGGCTGATGTTCAAGCTCTCCAGCTTGTACCTGGCCCTTGTCTTTGCTGGAATGATGATCGACACGTTGCTGTGAGCTCAAAAGTCTACTGGAACGGATTGCGCAGTCCGCAGAAAGGGATGATCCACTTTCGTCCCTTTGTGGCAGGAGCATGATCGAGGGCGTCGTCTTTAAGGAACTGGTCACCCACACCGATGAGCGAGGCTTCTTCCGGGAGATCATTCGCTCTACCGATGACCTCTTCAGAGAGGGCTTTGGCCAGTGGAGCCACTCCCTCATGCACACCGGCATCGCCAAAGCATGGCATGTTCATCAGCAGCAGATCGATTGGTGGTATGTCGGCATGGGGACGCTCAAGGTAGCCCTCTATGACATCAGGTCCGACTCACCCACCCACGGCGAGTTGATGGAGTTCTTTCTGGGCGATCAACACCCAGCGCGCGTGGTCAAGATCCCACCGGGTGTGGCTCACGGCTGCAAGGCCGTCAGCGGACCGGTGCACCTCTTCTACATCACATCGCGCGTCTACGATCCGGCGGATGAGGGCCGTATTCCCCACGACGATCCGCAAATCGGCTACGATTGGACTTCGATGCCGCCGATAAAGTAGGGCGTTCTGGGAAGCTGTCAGTGTTCACCTTGCCGCCGGCAGAGGGCAACCTTCCTGGGATGATTGCAGAACGAAACAGAAAGGGGCGCCGTTCGCGCAGCGCCCCTGCTCACATGCAACTCGAGTTGGCTAGTACCGCAGCAACGCTCCCACCGAGCCTGCCTCGTCCAACTCCTCGTTACCGCGCACGATCTCAACATCCACACCCTGTTCCAGCGCACGGCGCGTCATCGTCTCCACCAAATCATCCACGGGCCCAACCGCGCTACCGCATAGCGGGCACTCATCCTCCTCGGAAATCAAGACATAGCGACAGCTCTCACAGCGAAAACCCGACGCCTCAAAGCCAGCAGAGACCAACAGCGTGCCAGCACGGTGCTCCTGGAGTGCTGCAAGCGTATCTGCTAGCCCCATTACGCCTCCGCTGCCCCGCTTCGAACCAGCAATGGCTTCCTTCACCAACTCTGCTTCGCGCTCCGCTGCAACCTCCTCAATCAACTCCATCGAGAGTGCCTGAACATCCGTCACGGGCGCGGTTGGATCGACAGAAAAAGTCCCCACCACTTTGCCTTGCATCGCTTTGGGAAGGACATCCATGAACTGACTGATATTGGCATCAGTGCCCCCCACCACCACACGCTTGCAGCCATTCTTGTTGCAAAAGGCCTCAGTTTCCTCAGCGATTTCTTTCAGATTGCGCAAGACGACTGCCTCGCCGCGGCGCGCTGCGGTAGCTGTCATCCCACCGCGCATCCCAGCCACACCAGAGGCTCCACCGTGCTTGGTGCGGCGTACTTCTTCGCCGAGCGTGCCAGCTGCCTCCTCCAGCTCGCCCAGATTGAACAGAAACATGCGCGACCCTTCACTGTCCACCAGGATCACACCGTAGCGACCATAGGCATCCAGCACATCAGTCAGCGGCTTGATATATGGACGGTGCGAAACGTATGCACAGTTATGCACCGGTACGGCGAGTGAGTAGCTTTGCCAAAACTCGGCATCATGGCATGAGAACACCACGACGCCCTTGCCTTGCCAGTCATATTCGAAATCAAAGTACCGCTCCACAGCCTCTATGTCCTCAGACATTGCGTCCTCTGAGACTTCCTTCAGCATGGACCTCAGCGTCAGCCGATACTGATCGGTAGTTTGTCCTGTAGGGTCCACGTTCAGATAGAGGCTGAGGATAGGCGCGCCCTCACTCCGAAACTCTACCAACTGGCTCAGATCTCGCTCTGTGAACACTTTTACCCTCCTTAAAGGGAATAAGGGACGGAACTTGTCCCAGTGGTATGGTGGCGCCGCCAGCGACTAACGGTCGCTGGGACGCTCTTCCAAGACGACGTCGATTTCAAGCTCGACCTCGTCACGCAGGACCGTCAGGGTCACAGTATCGCCAACGCTAGTATAGCTGGCCAAGTAGTTCACCAGATCATCAAAGTCTCTGACTGGCGACCCATCAATAGCAACCAGGATATCTCCTCCTTCTCTCATAGGCCTGCCGGAAATGATCACTTCTGTCTCGCCACCCACCAGCCCTGCCTGAGATGCGGGGCTGTCCGGCTCGACAAAGAAGATCAGGACCCCGGTTTCCACAGGCAACTCCATGATCTCGATCATCTCGGGCGTAATGCTTGTCCCGGTGACACCCAGCCATGGATGGCGGTAGCGCCCCAAACTGATCAGCTCCTCCACAACCCGCTTCACAATATCCACCGGGATGGCAAAGCCGACGCCAGAGTTCACACCTGTGAGAGAGCGAATGGCGGTGTTGACACCGATCACCTCGCCCCGAGAGTTGAGCAGCGGCCCACCCGAATTGCCTGGGTTGATGGCTGCATCAGTCTGAATCAACTCTGCAATCTGAAAGTCGCTGTCATCACGTCTCAGCGTCCGGCCGAGCGAGCTGATCACACCGGTCGTCACAGTTCGCTCCAACCCAAAGGGATTGCCAATCGCAATGGCCCGCTGACCGACCCGCACTGATGAGGATTCGCCCAATGGCAGCACTGTGAGTGCTTCGGCAGGGACATCAATCTCTAACACAGCAAGATCGCTTCCAGGATCCGCGCCAACGACCTGTGCCGGCACGGTATGCGCGTCGGCTAGTGTCACCAGCAGGTCTGGGTCGGCAATGGCAACGTGATTGTTGGTGACGACGTGTCCCTCAAGATCAATGATGAATCCAGAGCCAATGCATTCACCAAACTGATCTGGCGCAGTGATACAGACGACTCCGGGACTTGCCTGAGCATAGACACCTATCACCAACTGCTCTTCGACATCCGCCGCAGAACTGATCTCCGGTGGTATCGGTGTCGGCGTCAGCACAATCACAACCGGTGTTCCTGTTTCAACTCCTCCCGGTCCTGTAGACTCTGGCGTTGTCAATCGTACAGATAAATCAGAGAGGCTACATGCCAACAAAGTCAGAAGCACTAGCCCCAGCGCAAGCCACCGCACTGTCTTCTTCCACATGAAACGACCTCTATCTCCTGGTAGATCACACTCGTAGCGAGGGGCGGAAACACGACAGGGGCTGGATGACCAGCCCTCCTACTCGGATATTGCGTTTCAGAACATGGATATCCCGATGGACGTATATTTGCCCCTCTTTGCCAGAAACAGAAGGCACGACCCCGGCGCCCAGATCCATTGTACCCTGTTCCCATCGAAAGATCAAGCGCCAACCCTGACCCCTGCCCTACGCTTCCCCTCCAACGCTTCGAGGGTCCCGGACCAGTCAGCGAGGCTAACCTGCAATTGCCTCGCAATCCATTATAGCACCACCTGGGCTGCCTGTCAAAGCGAACCAACTTTGCCCTGGAAGCACCGGTCAGGCAGAAAACAGCCGNCTCTCCATCGGGCTCAATCCAACCACACAGTCCCGGAGACACGCGCCTGCGCAAGCGCACTCTGGCTTGGAATTCTGAACGAACCATCTGACGGTTGACGCNAACAGCTGCCCATGATATACTCTACGCAAGAAAGGCAGGAAGGGAGCCCGATGCCGCCTTTGGTGTTGGTAGCCGCGTCCTGGGTTGCCGGTCTGATAGCAGCCCATCACTGGTTCGTGCCCCTTGGGGTGGAGCCGCTCTCATTGGCCGTGCTGAGCCTGATTCCTGTCTCTGCCATCCTGCTGTGGCCCCGTGACCGCCAGATCAGGTTAGCGGCTGTGTGCCTGCTGGCCCTCCTCCTGGCCTCCCTGCGCTATCAAAGCGCGCTACCCAAGCTCGATGATCCCAGCCACGTTTCGTACTACAACGACCGTGGCTGGGCAGAACTGCAGGGCGTAGTCACCGGATATCCGGACATCCGGGACTCTTGGGTTAACGTCAAGGTCGAGATGGAATGGATCAGAATCGGCGGAACACAGAACGCAGTGCAAGGCTCGGTGCTCATCCGAACGTCCCGCTACCCCGAGATTCGGTACGGCGACCGCCTCTCTATCTCTGGTCTGCTGGAAACACCACCCGAGTTTGATGATTTCTCGTACCGAGAGTACCTTTCGCGCAAGGGCATTTACTCGTACATCAACTATGCACGGGTCTCAAGGATCGCGTCTGGACAGGGAAGCCCATTCTGGGCAGCCCTCTACTCCATCAAGGACAGGGCCCGCGACGCGCTGGCCCGTCTCGTTCCTGACCCCGAGGCATCACTACTGCAGGGAATCCTGCTTGGCATACGCTCCGGCATCCCAGACGACCTCTATGAAGACTATAACACTACCGGCACGAGTCACATCATCGTCATCTCTGGCAGCAACATCACCTTCATCGCTGCGCTGTTTGCTCTCGCTTTCAGCCAGCTCCTGGGCCCGCGGCGGGCTTACTGGCTCACCATCACTGGCATCGCGCTGTACGTTCTCCTCGTCGGCGCCGATGCCGCAGTAGTCCGCGCTGGACTCATGGGAGGCCTCTACGTCACAGCCATCGCCCTGGGGCGGCGCGCATCCGCCTACGTTTCCCTGTTTGCCACAGTCCTTGTCCTCACCCTGATCACGCCCATGGCCCTATGGGACGCAGGATTTCAACTGAGCTTCGCAGCTACCCTGGGCCTGATCCTCTTTGCGCCGCCCATTCAGCGGCTGTTTGAGCAATGGCTGGGGCGGCTCGCCTCAGTGGATCGCACCCGGCAGGCCATGCGATTTCTTAATGAGGCTCTGGTCCTCACCCTGGCTGCCCAGATCCTGACCATCCCCCTGGTGATCTACCACTTTGGGCGACTGTCCTTGGTTGCCCCGTTGGCAAATCTACTCATCCTCCCAGTCCAACCACCTGTCATGAGCGTTGGTGGGGCCGCAGCCGTTGTCGGGATGGTCCCGTTCCTCGAACCAATCTCACAGGCCCTCGCCTGGGTTCCATGGCTCATGCTAGCCTACACGAACGCCGTCGTGCGTTGGTTGGCAGACCTGCCCTTTGCCTCGCTCGAGATCGATCGTGCCAGCGCAGGCTGGGTAGTCATCATCTACGCAGCCGTCCTGATCGCCATCTGGACATGGAGTAGACATCGCCAGACGGCTGTTAGAGTTTGGGATGCGTTGGCATCCCGCAAGTCGAACCTACTGCTCCTCAGCGGCCCGGCAGTCCTCGCCATCCTATCCTGGGTCGCCCTTTTGCAGCTACCAGATGGCAAACTACACGTCGCGTTTCTGGACGTAGGCCAAGGGGATTCGGTGCTAATCACCTCACCGAGTGGACAGCAGGTCCTCGTCGACGGTGGTCCGAGCCCCTCAGTGCTGACCTCAGCCCTGGGCAAGCAGATGCCGTTCTGGGACCGCTCCCTTGACATGTTGATCATGACCCACCCAGATGCAGATCACATCTCAGGCCTGGTTGAAGTGCTAGACCGGTATACGGTGGACGGATGGATGGACAATGGGCGATCCGAAGACGATGCTACCTACGCTGAGTGCATGGCGCGTCTGGAAGCTTCAGGCGTGCCCAAGCATGCCGTGTATGCTGGTGATCGTCTGGAGTTGGGCGGAGGTATCCTGCTGGAAGTATTGCACCCGCCGCCGCGGTTGATGACTGGCACGGAAGCAGATGGAAACAATAACTCCCTCGTGCTTCGGCTGACTTGGGGCCAGGCCGAGTTTCTCCTCACGGGGGATATCGGCATCGAGGCGGAGCAACTGCTAATTCATTCAACTCGGACGCTTTCGGCCGACCTTCTGAAGGTAGCCCATCACGGAAGTGGCGGCTCATCGGGCAGCGAGTTCTTGTCAGCAGTCGCACCTGCCTACGCTGTCATCTCGGTGGGCGCGGACAACCGCTTCGGACATCCAGATGGCGATGTTCTGGAGCGGCTTGCCGCCCAAGGGAATGTCACCGTGTTGCGGACGGACCAAGCAGGCACGATCGAATTCACTACGGACGGCCAGCGACTGTGGGTAAGTACTGAGCGCTAGCCCGCCACAAANAAGCAACAGCGGAAATCCAGGATTGCAGGGTCCGCAAGTGAGGACCCGGCCTCACTGTCTCAGGTCGTCCACTGATCGTGGACAATCCCCACCAGGTACCAGATCCCATCCTCTTCTTCAAAGACCAGCCGCAGGCTCCGCCAATCCATGCCCGCATACTCTGGGTCGAAACCCTCAAAGTGATACTCGACCATCACGCCGTCGGGATAGGCGCTGGCGATATTGTCGATCGAGTTCCCCTGTCCCACCCGCTCGTTGAAGCCAACCACGTCGGGTCGCGCGAAATCCACGTCGTACACAAACTCTTCGTAATATTGGCGGAAGGTCAGCTCGATCGGCATCCCTGAACCATCGTATGTGCCCCAATGATAGACCGTGGGATCGGCCATCAGCGACTTGAGCTCGTCGGCACTGAAGACAACGTCGCCATCGTCGCCGGCCTGGACAGTGGCATAGGGCGAGAAGCGGACGCCCTTATCGGGGTGAACGAAGCTGGACAGCTCCTCTAGATCGCCATCCTTAAGAGCCATGATCGCCTCGGAAGCACGGGCCGCCACCTGCTCATTTCCATAGCCCACCTGGCGAGCCAGGAAGCCGCTATTGGCCCAGCCGCTGACGTCTTGATACTCCACCGGCACCCACCACGACTCCGCAACCTGCTGCCCGCCCGCAAACACGGCGACCTCCACACCATAGTACGGAATCGTGCCAACCACGGCATGTTCGACACCGGGCCCAGAGCGGACATTCAGCACGTCATTGCTGCGGACGTTCACCACTGCGAATTGCCCCAGGTTGGGTCCAACCGGTGGCGGCAAAGCCGTTGCGGTAGACTGCGGTGCCTGCGTATCAGCAGGGGGCGGTGACGCGCTAGGAAGTGAGGTCGCCGTGGGAGCAGGTAACGGCGTATCGGTGAGCATGACTGCTGCCGTCGGCGCCGGCGTGGGGGCACCAGCTGTGAGCGTCGCCGCTGCTGCCTCCATGACTGCCACCTGGGTCGCCACCAGGTCAGGCGCGGGCGTTGCTGTGGAACCGCAGCCCGTCACAAGGCACAGGAACAGGATTAGAATCGGCGGAACGATCTTTTTCATGTGCCATCCTCCTTAGCACACATGGGTGAGACTCTGCAGGATACCATGTGCGATTCCTGAACCACAAACAGGAATGATAACGCAAGAGCCATCTGTCTTCTATCTTATAGCCAAAACGTTCAGATGGCAAGTTGCTGCAGGAGCAACATAGCAGTCAGGTCGGCGATACTGGACGTGCCGAAGTAGTTCCACGCCAGTGGTTCACTGTGTGAATGCGGCCTGCAGCGGCGGCCTCCATCTNATCCCGCAGAGATTCTCAGCGCACCATCGATGGATATAGACCCAGGGGGCGAGTGGCATACACTCCAAAATACTACCTGCGGACTAGTGTCAACTGGGCAAGATCGTGGTAAACTAGGCTCGAGCCTGAGCAGCAACCCACCAATCTTCTGGCAGGTGCTATATCACAGAAGCATGCTGAATACGGAGCTGGATCCTACGAAAAGCCTTTCGCAGATGGAGGCGCCAATCTGCTCTGCCGACTTTGCCAGCAGCTATAGTGCAGGACGCAGAGACTTTACTGGAGCCAACCTGCGTAACATTGACCTAAGTGGCGCCAATCTGCACGGCGTCAGAATGATTGAGGCAGATCTGCGCCAGGCCGACTTGCGAGGCGCCAGCTTGAGCGGGCTTGCTCTGAGCAGGGCAACGCTTGCCGGAGCCAATCTGAGCAGCGCCCATCTATTCAGGACAGACTTGAGCGGAGCAGATCTACATGGTGCAAATCTGCGACGCGCTAATTTGAGCAAGGCCGACTTGACGGAGGCAAACCTGCGAAGCGCACATCTCACTGGTGCCAGCCTGTGTGAGGCATTCCTCTTTATGGCAGAGGCACAAGAAGCCATACTGCGCCAGGCCAACCTACGCGGCGCAGGTATGGGCTATATCAACATGAGTGACGCGAATCTACAAGGTGCCATCCTGGACGGAGCCGGCTTGGCAAGATCCAACCTTTCGCATGCGCACATGAACGGGGCCAGCTTGCGGCGGGCCAATCTCTATGGTGCCAACCTCACGGAAGCCCGGCTGGCTGGTGCAGACCTGACAGGGGCCAACCTTGACGGTGCCTGCCTGTCCAGGGCAGATCTGCGTGCAGCGACGCTCACTGGCGCAATCCTGACGACGGCCGATCTCAGTGGAGCGAAGCTAGATCGAGCCAATCTTGAAGAAGCCGATCTCCGCGAGGCAAATCTGGATGGCGCAAGCTTGGCCGGGTCCATTCTGCGCAAGGCAGACCTCAGCAGAGCGCAACTACAGCTTGCCCATCTAGATGCGGCGGACCTTCGCGAAGCGCATCTGAAACATGCTGATTTTCGCCTGGCCAGTCTAACCGGAGCCGATCTTACTGCAGCGGATCTTTCGGGTGCGACTCTGGTGGAGGCCGAGTTGGACAATGCTGTCCTGCGCGACGCGATCCTGATCGGGACGCAGTTGGATCAGGCGGGAATGAGAGGAACCATCCTGCCGGATGGGAGCAGGAAACGGGCATTTACCAACCTCAAACGGTTCACCGAATAGGAACTAGCCATTTGTAGTGTAGCTCAAGTACGGGCCCCAGGCACCTGCGGTCCAAACACTGCTGAGAGCGATTGCGATTAGCCAGATACGCTCGATCCTCGCTCTCCAGCGAGTCTCATACTTGCACGTTAGGAGGAACGCATCGTGAACAAGTTCGGCACCACAACCCTGCCCCTGGCTGGCTGGATAGCGAACCCTCAGCGGCCGGGGGAAAGCAGGACACAACGCATGCAGGCAATTCGCCAGATCGTTACCAATCACGGACTGGATGCTGTAGAGCTGACCCTGGACCTCAACGCAATCTACCCACAGGTCTTTGATTCGCGCTTCTACCAGTCGGTGGCTGAGCTGCAGCAGACTCGGGGATTTCTGTGCACGGTGCACCTACCGTTTCTGTGGGTAGAG
>P_2C_Sed_3_UnCtyDRAFT_1000056_pt1 | contig 12050 bp, 5 predicted proteins | sample Pon2CUnioCityCA_4_FD_10232 | JGI IMG/M metagenome (IMG submission 10232)
GCCGCCCGAGGTTTCATACGATGACATGCGGCGGGTGGCCTACTCAGAGTACGTCGCACTGACCAAGCCGTGGTTGCATATGTCGCAGCTCTCGCTCAAGGGTGATAGTGGAACCTGTTTTGGCGATTCGGGCGGGCCGGCGTTCTGGGAGGATGGGCAAGGGAATGAGATTGTGGTGGGCGTAACGTCGTGGGGTGACGCACAGTGCGTAGCGACGAGCTTTAACTATCGAGTCGATACGGCAGATTCCCTGACGTTCATTCAGAACGTGATCGACGGGCTCGAATAGCGAGCTATTCCACAGCGCGGATTGGGGGGCACGGGAGACCGTGCCTCCTTCTTTGTAATACATCTTCTTTTACCTCCCGTAACCTTTGGGCCCGATCTTACGTCTAGTATAGTAGACATCCGGCGCAACACAATCCAATCCAAGGGGGGGACAAAATGAAGAGAGTATCGATGCTGGCAATGCTGGTTCTGATCCTGGCTGTGGGTGCCTTGCCCGCAGCCGCCATCACCGGGGGTGAGCTGGACGGCGGAGACCATCCCAATGTTGGTCTGATGATAGCTGACATTGACGGGGAGCCGCAGTGGCGCTGCACAGGCACGCTGATCGCGCCGCGGGTGTTTCTCACGGCGGGTCACTGCGTCGGAGATGGGGCTACCGGGGCCCGCGTCTGGTTCGACGCCGACCTGACGGACAACGAAGAGTATCCCTATGGGGGCGAAACCTCCTATGAGGGCACGCCTGTTCCCCATCCATTGTACCACTGGGGTGACTCGGACCCGCACGACGTTGGCCTGGTGATCCTAAATGACGCGGTCGATATCGCGCCAGCCACGCTGCCCGAGCGACCCAACCCTGACGATCCTGAGTATCTTGACCTGCTTGATCAACTTAAGAAGGACGAGATCCTGAAGGGCGGGTACGGGAACGCCGACAAAGTGGGTGCCACTTTCACGTCGGTGGGGTATGGTGGCAGCCTGGAGTCATGGCCGCCGCCGGTGCTGATCTACGTCAAGGTACGCCAGGTAGTTGAGTCCGAGTATGTTTCGCTGACCAAGGTTCACTTGCACGTCTCGCAGAAGGCGGTATTCGACGAGGGCGGTACCTGCTTTGGCGACTCGGGTGGCCCCTCCTTCTGGGTGGACGCTGACGGAAACGAGATCATTGTGACGGTGACCTCCACGGGAGACGCTCAGTGCATCGCGACCGGGCTCAACTATCGGGTGGATACTACCGAGACGCTCAACTGGATCTACAAGGTGATGGACGAGAATCAGTAGAGTGTAGGTTTCACACATGACAGGGGCGCGGGAGACCGCGCCCCTATTCTGTTTCTGCAAAGGCAACCACCGGCGTATCAGTACCAACTCCTATCCTTGGCTTTACTCGCGCAGGATCAGGGGCAGGTAGACCCGCGCCCCGACTAGGAAGTGGCTCCAGACCTGATCCTCCAACTCGCCGCCGTGGTTGATGATGCCACCCCAGACGCTGATGGTGGAGAGGGGGGCTGCGGAGCTGGCGATGTCGACAGAGACCAGGATCTGGCCTTCCTGCTCCCTCTCCAGCGCGCCGGTGGCCCACTGGGCGCTCAGCCCATCCGCGGATAGATAGACTGGCGCTGGTTCCGAGTTGCGGAATGGCGCATCTGCGGGAAAGTCTGCTGCGATCATCGCTTCGCTTTCATAGCCGCCCAGGTTGCCATAGCTGAGCGTGTAGGTGAACGGCCGCCCGGCCCGGGCAAGCGGGTCGTAGCCGCTGTCGATCCAGAGGTGGGGCAGGTCCTTGACGATGAACACGCCCCGCTCCTCCACGATCTCGTCAGCTACCGACAGTAGCTCGCGGACGAACGCGCCCTCCCAGATGCACGGCTCCACGTGAAATCGTTTCGTGATGGTGAACTCCGTAGGGCCACCGGGTGGCGGTACTCTCCATTCCACCCATCCCTCGTCTGGGCGTTGCTCGAAATCTCCGAACTCGGGCTCGATCGAGACTCCCGAAAGCGCCAGCTTGCCGGGATCCCACTCCTCGTAGATATTGAAGGCATCCTCGGCGTAAAAGACGTCCACGATCTCGATCGTCCCGGAAGTCTCCTCGGTCACCACCAGTTCCGGGTGCCACAGCTCCCCATTGATCCACTTGGTCCACTCTGGTGGGGGCGGCGGCACCACATGCAGATGGGTAAAGGCTTCATCATAGACGATGCCCCCATGGCCGAAGATGATGCCCGGGATGGTGATCGGCGTGGAGATGGGGACACCGGGCTGGATGAGAACACCTACCTCGATGCTGCCTTCCGCTCCGCGCGGCAGCTCGCCCAAGTCCCATCTCGCCCAACGTTCCTCCTCATTCAGTTCATTGGGCCGTGGAATGGAATCGTCAAAGTCTGCCTCGTCTGGGAACTCGCCATAGACCGATGCGCTCGATTCATAGCCTCCCTCGTTGCCGTACAGCAGCGTATAGGTGGTTACCTTGCCCGCCACGACGCTTTCCTCGTAGGCGCTGTCGATCCAGAGCGCCGGCTGATCCTTGACGATGGTGACCGGCCGGACCTCCTGCGGGGTGTCGTCCACCAGCAACGTTTCAATCAGCTCGACCAATTCCCAGGCGCAGTCCTGCACGCGGAAGGTCTTGGTGATGACCGCAGGGGGAGAATCTGTGGGCAGGTGCCACACCAACTGCCCATCGGCGGGTTGCTCGGTCTCTCCGGCCGTCGGCTCGAACCCCTCGAGGACTAGCAGCTCGGGGTCCCATTCCTCCACTAGAAGGACGTCAAACTCCGGGCTGGCCTCGATCCGGTCCACGACGGTGACCAGGCCAAAGGTCTCGATGCTCACCGAGATCTCGGGATACCACGGGACGTCGTTGATCGTCTTTTCCCAGTACACGCCTGGCAGCTCGGCGACGGTGAATTCGATGGCGGTCTCGTCCTTCAGCTCGCCAGCGTGGTTGTAGATGCCGTCCCAGATGGGATCAAGGGGTCCGGGTTCGAGTCCCGACTGTACGGCGACCTCTACTACGATGGCGCCGGTGCTGCCGCCGGCAAGATCGCCCACCTGCCACCTGGCCCACAGTCCGGCCGCATCCACCTCGTCGGGCGCTGGATTTGCCCAGACAAAGGGCGCCTCAGAGGGAAAGGTGTTGGTGATCGTCACGCTGTTCTCGTAGCCGCCCGAGTTGCCGTACTCGAGCTCGAAGAAGGCTGACTCGCCGGCATAGGCGGTGGGATCGTAATAGCTCTCGATCCAGAGTTCGGGAGGCAGCTTGTGGATGGGGACAACCCGGGTCTCGAGCTCTTGCCCCTGAGAACCCAGACTCTCGACCAGTGCGGTGTCGGTCCAGGTGCAGGGCTCCACGTGGAACCACTTTGTCATGGTCAGCACCTGGAACCCGCCGGGCGGCACCGACCAGAGCAGCGAACCGGACCCGGAGACGGTGAAGCCGAGCTGTGGTTCGATCATCCAGTCGATGAGATAGAGCCTGTCGGGGTCCCACTCCTCGAGCAGGTCGATGGGCTGGTTTGTGGTAAAGACATCGACGACCGCTATGGTATCCGAAACCTCGGTCGTCAGGGTGAGGTCGGGGATCCATGCCTCACCATTGATCTGCTTGTCCCACTGGAGGCAAGCGGGGCACTGCAGCAGCGTTTCCTGGTTGGAGGTGTGGGTGAATCCGCCGCTGGACCCCTGTTCGGCGTAGAAATGGCCCAGCCAGCTATCCCCCTCCAGGCGGTAGAGGTTGGTGAGAGGTGGCGGGCCATAGACAAAGCCGCCGGTGGACTCGTCGGCATAGGCCGTCGCGCCGATGAGCGACCAATCCTGCGCCACGCCATTGGCGATCCAGATCTGGTAGCGGCCGTTGTGCATCTTCCAGCCGTCGGCCATACCCCACCAAGGCTCAGGTAGTGGACCCAGGTCGGCATTGGGCGTGCGAAAGGTGCCCGCCGCCAGGTCGTAGCACTGGGTGTCGGCGATGGCGTTGCTCTGCGCATCGGTGCCGCCCCCGACACAGATTGCCCCGGCGTCTCCTATCCAGGGGACATACCAGGAGGCGTGAAGGTCAAAGCCGGCGGGATGGTGGGTAAAGTTGCCCAGATAGATGGTGATGTTGGTGGCAGGATCGTACGACCACAGGTTATTTACATTCCCGCCGCCGGTCTGCGTGGCGCCGCCGGATAGGTAGCAGATATTACCTCCGGTGGTGTTGTAGAGGGAGGTAATATCCATGGCCCACAGGCCGTCAGGAGGAAAACCTGTCGGGATTGCTGGTTCGTCCCATTCGTCGTCAGTGATGTCGTAGCGGTGCAATGTGGTCACCGGGCTCTCTGTGTCGGGGAAAAGGACAATCACCTCGTGACCGTCGGCATCGAGGCCATAGCAGCCGTCTGCCGGGTAGCGAATGGTAGGCGTAATCGAGCTCTCTGGGGTATGGAGCGTCCAGGTATCGGTCCCGGGATCGTAGCGCTGGGTCGCGCCCCCGGAGCCGTACCCTCCTACCGACCAGAGCCCGCCGTCGGTGATCGCCCAGGCTACGGCGTTGTCCATGGTCGTAACCGGGCTATCCTGGCGCTGTTCCCAACCCTGGTATTCGCCGATGGTGTGGACGATGCTGGATGTGTCGGACTCGCCGCTGCCCGCGACTTGCACCGTGGCGAGCACCTGGTCGCCTGGGCCCAGGCAGAGGTCCGGCTCCAGCAAGGCGGTGAAGGTGACCACGTCACCGTTGAGGAGGTAGAAACTGGGCGGCCCGCTGAGGCTCCCGTTGCCGGAGGAGACGTTGTAGCTTAGATCGAAGGTATGGTCGCCGCCTGTGTTGTTCCACAGCTCAAAGACGTACCCGCTGGGGACGCCGTTGCAGCCCTGTCCGGTCACGCTGTCCGGCGTCAGCATCAAGGGGGTGCACATCTGGATTTCGGTGGAACCATAGACTTCGTGCGGGATTGCGCCCGTCCCATCTCCGCGGAGGCCCCACTGGACGTAGCGCGGCCCCGTGTAGCCGGTCGGGACCGTGACGTCAATGCAGAACCCCCAGGTGGCCCCGCTCGAGATCTCGCCGATGCCCCCGTCGCTGGCGTCGTCGTTGTCCTGGTACACTACCTCGTTACTCGAGGCGCTGCAGGCCATGTTGACAGTGAGTCCGTTGGAATCGGTCGGGTCCTGGGTGCTGCAGCTCACTACCCAGGGCCCCAGCCCAGTATAATTGGGAAAGGTCAGGCGCACCCGGTTCAGCCATTCGCCATCTGTCGAGCCGTTGCTGACGGTGAAGCAGAGAACCTGCGTCGTGTTGGGCTGGTAGCAGTCAGCTGTTGTAACACTCGAGCTTGTGATGCTCTCGATTCCAGCTGTGCTGGCAGGCGCCTGATAGAGTGCGGCAGGAGCTGCCCTATTAGATACGGATGTCGCTTGTGGGAGAGGGTCCAGTTCCTCTGCTGCCACATCGTGCAATTGGGAGACGCTGGCTACTACCGCAATGGTTCCGACGATGAGGAGTGTAACCGACAGAAAAAGCCAGAATTTGTGCAACCCGGTCCGTACCATCGTTGCCTCCTTTCGGGTTTCAGGTGCGCGGCGGTGAGAGGATGGCACACCTGCTTGTGAGCTGGATGCCCGGCTGTAACTTTGGCATATACATTATACCACATTTCATGGATTGTTCAAGAGGTTTTCTTCGCTGGTGGCCAAAGTGCTGCTGTTGCGATAACAGTTAGCTTCCGCCCTGTACGTATCCTGCCATCGCTATGCTTCGGGCTTGAGTCGCCTTCTCTCTCGTGGTATAATTGGGGCGACGTCACCGATGGAGGTGAAGAAAGTGAGACAATTGCTATCGGGGAATGAAGCAATCGCCCGGGGGGCCTGGGAGGCGGGCGTCGTCGTGGCTTCGGCCTACCCGGGCACCCCCAGCACCGAGATACTGGAGAATTTCGGCCGCTATCCCAACGTCTACGCTGAATGGGCGCCCAACGAAAAGGTGGCCGTTGACGTGGCGGTGGGGGCGGCCTATGCCGGTCGGCGGGCGTTGGCTGCCATGAAGCACGTAGGCGTCAATGTAGCCGCCGATTCTGTTTTCTACGCGGCAATGACTGGCCTGGAAGCCGGGATGGTGATCGTCACCGCCGACGATCCAGCTATGCATTCCTCTCAGAACGAGCAGGATAACCGGCGCTATGCCAAATTCGCCCGAATCCCCTGCGTCGAGCCGTCGGACAGCCAGGAGGCCAAGGACCTGGTCGCCACCGCGCTGGAGATCAGCGAGCAATTCGACACGCCGGTTTTTCTACGGGTGACGACGCGCATCTGCCACTCGAGCACGCCGGTGGAACTGGGTGAGCAGCATCTGGTGGAGCCTACCAGGACCGAATTCCCACGGGACCCATCCAAGTATGTGATGGTGCCAGGCAACGCCCGAAAGAGGCACCCGGTCATCGAGGAACGGATCCGCCAGATTGCCCGTTTTGCCGAGAGTTTCTCGTTCAATCGGGTGGAGTGGGGCGATATGGATGGCGACACGGGGAGATTGGGCATCGTGACCTGTGGTGTTGCCTACCAGTACGCCAGGGAAATCTTTCCGGATGCCTCTATCCTGCGTTTGGGGATGACCTATCCGCTGCCGCAGGACTTGATCCGCGATTTTGCAGCCAGGGTAGAGCGCCTCATCGTCATCGAAGAGTTGGATCCCTTTCTCGAAGAGGAGATCCGGCTGATGGGAATTGCCTGCGAGGGCAAGAGCATTTTCCCTGCGGTGGGCGAGTTCGATCCGCGCGTGGTGCGCGAGAGCGCGATCGAGGCTGGACTCTTGCCCGAGTCGGCACATGTACCGGTCGGGGAGCTGGACAAGCCTGAGATCCCGCCGCGCCCGCCCGTTCTCTGCCCCGGATGCCCCCACCGAGCGATGTTCCACCTCCTGAACAAGCGCAGGGTCGCAGTGGCCGGCGATATTGGCTGCTACACTCTGGGCCTGCTCCCACCCCTTTCCTCCATCCATACTTGCGGGTGCATGGGGGCCAGCATTGGCGTGGCGCACGGCGCATCCCAGGCGGGCATCGGAGAGCGCATGGTAGCCGTAATCGGCGACTCGACCTTTTTCCACACAGGCATGCCGGCACTGGCCAACGTGGCCTATAACCGGAGTGATGTGTTGACCATTATCCTCGACAACCGGACTACCGGCATGACGGGACACCAGGGCAATCCTGGCACGGGCATGACCTTGCAGAAGCAGGAGGTGCCGCCGCTGGAACTGGAACCGCTGGTGCGGGCACTGGGAATTGAACGGGTCAAGACGGTGCCGGCCTTTGATGTCAAAGCGCTGGACGAGACACTGAAGGAGTTCCTCAAGGCGGAGGGGCCTAGCGTGCTGATCGCCCGGGACGAGTGTGCGCTGCTGCCCAGTGCGCGCAAGCGGTGGCTGCCGCTGGCGGTGATTGCTGAGAAGTGCAATGGCTGTACCATGTGCTTCCGCATCGGCTGCCCAGCCATTCTGAAGAGCGACGAACTGGATGAGAAAACGCAGCGGCCCAAAGCCCTGATCGATGAGCGGCTGTGCACCGGCTGTGAGGTGTGCGCCCAGGTGTGCCCGCGCAATGCGATTCTTTTTCGCGATCAGATTGCCTTGGAATCTCGGGACTAGCGACGGCAAGGCAGGGGGAAACAGTCATGGGCAAGAGCTACAATTTCCTGCTGGCGGGGGTTGGCGGTCAGGGGACCATCCTAGCGAGCAATATATTGGCCGAAGTGGCGCTGGCAGCTGGATTCGACGTGAAAAAGTCAGAGGTACACGGGATGGCACAGCGGGGTGGCAGCGTGAATACACACGTCCGCTGGGACGCGGAGCGGGTTCGTTCGCCTCTCATCGGTCTCGGTGAGGCCGATATACTGCTGGTTTTTGAAGTAGCTGAAGCGCTCCGCTATGCGGAGTACCTGCGGCCGGACGGCGCGGCGATTGTCAACCAACACACCATCAAACCGATCACGGTTACCTCTGGCGGGGCACAGTATCCGGCTGAGGCGGACCTGGACAGGGTCTATGGGGCCCTGACAGATCGCCTTCACCTGGTTCCGGGTACTGGGATTGCCAGCGATCTGGGCAACACGCGAGCGGCCAATGTAGTCTTGATCGGTGCGATGTCGACATTTCTTGACATTCCGGTAAGGACCTGGTTAGAGGTGATCGAGGCCCGGGTTCCACCCAAGTACGTAGAGCTCAACCGCCAGGCGTTCATGCGAGGGCGCGAGGCGGTGGAGGGGCACGATTCGTAAAGCACCAGATGCGGTGAAAGACGCGGACAGCTCGCTGATAAACTCAAACCTGTTTCTAACCGCATCTTAACCCGACTTTGACCTTTATCTGTTACCATGAGGGGCGCTTGCCATGCTCATGGGCTGTGTGGTACACTATCAGGGGCCGGATCGAGTTGCTCAGCTTGCCGATTCCGGCCTGCAAGAATTCCTCAACTGGGTTGAAAGGGGGGGCACACCGGCACCAAACCGGATGGACTAGAACGACTCGGGGAAGATAGCGCCTGAACCCTGCTGCTATGTGTGAGTGGCAGGGTTGACGAGGAGGAGGTACCCCGCTACAAGGCGGGGCTAACGCCAGGACTAGAAGAGGACTGGCGGAAAATCGACCAGATCGGCGGATGCCTCCCGGGCCAAGGCCATGGTCCGCCTCTTCCCCCTCCTGGGATTAAGCGCACCGGACAAAACCACCGGGCAACCGGCGGGACAAAGGGCAAGCGCAATGGCCTCTGGCAGCGACCGAGCAGGTTCGGGCTCGTTGCCTGTGCTTCACCATTCACAGACCGATCAGGAGGGAACTATATGTGCGGTATTGTCGGATATGTGGGGGGCCGTGAGGCGGCCCCCATCGTTTTTCAGGGCCTGCAGCGTCTCGAATACCGGGGCTATGATTCGGCAGGCATTGCCGTGCTTCACCAGGGTCAGGTCGCGGTCCGCCGCGACATGGGCAAGCTGGAGAATCTAGGCAAGCTCATGCATGAGCAGCCACTGGCTGGAAAGATCGGCATCGGTCACACTCGCTGGGCAACCCACGGCAAGCCCTCACAGGTCAATGCCCATCCCCACGTCGATTGTACGGGCCAGACAGTCGTCATTCAGAACGGGATCGTGGAAAATCATCACGCCCTGCGCCAGGAGCTCGAGGATAAGGGACATCGCTTTACCTCAGAGACGGATACCGAGGTAATCGTCCACCTCGTTGAGGATCTGTTACGACTTGGCGCTGATCTGGCTTCTGCGGTCAAGGGCGCTCTGCAGGAGATCAAGGGCGCGCACGCCATCGTGGTGATGAGCGCTCTCGATCCAGGCAAGTTGGTGGCGGCGCGCCTGGGCCACGCCGGTGGCGTGACTGTGGGCATAGGCCAGGGAGAGATGTTTGTTGCTTCGGATATCCCTGCCATCCTGCCGCATACGCAACAAGTCATCCATCTGGAGAGCGGTGAGATGGCTGTGGTGACCGCAGATGGCGCGCAATTTTGGAATCTGGATGGTTTCCCGGTGTCCAAGCAGAGTCATAGCGTGCCATGGAGGCTGGAGGACGCGATCAAGGAGCCTTTTCCCACCTTTATGCTCAAGGAGATCAAGCAACAGGCTATGGTGGTCACCTTCACTATCGGTGATCGGGTGAACTTTGAAACGGGGGAGGTGTTTCTGAAGAATCTGCCCCTGACAACCGCGGACGTGCAGGAGATTGCCAAGATCGTGATCGTTGCCTGCGGCACCTCGGTCTATGCTGGTCGTGTGGGCAAGTATATCATTGAAAAGCTGGCTCGCATTCCGGTAGAGGTTGATTATGCTTCAGAATTTCGCTATCGAGACCCGCTGGTCGACGACAAGACTGTGGTGCTGGCTATCACCCAGAGCGGTGAGACTGTGGACACGCTGGCGGCAATGGAAGAGGCCCGGAGCAAGGAAGCAAAGCTGTGGTCGATTGTGAATGTTGTCGGCAGCCAGGCCGACCGGCTGTCGGATGGTGTGATTCACATGCACGCCGGACCAGAGATTGCCGTGGCGAGCACGAAGGCATTTGTTGCTTCACTGGTTGACCTGTATCTGCTAGGGCTTTACCTGGGCCAGTTGAGAGGTACGGTCTCGGCGGACCACAACGCTGCGCTGGTGCGCGATCTGACCAGGCTTCCCGCCCTGGTGGGCGAGGTGCTTGCCCAGGAAGACGGCTGTGTGGAGCTTGCCGATCGATTCCTGAATGTGATCCAACTGCGTGACCGGCGGGACGACCTACCGGGTGAGCTCCGTAGGGCGGACTGCCTATACCTGGGCCGTGGGATCAACTATCCGATCGCGCTGGAGGGAGCGCTCAAGTTGAAAGAGATCAGCTACCTTCATGCTGAAGGATACCCGGCTGGCGAGATGAAACACGGGCCCATTGCGCTGATCGACAGGGATATGCCGGTAGTGGCCATCGCCGTGAGGGATGGTGTGTACGACAAGATGGGCAGCCAGATCGAGCAAGTCAAGGCTCGCCAGGGCAGGGTCTTTGCTGTGGCAACCGAGGGGGACAACTCGATCGGCTCAAAGGCAGATCATGTCGTGTATATTCCGCCGGTATCCTCTCTACTCACGCCGGTGTTGACGGTGCTCCCGCTGCAACTGGTTGCCTATCACGTGGCTATGAAGCTGGGGAGGAACGTGGACCAGCCGCGCAACTTGGCCAAGAGCGTGACCGTCGAATAAGGGCCGCGGACATCGCCACGGGGCGACGCGGCGTCAGGGCTCGAGCACGGTGATGAACTGCACGAGGCTGTTGGCAGCGATTCCCTCTGCAATCTCATTCACCTCATCGCTCATGTCGATCACGGCCTCAGTCCACCACTCGGGATTGACGCGGGAGGGGATCCAGGTATAGACCAGTTCCCTCTCCTCATTGGCGCCCAGGCTGTCCAGATCCCATTCCACGGGAATCTGGCCCTCGCCCTCTGGCGCCCAGCCCACGACAAAGTGCCCGGCATCGACCGGACCATCGTTGCGCACCTTTACCCTGACCTTGCACTTTTGCCCACGGAAACAGGGATTGGGCTCAAAAAGTACCGACTCGATCACGAGGTCTGGCAGATCCACCAGCCGCACCGGTGAGACGTTCACGGTCTGTTCGGACTCTGTCACACCCCCGGGGCCCACGGCTGTCATCAGGTAGGTGGTTGTGGCTCCGGGGCAGACTTCCCTGGAATCAGGTGAGGCTACGCCCCCGATATTGCGATCGATGCTCACCGAGGTAGCATAATCCACCTTGCCCCAGCTCAACGTGGTGCAATCGCCAGCCTGGATGTTGGCGGGATTGGCGGTAAAGAAGGAGATCACAGGTTTGGGCTCGGCGCTGTCAGAGACTATCAGTGTCGTCTGGGCTACGCTGGTGCCACTCGCATCTTGAGCGGACAGAATATACGTCGTGGTGGTGGTTGGGCAGACCTCTTGCTCTCCTGGCGTGCCTACCCCGCCGATACCGGGCTCTATCTCGGCCGATATGGCGTTCTCGACCTTGCCCCACTCTAGCTGGGCGCAGGCGCCTGGCGAGATGATGCTGGGGATGACCCGAAGATACTCGATGGTCGGACCAGACGGATCCTGGACCGTGATAGTGACGCTCTTCTCAACCGAGCCTCCGGCTCCTGTTGCGCGCAGAGTGTGGGTCTTGGTTGCGTCCAGACACACATCGACCTGTCCAGACGGGCCTACAGGTCCTACGTCGCTCAGTCTGACCAGGTAGGCGTTTTCTACCCCACTCCATTGCAGTCGCGTGCACTGCCCCCGGACTATGGTGTCCTGCAAGGTGCTGAATTCGCCAATGATTGGCTGTGGGGCTGGCGTCTCGCTAACGACCGGAGGGGCCACGGGCTGTTGAGGCACGGAAGTAGGCCGGGTTGTCGGGACGGCCAGGGTGGGGACGGCCGTCGCCGTTGGTCTGGGCGTCATGGCGGGCGGTGGCAGTGTGGCCTCGTCGGTGGTGGGCCCGGCAGCAACTTCAGTGGCAGGTGTCGCGCTGCCCTGGTCGCTACTCATTAGCGGCCGGATCACAA
>P_2C_Sed_3_UnCtyDRAFT_1000059_pt1 | contig 11777 bp, 10 predicted proteins | sample Pon2CUnioCityCA_4_FD_10232 | JGI IMG/M metagenome (IMG submission 10232)
CAGGGGTGCGGCGCGCGCTGGCCCATCGAGGACGGCATCTACAACTTCAAGGCCGAGCCGTAGGCACGCTCCGCTACCAGGCACAGCCGGACGCAGGGAGTGAGAAATCCCGGCTAGCCCGGCCGAGATATCTCGTCGCTCCCAAGCCGCACTCACTCCTCGACACGACAGATTTCAGATGACCCCCTTAACGTATTCGCACTGCAACCAGTGCTCGCCCCGCTTGGAATTCCAGGCGCTTTGTAGTATACTGGTAGGCGAATGATGGCATATGTTGCAGTTTCTGGCAGATAGAACACTACATCTGGTGTTCTCTGGCCTGGGAGACCTGCAAGGGTTCCATGAGATATCGAGGACAATCATCGAGTCAAAGGAGCTGTGGCGGGATGTAGCGTAGTTGAAGGAAAGCTGTGTGCGCAGCTTGACCAAAAAGAAGAGACCGCGTTGTGCGCCGCGGTCTCCCAGGTACTGGGGCTAGGCCCCATGCGTATAGTGCCATAATGGCACCACTACTCTTGCATTATACCATGTGGGAGTGATCTTGTCAACTCGTCGTTTTCTGACTGTGGTTTTCTGACGAGACACACCTAGCCCCTTTTCCCAAATACGCAGGAAAGGGGGTGACAGAATTGAAGAAAGGCACAAGCAGCAGTATTCTCATCCAGTTGACCATCGCAGTTGGCGTATTGGTGCTGATATCGCAAATCGTTCGCCATATGCTACCAAGTGCTACCCTGCTAACTTACGTCGTAATCTCGCTCTTGAGCGTGCTGGCGTACATGGTGAAATCGCGTTTCAAGTGACACGATTGCATTGTAGCAAGTGATCGATTGGCCGCATCCCCATTTGACCACTTGCTGCATATGCACCTGCATTTTTCTGTAACCAGCACTCGCTCCGCTTGGACTTCCAGGCGTTTTGTAGTATACTGGTAGGCGTCCCGTGGGCGTCATACTGCATATTGTGGTAAAGGCTGCGGGCCACCCCAATAACTTGCGCTCGCGAAGGAGGTCGCAATGAAGATCAGTTGCCTGCAAGAGAATCTGGCCAAGGGACTCGCCACTGTTGGCCGGGCTGTTGCTACCCGGTCCACCTTGCCGGTGCTGTCGAATATCCTGCTAGAGTGCGACGAGGGGCGCCTGCGCCTGGCAGCCACCAACCTGGAGGTGGGCGTCAGCTGCTGGATCGGCGCCCGCGTCGAGGAGGAGGGCAGTACGACGGTGCCAGCCCGGCTGCTCACCGAGTTCGTCAACTCGCTACCTCCGGGCCAGATCGACATGGAACTCACCGAGCGCACTCAGACGCTGAACTTGAAATGCGCCCGCTACGAGGCCAATATCAAGGGGATCGACGCCAGCGAGTTCCCGGACGTGCCCACCGCGGAGACGATCGGCGGGAAGGACAGCCTGCACCTGGGGGCGGAGACCTTTCGCCGCATGATCGACCAGGTCGTCTTTGCTGCCGCCACCGACGAAAGCCGCCCGATCCTGACCGGCGTGCTGGCGCAGTTCTACCAGGGCGGGCTTACGATGGCCGCCGCCGATGGCTTCCGGCTGTCGGTGGTGACGGCCGATGTGGGCGTGGATCTGGACACGGCGACCAATGTGATCGTCCCGGCACGCGCCCTCTCCGAGTTGAGCCGCATTGGCGTGACCCAGGAAGACGACATCGAGCTGATCATCACCCCGCAGAGGAATCAGATCCTGTTCCATTTGGACAGCACTGACGTGGTCTCGCAGTTGATCGATGGGAACTTTCCGGACTATAACCAGATTGTGCCCAAGTCACACACCACGCGGACCATCGTCGCCACGGCCGATCTGCTCAAGGCAGTCAAGGTGGCCTTTCTCTTTGCCCGCGACGCGGCGAATATCATCCGCTTCAATATCGTCCCCGGCAGCGAGCTGAGCCCAGGACAGGTGCTCGTCACCGGCACCTCGGCGGAGTTCGGCGACAATGTGAGTGAGATCGACGCCAGCATTGAGGGAGACGAATTGGAGATCGCCTTCAATGCCAAGTATATGATCGATGCCCTGTCGGTCGTCGGCACTGCCGAGATCGCCCTGGAAACCAGCACGTCCAGCAGCCCCGGGGTGATCCGCCCGGTCGACGGCGACGACTTTCTCTGCGTGGTTATGCCCATGCACATCACCCGCTGAGCCATATCCAGAAAGCAACGGGCCCTCCTGGCAGCTATCGCCGGGAGGGCTTTTTTGTTGGACGCAGCAGGGCGTGGTATAATGCAGCCATGCAGCGACTACTTGAGGGGACCAGGGCGCTCGGCCTGCGCCTGACGCCAGACCAACAGGCATCATTCGCCCTCTACTATGAGGAGCTGGTCGCCTGGAACCAAAGGTTCAACCTGACGGCCATCACCGAGTACGAACAGGTGCAGATCCGCCACTTTCTCGACTCGCTCTCGTGCCTCCTGGCCCAGGAAGCACGCCAGGCGCTCGGGCGCCGCGATGCGCGCATGATAGACGTTGGCAGCGGCGCTGGATTTCCAGGCATCCCGCTCAAGCTGGTCTGTCCAAACACCCAGCTGACGCTGCTAGAGGCCACAGGCAAAAAAGTCACCTTCCTGGAGAATCTGGTCCAGCAACTCGGGCTGCATGCGGTGTCAGCCATCAAGGCCCGGGCAGAGGACCTGGGCCACGACCCCGGACACCGGGAGCGCTACGACCTGGCCCTGGCCCGCGCCGTGGCCGAGCTGCCAGTGGTGGTCGAGTACACCCTGCCTTTTTGCAGGGTCGGCGGCTGGGTGATCGCCCAAAAGGGAGAGGCTGGCGCGGCTGAGGCATGGTCCGCTGAGCAGGCCATAGGGCTGCTGGGTGGTGAGTTGCGCCGGATCGTGCACGTGGAGCTGCCCGGCCTGCCAGAGGATCGCTCGCTGGTGGTCATTGAGAAAGTCAGCCCCACACCCGAGAGCTATCCCCGTCGCGCAGGCATCCCCACCAAGAGGCCGTTGCTCAGTTAGGCAACTTGCAGATACGTGGTACTCTCGCCAGGTGATTGTAACTCCCGCCGGGCACATTTCTGTCAATTTCAGTGCCTAACACCGGATCTTCCAGGTGCGATCCGACGCAATAGTCAGAAACTTGGCCAGAGAATCAGCAAGCTGCTGCGTTTGCCTGAGAAGCGACATGGAATAACGGGCCAGCCGGTTGGCTGGCCCGTCGCGATCTGCACTGGGGCAGGAGTCGTATNAGGATTCTAGCTATGCCCCAGGTATGCGCTCACACGGGCGGCGATGGCCTCCGCGGTAAAGCCAAACTTTTCTGCCAGCACGCCATACGGGGCCGAGGCACCAAAGCGATCAAGGGCGATGATCTCCCCTTCGGTCCCCACGTAGCGCTCCCAACCAGTGGCGACACCGGCCTCAATAGCCACCCTTGCCTTGAGCCCTGGCGGCAGGATAGAGTCACGGTAGGCCTGGGATTGGGACTCGAACAACTCCCAACTGGGCATTGACACCACGCGGGCGGCGACACCCTGCTCAGCGAGCAGCTCGCGGGCACCCAGCGCCGGGGCGACCTCCGACCCGCTGGCGATGAGGATCACGTCCGGGTCGGGAGCATCAGCGATGACATATGCGCCGCGGGACACGCCCTCCGAGTCCACGCCATGCAGGATAGGCAGCTTCTGCCGGCTAAGGAGCAGCGCCACCGGGCCACCGCGATACTCGATGATGGAACGCCAGGCAGCAGCGGTCTCGTTGGCATCGGCGGGACGGATGACGGTCATCCCGGGCATGATCCGCAGACTGGCGGCTTGCTCCACCGGCTGGTGGGTGGGGCCATCCTCGCCCACAAAGACGCTGTCGTGTGTGTAGACATAAATAACCGGTAGTTTCATGATAGTCGCCAGACGCACGCTGGGCCGCATATAATCCAAAAAGACGAGGAAAGTGCTGCCATAGGGCCGGAAGCCACCGTGCAGGGCCATGCCGTTCAGTATGCCCCCCATGCCATGCTCGCGGACGCCGAAATGGAGGTTCCGCGCCCCGTACTGGCCTTTCTGCACCGCCGGGTAGGCGCTCAGGTAGGTCTTGGTCGAGGGATGAAGGTCGGCAGACCCGCCAACCAGTTCGGGCAGTGCCGGGGCTATGGCTGTCATGACCTTCCCTCCGGCAGCGCGGGTGGCGATCGGTCCATCCTCCGGGGCAAAGCGCGGCACCGACCCCTCCCAATCCTTGGGAAGCTCGCCCGCCATGCGCCGCTTCCATTCGGCAGCTAGCTCGGGATATGCCTCCTCGTACCGCGCAAAGAGGGCCTCCCACTCGGCCTGGGCTGCCGCGCCGTTGTCGAGCGCCCGGCGAAAGCGCGCCAGGGCCTCATCAGGCACAAAGAACGGGTCATCGGTTGGGTAGCCCATCGCCTCTTTGGTCCTGCGCACCTCCTCGGGGCCCAGCGGCGCGCCGTGGGACTCGGCAGTGTCCTGCTTGTTGGGGCTGCCATAGGCAATATGCGTGCGGCAGATGATGAGGGACGGGCGGGCAGTCTCGGCCTGCGCCTGGCGGATGGCATCAGCCACCGCAGCACGGTCGTGCCCGTCCACAGACTGTACGTGCCAACCATAGGCCTTGAACCGCTGTCCTGCATCGTCGCTATAAGCCAGGTGGGTATCCCCCTCAATAGTGATATGGTTATCATCGTAGAGGTAGATCAGCCTGCCCAGGCCCAGATGCCCGGCGAGGGATGCTGCCTCGTGGGAGATGCCCTCCATCAGGTCGCCGTCGCTGACGATGGCGTAGGTGTGGTGATCCACGATAGGGTAGCCAGGCCGGTTGAATTCGGCAACCAACATCCGTTCGGCAAGGGCCATGCCCACAGCGTTGGCAAAACCCTGCCCCAGCGGACCGGTAGTCGTCTCAACGCCGGGGGTATCGCCATACTCCGGGTGACCGGGCGTCATGCTGTCCCATTGGCGAAACTGCTTTAGCTGCTCCATCGGCAGGTCGTAGCCGGTCAGGTGCAAGAGGCTGTAGAGCAGCATGGAGCCATGCCCCGCAGACAGGACAAACCGGTCGCGGTCAGGCCAGGCGGGATTGCTGGGATTGTGCTTCAGAAAATCTGTCCAGAGAACGTAGGCGGCGTCCGCCATGCCCATAGGCATGCCAGGATGGCCTGAGTTGGCCTGTTGCACGCCGTCCATTGCCAGGGCACGGATAGTATTGACGCATAGCTGGTCAAGATTTGTGCTCATAAAGTCCCCTCCACTAGATCAGATTGATACAGTATAGTTCTGCCCAGATCGCTCACTCCACGACCACGGGCACTGGTACCGCCACCGATTCAGTGCGGATGAACTGAACCACTACCAAAGAGACAGCAGCGATCACTACCCCTGCCATAAAGGTCGCCGAGGGTGAGATCTGCTCCCACAGGATTCCGCCCAAAATCGGCACCACTAATGCCGAGATATGGTTGATGGTCTGGGCCATGCTGACGTTGCTGGTAATCTCTTCCCGCGAGAGGGCGATCTTTTGAAAGTAGGACTCGACCGCCAGGTTAAAGCCAAAGAACAGGTTGTCCAGGATGAACAGAGTATATAGCACCGCCAGATTGGGAATCCAGGCGTAGCCTAAAAACACGGCAATCAGACCGGCGAAATTGAAGCTTAACACTCTGCGCTCGCCAAAACGGGCTACCAGCTTGCCCAATTGAGGCAAGACCACCGTGCTAATCACGCTGTTCGCCAGGAACAAGAGGGCCGTTTCGCCTACGCTGATGCCATAGACCTGCACCAAGAGAAAAATGGCAAACGTAGAGAAGATGTGCCGCCGGCTGCCCATCATGAAGGTGAGCAGATAGTACAGCCAGTACTCGCGGCGAAAGATGACTTTGCGCTTCTCTCTCTGCTCAGTCCGGTGCCGGCCGTTGCGCAGGGACAAAAGACCACCGGCGATCACGACCCCGCCGATGACAAAGAGAGTCGTGCGATAGCCCCACGGCTCTATGGAGATAGGGCCTAGCTTCAGTCCCTCCACAAAGAGCCATATGACCAGCGTGCCGATGACGGCAGCAAAGGCCGCTATGCTGCGCAAGCGCCCCAGGACCTCGGGAGCCTCCTCCCTGTCGACACCCATCAGCACCAGGCTGTTGCTGCTGGGGTAGAACCAGTGGAAGCCAACACTCATAATCATTGCGCCCAGGATCAGGCCACCCAGTCCACTAGCCCATCCGGTAGCGACCAAGCCCAGGCCCATCAGCAGTACGCTCAGCCCCATGATGCGCATCTCGGAGAGCCAGATGGCGATAAAACCGAGCACGAAACCCATCAGCCCCGGCAGCTCGCGCAGCGACTGGAGCAGGCCGATCTGGGTGGCGCTGACACCGATCTCCTCAACGGCAAAGTTGTTGAACATGGCACGCCAGACGTTGAATCCGAGGTACAGGAAGAGATTGGCGACAAATAGGGTGCGAAGCAGTCGTTTCGAGTCGTTCATACAATTCCACAAGAGGTCATCTGCGACGATCCGCCGCAGGACCAAGCACAGATTACGCCACCTCCAGCAATGCGCCAGGTATGGAGCGCCAGCACATTATAGCATAGCGCCAGTCAGGGGAGAAACCGCAAGCGGGCCTTTACCCCAAAGGGCAGCATCTGCCAGGCGAACCACCAGCAGCGACTTGACAAGACACACCTTATGTGGTATACTACCTTTAGTATAATACCACGATAGGTGGTATAGCGATCTAGAGGCAGTATCTGGAGAAAGACGATGGCACAGGACACTCTACTCATCCTGCTCGACCAATGGGAAAGCGTGTACAAGAAGGGGCTGCTCACCTTCTGGGTGCTGCTACTGCTGCACGAGCGACCGAGCTACGTGTTCGAGATGGGCGAGCAACTGGAGGAACTCAGCCACGGCAGCATCAGCGTGGACGAAAAGAGCCTGTACCGCGCACTGCGCCGCTTTGAGGCCATGGGTGTGGTTGAGAGCACCTGGCAGCCCTCCGATGTGGGGCCACGGCGCCGCTACTATGCCCTTACCGAGCTGGGCACCGCGCTGCTGCAGGAATTCGCCCAGCGCAATATCCTCATCTTCCGCGAGCCAGCGATTGAGGAACGGATAGAAGCCGTCCTGCAGGACAATAGTGGCACAGCGTAATCCGAGCTACGGAAATCGAGAATGAAACTGGAGGTGACATGCCTACCGCATTGATCACGGGCATCACAGGTCAGGATGGGTCATATTTGGCCGAGTTTCTGCTGGAAAAGGGATACAAGGTGGTTGGACTGGTGCGCCGCACGAGCACGGTGAACTTTCAGCGCATCCACCATATCCAGAAGCGCCTGACGCTGGTGTCGGGCGACCTGCTGGATCAGTCGTCGCTGGTCAACGCCCTGCAGAAACACCAACCGGAGGAAGTCTATAACCTGGCAGCCCAGAGCTTTGTGCCTACCTCGTGGGACCAGCCGGTCTTTACCGGGGAGGTGACCGGCCTGGGCGTCACGCGCGTACTGGAGGCCATCCGCCAGGTAGCGCCAGAGACCCGCTTTTACCAGGCTTCCACGAGCGAGATGTTTGGCAAGGTCCAAGAAGTGCCACAGCGAGAGACGACGCCCTTCTACCCACGCTCTCCCTATGGTGTAGCAAAGGTCTATGGGCATTGGATCACGGTCAACTACCGCGAGAGCTACGATCTGTTCGCCTGTTCCGGCATTCTCTTCAATCACGAGAGCCCTCGCCGTGGGCTGGAATTCCTGCCGCGGAAGGTGGCCTATGGCGCGTCCCTGGTCAAGCTGGGCATGGCACGGGACCTGCGGTTGGGGAACCTGGACGCCAAGCGCGACTGGGGATTTGCCGGCGATTACGTGCGTGCCATGTGGCTCATGCTGCAGCAGGATCAGCCCGAAGATTACGTCATATGCACCGGTCAGACCCACAGCGTCCGCGAGCTGTGCGAAGTAGCATTCGGACATCTTGGATTGGATTACAAGGACTTTGTCAAAATCGATCCGCGGTTCATCCGGCCTGCTGAGGTCGATCTGCTGGTGGGCGATCCGACCAAGGCGCGCAGAACGCTGGCGTGGGAGCCCGCCGTGTCATTCGAGGAACTCGTGGCTATGATGGTAGATGCCGATCTAAGGCGCCTGCAGGCAGAGGAGTTGTTCCCATAGGCGAGCGACTTGGTCAGGGCGGCGCCTCGTCGCTAGAGACCGTAGAGGGCGTCGGCGTCGGTGTAGCCTGCAGTTGGATGGTGACCTCGATGGTGCCGGGCAGGACACTCTCAAGATCGACGTTCTCAGGGTACAGGACTATGGGGTCTACACGATGCACACCCGGGGTGAGGTCAAATAGGTTCACAAAAACCTGAATGTCTTCGGGTCCAAGCTCGGCCAGGATGGTATCAGGCCCCACAAGAATCACGTCGACCATGTCGGGCGACAAGATGGCTTCATAGCCCTCAGTCAGACCCTGCACGCCCACGGTGCCGGTCATGGCCCGGCTGCTCACCACCGGCAATATCGAGACGGTCACGGTAACGTAATTGACACCCACAGCGACAATATTGGTGGGCATGGACAAGGGGATGCGCTCAGCTAGCGACTCGGTCATGCCCGTGATGGTGATAGCTTCCGTCCTCACGAAACTGGGGAGATCGTTCAGCACCAGAGGCGGACCCGCCAGCGTGACCGTCGAGGGCACGACTGCCACGCTCCCCCTACGGTAGCCCTCTGCAGGATCGCCGCGCACATCGGGCACCACTAGGACCTCGGGCTTGTACCCCACACGCCTTAGCACGGGCACACGCACCTCGACCTGCGCAGGGTCCCACTCTACGCCCGTCACCAGATCGCCATTGGCATCCCGCAACGTGATGGGAACCGACTCGATAACGTTCGTGTTAGCTCCCTCCACACTCACAGAGCCCACTGCCGAGGCTATCGCCTCGATGTACGGCTCTGGACCGTAGACACTCACCTGAGCGGGCGTGACCACTATCTGATTTGACGCATAGTACCCCGTGGCGACCTGTCCCTCTATCTCGACATCAACCGGTATTGAGCCCGAGCCCAGTGCCTCCAGATGGACAGTCTGCGAAGCCGGCTCGCATGACTCGATGCGAACCAACTCGATAGACGTTGTGACCGAGATAGGCACGGAAACGGGTATTCCCGTTTGTACAGCTGACAGATCCATCTGTGCCACAAAGTCGGCCACCTTTAGCGTGTCCAGTACGGTCTGCTGCGCGCGGGCATCAACGGTTACCCATGCAGGGTCGCCCTCAAAGAAAACGGTGTTCTCCGGCTGGTTGAGTGGAGTGACGGGGACGGCAGCGAACCGGCGCACGTCAAAAGGGTCGTTCTGAAACGTAGCTGCAATCCAGACAGCCACCGCCAGCAACAGGGCCAGGATGATGGAGCTAAGGTTGTTCCACAGGAGCCGCAAAAGTCGGTTCATTGCCGTCGAGCTTTCCATCGCTTGTGCCACCTGGCATAGATCGAATGGAGATGCACGGTTGGGCTACTCTGTCGCCCGCCAACCTGTCCTATGGCAAGGTTGTCCAGGAAATCTTGCGGACCTTCAAAGTCCATCATGTCCACGTAGGCCCCGCCCACTTCCGAAGGCGCGTGCGCATCGCTGCCGGCTGAGCCGGGCAGGCCCCAGCGCGCAGCCATCTCTCGAGCCAAGCGGTTATCCCTGGGAAAGGTCATTCTGGCGTTCAAGACCTCTAGAAAATCCAGTTCCCGGTGAATGGGCTCCAGATGCTCCATGCCCATTGCATCTCCGCGCAAACGATCGAAGGGGTGAGAGGCACCCACAAGCGCCCCCTGGGCGTGGACGCGGGCAATCGTCTCTTCAGGAGAGAGGCCAGGTGGCACCTCCTCCTCCAAGAAGAAAGCGATCAGCTCCCCCTGGGTCGTCTTGATCTCCTCACCGATCAGAACGCGAGCAGGGGCGCGGGCATGCAGCGCCCGCGCTCCGGCAATGGTGTTGTGGTCGGTAACGGCTACCATATCGAGCCCGCGTCGATCCATCGCTTGCAGCAGCGCATCGAGTGTCATCAGGCTGTCGGGCGAATGGAAAGTGTGGCAGTGGAGGTCGATGCGCATGGCCGGGTTGTGCTAGCTTTCCTTTTTGGACTTGCTTGCCAGCCACCACAGGGCCAGGGCAGAAGCAGCCACGCCCAGCAGCCCGGCCGCCGCGGCGGTCTTGGGCTCGTACAGAGCCTTGGTCACGGCTGGCATATCGCCATAGTCGGCAAACAGGCGGCCCCACTTGGTCTCCAGGGCTTCCTCAACCCGTTTGTGGCCAATGAAAGGATACCACAGACCATCGTAGTACGCCCGTGAAGCAGCATAGGACCAGGGCACCAGCGGCGTTTGCAGCAAAAAGCGCTCCATGGGCTTGAGCGGCCCGTGGTAGATCATTTTCTGACCGCGACTGGCAAAGGTTTCGCCCGTGCGCGCGTGCCAGCGTACCTCATCGGGGTCCACATCGCCGACGACGTTGATCTTCTTGATGTCGCCGATGCCCAGCCCTCGCTCGTTGCCAAGGCGGATAAACTTGAGGTCCATGGGGTCAAAGCCCTGCAAGTACGCCGAGACCGCATCGATCGCCACCTGGTCCGAAGAAGCAAGGATCAAGTCCTTCTCCTGGACCCACATGGCCCGTGGGCCGGGTCCATCCCCGACAAAGGTGCCATCCATCACGGCAAAGAGACCGCTATGGATCTCCTGCTGGATGGTGAGCAGGTCAACTACGGTCTCGTGGATGACAGCGTGGGTCCAATGGCGGCGCTCGGAGAGGAGCCCGCCAAAGGCGTTCTTCATGGCCCCGGTGATGGTGGTAAAGACGTGGGTCTTGACTGTCGGCAACTGGATGATATTCTTGTCAAAGAAGTAACCCGGGATCTTGATGCCGTCAGGATAGATCTTGTCCAGCACGAGCATGGGGCTCTTGGGTTCGTAGTAGACCCATTCGATCTCGGGCTCGTACAGATGCACATTGCGCAATCCATATCTGTCCACGACCAATTTGTGCTTGTTATTGTACTCGCCCTCGTAGGCATCGACTACGACGGTCCGATTGTGGGCTGCGGTCAGATCCTGGTAGCCATCGTCCCGCAGAGTACGGATGACGCCCTCCAGTTGCCAGGGCGCCGTCGAGCAAGCAGGATACCATTGCTGCCAGGAAATGTTGATCTTGAGCAGCGTCTCCCTGTCTTTGGGGAGAGAATCCTCGTAATTGGCAAGCCTGAGAAGCCTGCCATAGTCATCTAGCACAGTTTCCGGGGTAGTGCGAAGTAGAGCGACCTGCCCTTTACCCGGGAAATCCTTTTCAATCACAGTGTACCTCCATCACACATGAGTGCCTGGCGCGTCAAGAGGCCCCAGGCCAAACTGACGGTAGTATAACGCAATTCAAACAGGATGTCCAGCGAAAGCGGCCCGCCGTCTCTGGCGCCGAACTCGCGCCCCCATCCTGCTCGGCGTAGGCCACAGCCCCCAAGACCTGGCTTCCCCCACCAATTAGGCTCGCTTCCAGTTGCCTTTTCCCTCGAATCATGGTATAAGATACACTGGCTGGCAATACGCAACTGCGCGATCGTCAAGATGAAAGGGGTAGCCGATGTCCTCATGGCTCAAAGCGGGGTTGATTGGTGGGGCCGCACTTGCGCTCCTTAGCCTGTTGCTGGCATTTGCCGGGAGCCTGGGGATCGAGTGCACAGTCGAGCTGTTGACCCTGATGGCCTTTGCTGGCACCGGTGCGCTGGCGGCGTACTGGATGCCACCGGTCCGCAAGCCGGGTCCCGCAGCGGGTC
>P_2C_Sed_3_UnCtyDRAFT_1000060_pt1 | contig 11771 bp, 10 predicted proteins | sample Pon2CUnioCityCA_4_FD_10232 | JGI IMG/M metagenome (IMG submission 10232)
AATGGCGACAGCGCGCTCGCGCTGGGCATTTTTGATGAACCTCCATGGACTAGCTGGGGTACGTCGGACAGCTCGATCGACTATGACATGCTCGAGCCGGATCTCAAGATCAACGAGGAGACCGTAAACGACCAGCACTCCCCGTCAGTTCATGCCGATCTTGACTCAGGTCTGGTGGTAGTGGTCTGGGAGGATGGCAAGGACGGGGCAACGTGGGGGAGGGACGTCTACCTGCGCTGGTCGGACGACGAGGGAGAGACTTGGGGCGATGCAGGCGATTCACCTCCCTACCATACGATCCGGGTGAACGACCAGGCAGATGGTGACCAGAAGCTTCCCTCCGTGGCCGTCGCACCCAATGGCAACATTGTGGTCGTCTGGCAGGACAATCGGTCAGGAAACTTTGATATCTATGTTCAGGCCTTTCAATACAATGGCAGCACCTTGATCCGCTGCAACGAGGATGGGGATTGCTCCGCTGACTGTGATCCAGCTACCCTGGCCTGCAATATCCGGGTAGATACTGGGGCGGCGGATCAGGTGCAGAGCCTGCCCGACATCTCGGTCGACAACGACAGCAACTTTTACGTTGCCTGGCAGGACCGGCGCAACAACAATTTTGACATCTTTGCCGTCCGTTCCTACTATTCATCTGATCCCTGTCCTGACGTTAGCCCGGACCTCGGGTTCTTGCCGGAAGGGGCGGTGATATTCGGCGAGTCGCGGGCAGTTGACAATCTCTGCTGGGGACATGATGCTCGCATCTCGGATGACCCCGGTACAAGCTCGCAGACTGCGCCGGACATCACAGCTCTTCAGGGCGTACAGGTTCAGGAGATCCTGTATGAGGTCACCGAGGACGTACTGCAAGTCACCGATGTGATTACCGCGCCGGTCGCCTATGTGGTGGCGACTTGGGAAGATGACCGTGAAAACGACCTGGACATCTATATGACCTACTCCGAGGATGGGGGTGAGACGTTTGTCCAGGACCAACGCCTCAACAATGACAAGCCAGATAATTCGACCAACGGCTTCAAGCAACAAGCACCGGCTGTAGCCATCAACCAGTGGATGAAGTTCATCACCATTAGCAAGGACACGCCGTATGGCACCGCTGCTACGACTGTGGAGGTGCCGGTGACGACGATGCACATCGTCTGGCAGGACTTTCGCAATAGCACCCCGGGAACCAACGACGACCCTGATATCTACTACAGCACCATTACCGTGGAGCCTGATGGCCAGTTCCCGTGGCCTGTCCAGTTTCAGCCTGGAGGCCAAGATAAGGTGAACGAGGATGACCAGCGTGCCTGGCAGACACAACCGGTCTGGCAGGGTGCTCCCGACGTGTCGGCCACCAGCAGCGGGCTGACCCTGGCTGGGTCGGACAGCTACAATGCCTTTGTCACTTGGGCTGACGGGCGCAACTACGGGGCAGGGGACAGGCCCAACCGGGATATCTATTTCCGTCTGTTCAGCACAGTGGGCACGCCCACGGACTTTGTGGGCGGCAACAATGTCATGGTGAACAACAATGCCCGCCTGCACAGCTTTGTCAACGGCGACCCGCCTGCATGGCCTGGCTATAGTGAGGATATGCCCCCCCATGCCAATCAACGAAACCCTTCGGTTGCATCCACGTTGGTGGCGCAGTGGCCGACGATCTTTGACGGATGGGTCTTTGTGGTATGGGATGACGATCGGATCGCGAATCCAGGTGAGAACTATGATGTCTATATGACTAGATCCAATATGCTATTCGGCGGGCATCGCGATACCTTTGTTGCTGAGCCGCCTGATCCAGATGTGCCGGGGCAGGGGGTGCGCTACGGCTCCGGAGCTTTTGTCTCCCGGATCTTTGACGGCGGTTCCCCCGATACGGAGTGGTACAACATAGACTGGCACGCCATTACTGATGACGGTACCTACCTGACCTTGCAGACCCGCATGGGCAACACCCCTGAAGCGGTTCTCTCCAGTGACTGGTACCCGACGCGTTATCCATATCCTGACGACGCAATAAGCCTGGGCGCGCCATTGCAGGGTTACGATGCCCCGGGCCAGCACATCGAGAATGCGGCTGGAGATACCTGTCCCGACAACTGCCCCACAGCTCGTTACATCCAGTACCGCGTCAACTTCTGGGCGCGCGATGCCGAGCCCGATCCAGGAGTGACTGTACTGAACACGCCGTTCCTGTTTGACGTTATCCTGGGCTATGAACCGCCGTTCAGAATACANCTGCCGATTGTGCTCAGGAATTACTAAGGCAACTTGTAGGGGCGAGGCATCGCTGGCAGTTGGCCGTGAAGCTAGATCCGGGAATCAGAAAAACACGGCTACAGCTGCAGTGTCTCACAGGCGATGCCTCGCCCCTACTTGAAACTGGAGGATAGATGCTGAAATTGGCAATCACCGGCAAGGGCGGAGTGGGCAAGACGACCCTCTCCGCTCTGCTGGCGTATGTGTTCGCAGAAAGAGGACAGAAGGTATTGGCTATCGACGCCGATCCGGCTACCGGCCTGGCAGCCGCCTGCGGCGTGCCTCTCGAAGTCGCGGAGGCCATAACGCCTGTGGCTGACATGGAGGACCTGATCTACGAGCGGACCGGGGCACGCAAGGGCGAGATTGGCGGCTACTTCAAGCTCAATCCGCGCGTGGACGATATCCCGGAGCGGTTTGCGATCTCGCCTCCTGGGAGTGAGGCGGGAAAGAACGGCATCCGCATATTGAGCATGGGTACCGTCAGCTCTGGCGGCACAGGCTGCCTGTGCCCGGAGAACTCGCTCCTGCGCAGCCTGGTGACTCACCTGCTGCTGCGCCAGGACGAGGTGCTGATCATGGACATGGAGGCCGGCGTAGAACATCTGGGGCGCGGCACGGCTGGCGCAGTCGATGCCTTCATAGTTGTGGTCGAGCCGGGGCGGCGCAGCCTCCAGACGGCGCACACGATCTATTCGCTGGCGGAGGATCTACGCATCAAGCGAGTGTATGCTGTGGGCAACAAGGTGGCTTCCGAGGCCGATGAGGAGTTCATAGTCGAGCAGTTGCCCGGTTTCCATATCCTTGGTTTTCTGCCAGGCGACTCCAAGGCCATTGAGGCAGATCGGCGTGGCCTGGCGGTCTATGATCTCGCGCCCGATCTTGTGTCCAGAGCTCGCTTGATCGCCGATCAACTCGAGGATTTGTGAGCGGGGAGATCAAGGTTCTTGGCACTTGAGATCCCCTAGAGTTATCCAGGAGTGAGAGCAATGATGGCCGATCTTGAGCGGTCCGCGACCGGGGTCGCGGGGCTGGACGAGATGCTGCACGGTGGTCTGGTACCTGGCTCCATCGCTCTGCTACAAGGTGCGCCTGGTACAGGCAAGACAACCCTCGGTGTCCAATTCCTGGTTGAGGGAGCCAGGATTGGCGAGCCTGGTCTCTTGGTGAGCTTTGAGCAGTTCCCCCATACCCTGCATCGCGACGCAGAATCGCATGGCTGGGACCTGCCGGCGCTGGAGCGGGAGGGCAGACTGAGAGTTGTGTTCACGTCTCCTGAGGTCTTGGTCGCGAGTTTGCAGTCGCCAACCAGTCCCATCAGCAGCGCCATCCGCGATCTGGGTGTCAAGCGGGCCGTGCTGGACAGCGTGACGCATCTGCAAACGATCACTCGAGACCCGGTGGAACTGCGCTCCCAACATGGTTTGCTGATTAACGGACTGCGCCGGGAGGGGATTACCTCATTGCTACTCAGCGAGGATAGCGGCCCCGATTTCGTCCGAAGTGATCGCGGACGGTTGGCATTTGCCGTAGATGCAGTCATCCTGCTGCGGTATGTCGAGATCGACAGTGTCATGAATCGCGCGGTTGCGGTGCTCAAGATGCGTGGCTCTGATCACGACAAGACGATCCGGGGTTTTGAGATCGAGCGTGGGGGGATCCAAGTGCAGGGGGCGTTTGTCGGGCGTGAGGGACTGCTGAGCGGTACGCCCCGCCGCGCTGGCTGAACAAGGCGTACAGGTTCACCTGGCACAGAAGCTCCGCCCGAGAAACGGGCGGAGCTTCTTGACGTTTGCCCTGAAAGCTGTCCGGGTGTTGTCTATGGCTGGGACTCCAAGACAGCATCTATGGGGAACGCATGCATCACACGTGTAGTCTGGCGGAAGTTCATCGTCTTCCAGAAACCGATCTCGCCAGGCACAATAACCGCAATGCTCCTGGCGCCACGAGTCTTGAATCGCTCAGCGATCTCTAGTACCAGCGATCGCCCGATACCACGTCGCTGGAAGTCGGGATGCACCGACGCAAGGTAGATGATAGCTCGGGAGCCGTCGTAGGCGCCTCGGATCATGCCAACTACCGAGTCCTCCTCCTCGGCGACCAGGAATTCAGCAGCCTCGCAGTCTTGGACGCGCAGCATGGCCTCTGGTCCGTCGATGGCCGGATGGCCGTATTGCTGGTTTGCTTTGAGGATGTTTACCAATGCGTCAACGTCCTGCGGATCAAAAGTCCGAATCTTCATTACTTTATCCTTCTCAACCGTTACTGGCCGGAATGAGCAAAGCGAGGCGTCGCGACGCCTCGCTTTGGGGAACGGTTCCTACGCTTCAGCCGGAGCTTCTTCTTCTGGCGCCTGACCTTGACCGACCTGAGCCAGCAGCTCCTCCTTCTTCTTGGTAGCAGTTTCCTTACCTTCATCGACGGCTACCTTGACGCGCTCCTGCAGTGTCTCAGCTCTCTCCCGGGCCTGGACTTGGAGAGTCTCGGCTCTCTCCTTGGCCTGGGCCTGGAGCTCCTCAGCTCTCTTGCGCGCTTCGAGACTCATCTCGTCGGCGCGCTGCCCGAGCTCCACGCCCTTTTCGCGGATCATGACTCGTGTCTCCTCGCCAGACATCGGTGCGAATAGCAGCGCCGCGGCCGCCCCGACTAACGCCCCAACGAGGAATCCAGCAACGAAATCACCAGAACAATTCTTATCTGTCATTTGCCTCGCTCCTTTCGACAACCATAGGTTAACAGTGAACAGGCGCCAATCCAGTCTCGGCTACTCCCCAGCAGAGTTGGCTGGCGTCTTTTTCCGACCCTTTCGCTTGTGGCCAGTACCTGCGAGTGTCTTGAATGTCTGTCCAACGCCGGACACAATGCTGGCCACTTGGATCATGGGCGTGACCACCGCGTCGCTCACAAACGTGGTTGTGCCACGCACAGTGTTGGCGGTTTGGTTTGCAGAGTCCAGGATTGGCTTTATCTCGTCACGCAGCAGGACAATCAAGCTCTGAAGCTGGAAGATGAGGATGATCAGGAATAGACCAATGATCAGTGTGACAAGAGCCAGTGCGATAATAGCGATATCGCGCACAACGGAGGTTATGCCGGGATTGGCAGCCATACCATAAATCGCAGCTGCAAGAATCGCCAACACAAGCACCACTACAAGCACGATGATAACAGTCTTGCGCCTATCGGTGCTCTGCTGCACGTCGGTGTCAGCGACGGGCTCTTTTACGGGTGCCATATCCTGGTTATCATCAATCATCAGTTGCTCCTGACGCGGACCTCGTAGTTCATGATTCGGGCTACACTAGTGCAATTATAGCACAACTCGGAAGCTCGGTCAAAAGGCATGGCTGACAATGAGCAGAGCAAGCATAGCGGAAACACGCAGATGGTCCCAGTTGCAGTCTGGCCTGTCAGCGGCTATAATCGGTGGGCCAACAGAACCCAACTCGAGGAGCCAGGCCAGACCGCTCCCTCTCTTGATGCGTAAGCCGCTAGCTAGCCTATCTGGGTTGCATCGTCTGGAGTGGCAGGGGATTCGCATACGAAGAACAAGGAGACCCGCATGCATGTTGCCCAAGAGAATGACTTGGTATTGCTCATAGGGCAGGACCGAAAGCAGTTCGTCGTGCGCTTGGTGCCTGGTGGGCAGCTTCAGACTCATCGAGGCTATCTGAACCACGATGATTTGTTGGGGCAGCCGCTGGGACGGGAGGTTCACTCGCATTTGGACTATCCCTTTGTGATTTTGCAGCCAAGTACCTCTGATCTGATCAACCAACTCAAGCGCACCACGCAGATCATGTACCCCAAAGACATCGGCTATGTGCTGGTCAAGTTGAGCGTAACGCCCGGCGATCGGATCATAGAGGCAGGCACCGGCAGTGGGGGGCTGACCCTTGCCCTTTCCCGGGCCGTCGGGCCGAGGGGAAAGGTCTACTCCTACGAGCTCCGTCCTGACATCCTGAATCTCGCTCGCAAGAACCTGGAATCGCTGGGGCTGGCTGAATTTGTTAGCTTGAAGCTAAGGGACATCGCGGAGGGCTTTGATGAGACGGATGTGGATGCACTCTTTCTCGATGTGCGACGCCCCTGGGCCTATCTTTGTCAGGCTGCTGCTGCGCTGAAGGACAGCGGTTTCTTCGGTGCGATCTTGCCCACCACCAACCAGGTGTCTCAACTGGTTGGCGGTCTCGAGGAGCAGGGAACCTTCGGCCATATCGAGGTCGAGGAGGTCCTGGTGCGGCCCTACAAGGCGGTGCCTGACCGGTTGCGTCCCATGGATCGCATGGTGGCGCATACCGGCTACCTCGTTTTTGCGCGCAAGGTGCAGAGCGAGATCAGTCACGAAGATTACTGGATGGACCGCAAGCGGCGCAAGTACTGGCAGTCTCAGGATACGACGGCGGCTGACGAGGCGACCCAGTGACAGGAAATGCAAAGGCTCCCCGTGAACCGGGGAGCCTTTAGCTTCGCTGTGCGCGCCGGCGCACTGCCGGGTCTATTCCAGAGGGATCACGATCCATAGGATCAAATATGGCAGAATGCCGGGCAGGCCGCCTGGCAGGGCCAGGATGATAAAGATCAATCTGAACCAGAAGGGATTCAACCCAAAGAACTCACCCAGCCCGCCGCAGATACCTCCAAGCCACCGGTTGTGGCGCGAACGTCTTAGTTGTTTTTCCATATCAGTGCAGCTCCTTCCTTCAGACTTGGTCGCAATCCTTTACGCACGATAGCCCAAGAGGTTGCATCCCGCAACCAGCCTGTCGGCCAGATGCTGTGCTGCCAGGTATCGACTGGTGGGAGCCTGGTTTTCGCCTGCTGGCTGAGTAGCCTCTCACTCCTCGGTCTTGAGGACCAGCCAGTTGGCAGCAGCCCAACCTTCATCCCCATCCGGCGTCCGCACCTTCCACCACACGTAGCCGTCAGCCTCCACTGGGCCCTCCAAGACCGTGACCACCGTTCCCTCCCGACCCATGCCCAGCACATCTGCGTCCGTGGTGGCCAGAGCTCGAAGTCGTAACCCGGCTCCTGCCGTGCCTGTTATCACAGCCAAAGCCCCAGGGCCGAGCTCTGTTGGTGGGCTCGTTGCAGGCGGCGTTCCGACAGTCAAGACAACTGTGCTTGTTGGAGTAATGGCAGAAGTTGGCGTGAGCAGGGAGAGAGTAGCACTAGGGGCAACCTCGACAGGCAAGGTTGGACTGGGCGTGGAAGTCTCGTCATCTCCTCTGACTGCGTCCAGGATCAGGTAGAGGCCGAGACACAACAGGATGACAATTGCGATAAAGATGGCTAGCAGTGCCCAGGGTGGCAGGGTCACCCGGCGCCTTTTGGCCTGGGGCCGCGGCTTTCTCTCTGGATCTTCCCACGGGCGGTCGCTCAGCTCACCAGGGCCAGCATCGTATTGTATCATGTCACTCCTCCAAGCTCACTCTCACTAGATGGTTGCGGCCGATCTGGCTGGGGCTCCCAAGCTCCAGCCGTTTCTTCCAGAATCTCCTACGTGTCAATGCGCTGTGCGATCCTTGCGCGGCGCCAGGCCCGCAATTCGTCCAGGTTCATGGTGTTAAGTACCTGGGGCGCTGTCGCCCATCCGCGGCGGGCAGTCGCCAGGCCGTATCGCAGGCTATCCAATCCACCAGGATGGTGTGCGTCGCTGTTGACAGCTAGTCTCACACCCAGCCGCATTGCCTGACGCACGTGTACATCGTCGAGGTCCAGTCTATTGGGTATGCTATTGACCTCCAGAGCGGTACCGGTCTCGGCAGCCATCTCAATGACTGCATCGAGGTCCACTGCACTCTCCTCGCGCTGGCCCAGTATGCGTCCCGAAGGATGCCCGATCACGTCGACGTAGGGATTGCGCAGGGCGTTCATTACTCGCTCGGTGATCTGTGCCCGTTCCTGTCGCAGCGACGTATGCACAGACGCCACCACAAAATCCAGCTCAGCCAGGACCTCATCGGCAAAGTCCAAGGTGCCATCTGCCTTGATCTCGAGCTCGCACCCTTGCAGAAGCGTAAAGTCCTGCCATCTCTTGTTGAGAGCATCAATCTCCGCGCGTTGGGCGTGCAGTTGCTCGGGCGTCAGGCCGCTGGCTACACCCAGGCTCTGCGTGTGGTCAGAGATTAGCAGGTAGTGATACCCGTGTTGCCGTGCAGCTTCCGCCATCTCCTCCAGCGTGCCAGCGCCGTCACTCCAGTCAGTGTGGGCATGAAGGTCGCCCTGGATATCATCCCATGTCACCAGGTGGGGAAGCTGGCCGGCTGCGGCTGCCTGGATCTCGCCCTGATCCTCGCGAAGTTCAGGGGGAACCCAGGCAAGGCCGACCGTTTCATACACCTTTGCTTCTTCGGGGCAAGTGATCAGGGTGCCGTTCTCTTGCTTGAATCCATACTCGCTGAGGCTCAGGCTCTGCTTCTGCGCCAGCTCCCGGAGGCGCACGTTGTGCGCCTGGCTTCCGGTAAAGTACTGCAGCGCTGCGCCCCAATGATCTGGCTCCAGAACCCTCAGGTCAACCTGGAGCCCATTGTGAAGCCTAACCGTGGTCTTGGTCTGCCCACTCAGGAGGACCTCAGCCACCTGAGGGAGGGCAGCAAATGCGCCCATCACCGACTTTGGTGCCGTGGACGACGCGAGCAGGTCGATGTCGCCGATGGTTGCCCGCATTCGCCTCAGGCTGCCGGCAACGGTGGCTTCCAGTACCTCGGATGACGCTGCTTGCAGATCCTCCAAGAGATCGATAGCCACTGGCCAGGCGATGCCCAGGGGGATGCGGTCGCTGCGTCGATACAGTGCCTGAATACCCGCCAGGATCTTGGCCTCAGATTTGGCACCCAGCCCCGGCAAGTCCTGAAGCTTGCCGTCCCGCGCCGCCGCCTCTACCTCGCCAACGCTCTGCAGTCCCAGTTCCTCCCAGAGCAGCTTGGCGGTCTTGGGTCCCACTTCTGGGATTTCCAGAAGCGAGACGACACCAGAGGGAACCTCATCCTGCAGGCGCTCGTAAAACTCCAGGCTTCCGGTGGTGAGCAGCTCGTCGACCTTGTCAGCGATAGCTTGCCCAATCCCGGGGATTTCCTGCAGCGTGCCTGCCTGCCAGTAGGTGTGGATGTCCTGTCCGAGGTTGATGAGGTTCTCGGCGGCGCGACGATAGGCGAGAACCTTGAAGCGGTTCTCGCCCAGTATATCCAGCATGTCGCCGATTCGTTTGAGTAACTCGGCTATTTCACGATTGGTCATCGCTTAATGCTCAGTTCACCGGGTCTGAGGTGCTGTCAGCGATATTATACCAGGTTTTGACTCGAAAGGCAACTCGAGCCATCTTGCCTTTTCACCGTTGCTTCAGATCAATCCCTCTCATCCCTGCGCTTCGATCATGTCTTCGGGTATGAAGGTGACATCGAGTTGAAGATCACGCGCAACTCGCGCTCCGAGGGCCATCACGCCCGGGATCTCGGTGGCTGTGTGACCCGCGAGGATCAGGTTTATGCCTGCCTCCCTGGCAAATAGAAGGCCAAAGATGATGGCTTCACCTGTGAGAAAGGTATCGCAACCTGCCTCCAGCGCCTGCGCCATCCACTCGGGGCGGCCTCCCCAACCTGGCACAACAGCTACGTGGCCAAAGCTCTCGTTGTTTCTCCATCTCCGAGGCTCAGTGCCAAGCGTGCTGGCCACACGCGTGACGAATTCGGCCAAATGCCCGGTGGTGAGACCGTGCAAGCCAAATTCCTGTTGCCCATCCGGCTTGAATGGCCCTTGCACGGCGACGCGCACGGCGCGCGCGAGCGCATCCGCGGTGCCAAAGTCGCGTGCCTGGTCGAGGCACTCATGCGCAACGTAGAGGTTCATGCCCAACTGCCGCACGCGGTCGTACTTCAGATCCACAAGGTGAGCATCGGTGCTGGTCCAGGCTGCGTGGTGAGTGATCAGCAGGTCGCATTTGCGCGCGCAGGCGCTCTCGATAGCTTGGAAGGAGCAGTTGACTGCCAGCCCGACCTTGGCGATCATCGGTTGCCCGCCAACGATCAACCCGTTGCTCGCCGGTGCCAGCCCGTCGACGCCTAACAGTGTGTCGAGATAGTCCTTAACCTCAACCAGTGGTGTTGCCTTGGTTTCAAGTGTCATGGCTCTCCTCTCCGCTATCCCCTGTTCCCACGCTTCTGGATCCCATCTAGATAGGCGATGTCGCCAGTGTTGAGATCCGCAGCGTTTGCCTCGTCGGTGTCCAGGTGGAACTCCAGTTTGAACTTGGGCGACACGCGCACTGCTACGTCTCCAAAGATCAGTTCGCGTTCACCTTCCACGCGCACGCGTACCACATCACCCGTATGTAGGTCAAGCCGGCGGGCATCCGTGGCAGTCATGTGGATATGCCGTTGCGCGAAAATCACCCCGTTACTGAGTTCAACCCGCCCTGCAGTTCCTTCAAGGATGAGTCCAGGTGTGCCGTCCAGATCGCCCGACATGCGGACCGGGGCGTGGATGCCGAGACGGTAGCCCTCGGTACGTGCAATCTCGACCTGGCTCTCGTCTCGAGCGGGTCCGAGCACGCGCACTCGATCAATGCTTCCCCTCGGGCCGATTAGCCGTACCTGTTCCTCGCAGGCGAACTGCCCGGGCTGCTCCAATGGCGCGATGGGTGTGAGGGTGTGACCTGCACCGAAGAGGACTTCGACATCGGGCTGGCTGAGGTGCACATGGTGAGCCGAGACGCCAATCGGTATCGGGATCTGGCTGGCCTGCATACGTTGGATGATGGTTTGGTAGCCGAGTACCCGGATCGTCTCTCGGGCGATCATGCGCGAAGCGTCCGAGTGGATCACTAGCACCTTGACTTTGGAATCACGGTGTGAGATGTCAATTACACCTGCCGAGGCGTCGTGCACGGCCCGGTTTTTCACGGCATCGATCAGGATGCCCAAACCCCAAAGGTCCTGACACGCCATGGAGCGCACGCCGGCAGCATTCTCGCCGATGCCGCCGGTAAAGACCAGAACGTCGAGTCCACCGAGCGCGGCGACATAAGCGCCAATGTACTTGCGCAGGCGATAGGTAAAGGCTTCGGCGGCCAACATGGCCTTGGGGTCTCCTGCATTGGCAGCGTCTGGAATCTCTCGCGTGTCCCCCGAAAGGCCCGACAGGCCTTTCATCCCGCTCTCTTTATTGAGCAGATGATCGATCTCGTCAGCAGATAAGCCCTTCCGCATGAGTTGGGTGACGATGGCAGGGTCAATATCCCCAGAACGGGTCACCATGACCAGGCCCTCGAGAGGCGTCAAGCCCATGCTCGTGTCGATCGACCGCCCGTGGTCGATGGCACAGGCCGAGGCGCCTTCACCCAGATGACAGGTGATGATCTTGAGGCGTGAGAAGCGCTCCTTGAGATAGGTAGCTGCCATCATTGCCACGTACTGGTGAGAGGGGCCGTGGAAACCGTAGCGGCGAATGCCATCCTCCGTGTACAGCTTTTCCGGAAGCGCGTATCGATAGGCGTACGGAGGCATCGT
>P_2C_Sed_3_UnCtyDRAFT_1000061_pt1 | contig 11669 bp, 10 predicted proteins | sample Pon2CUnioCityCA_4_FD_10232 | JGI IMG/M metagenome (IMG submission 10232)
TCCCCGGGACCTATGCCCAGCCAGATCGTATCCAACTTGTTTCGACCGATCAGATGGACCAGCCCTGCCTCGCGGCAGCGACGGACGTGCTCCAGAGCCTCCGCCTCGGTGACTGGCCGCCCAAGCTTGGGATTGATGCCCGAAGCCGCCTCACCCAGGAAAAGGCACCCCAGATCGATGGGATAGTCCTCACAATGGCTGGCATCGCGGCAGATGCAGCGATCCATGATCCAGTGGGTTCTGGCCTCTTTGATAAAGTGCTCCACCACGCTGGACGGCAGGACCATCTCCTCAGGCAGGTCGACCGGCTCGTCGATCTGGATCACGGTGTCCGTCCGGAACGCATCATCGCTGGGCAAGTAGATGAGATAATCGCCCTCGAAAAGCCAGCGGTCGATGATGCTACCGAGCAGCGGTAGATGGGTTGCCCTCGCCGCCAGCGCGCGGCTCGGGAATGCCATCTTGAGCAGGGTCACGATCCACTGCGGCCGGCTCATGGCCTGGCAATCCAATGCAGTGTCGTGAGCATTATGCAATCTGCGCGCCTTCGCCCCAGCAGTGTCATCCCATCAACCGCCCGCCGCGCCGCGGGCCTCCCTTGACTACCACCGCCGAAGCAATAGCATTGATGATAAAGGTCACCACGAACAGTAGAATACCCACGGCAAAGAGCACGTGATAGTGGGTGCTTCCCTGGGCCACCTCTCCCATCTCGGCGGCAATGGTGGCGGTCATGGTCCGTGCCGGGAGGAATAGCGCGTACCACTCGCGTGGGATGCGCGCCGCGTTGCCTGTCACCATCATCACCGCCATCGTCTCGCCGATGGCCCGGCCGATGCCCAGCATCACGGCGATGATCACCCCTGAACGTGCCGCCGGCAGGATCACACGCCAGATGGTCTGCCAGTGCGTGGCCCCCATGGCCAGGGCCCCATCCCGGTACCCCTTGGGCACGGCGTCGATGGCATCCTCCGCCACACTGATGATGGTCGGCAACGCCATATAGGCCAGCATCAACGAGCCGGTAAACGCGGTCAGCCCGGTNGGAATATCCAACGCCTCGCGCATCAGCGGCGCCACGGCTACCATGCCCAGAAAGCCGAGTACCACCGAGGGGATGCCAGCCAGGACCTCGATCAAAGGCTTGAGGATCTCGCGCAGCCAATTTGGCGCAAGCTCGCGGATAAATACGGCGGTCGCCAGCCCCAGCGGGAGGGCAATGACCACGGATCCAGCAGTGACCAGCAATGACCCGAGGATCAGGGGCATGGTGCCAAAGAGATCCTCGTTCGGGTACCACCGCTGCCCAAAGAGGTTGCCCAGGCTCACCTCCCAGAAAGCGGGAGCGCCCTCCTTGAGCAAAAAGAGGAAGATGAGGGCCACGAAAAAGATGGCCGAGAAACCCGCGGCGCGGATCAACACCGTGATCAAAGCCTCGCGCCGCCCTCCCCTAGATTGCTTCATCGCCCAACCTTTCCTGTACCATGGTACGCACCCTACTGAAGAGGCACAAATCCCAACTCCAGNACAATGGCCTGTCCCTCGGGACCCAAGATCCAGTTGAGATATTCTGCAACCGCGCCCTGGGGCTCNCCCGCAGTGTAGATATAGAGCCCGCGGGCAATCGGATAGCTGCCATCCTTGACGGTCTCGACCGTAGGCATCACGTAGGGCTCATCGACTGCAGGCGCAACACCCAGCACTTTTTGATCATCGGTAACATACCCCAGACCGTCATAGCCGATGGCATTGGGGTTGTCGCGCACCTCTGCCGATATACCCTCAGACGAAGGCATCAACAGCGTGTCGGGAGAGAAGAGGGTTCCGTCGTCCTCGTCGCCCTGCCGCACCACCTGCTCGAGGAAAAAGACATGGGTGCCGCTATTTGACTCTCGAGAGAGTAAGACGATGGGCCGGTCCTCGCCACCGACATCACGCCAGTTGGTGATCTCGCCCGAGAAGATCGCTGAAAGCTGAGGGATCGTCAGCCCCTGGACCGGGTTGCTGGGGTGTACGACAATGGCGATCGCATCCCCAGCCACGACATGCTCCACCGGCTCGATCCCATTGGCCTCCGCCTGGGCGCGCTCCTCCCCTTTGATCTGCCGCGAGGCATTTGCCATGTCGACGGTGCCGTTGATCAGCGAGGCAATGCCGGTCCCCGACCCTCCGCCGGTGACCGCCACCTGCACTTCAGGCGCGACCTGCTGGTACGCTTCGGCCCAGGCCAGCGCCACATTGACCAAGGTATCGGAGCCCTTGTTCTGGATGCTGGTTGCCAGGCCTGGTTCTGCCGTCCCCTCTCCTTCCTCCTGGACCGCAGGACCACAAGCGACCAGCAGGAGCAGGAGTAGCAGCAGAGCCACAGAAACGCTCCGTCGGATCGGCCCGCTCCATGGGATCGGTCCTATGCATATGGTGGGCATCCTCTTCACAGTCCACTCCGCCCCGCCGATTTGGTCACCAGCCGCTGGGATTATAACACCTACTGCCCGGACGGTCAAAACACCCCTTTGACTTTCGCCCCCTCTTCTGCTACAATGGCCGCGCTAGAATCCCGCCGTGAGCGATGCACATTCTCGTCCAGCGGGTACAAGGAGGCGGCGCCGTGGAACACCCCGAAAAGATGACAGTGCGCGATCTGCAACTGTTCTATGGCGATTTCCAGGCATTAAAAGGCATTTCGCTGGCTGTCAAGGAACGGCAGATCACGGCGCTGATCGGACCGTCCGGCTGCGGCAAGAGCACCTTCTTGCGCTGCCTCAATCGCATGAACGACACCATCGCCAGCGCACGCATCACGGGAGATGTGCTGCTGGATGGCGAGAATATCTATGCCGCGGACTTTGACGTGGTGAATCTCCGGCAGCGTGTGGGCATGGTCTTCCAACGCCCCAACCCCTTTCCTCAGTCTGTTTTCGACAATGTGGCATTTGGGCCCAGAGTGCTGGGCATGCACAAGGCCCGCAGCCTGGACGAGATTGTGCGCGAGAGCCTGGAGGGTGCAACTCTCTGGGGAGAGGTCAAGGGGACGCTAAAGCAGCCTGCGCTGGAACTGAACGCCGGTCAGCAACAGCGACTGTGTATCGCCAGAGTGCTGGCCGTTGAGCCGGAAGTGATCCTTATGGACGAGCCCTGCTCCGCGCTGGATCCCGAGGCGACTTTGGCCATCGAGGACCTGATGCGCCGGTTGGAGGAGCACTATACCATCGTCATCGTCACACACAATATGCAGCAGGCTGCCCGCGCCTCGGACTGGACCGGGTTCTTCTGGCTTGGGGAGCTGATCGAGTACGGACCCACTGAGCAGGTTTTCACCACCCCTCAAGAGGAGCTGACAGAGGACTATATCACCGGGCGTGCGGGCTAGGGGTTACTGCCAGCCAGTGCGCGTCTACCCCACCAGATAGCATTCAGGAGACAGAGTCGGCCCAGTCGTTCTCCAGCGCCAGCCACCGCTTGGCGGCATCGGGCAACTTGGTCAGCGAAGCACGCACAAGCGTACATTCGGGCAGCGAGTCGAGGAACATCGGCCCGTACGACTTTGTCAGCAGCCGCTTGTCCAGGATCACTACCACACCCCGGTCGGTCTTGGTGCGGATCAGCCGGCCAAAGCCCTGCCGGAAGCGCAGGATCGTCTCCGGAATGGCGTACTCGGCAAAGGGGTTGTCGAAACCCTCGGCGCGAGCAGCATAGATGGGATCATCTGGCACGGTAAAGGGCAGCCGGGCGATAACCAGCACACTGAGCGCCGACCCCACTACGTCTACTCCCTCCCAAAAGCTGCGCGTGCCCATCAGAACCGACTTGGGCGTCGTGCGGAAATTCTCCAACAGCTGTACCCGGGAGATGCCCGCACCCTGTTGGTACACGGCGATACCATCATCGGCCAGGGGCTGCGTGATGGCCCCTGCCGTGGCCCGAAGCTGGCTGTATGAGGTAAAGAGCACCAGTGCCCGGCCCTCGGTAGCACGGCACAGGGCAAACAGGGCTTGTTCCACCGTCTTCTGAAAGTAGGGCTGGTTGGGCTCCGGAATATCCACCGGCAGATAGAGCAGCGTGGAGCTCTTGTAATCAAAGGGAGAACCCACTGCCAACTCGTCGGCCTCCCAGGCGCTCAGCCTCTCGCGCAGAAAGTCAAAGCGACTCTCGGTAGTTAGTGTCGCCGAGGTAAGAATGACCGACTCCTTGGCGTGAAACAGATGCCGTTCCACCAAGCTGCCCACGTGCAGAGGTGCGGCATGGAGGGTCACCCGTTCATCCCGGGGCGAGAGATCGGCCCAGTAGATCTCGGCAGAGGTGGGCTCGGCAATACAGGCATTGACATGCTCCCGAAGCTCCGCCAGGCGTGTAGCATACCCGACGCAATCCTGCACCATTCCCTCAAGTCCGGTGATGTCGAATGACTCCAGCTGCTCGAGGCCGCCACAGAGTTGCTCCAAGTCGCCGACAACCGAATGTAGCCGGGAGGAGAGATTGTCCCAGGTAATCTCGATCTGATCCCACGCCGGCTGGATGCGCAAACCGCTGGTAATGCGCAGACGCTGGCTGTACTGCCCGCGCTGCGGACTGTACTCCTGCAAAAAGCCGCCCAGCACGTTAAAGAAGGCGTTGAGACCGGTCAGGGCTGACTCGATCTGCCGCTGCATACCGTCTATGTGGCTTTCCAGGGTGGCCCACTCCTGAGGGGGAATCTTGCCGCGACACTGCGCCAGCACATCACCCAAGAAACCAGCATATTTGCGCACGCCTACAGGGCGGGCCAACTCGTTCAGGACTCGCTCAAAGTGCCGCTGGTCGGCCTGGAAGCTTAGTTGGCGGGTCACGTTTGCTTCCAGGTGATGCGCCTCATCGACAATAAGGTACCGGTACTCGGGGAGGACCCGATTCTCCACCGCCACGTCAGAGAGCAAAAGAGCGTGATTTACTATGATCAGATGCGCGCGCTCCGCTGCGCGCCTGGCGCGGTAGAAGAAACAGCGACCCTGCTCGCGGTAGCGGCATCGATCCAGGGTACACGTCTCACTCTCTGCCGAGATCTTGCTCCATAGCGCCTGCTCAAGCCGATCGGGCATAAATAGCTCACCGCGCTCGCCAGTCTGGGTGCTGGGCACCCAAGCCAGCACCTTGGCCAACATGCGCATCTCTTCAGGCGAACTGACTCCTGCCTGCCGTAGCACGGCTAGCCGTCGCTGGCACAGGTAGTTGCTCCTGCCTTTGAGTATCACTGCTCTGAAATCAAAGGGCAGCAGCTCCTGCAGGTCAGGCACATCCTTGAGGAACAACTGGTCCTGCAAATTGATCGTGTTCGTCGAGACCACGACAGGCTCGCCATTACGGTGCGCAAAGGCGATGGCCGGGAGCAGATAAGCAATACTCTTGCCTGTCCCCGTTCCTGCCTCTACCATCAGATGCTGCTGCCCATTGAAGGCCTGACCAACCGCCCGCAGCATATCAACCTGTTGGGGCCGGTATTCGTAACCGGGGAAGCGCTTGGCAAAGACCCCGTCCTTCTCCAGCATGGATGCCAGCGCTTCTACATCCACCGCACGCGGTCGGGCTGCGCGAACCAGCTCCTCCTCTTCCTGCTCAGTGGCAAAGAGCGGCCCCAGCATCTCATCCCTCGTGCCCAATTGAGCTGCCAGTTGCTGCCCGATCCCGCCACCGAAAGCTGTGCGCGCCACGCCCCGTTCCACATCGCGGAAGACGTCCCTAGGCGCCCAATCCAACCTACTTGCCAGACGGTTGATCTCCTGGAGCACTGCCATGGGCAGTTCGGAGGCAAGCTGCAACAAGGCAACGAATAGAGCCTGCGTCGCTCTGGCATCGTCCAGAGCACGGTGAGAACCGATATGTGCCAGGCCCAGTGTCTCGCCCAGTTTGCCCAAGCTGTACCGGGCCGCATGAGGCATCAGAATGCTGGCAAGCTCAAAGGTGTCGACTGCTGGGTTGTTGAGGGACAAGCGATGGCTATCCAGGAAGCTGAGGTCAAAGCTCACATTGTGTCCAACCAACGGGTGGCTGCCCAGAAAACTGCGCAGCGGCCTGAGCACCTCCGAAAAGCGCGGGGCACTGTCGACCTCTTCCTGCGTGATTCCAGTAAGGTGCTGCACCTGGATCGGGATAGGGCGTCCAGGGTTGACTGGCGTGGTCCACGTATCCAGCACCTGCGCCTCGACATTGCCGTTGCTGAAGGACGTGCGGAAGCGAACAGCCCCAACCTCCAGGATGGTATCGCGCTCAGCATCCAGACCTGTGGTTTCCAGATCCAGGGCCACGTAGGTTCTGTTCATGGGGACTCCATTCTAGAGGAAGAAAGAGATGCGTTTGGAGCAGCCTGCCAGACAACAAGAGTGCGACAGAGCCTGGCACCATACCTCCGCAGACAAACTGATAGAGGAAAACCCAATCTGCCGAAACGCCCCTTCCTCCCCACGGCGATTATACCCCAGGCGAGTGGAAAAGGCAATAGCCGCAACCCATACCGCCTGGCGCGCGAAACTAGACAAATAACCCAAGTTGGGGTATCATAGGCCAGCCGCAATCAAATCGGCTGCCAGCAGCCATCACAAGGAGTAGGTCGTGGACCAGACCGAGAAATTTCTGAAGGATATCACAGAAGTAGGGGGCATCCCTGGCTACGAGCACGAGGTGCGTGCCGTAATGCGCGAGTACCTCCAAGATGTGGCCACCATCGAGCAGGACAAGATGGGTTCCTTTATCGGCAAGCACGTGGGCGATGTCGACGGCCCGCGAGTCATGCTGGCCGGTCACATGGACGAGATCGGCTTTATGGTCAGGCTGGTCACCAAGGAGGGCTTTGTCAAGTTCCAGGCACTGGGTGGATGGTGGGATCAGGTCTTGCTCGGCCACCGGGTGCTGATCCGCACATCCAAAGGGGACGTGATCGGCGTCATGGGCGCCAAACCTCCCCACTTGCTTGAAGCCGACGAGCGCAAAAAAGTTGTCGAGAAGAAGGATATGTACATCGACGTCGGTGCCTGCTCGGAGGACGAGGTCCGCGAGCTCGGCGTGCGGCCCGGTGACCCGATCATCCCGGTCAGCGAATTCACCGTGATGGCCAACCCGAGCGTCTATCTGTCGAAAGCCTTCGATAACCGTCTGGGCTGTGCCCTGGCTGCACAAACCCTGCGCCAGGTGGCGGAGAACGGACATCCTAACACCGCCTATGCCGTCGGCACTGTGCAAGAAGAAGTCGGCCTGCGTGGGGCCAAGACGTCAGCCTTTGTCGTCGAGCCCGATGTGGCCATCGTCCTGGAAGTTGATATCGCAGGCGACGTACCCGGGATAAAGCCCGAGGAATCGTCCATCAAGATGGGCGGCGGCCCGACGATGCTTGTCTACGACGCGCGCATGATCCCGAACCTAAAACTGCGGGATATGGTCATCGCGCTGGCCGAAGAGCTCGACATTCCCTTGCAGTTCTCGGCCATGTCTGGCGGGGCAACCGACGGCGGCATGATCCACATCCATAACGAAGGCGTGCCTTCGGTGGTCATTGGCGTGCCCACCCGGCACATCCACAGCCACAATGCCATCATCTGCCGGGAGGATTATGATCGAGCCCTGGCGCTGGTAGTAGAGCTGGTCAAGAGGCTCGATGCTGCGACGGTAGCCGGGCTGACCGACTGAGCCTGGCCCGGCACGAGGTCAAGGGCCCGGGCCCTGCCACCGAATTGCCACGGCAACTTGGCACGTTTGCATTACGCGTCGCTTTATGCTAGAATCCAGCGTCAGGCGCGTGGCTACTGAGAGTCTTTTCTCTATACCGTCTGGCATGGGCTTTGCCAAACTGGCTTGTGCTCATAGAAACAGCAGAGATTTGCGCCCGACTTTCTGGGGTGTGCGCATGCAGGGCACTGCGTGAGGAGCCAGATGTAAGTGAAAAAAGGGACGGCATTGAGCCTGGCCTTGAATCTCAGTTGGACCATGCTCTTCTCGCTGCTAGTCCCCCTGCTGGGCGGTATCTGGCTCGACAGCAAATTGGATTCGGCGCCCCTCTTCATCCTGATTGGGGCGACACTGGGGATACTGGCAGCCACCATCGGTGTTGCACGCATGGCCTTGCAGACCTTTGGCCAGTTCATACCCGAGGAACCTGAGCAACCGCCAGGAGAAAACGGCAAGGAGGAACCAGTTTAGTGTCAAAGCTGCTATCTCCCAAAGTCCTTGTGCCGACACTTGTCCTCATCGCTGGGCTCGTGATCATCAACGTAGTTTTTACTGTCCCCGGAGTGGTCCTCCCTGAGATCTCTATCGCAGCCGAACCCGTCTTCGAGTTCGATCTGTTCGGCTTCTGGCCCGATGGCATCACCAATACGCTTCTGTCCTCATGGCTTACGACAGCCATACTGGTCGTGGCGGTTTTGGCCATCACGCGCAAGGTGGAAGAGATCCCCGGAAGGTGGCAGGGCGCACTGGAGATGATCATCGAGGGCATGTACAATCTGGTGGAAGGCGCCGCCGGCCGCAAATGGGCCCGCAGGTTCTTTCCCATCGTGATGACCATCTTTCTTTTCGTCATCACCGCCAGTTGGTTAGGGCTTACACCGCTCTTTGGCAGTTGGGGAGCGCTCCATCACGCGGAGCACGGCCAGCCTGTGGAGTGGCTCAATGATTCGCACTCTGTCGGGCTGTGGGTGCCTGCTGAAGAGGGCGTGGAGGCAGAAGCGCACGCTGCCGAGGAAGACACTCACACCGCAGGAGGGGAAGTCTACGCCCTGGCGCCTATGTTCCGGGCTGCGACCACAGATCTGAATGTCACCATCGCCCTGGCCATAGTCTCTGTAGTGATGACCCAGTACTTTGGCCTCTCCGCCTTGGGCCTTGGATACCTCACAAAGTTCATCAACGTTGGCGGCTTTGTCAAGGCTTTCACTGAGAAGGGGATTGGATGTGTGGGCCGCATTGCGGCCTTTGGCATGGGGGTCATCGATTTCTTTATCGGCATTGTCGAGTTATTCAGCGAGATCGGAAAGGTCGTCTCTTTCTCCTTCCGTCTCTTTGGCAACATCTTTGCCGGTGAAGTGCTGCTGGGCGTGATGGCCTTCCTGATCCCTTACCTTATCTCTCTTCCGTTCTACGGGCTGGAGCTATTCGTGGGATTCGTTCAGGCCTTGGTATTCATGATGTTGAGCGTTGCCTTCTTCATTGTAGCCACGACATCGCATGGTGAAGAGGGACACTAAAGCGGTAGATCTTGCACTCGCAGCCCGAGTGCTCGACGGTAATGGGTGACTATCCAAAATCACAGAACTCAGGGAGGATTGAACAAATGGAAGTTGAGACCATGCGTCTGCTTGCATCGGCACTTGCCATCGGAATCGGTGCTATCGCCCCGGCCCTCGGCCTAGGAATGATCGGCTCCAAGGCAATGGAAGCTTTGGGACGAAATCCCGAAGCCAGCGACCAGATCTTTGTGCCGTTGATTCTGAGCCTGGCCTTCACCGAGGCTATCGGCATCTATGCTCTGGTTGTGGCACTGATCATCAAGTTCGTCTAGCGAGTCTCGATTTTGGGCTGCTGATTCTGGGTTGACTCCAATCCAAAGATAAGCCGCGTTCCAGAATTGAGAATCCAAGGAGGTTGACGCTTGGAAGCATTAGGCATCAATCTGGGTTATCTGATCTCCCAGATCGTAAACTTTGTGCTGCTGGCTGTGCTCCTATACTTTGTGGCCTACAAGCCCATTCTCCGCATGCTGGACCAGCGCTCTGCGCGGATCAAGCAGGGTCTCGAAGATGCAGAGCAAGCATCGCGCCGAGCTGCGGAAATGGAGCACGAGTTCGAACAGCGTCTGGCTGAGGCTCGCAAAGAGGGACAGGAGATCATTGCGCAGGCCACACAAATGAGTGAGAAGGCTCGGCAGGATATCCTGGAAACGGCCCGTGAAGAAGCCCGCGCGCAGGTCGAAAAGGCCAAAGAAGAGATCTCTCGCGAGCGGGAACTAGCCATGTCCGAGTTGAGGCAGCAGGTAGCCGATCTATCCCTTAGCATCTCAGAGAAGGTCATTGGCGAGGCCCTCGATCAGCGGCGCCAGCGAGAGCTCATCGCCACATTCCTGGAGCAAACTGAGGAGCTCAAGTGAGCGCACAAGCCCGACCACAGGATTACGCTGCCGCCATCTACGATCTCGCTCTGGAGCCCTGGCTCAAACATCTAGGTAGCATCCAGAAGGTCGTAAAGGGTGATGCTGCCTTGCGGGGCGATCTGCATGCTCCTGGGCTGTCGACGCGGGACAAGCTGGACCGGCTCAGCCAGGTTATGCCCGTCGAGGTCTCGGTCGAGATCCGCAAGTTCCTGGGCACCTTGCTCGAAGCCGGGCAGATCGATCAACTCGATGCCATTCTGCTCGAGTTGGACCGCCTCGCGCAGCGCCGCCCAGAGCGTACCGTCGCGCACGTAACCAGTGCCGTGCCGCTGACCGAATCCGAGAAAGAAGCCATGCGCGCCAAGCTAACCGAGCAATTTGGCTCCGACCTCGAGATGCGATTCGAGGTAGATGCGTCCCTGCTCGGAGGCGTGCGCTTGCGCGTTGGCGACCGGATCATCGACGGGAGTGTCGCTGGAAAGCTGGCTGCGTTGCGGGACCATTTGACGGCACAATAGACTACCTTGACCTTGAAGCGCTAGCCGGGCGACACTCTCGCATGCGTGTAGCGTTTCATGTTTTGATTCCGGAGGCATGAATGGCCTTACAAGCCAAAGACATCACCGCGATTCTCAAGAAGCAGATCGAGGAGTTTGAAGCCCCGCTCGAAGCGATCGACGTCGGCTCGGTGATCGAGGTAGGAGACGGCATCGCACGTGCGGACGGACTGGCTGGCGTGATGTCCATGGAGTTGGTGGAATTCCCGCCCAAGCCAGGCCGTAGCACGAGTATCATGGGACTCGCTTTCAACCTGGAAGCCGATAGTGTCGGCATCATCATCATGGGCGAGTACACCAGCATCGAAGAGGGTGATACAGTCAAGGGCTCAGGACGGATCGTCTCTGCCCCGGTGGGCGATGAACTCATCGGCCGCGTGGTGAATGCTCTTGGCCAACCGGTGGACGGCAAAGGTCCCATCTCCTCCAGCGAATCGCGGCCCATCGAGCGTATTGCACCGAACGTCGTGACCCGCAGGAGCGTGGACACCCCGGTACAGAGCGGAATCAAAGCCATCGACTCGATGATCCCCATTGGCCGTGGACAGCGCGAGCTGATCATCGGCGACCGGCAGACCGGCAAGACAGCCCTGGCCATTGACACGATCATCAACCAGAAGGGCAAGGACCTGATCTGCATCTACGTGGCCATCGGCCAAAAGCGCGCACAGGTCGCTCAGGTGGTCGCTACATTGGAGGAGCATGACGCGATGGAGCACACCATTGTGGTCATCGCCTCTGCCTCTGAGCCTGCTACCCTGCAGTACATCGCCCCCTACTCCGGCTGCGCCATGGGCGAGCACTTTATGGAGCAAGGCAAAGAAGCACTGATCATCTATGACGACCTGTCCAAGCACGCATGGGCATACCGGCAGGTATCACTGCTGCTACGCCGCCCGCCCGGACGAGAGGCCTACCCTGGAGACGTCTTTTACCTGCACTCGCGCCTGCTCGAGCGCGCGGCAAAGCTGCATCCCGACTTTGGAGGGGGCTCGCTGACG
>P_2C_Sed_3_UnCtyDRAFT_1000062_pt1 | contig 11543 bp, 8 predicted proteins | sample Pon2CUnioCityCA_4_FD_10232 | JGI IMG/M metagenome (IMG submission 10232)
AGTTGGAAGTCCTTGCTACTGCTGCCCATACCCCTGCCGCGACCGGATAGCTGCGAATCCAGGAGATTGAATGCTGGATGGAGTCGATCCTGGCCCAGGGTGAGGCGCAAGGCCTGTGCCATCTGCGCCCGCGTCTCGCCACGGGCACCGGCATAGGCCATCGCCAGCGCCAACGAAATACTCAAAGGCGAGACCAAGAGGTTGCCCTCTCTGATTCTCAGGGCTTGGTAGAGATCCCATGCAAAGGCATGGCAGCCGCTGACCAACTCGGCCAACTCCGGCTCTGTCACCGAGGGGGCAATGATCCGCTGCCTATTGGATTCTGTGGATGCTTCCTGCAGTCTGTCTTCTATGATCCACCTCCTTTCCTGGCCATGTTGGCTCCTGTGCCGACCCGGATACGTGGCCAGTCATGGCGCTACCGCTCAGAGAGTGGCAGGAGAGGGCCAGCAATTCGTCGTCGCTGGCCCCTTCCCGGGCCTGCATTGGTCGTGACACCCGGTGCTCTCCTGTCTCCCGTTATTACCTCTGCCCCTTTGGGAGACGGCCGGGTCGAGGGTCAGCGTGTGAACCTAAAGTAGGACCATGGCGACCACGAGCAGACTTGGCCGCCGATTACGGCCCGCACGCGCCAGCGGCCCCGCTGGGCGCCAACGAAGGAGTGGTCATGGGTAAAACCCGAGATGTTATGATAGATCCCGAACGTCCGGTTGATTTCCTCGGCCCACTTGCCGGCGCTGATCGCGCCTATGGCATCGACCTCCACCGTGTACTTGGCCCCCGGGATATTCACCGGATCCCACCGGAACTGCATCTTTCTGGGCCAGTGGTCGAATACGTCGTCCGGCTGTGGCTGCTCCGGTATTGGCACGGCGCCTTTCCACCAGGACAATGTCGGATCGCCCAGGAGCACCAGCCCATAGTGCCAGCGCTGCAGGTTCAGGTCGTGGTTGGGGCCGCGTGCCCGCCACCAATCCACAAAGGCATCTCCGATGCATCTGCCCTGGCCCAGCGGGCGGTAAAAGTCCTCGAAGGCGAGCATAGAGCCTGATTTGCTGCTCGCGATGGCCGCTAGCCCCAGGTTCTGTCCCCCGCCTGCTTTGTCAAAGATATACCAGCCAGCCACGTAGTTTGGCGTCGTGTACTTGCCTGCACTGCAGCAGAACAGGTTATAATAGTGGCTGTTTGGTGGATTGGTGTCCCGGAAGTAGGTATAGTTCACGTACTCGTTGGCTCCAGACACCCGCAGTGCGTGGCCGCTGGGCGACGAGTGGGCGCACAATTGAACCCACGACCGGAGCGAGTTGACCTCCGCTTTGTAGAGATCGACATCGGTGACGTTGGGCGCAGTGTAGACAGTCAACGCTGATGCTGGAAACTGCAGATCCAACGCGCAGTCCCCAAAACCCTGCCAGTCGTCGTCCACGAAGGCAAGGGCGGAACGGGCGTGCCCCAGCAGCCCCAGGCGATACTTGTGGTTGCGCGCAAAGTAGTCATTGATCATGGCCGCGTCGTTCCCACCTTCTGTCGGCGTGTACAGGCGCCCCACCCAGACTTCTGGCATTATGTCACCAGTGTGACCGCTAAACTTGCCGTCGCCATCCGGGTCGGTCCAGGTCCCGTTAGTGTCCATATAGTAGAGGTCGCAGGGGAACTCTGCGTGTGCATTGTGAAAGTCGTTATCCATCTCGTACCAGGGCGCGGCGATAGCGCCCACAAGCAGAACGCCCACCGGCGAGCGCCTGGCGATATAATCCCGGATGTCGGCCGGTGTGCCGCCCTGGACTACGTGAATGGTCGCCCAGTAGCCGTCCCGGCCCACATCCAGCACATACTGGTCGATGCTGCCCGCCACAGCGTCGTACACGGTCCTGTCAACCATCACCAGCATGTCGCCATATCGGTAAAGATGGCGCAGCTTTCTGTTTCGGTAGCCTTCGTCGGCAGGATACCGGGGGCGCCGCTTGCGCTCGACCTCGAATGGTGCGCGTATTGCGGGGGCGCGTATATCACGGTATTCGGCAAAGGTCTGCAACTCGATCTCTGTTTCTGAGCGGAGTTCCAGATTGCGGACGTTCTTGTATGCGTCACTCAGCTTGTACTGGTCGGCGAGTTCGCCAAAGTCGAGGTGTGTGTAGTCACCCTCCACCTCCATTTCGGCGAGGCTGCCAGCCTTGAAAGCCTCACCTTCAGCAAGGGAAAAGCTTCTCTCCAGATCCATTTCTTCCGTCATTTTATCTTTCTCCTTCCACTTCTCAGAATAGTTCGGGCTCACCAATCTCTTCCCGTATCAACTCGGCCAATTGCACCTCCTTTACACACGCCCGGCAACTGTCGCTGCGTGCGTGCGGTTGGTAACTGGTGGCACTCGGGCTCTGGTCCCGGCCAATGCCCGGGTCCCGCTCCAGATTTCTGGTGGCTTTTTCACTTCAGACCGGCATTGAGGGTGGGTAGTGGTGATGAAAGTGTAGATGGTGTGCGAGAGGTCATCAAAGCCCGAATAGATCGATGCCCTAACCGGCAACGCTGCAGGTCGGGCTTGCAGGCTACCGCGTGCATCGACCTCACCCTGCACGCGGCAACGATGGAACAGAATCGTTTGCTAGATCATCCCTGGTCGCGCGTTGCGCACAGCCTGGACCAGGTGCTCTAGATGCCCGCGCCTGTCAAAGTATTCGATCAGGTTCATGACGATCGCCATCTTGCTCCCACCGCCGACCATCTCCAGGCTCACGACCAGGTCGATGCCTTCATCCTGCAATAGTCCCTGCGTGTCCCAGCAAAGCGCCTCCAATTCGTCCGTGTCGAAGGCGCTGAGCATCACGCCGCGCAACGCGCGTTTGTCCACCGCGCTCGTACGCTTCGTCTCTTGTGGAGGCCCTGTGGAGACTCCCTGCTGGCCTGCGCGCCGTCCTTCAGCTTCCGGCTCTGGCCTGGGGAAGAGCACCCCTCCGGAAGTGCGCAGGTACAACACCGGCACGCCCCAGTCCCGCTCATCCAGATCGCTGTGGTTGATAATCGACTGCCGCCCGTCGGTGACTGCCGCGTCGACCGTCTCGCCTGCTGCCAGCGCCTGGTAGAACCGCCGGCTGAAGGCGGTGGCGCTTGTGTCATGGATGGCATACTGCATGGCCACCACTGCCGGGATGCCTGCCCGCGTCAGGGCCGGTGCCACACCTGTCCAGGCGTTGTACTGGTCGCGCTGAGCGGTCTTGCAGGCGCCAAACACCGCCAGGCGGATACTGCGTCCCACCAGCGTCAGGGCCAGCTTCTCGACCGGAAACAGGTGGGCTCCGCCGTCCTCTCCGACCAGCACCAACGCACCCCTGCCCTCCTGGGTGCCAAACCTGGCACCCATCTCACCCATAAAGTCGCCGTGTCCAGCATAGTGCAGTATATGGGCATCAGTCGTCAGCGCATCTTCGAGATCGATCACCCTTCCCCCGGGGAAGAACTCGACCGCGATCCCAGGCACCTTGCTCATGGCTTTCTCAATGTTCTGGCGCTCGGTTCCCAGATTCAGCGCAGGGTAGTCCGGATCTCGCGGGTTGGCCAGCAAGGCAACCATGCGCAAAGGCCCGGCGCCTACAGGGTCCAGGCTCACGGCGGGTTGCCCCATCATCTCGTACCTCACGAGGGATACGCGCCGGTCCAGGACGAGAAATCCTTCCGGTCCTCGCTCCTCAGGGCGGGTATCGGGCGCGGGGAGGTAGAGATACTCCCAGGGCAGGTCGGACAGGGCATAGCTATCGAGCTTTAGCCGGATGCGCAACCTCTCCTTTGGGCCCAGCATGGCGCGGCTGAGGTCCAGCATCCTTCGTGCCCCACTGGGCAGGAGGAGGTCTGCCAATTGCTGTCCAAGGCCGATCATTTCCCCAAAACTCAGCCTGCGGTTCTTGAGTTTCCTGACCGACCGCCTGAGATCGGCAGAGATCGTAACTGGCATCGCGTCCCCGATCGACTGCTCCCCGGCCTGCGACTCCACCCGCACCAAGAAGCGCTCAGCGCCAGTACTTTCTTCATAGCCGAAAGCATCAATGTCGAAATCACGATACACGGTCGGCATAGTTTTTCTCCCACAGTGACGCTCTGCCCGCCTGCGCGGCGTTTCTGGCACACGCCTGTTGTAGTTGGCTAATCCCCACCCTCATCTCCGGAGCTTGGCTGCTCGGGCCCACATTGTTCCATCAGCCAGGCCCATCTGGGTAGGACGGTTGTGGTGGCATAGTCAGCCGCATACGCCGCATCTCCCTGCATGAGCTGGTAGGTGCGCCACCAGGCAGCCAGTGCCCTACGGCACCAATCATCGGCGTGCTTCGCGTCTGTCTTCATCTGTGCTTCACAGACCAGGGCAAGGTCGTGGTGTGCTGAGGTAAAGTTGGGCATCAGCTCAATAGCCCGTGAGCAAGCGGCATAGGCTTCGTCCAGCTTGCGCCGGGCATAGAGCACGTTACCCATACCCAGCTGGGCGGCCGCATCGTCGGGGTCCAGGCGCAGAGCTCTGTCGAAGGTGCGCTCAGCCTCGGCATACTGCTCCATTGCCTCTTGGACAAAGCGCTCCGCCATGGCATCGAGTTCCCTGGCCCGCTCGACGCGCCCCAGCTTCCCAACTTCCTCTGCTGCGGCACGCGCGTGGCGTCCCCTGCCTTCCGCCACCTGGGCAAGCGACTTGAACACAAAGCCCCGCAGTGCCACGGCCTGTGCATCACGGGGATCGGTCTGTCGGGCTGCTTCTTGGGCTCTGATCAGCTTGAGCTCTGCGGCATCATAGTTCTGCTGGTTGATGTCGCGCATGGCCAGGCTCTGCTGTATGTGGCAGATCATTTCGTAGGCGTCGGCCAAGCCTGGATCGGCCGCGGTGGCCTGGGCAAAATAGTCCAGAGCTAGATCGTACCTGCGTCCATAGTAGGCATCTCTGCCCAGGTAGTACAGCTCGACCGCGCGCCGCTGGCTGGGCTGGGTGAGGGCCGCAAGGGTAAAGTCGCCCTCCGCCTGCTGGTACAGCACTGGTACCCCCCAATCGCGCCAGTACCGGCCGCGATCGATGTGGTCGCGCTGTGGATGGCACAGGTTAAATATGGCCCGCCGGGCCTCACTCACGGCATAGTCCAGGGGAAATCCTGCTGCCAGTACCTGGTAAAAGTTCCGGGCAAAGGCAATCGCTGCATCGTCCCACACTGAGAACTGCATAGCCACCGCAGCGGGCACAGCCGCCTCAACGACGGCGGTTACTACACCACTCCACACATTCTCCGCGTCGCGCTTGCCCGTTTCGCAGGCACCCAGGACGACCATCTGCACGTTGCTGCCCTGCAGATTAACGGCAAGTTGCGCAGCCGGCATCGGCGCTGACTTGCCCTGCTTGTCGACCAACACGACAGCCCCTTCACCGGTGCTGGTACCAAAGCTGACCCCATGGCCCATGTCTTTGAACCGGCCGTGCCCGGCAAAGTGCAGGATGTCCACCTGCTCGCGCAGCTCGCGGCCCAAACCCTCTACTGTGGCATTCTCCAGGAATTCGAGCTCGATGTTGGTCATGCTGCTCTCAAATGCCTGATGGAGATTCTCCCGCTCCTGAATCAGGTCCAATTCCTCTTCGTCGATCGGGCTGGCCATGGCCACCAGCATGCGGCGGGCTCTGGGGGTTGTGTCCACGCTGGCCCTGGCTGCCAGTGCTTCCTGGCGGGAGAAGGAGATCCGTGGGTCGAGCGCCAGGAAGCCGGTAGGATCCTTTTCGCCACCCCCACGCTGGCGGTATGCGTACTCCCAGGGAAATCCGGCCAGCTCCGGCGGCATTTGCAGGCGCAACCGCAGGCCCTGCTCCGATTCTAGCACCTCGGCCAGGCAACGGGTCAGCAGCATCCAGGCCTTGTCACCCAGCAAGAGCTGGCCCAGCACCTCCCCGATCTCGATGACCTCGTCCGCGTCCAGCTTGCGCCTGTCGAGCTTGCCCAGGAGTCGCGCAAAGCCGTCGGGCACCTCCCTCGGCTCAGGTTCTGTCCCGCCGAGGGGCGAGCTGACCACCTGGATAGAGAAACCGTGAATGCCGCGAATGTCCTGGTTGACATCGCCCGCTGCCAGGACAAAGTCGTGATAGGTTCGTATCGCCATTGCGCTGCCTCCTACACGATGGCCAACCGGACCTCCACCACCTGGCGCACGCCGGGTACCCGGTCAAGGAATTGCAGGCGCGGCGAGTCGACATAGTCGCCGCCGGCGGCGACTATATACACGCCCAGCACCATGTAGACCCCTGCCAGGATCAGTTTGCTCGCCGGAAGGGCCGCAGCCGAGATACCGCCCACAAAGCGCAGACCCTTCAATAGCTTTTCGGCCAGCTTGATCTGCTGGTGGAAGGCACTGTCCAGCTTGTCAACGTCCTGGATGGCAGCCACGAATCGTTCCAGTCCAGCCTGGCTGGCGGCGATCTCCAGGCGCAGTTGCCCGACGGTCTGGCTGGTGCCGTACAGCCTTATCAGCATCTCCCCAAAGAGCTTGCCCTCTTTTAGCTCGTTGACCCACTCCAGGGCCTGGTTGGTAGCGGACTCGAGCGCGGGACGGCCGACCAGCGCGATCAGCGACTCGACAGCGCTGGTAATGTAGCTGCGGAAGAGCTCGTAGAGCTTGGCGGCCTTTTTGGCCTGTCCCAGGGCCTCGGCGATGTCCATGCCCACGATGCCAGCCGCGTTGACCAGCTCTGTGGCGCCGACCCCCACCAGCCCGCTCAGCGCAGACTGGCCCACCCTGCCCGCGCGGCTGGAGATCAGATCGATGGCATCGTCGACCGAGTTGGATAACGCCACACGGGCATCGGGCACGCTTCCCGGCACACTGCGTCCGCTCCTATCAGCGGCGGGCACCACTGCCTCCGGGTCGCCGGTTACCAGCTTGAGGAGGTCCTCGTCGGGTCCCATGCTGGATCGACTACGCTCCCGTCCTGTGCTCTCGTCAGCGAACTCGTACTCCTCCTCCTGTTCCATGGCGGCCTGGAGCAGATAGGCGCTGACCTGCAGGTCGGTGAACGCTTTGGCCATCAGGCTTGTCGAGGCCTGAATGCGCGCCATTGGATCCTCGTCTTCCAGCTGGGCCTCGGCCTCCCGGATGAGTTGCTCCGAGACCGGCGCCAGCTGTTCGGCCTGAGCGGTCAGGTCCTCGTAGGACACCGGCCCCGTGCCGCCGCGCTCGCCGGTCGGCACGCCCGAAGGGGCAAACAGGACCTGCACCCCGTCGGCATAGGCTGCAGCTGCTTCCGCAAATGCATCGGTTGGTGACATCGTTACTCCTTCCTTGTGCCGGTCGCCAGACATGTTCGGGCCGATGACTGGCCGAATATCCTCGTCCCTCGGGAATCGGCGTCTCCTCCTACGGGCCAGAGTTCCGGAGCCAGCTAATCGCCGTGTGCTCGCGGCATACTTACTGTGCCCACCCGCTGGTGTTTCAGTCCCCTTACTCGCAGGTGGGCCATCTTCACGGTCACTGCAAGCCCCGCGCGCGAAGCTTGCAGTGACCCACGCAGGCTTACTCCTCTCCGTGGTATGCTTTCAGCAGCTTGCCCCAGCGATGGTTCTTCGCAAAGTCGAGCTCGTCATAATAGCGAGATAGTTCGCTCGGGGGGCCCTTCAGGTAGACGGTGACCCCACCGCAGCGCTCTACCTTCTTTCCGCGGTGCCCTTCCGCGACAACATAGTTGCCCTTCTCCAGCAACTTCCGTACCTTCTCCGCTGCGGCTTTCACGTCGTCGTCTTCCGTGCCCGCTTCCAGCCGCTCGCAGAAGTGGCTCACATCCCAAAGCGTATTGTACCAGAATTTGGCCGCTGGCTTCATTGTGGCCCGCCAAATCTCGTCTTGGGCCTTTGGCATGTGAGCGATCAACGCATCGGCCAGTTCGTCCATGGCATCGGCCACTTCCCCCACCTTGGACAGATCGACTGCCGCCTGGGTGACCGTATAGTCCGTGCTGGCATAGGATTCGATGTAGACATCGACGATGTGCGCTCCGAGGTCGGCCGCTGTCATGCCCGGCTCGTCCACCAGCTTTTGCAGCACAGCGGTGTAAGGCCAGCCGTCAAACGGCTCGTTCTCCTCGGAGGCCACGATATAGTTCACGAAATCTCGGGCCTGGTAGGCAACTTCCAGGTTGCTCATCAGGCAGGCATCCATGCCCATCAGGTCCACCTTCTGCCCAATCAGTTTCTTGGTCTCGGCCAGCACCTTGCCCAGCTCGACAGTGTCCACCGAGTGGCCGCTGCCGTCGTCGCTGCAGATGGCGCGTTCCTCTGCCGAATCCAGCTTCATAATCTGTTCGAGCGTGGTTCGGAAAAACACCCGGCCCAGCGAGGTGCTAGATCGTTCGGCGCCCTCAATCCGGCCGTAATTCCTGGTACCCACGTCCTGGGAGATGGTATCGATCGATGACTTGTCCCAGCCGCCCCCGTGGTTCCACAGGATGAGCGCGTATTGGTCGGCAGGGTAGTTTTCCTTGGTCCAGGCGATATAGTCCAGCAGGTTGTTAGGGTCGCCCGAGTCTGTCTCGCCCAGATCGGCCACTTCCTGCAGCTCGCCTTTCTTCACATAGTAGCGCTTGCTGTTGGTATCCTCGTCCATGCAGTCGAGTTCAGCCACAATATTTACGTCGCCTGTAGAGCCGACGGCGGCCATTTCTTGCAGGTCGATCTCGCCAGCATCCGACAGGTTGTTGTCGCCAGCCAGATAGACCATGAACGTCCATTTCGGTTGCGTATCCATATCCCCTCCATTCCCTGTGAAGAACGCCCTGATCTTTGCCAGCAACTCCGCCAACCATTCTCCGAACGTCCCGTTCATTGTCCTCCTTTCCGGGCGCCGGGGATGGCGCCGCTCCCCATCTGCTTACCCTCAGCCAAACAGACCTGCCCATGTGCTGCTCTCGCGGCTGGCGGGCAGCATATTCTGTGCCCAGACGCGCGCTCGCTTGCCCCAACTAACTGAACGCAGATCTGAGGCATTTTCCGGCTATCACACAAAGAATCCCCCTGTGGCTTGCACCGTGTTTAGTTCGGCTTTAGATCCTCTTTCTGAATATTGGCCACATAGGCGTCGTATTGCGTCTTTAGCCGGTCGTATTCCTCCGAGTCAGGCTCGGCTGCATCCAGCTTGGCCTTGAGGGCCTCGGCCTTTTCCTTGAATTGCCAATCGTTGTAGAGGCCTACTGCATCCATCAGGATATCCAGTGGCTGCTCCTGCCCCTCGCCGATGTGATAGAATCTTTCCAGCAGCGCGGCGCTCGCTGCAGTGGCGGAGAACTTGTCATAGGCGTCATTCTTGCGCCCGTCCAGGCTAAAGACGATGTAGGGGTGGGGACCGTCATACGGCGCGCCACTGGACGCGTATACCAGCTCGCCCGTGTCCTGCTTGAACTCACACCCAGCAGCCTCCGGATCAAACCCGTCGATTGTCATGAGATGGAAGCCCTGCTGGGGTACGCTGTCGCCGGGGCGGAGGAAACTCAACGACTCGGTCACAGAGAAGGGGGCGCGCCCGTCAAAGAGGTGTTCGCCAAGGCGACCGACCAGGCTGGTGACCACGCCTGCTGCCACCAGATAGGTGCTCTTGGCAGCAAAGATCGGAATGGCTGCCGCAGTGCTGAACGCTTGGGCAATGCTCTCAATCGCTTCTTTTGGGAACTCGTCAAAGATGAACTCTACGGTCATCACCGTGTTGGTTTCGGTCAGGGCTGGCGTGTAGTAGATCAGGGGCGTCCCATCTTCGGTGGCGACCGGGACGCTCAGGTTGGTGTGCTTGGCTACCTTCTTCTTGAGCATATTCACAGCCCTGGGCGCTGCGTTGAAGGTGGCAAGCGATCGAATGGCAGAGGTGACCAGCATGCCGTCATTGTAGCCAAAGATGGCCTTGGGGAATTCGCCAGTGTAAAGATGCCGGATCTCGATGGCCAACGGCTTGCCGATCCCAATCTCGACAAAGGGCGTCAACTCCCCCCTGGTCGGTGGGGGCGCGACTTCGCGTTCATAGCGTTCCATCTGGCCCCGGGCCACCATCGTCATTGCCGTGCGGCTGTCCACCAACTGGTTCCCATACGCTTTGTAGAGTGCCATTGTGCAACCTCCTTGTCTCAATCCCTTTACTCTGTACGATCAAAAAAGACGGACGGGCCTCCGCTTTGTTTGAACGAATCCCATCCGTCAGTGCCGCAACCGGACAAGCTGCTGCTTTACCCGCTGCCAGAAGCCAGGCGTCACGCCCATGCTGTCCAGGTAGGGTACGATGAATGCCGTGATGTCTAATAGGTCGGAGAACGCGCGCCGCTTGCCGCTGGGTACGTGGGTGAGCTGCCCGCGCCACGTGGCTTGCCTTGCCTCTTCAAGCCGGATTTTCACAATGAATGAATGGGTGTTGGCTTCAGACGTCTCCACCTCTCTCACCCCCGTTTCTTGGGCTACCAACGCACCCCGTTGCCTGGTGGCTACAGGATTCAAGGTCGGGCCACTGGCTTGTTCCAGATCGATGTGTGTACCGCCATCGGGCGCGTGCCCACAAATGCACCTCGCGCGGGTACATGGGCGGGCGTGGGTTGGGCCAAGACGCTGGCAAAAGCAGTCGTGGTTGAGGGGGCCTGGGAACTGATCCCCACCGGGAGTGGTGGCGCGCAGGTCCTGCGCGTTCGCCTGAATCCTAGTGTGCGAATCCCTGGCCTGCATATCGATCGAGTGCGGGTGTTTTGTCGCGATGCCCGCCTCCAGCGGACACCCGCTACCCTGGAAATCGTCTGCATTGCCGTGTACCGATAGGTGCCAATGCAATTCAACGACTATTGTAGTATAGCACAGTTCTACCCATGTGTCAATCAAATCGGCGGGATTCTGGAGTAAGAGAATCGGTCACGAATCAGGACCTTTCCTGCACAGTAGCACCATGGGTGTCAAGCTTTTGGATCCCTACTTGACAGGAGGCCATAGATGTGATACATTGGGGCAAGGTAGAAGACGGGGGAAGTTCATCTTCTGCCTACGGCGGGAAATCGTACCTTAGACGCAACACAATCGCATATCAACGGTGCTCACTGCCGCATCATCGACCCACATTGTAGCTTCGTCGCTGCACGCTGTTGCCTTGCGGACACACATTGTTGCTCGCGTTGTGCTTGGCAGTCACAGTGCGATCTCGCGCCAGGGACTTTTTCACCCTACCGACCACATTGTTGCATACGTCGATGAACCAAAGGTCGAGGCGAGCAGGGTGAAAAAGTCCACTTTTTTGTGTGCGCCTGAGGCTGGGTTGACAATTGACCTGGAGTGGCTTGCGTTTTCCCCTCGCGTGTGCTATACTTTGGCTGCAAACACGGTGGATGTAGCTCAACGGCAGAGCGCCGGTCTGTGGAACCGGTGGTTGCGGGTTCAAATCCCGTCATCCACCCAATTTCCGCCACATAGGGGATGATGTCCCCCAGAGCCAAGGCCCGTCTCAGGACGGGCTTTTTTCTTTGCCTCGTGCGATTCCTGCAGCGCTGACACAATAAGAAGGTCGGGCAGGTGCTCTCACACCAGACC
>P_2C_Sed_3_UnCtyDRAFT_1000066_pt1 | contig 11085 bp, 5 predicted proteins | sample Pon2CUnioCityCA_4_FD_10232 | JGI IMG/M metagenome (IMG submission 10232)
CGCGGCCATCCGTGTCTCCATCGGCCCGGGTACGCCCTCGGCCGAAGGGCCGCTGGTCACCCAGGAGGCGCAACAGTATGACTTTCGTACCTACGCGCCCCTGCGTATCGTGGATCACGATTGTGCCTGGTACCGCGAGGAATGCCCGCCGCTGACGCCCTTCTACATCGAGTTCAACAACCCTATCGACGTCAGCGCCTACGAAGAATCGATGCTGAGCATCGAGCCTGCGCTCCCCGACGCCACGGTGGACGTCGTGGGCAACAGGATCAACATCCGCGGGACCACAACGGGGCGCACTACCTACCGGGTCTTGGTCAAGGGGACCATTCAAGACGAATTCGGCCAGATGCTGGGTAAGGATGACACTCTCAGCTTCAAGGTGGGCTCCGCAGAGCCCGTGCTCTACGGCCCGCAGGAGACGCTCCTCACCCTGGACCCATCCTCGAAAACGCCGGTCCTCAACGTCTATACCATCAATTACAATCGCCTGAAATTGCGAGCCTACCAGGTCCAGCCGGGCGACTGGCTGGCCTTTGCCAGCTACCTGAACGAGTACTACAGGCAGGGCGATTCGGCAGAGCCACCGGGAAACAAGGTGATGGATGAGACCGTGCGGGTGGAGGCCGCCGCCGACGAGCTGACCGAGGTGAGTATCGACCTGAGCCCGGCATTGGATGGCAGCACAGGACAGTTGATCGTAGTTGTCGAACCCGAGGGCGTCAAAGACGAGGACCGTTACTGGCGTACCGTGCGGGTCTGGGTCCAGGTGACCCAGATCGGCCTGGATGCTTTTGCCGACCACAGCGAGATGGTGGTCTGGACCACGGCCCTGCAGGATGGCAGCCCGCTGGCTGGTCTGTCCATTGAGGACGACGCCGGGGAGCAGGTGGCGATCACGGGTGACGAGGGTACCGCCCGCTTCAAGCTGCCTGGTGCTGGCACGACCTTCCTGGTTGCCCGCCAGGGCGATGACTATGCCTTCCTGCCCCGGTCACCCTATCCCTGGGCGGAGGATGCCTGGCGGCCGGCGCCGGTTCGGGATCAGCTGCGCTGGCACGTCTTTGACGACCGCGCCATGTACCGGCCTGGCGAGGAGGTGCACGTCAAGGGCTGGTTGCGGAGGATAGGCGACAAACAGGATGGCGACGTGGGGCTGGTCGGCGAGGGCCTCGACTCGGTGAGCTACACCGTAGTCGGTCCCCAGGGCAATGACCTTCTCAGCGGTGAGGCTCCGGTCAACCTCCTCGGCGGTTTCGACTTTGTCTTTACCCTGCCCACCAATGCCAACCTGGGCTACGCCTGGATTCGGCTGGACGCTCGCGGCAGCCTGGGCGGCCTGGATGGTCTCTACTATGAGCACAGGTTCCAGGTACAAGAGTTCCGCCGGCCCGAGTTCGAGGTCACCGCGCGCAACGAGACGACCGGTCCTTACTTTGTCGGCGGTCGGGCCACGGTGGCGGTCGAAGCCAGTTACTACGCTGGAGGCCCGCTGCCCAACGCCGACGTGACCTGGCAGGTCACCTCTTCGCCCAGCAGCTACTCGCCTCCCAACTGGCCCGATTTTGTCTTTGGCAAGTGGACGCCCTGGTGGTTCGACTACCGGTCTCCCTACCTCGAGGAGGCCTATGGCATGTGGCCCCCCTCTGAGGAGGTCAAGGTCGAGACTTTTACCGGGGTGACGGATGGCTCCGGCAATCACTACCTCCAGCTCGACTTTGAGCAGGCCGAAGAACTCCGGCCCTACAGTGTGCTGGCCGAAGCCACGGTGATGGACGTGAACCGCCAGGCCTGGGCCGGGACCACCAGCCTGCTGGTGCATCCCGCCGAGTTGTACGTCGGCCTGCGCAGCGAGCGCACCTTTGTCCAGCGTGGGCAGCCGCTAAAGATCGATCTCATCCTTACCGATTTGGACGGTGTCCCCGTTCCCGATCGCCCAATAGAGGTCCAGGCCGCTCGTCTGGAGTGGCGGTACTCCCGCGGAAGCTGGCGGGAGGAAACCGCCGACGTCCAGACCTGCACCGTCGGTTCGACCGAGGAGCCTGTTTCCTGTACCTTTGAGACCGCAACAGGCGGCGAATATCAGATCACGGCGACCGTCACTGATGCCTTTGGCCGGGAGAATCAGAGCCAGTTCACCCGCTGGGTGAGCGGCGGCAAACGCCCACCGGCGCGCAAGGTAGAGCAGGAGACGGTCACCCTGATCCCCGACCAGGAGAGCTACCAGCCAGGCGATGTGGCCGAGATCCTGGTACAGAGCCCCTTCAGCCCGGCCGAGGGCCTGCTCTCGGTCAGCCGCAGCGGCTTGCTCTACAACGAGCGTTTTTACATCGACGAGGACACACTGACCCTGCGAGTGCCCATCGAGGAATCCCACATCCCCAACCTGCACGTGCAGGTCGATCTCGTGGGATCAGCCCCGCGCCTTGATGACCAGGGTGAGCCCATCTCCGGTGTGCCTGACCGTCCGGCCTATGCCACAGGCAGCCTCGACCTGAGCGTGCCGCCCTTGCAGCGAACCCTATCGCTGGAGGTGACGCCGCGTGAGAAAGAGCTGGAGCCAGGTAGTGAGACTACCATTGACCTCCTGCTGGCCGATGCCCAGGGCAATCCCGTATCCGATGCCGAACTGGCCGTGGTCGTCGTCGATGAGGCCATCCTGGCGCTGACCGACTACCAACTGGCCGACCCGGTGTCGACCTTTTACCAGACGCGGCCCTCGGGCCTGAGTAGCTGGAACGCTCGGTCCAGTATCGTACTGGCCAGCCCCGAAGCGTTGGGTGCAGAGGGCGGCATCCGCTCGGCCGTTGAGGAGACCGTGCTAGTTGAGGAAGCCGTGATGGAGGCGGATCTCGCACCTGCAGCGGCGATGCCCACAGAGATGCCGGCCGCAGCTGGCGAGGGCGCGCCTGGCGCTCAAGAGCCAATACGGATCCGCACCGACTTTAACCCGCTGGCTACCTTTGCCCCCCAGGTGCGCACCGATGCCAACGGTCAGGCCACAGTCGAGGTGTCGCTGCCCGACAACCTGACGCGCTACCGGGTCATGGTCGTAGCTGTCGCTGGTGGCAGCCAGTTCGGCTCGGCCGAGGCCAACCTGGTGGCCCGGCTGCCGCTGATGGTCCGGCCATCGGCGCCGCGCTTTCTCAACTTTGGCGACAGCTTTGAGCTACCCATAGTGGTGCAGAACCAGACCGGCGACGCTCTCACCGTCGACGTGGTCCTGGAGACAAGCAATCTTGAGCTGACCGCCGTTTCGGGTCAGCGCGTGACCATCCCGGGCCGGGATCGGGTGGAGCTCCGCTTCCCGGCGACGACCATCTCGGCAGGCACGGCCCGTTTCCAGGTGGCGGCTGTATCGGGTAGCTTTGCCGATGCCGCAACTGGAGAACTGCCGGTCTACACCCCCGCCACCACCGAGGCATTTGCCACCTACGGGGTCGTCGACGGCGGGGCTGGGGACCAGCCCGTGGCCGTGGCCCAACCGGTGGAATCGCCCGGCGACACTGTCTATTCTCAGTTCGGCGGCCTGGAGATCAGCACCTCTTCGACGGCGCTGCAGGCGTTGACTGATGCTGTCCTCTACCTGGTCTCTTATCGGTTCGAGTGCTCGGAGCAACTCGCTTCGCGGATTCTGGCCGTATCCGCCCTGCGTGATGTGCTCGAGGCCTTCTCTGCCGAAGGGTTGCCCTCGCCGGCCGAGATCGAGGCGGCTGTACAGCGGGATATCGAAGAGCTTCAGGGGCTTCAGAACGATGATGGCGGCTTCCCCTACTGGACGCGCCGCCGTGACTCGATCCCCTTTAACACGGTCCACGTGGCGCATGCTCTCCAGCGGGCCCAGGACATGGACTTTTACGTGCCACCCGACATGCGCTCACGTGTGTTGAGCTATCTGCAGGAGATCGAGGATTACTATCCAGACTGGTATGACAAGCGCACCCGCCAGACTGTGAGCGCCTATGCGCTCTATGTACGTCACCTGATGGGTGACGGGGATGTGCCCAAGGCTCAGAGGCTTCTGGACGAGGCGGGAATCGAGGGGCTGTCGCTGGAGGCTGTGGCCTGGCTGTGGCAGGTGTTGCTCGACGACCCTGGCTCGGCTGCCGACGTCGAAGCCATCCAGCGCCACATCGCCAACCGCGTTGTGGAGACAGCCGGGGCGGCCAACTTTACCACAGAGTATGGCGACCAGGCATACTTGCTGCTTCATTCGGACAGACGTACCGACGCACTAATCCTTGATGCCATGATCGCCGCCCAACCAGACAGCGATCTCATCCCCAAGGTGGTCAATGGGTTGCTGGCGCATCGCACCAGGGGGCGCTGGGGTAATACCCAAGAGAACGTCTTTGTCCTGCTGGCCCTGGATCGCTACTTTAACACCTTTGAGGCCCAGACCCCCGACTTTGTGGCCCGCATCTGGCTGGGCGATACCTACGTCGGCGATCACACCTACCAGGGCCGGACCACCGAGCGGCACGAGACGGACATCCCCATGAGCTATCTGACCACGGACCAGGATGTGCAGGACTTGATCCTGAGTAAAGATGGGCCCGGGCGGCTCTACTACCGGCTGGGCCTGCGCTACGCGCCGACTGACCTGAGCCTAGGGCCGCTGGACATGGGCTTTGTCGTCCAGCGCAGCTACGAAGCGGTGGATGACCCGGAGGATGTTTACCTCGACGATGACGGGGTCTGGCACATCAAGGCCGGGGCGCGCGTGCGGGTCAAGCTCAACATGGTGGCCGACAACCGGCGCTATCACGTGGCCCTGGTCGACCCGCTGCCGGCTGGACTCGAGATTGTCAATCCGGCACTCGCCGTATCGGGGGACGTTCCCCAGGATCCCAACGCTCCGGACTATCGCTATGGCTGGTGGTGGTGGGGACCCTGGTACGAGCACCAGAACATGCGCGACGAGCGGGCCGAGGCCTTTACCTCGCTGCTGTGGGATGGTGTCTACGACTACTCGTACGTGGCCCGGGCCACCACCCCCGGAACCTTTGTGGTGCCGCCGGCCAAAGCGGAGGAGATGTATTCGCCCGAGGTCTTTGGTCGCAGCAGCAGCGACTGGGTGATCGTGGAATAGACAGGATGAATCCGGAGGACCGGGTCCTCGTGGCGGTCATGAACCGCCCCAAGGATTTCGAGATCGCACAACGCGAGGGCTGGTACCGCCTGCCGGAAAGGAGGGCAACGGCAGGCGCGTACTTTGAATACATAGCCTTCTACTTCACTGCGGCATTTGCCGGGCAAAAGTGGGCCATCCACTACTATGCCCGGCGGCTGGGCCACGAGTTGGTCACCCGCCGCCAGTTGCTGCCTGACGAACCGGACCATCCACGCTCTGGCGATCGCTACTACAAGCTCCAGTTGGGACCGCTGCAGAGGCGCGATCCGCCCATCGTCAGCCTGCGCTGGCGGCGCATCGCCTTTATCCATACCACCTGGGATCGCTTTGAGGCTGCTGAGGAGATCAACGACCTCTTTGTCGAAAGCGACGAGTTCGTGGATCGCCTCTACCACGCCCTGCGCGATTCCGGCCTATCGCCTGAGCGCCAGTATCCTATACAGGAGGCAGGCGCCGAGTACGTCGCAGCTCTGGCCGTACCCTGCCGGGACGGTGTGGTGACCATGGATGTGGCGGGAGGGGAGTCGGGTTGTGCGACGCTGCTGTGTTTCTCCCCCGAGGCGATCTCTGGGGATATCGAGGGTTGTTTGGTTTCGATCCAGCAGGCAATAGGCCACCGCGGTGGCATGCAGCCCACGTAAGACGCGCACCGTGTCGAGCTCGGCGGGCGTGGCAACGAACGGTCAAGGCCCTATTCGGGTAGGACGCTGCCGCCACCGCTGGGTTGCTGTCAGAGGCGAACTACTCTCTGTTAGGCGAGTCCACCGGCGCTGTCAACATCAATATCCTGTGGATCGAGGGCCATGGCCTGATCGTAGTCGGCAATGGCCTGGTCCATGTCGCCTCTATTGTCATAGGCGAGCCCGCGGTTCAGGTAGGCATCAGCATCCTGAGGGTTAAGGGCGATGGCCTGCCCGTAGTCGGCGATGGCTTGGTCCATGTCGTCCAAGGAGAAGTAGGCGTTCCCCCGGTTGAAGTAGGCACCAGCATCCTGCGGGTCGAGGGCGATAGCATGGTCGTAGTCAGCGATGGCCTGGTCCAGCTCGTCCAAAGAGGCGTAGGCGTTTCCGCGGTTGTAATAGGGGTCTGCGGACCCTGGGTCGAGGGCGATGGCTTGGTCGTAGTCGGCGATGGCCAGATCCAGTTCGCCCCTATCATAGTGAGCTAGCCCGCGGTTGTTGTAGGCTGGAGCGAGCATCGGGTCGAGGGCGATGGCTTGATCAAAGTCGGCGATGGCCCGATCCAAGTCGCCCATCTCGTGGTAGGCATTCCCGCGGTTGTAGTAGGCATCGGCGTCTTGTGGATCGAGAGCGATGACCCGGTCATAGTCGGTGATAGCCTGGCCTAGGTCGCCCGTATCGTAGTAGGCGGTCCCACGGTTGTTGTAGGCCTCTACGAGCTGCGGATCGAGCAGGATGGCCTGGTGGTAGTCGGCGATCGCCCGGTCCAGTTCGCCTCTGAAGTAATAAACGAGCCCGCGGTCGCTGTGGGTTTCAGCGTCGTGCGGATCGAGGGCAATGGCCTGGTCAAAGTCGGCGATGGCTCGGCCGTAGTCACCTTTGTCGTAATAGGCGAGCCCACGGTCGCGGTAGGCTTCTGCGTCNTNGGGGTCGAGCGCGATGACCTTGGTGCATTCCTCAATAGCTANGTCCAGTTCGTCCTCATGCATATCATCTACCTCCGCTTTGGGTGTGCGGCGGACTCCTATGGTTTAGCCGGTGGCGCAATCGGCTCTCTGCTAGCGCGCTCTACTGGTACGATATCCCGGTGATGGCGCTGCCAAGCAGTCCGCCTCGTGGGCGGACTACAATGGTCTGCTATGAGATATTGTAGCATACCTTCCCGATCTAGGGCAACCTGGCTTGCTGCCGTCCAGACGGGGCAGGGTCCCGTCGAAGTCTGGCTCCTGCCAGGCCACAGCCCGGCGGGAAGGCAGTGGGCGCGTGCGCAAACTGCACGCCTGGTCCACGCCAAGCAGGGAGCGAGGCTATTCTCGGTGCTGGGGGAACTTGCGCCTCTTGCGGGCTGCGGTGGCTGACTTTGACAAGGCCCTACAGACGGGGCGCTGCGCTTTGCCGATTCCACCCTTCGCTGCTAGAATAACGCAGGCTGTTGGCTTGTCTCCCTGCGATCTACGATTCTATCCACCATTCGGCCAGTTGCCTCTTGGGGGCGCTGTCGCGAAAGGATGAGAATACGTGAGGATTACCGTCAAGTTGGGTGCCCCGCTCTCCCAGGTAGTGGGCGAGGCCAAGATCGACCTGACCATGCCCGAGGGCGCCACCGTCGCCGACGTGCTCGACGAGTTACGGGCTCGCTACCCAGAGTTTGAAGCCGGATTGCGTGGCAAGGGCCTGAGAAAGCCCTTCGATCAGGTAGTCTACTCGCTCTTTGTCGATGCTAGGCCGCTAACTTTTGAGAAGGCAGGGATCACCGAGCTACGGGACGGCAACCGGATCTATCTCTTCTTGCCGGTGGCTGGTGGGTGAGAGGGCTGGCACAAACCACAACCGGCGCTCTCGGCGATCCCCTGAACGCCGGTCCGCATCGCAGGGCTAGCTCTCTTCCGCTTGCTCTTGCAGCACCCTCGATGCCGCACCCAGGTCCTCCCAGGTCATGCTTTCGCGCCACATATAGAACGCGCCCAGCAGCGTGATCGGCAACCACAGGGCAGCGTGGAGCACCAGCGTGTACGCCGCTGCGACGTCCACCTTCACCCCAAAGGCCTCCAGCACCTTGATGCCCGGCGTGTCAAAGGTGCCCACATAGCCCGGCGCTGACGGGATAGTGGTGAACAAGTTGACCACGCCGTTCATCAGCATCAGCACAAAGAACGAGACCTCGAAATCAAAGGCATGCATCACAAACCAGTACTTGCCCGTCTCAGCCAGCCACACTACCAGCGAAGTAAAAAAGATCATGGCCACATCGCGCCCGCTACGCAGCGACGAGAGCCCTTCCATGAATCGGTCCGCAAACCCGCGGATTTGCTCTTGGAAGCGCTCTGGCACGAACCGGCCGATGATCCAGGTATAGATGGCCTCGAATCGCTGCGGCTTGGCGGCGATGACGAAAAATACACCCAGTGCCCCGAAAAAGAGCAGGCTGAAGCTGATCACAAAGGTGCGCCAATCGTTGGGGATAGCCGGCACCAGCGGCAACCCGATGAAGACGAAGATCAGCATAACCACGCCGTCAAAGATCCGCTCCACCAGGATCGTCGCCAGGCTGGCGCTGATGCTGACCCCCTCCTTGCGCCGGAGCACGTATGCGCGCAGCAACTCGCCAATGCGGGCCGGGTAGATGTTGTTGCCCATATAGCCGATGCAGACCACGGGGAATAGCCGCTTCACGGGGACCGGTTTCAGTGTGCGCAGCATATAGTGCCAGCGCCAGGTCCGCGCCCACACGCCAAAGAAATAGATGGCTACGCTGGGGATCAGCCACCAGTAGCGCCCATGCCGGATGGTCGACCATACCTCGCCCAGGTTCAGGTCCCGCATGGCAAAGTAAATGAATATGGCGCTGATGGCTACGCCTAACCAGAACTGCCAACGCTTGAGCATCTTCTCTTCCTTGCCCCTCCGCAGGCGGTGGGACCTTCTGGGATTCAGTAGATAGCGCGGCGCGCCCCGTCCTGCCCGGCGCGCATCGCGAACACGAGGACTCGATTATAGCATGTACCTGGCAAAGCGCAAAAGGCTGTTGATGGTGGGATCGTACCCTCGCTAGCTTCCCCCAGCCGTGGACTTTTCACACGATCTTGCGTTGGCTCTCAAACACCGGTTTGTTCTCCAGGATACGCTGCGGTGAGAAGATCGACAGGTCGAGCGTTGGCCGTTGGCCCATGATCAACTCGGCGATATAACGCCCAACCGCATGGCATTGCTGGAAGCCATGTCCGGAGAAGCCGTTAGCCAGGTAAAAGCCTTTGAGTTCGGGCCACTCGCCGAGAATGGCATTGCCATCGAAGACATTGACCGCATAGAGCCCGGCCCATCCCCGAGCCACCTTAAGCCGGTCAAAGGAGGGCACAAAATCCACCAACTCCGGCCAGAGAACTTTATCAAATACCCGCCGGTTCCACGTAAACTCGAACCCAACGGGGTCATCCGGCAGTGACTTGCCGCACATAAAGTGCCCATCGCGCTCGTGAATGCAGTACAAGCCTGAGGGGAAGAATACGGCGGGCAAAAAGCCATCCGGCCGGGCGTTGGTTTCAATCACAAAGACCTGGCGCTTGGTCGGTTCGACCGGCAGATCGATGCCGGCAGTTCGGGCAATTCGGGTCGCCCACGCACCGGCGCTGTTCAACACGACTTTGGCGGTCAGCCTGTCTCCTGAAGTCAGCCTGACGCCGGTGATACTATCCTCGCTTCTCAGCAGCTCGGCTACCTCTGCGTGGATGAACTGCGCACCCAGGGAGATGGCTTTTCTCTTATAGCCCATCAATAGCGCCCAGGGATCCATGGTCCCGTCCTGCCGTCCAAAGGTGCCGCCCACACACGCTGCCAGGTCGTAGAGGGGATAGCGGCGCTTGATTTCGGCTGGCGTCAACCACTCTACCTCGCAGCCAAAATCCCTCTGTAGGGCCAGCCCTCGCTCTGCCTCTTCGAGGCCGTCTTCATCTATCAGAAAAAGGTTGCCCTCGCGGCGAAAAGCGACGTCCGGCCTGTCGTCACCTACGGCCATCTCCTCTGCAAAGCGTTCCATGACCTCCAGACCGTATTGGGAGATTCGGATATTCTCTTCGAGGTTGAACTGCACGCGCACGTTGCCATCAGACAGAATAGTGGACGATCTTTCATAGGTCGGGTCCATCTCGATAATGGCTACTTGGAGTCCGCTGTCGGCCTTCATCAAGTAGTAAGCTGTGGCACAGCCCATCAGGCCGCCGCCAACCATGATCACGTCGTAGGTATTCTCTGCCATGGCTGTTCAAGCTCCTTCTACACGCACAGTCTGGATACTGGCTATCTCATCTGCCGGGGACGAGAGACACCTGCAATTCCTGAGGCGGGGACTCTTGCTCGGACGAGTCACGAGCAATGCCCACGATGGTCAGCGTAGCGCTGATCTCGGCAGTTGGTGTCACGCCAAGGGTGCTAAGCGAGACCGTCACAGGCCAGCTGCCCGCGCAGATCGTCTCCTCACAGGGAAAGAGCAGTCCGGCATCCAGCTCTTCATTGCCGGTGCTCTGGCCCTGGAGTGCAACTTGCGTCAAGCCAATGTCATCTGTGGCTTGAAACGCAACAGTGAATGTCCCGCTCTCGACAACCTGGGTCGGCACCACGGTGAGCACAAGGCTCGGTGGTGCGTCCGTCTGCGTGCATGGCGGTAGCGTGACCTCGGCAGCATCGGCAAAAGCAGATACCCCAGCTGCGTTGAAGGCCAGCACGCGGTACAGATAGGTGTTGCCACAGGTGACCGTCCTGTCCACGAACTGCTCCGCATTGGCGGGTGCCAGCCCGATGCTGGCGTCCATGTCATTGCGGTATACGCGAAAGGCGTCTTCGTTCACTGACTGGTCCAGCCACGTCAACTGCACTGCCGCGCCGTCCTCGATGATCGTTGCCCGCAGCTCGCCGGGCGCGTCAGGTGGAAGATTCGTCTCGGCTTCGACTTCTACATGGAACGACAGGGTCAGTTCCGGCCCGAACCGGGTGCCGTCAGCTGTCTGAAGCTGCCAGGTGTTGGTATAGGCGCCTGCCTGCGCTGGAGCGTCAAAGGTAACGACCAGATCCGCAGTCTCACCGGCCGCAGTGGGGGGGACCGAGACGAATGCCGGCGCGTCAAGTGACTCCCCACTGATCTGCGCCATCTGGTAGCCCACACCCCAGGCGCACGTGCCGCTGTTGCGTACCTGCCAGACCTTGTCCATCTGCGCCTCGGGTGGGAATGCCGTGCCCGGTGGGATCGTCACATCAGCCACAAAGGCAGCCTCGGGCGTG
>P_2C_Sed_3_UnCtyDRAFT_1000067_pt1 | contig 10918 bp, 9 predicted proteins | sample Pon2CUnioCityCA_4_FD_10232 | JGI IMG/M metagenome (IMG submission 10232)
GACCGTGTCGACCGGTAATCTTGGGGCGGTAGAATTTGCCTTGAACACGGAGAACCTCTCCCCCGGTTTCTACTTTGTCTCCGTCCGGACCAATCCCAGCGCCTCGACCTACTTCCAGCTCGATCCAGATGCAACGCTGTGGTCCGATCCACCGGCAGTCCTCACCATAACAGTGCCGGGTACTATCGGCCCGCCCGAGGGCGTCTACTTGCCCCTTGTAATGAGGACCTATCCTGCACCGGATCCCATCGTGAACGGCGACTTTGAGGATGGGCAGGTAGGCTGGGAAGAGTCTTCTTCCCATGGTTTTGACATCGTAACGGATACGGGGTTTTACGTAACACCGCATAGCGGGTCGTGGCTTGCCTGGCTAGGTGGGTATACAAACGAGATATCCGAACTATGGCAAACAGTCACCGTACCTGCGGGCCGTTCCTACCTGCATTACTGGCAGTGGCGCGAGTCATCGGCTAATGACTGCGATGACCAAGCTAGCTTGCTGGTCAACGGGGGGCTTGTCAGTAGCTATTCGCTCTGTGCCGCCACCAGCCCTGGTGTTTGGTTGGAGAGTGGTGTCGATCTGCGGGCCTTTGCTGGACAGTCAGTGACCCTGCTGTTTCGTACGACAACGACCTCGAAGACATGGAGCAGTTGGTACATCGATGACGTATCGTTCCAGGTCAGCGGAGCCACGGCGGATGCTAGACTCCCGGCATCTCTTGATCTTGGCATCCCAAATGCGCGAAAGGTGAAACCCGCGCCCGATCTCCAGCCCTGAGCAACGTTCCTGCTCTTGCAGGACTACAGTCCGGCGCCGGGGCATGGACCGGCTTCCATGGCAAGCTGGGGCCAAATCACCTTTGCGGGGTGGCGCGGACCTATCCGTTTTGCTCGTTTTTTGGGGGGTTCCCCGGGCTTGCCTGTCCTGCATGATCAACAAAGCCGGGCCAGCCTTTATCGCGCTGGCCCGGTCTGATCTACTCCGGAACTTGTGCCTATTGGACCTTTTCCCTCCAGCCGCAGGGGGTGTGCGCCCCTGTCAAGGCCGGCAGGCCACCTATTCCCGCACAGTCTGCACCACCCACATCACAATCCCCACGAAACTGCCGATGCCAACCACCAGGCCGGCCCCAAGCAGCGCCAGTCCAGGCCATACCCGTGCCGTCCCGGCAAAGCCGGACCACTCCATAAACGCCCAGCCGGCCCCCAGCGAGACCAGCAACATCGCAAAGGCAAAGGCCAGCAACAACCAAAAGATCGTGTTGATCGAGCGCATTTCGTTGTCCATCTCCGACCTCCGTGGCATCTTCGGGTGCGTCCTGCTGCGTTGCGACTGCACGTCGCCTCACGGACCGATTATACCATCAGGGCCGTGAAAACGCAAAGAATCATACTCGGACCTGAATCGAAAGCCGGCCCATTGCAGGCACTGGTACCAGGGGCGATGGGGCGGGAGAATGCCGGCAGCTACCTTTTGCAGCCTGCTCGCTTTTGCAGTATAATGCGATTGCTCGTGGACTTTTCGAAGATTTGCTTTGTGGCCCGCGGTTTGCGCTCTCAGGTCACAACGGAGCATAAATGAGTCTATTTGACTGGCTATTGGTAGGTCATTTTGTCGGTGATTTCCTGTTACAGACCAACGGCATGGCCAACTACAAGGCCCAGAGCTGGTCCTGGATGCTGCGCCACGTGGGTGCGTATCTGGCAGTGATGGTGATCGTGCTTGGGCTCTACTCGCTCAGCCACCCCACTCCCCTCTGGGTGCTGGTCCTGGCCCTGCTCTTCATCGGCGCGACCCATATTGCCCTCGACCGGCGGGGCCTGACCGAGGCCTGGATGCGCTTTGTTGGTATCACCCGCGATCTGGACTGGCTCACCATCGTCATTGACCAGGTATTTCACGTGCTGGTCCTGGTGCTCGTCGTCCAGTTTATCACCTGGGCGGGTAGCTGAGGGGCTTGCATACTATGGCACCTTTTGCTGGCAAACGCCAACAGGCCCTCCGACCGCTGGTCGCGCTTCTGATTCTTGCCTTTCTGGTTTGCTTTGTGGGTGGGTGCGGCTCTGCGGCGCGGACACCCACGCCAACCGTGCAATCCTCGCCCACCCCGGACCTGCCCCCCGCGGACGAGGTGGCCTTTGCTTTCCTCCAGGCGTGGGAGCGGGGGGACTATGCCGCCATGTACAGCCTCCTCGCGCCGAGTGCGCGTGCGACCGTATCGGAGGAGGACTTTGAGGCCGCCTACCTGGAGGTCGCTGATGAGGCGACACTCCTCGGTATCACCTCACAGATCCTGGCCTCCTTCCAGCCTGGGACCCAGGCCGAGGTGTCCTTTGCGGTCACCTTCAAGTCAGCCTTTGTCGGCGATTTCGAGGTGCAGAACCAGATGCCCCTCAACTTTGAGGAGGGGCGCTGGGGGGTGAGCTGGTCCCCAGCCCTGATCCTGCCTCAGTTGAGTGACGAGACCGTGGTCCGCATGACCACCTGGGCGCCGTCACGCGGCAATATCTATGACCGTGAGGGCCGCGGCCTTGCGGTACAGGGAGAACTGGTCGAGTTGGGCGTCGTCCCTGGTGAGATTGAGGACGAGTGGACGCTCCTGGCCCAGCTCAGTGCCGTCCTGGGCATCCCGGCGGCCGATATACAGGAAAAGTATGCCAGCGCCCAGCCCTACTGGTATGTGCCGGTGGGAGAGATCACGCCAGAGGTCGCCCAGGCCAACTATCCCGTGCTCAGTACAGCACCCGGTGTGCAGATGCGCGAGGCATGGACGCGCTCCTACCGCGACGAGATTGTCGCTCCCCACGTCGTGGGTGTGATGGGGCCGATCCCGAGCGAGGAGATCGACCAGTGGCGCCAGGAAGGCTACACGGGCGATGAGATGGTGGGCTGGATGGGCCTCGAACGGTGGGGCGAGCCCTATCTGGCTGGCGAACGCGGCGGGCGTTTGGAGATTCTCAGCCAGCAGGGCCAGGTGGTGGCAGTGCTGGCAGAAAAGCCTTCGCGGGAGAGCAGCAGTGTCTATACCACCTTTGACCGCGAGTTCCAGCAAACCGTGCAGGAGATCCTGGGCGAGCAGTTGGGAGCCATCGCTGTGCTCGAGGTGGAGACCGGCAGGGTGCTGGCCCTGGCGACCTATCCCAACTTTGATCCCGACATCTTTGCCACCGGCATCAGCTCCTGGGAGTGGGAGAGACTGCAGGCCGACGGCCGCCGTCCCCTTGTCAACCGGGCAACCCAGGGTACCTATCCGCCGGGCAGTGTCTTCAAGATTGTGACCATGGCCGCTGGTATGGAGGCGGGCGGGCTGACGGCGAGCAGCTCATTCATCTGTCGCGGTACCTGGACTGGGCTGGGTCCCCAATGGCCCAAGACCTGTTGGCTTCGGTCCGGGCACGGCAATATCCCGCTGAACCGCGCCCTGACTGTGTCCTGCGACATTACCTTCTACCAGGTGGGACTGGTGCTGAATGGTGTGGGCTATGAGGTCCTGCCCGACTATGCGCGCAGTTTTGGCCTGGGTGCCAAGACCGGCATCGAGGTAGAGGAGGACCCGGGGCTGGTGCCTGACCCTGAGTGGAAGCTCCAGACCAAGGGCGAGGGCTGGGCGCCTGGTGACACAGTGAACCTGGCTATCGGCCAGGGAGAGCTCCTGGTTTCCCCATTGCAGGTTGCTACCTTTATGGCTGCTGTAGGCAATGGCGGTATCCTCTATCAGCCGCAGACGGTGGAGATGATCGCCAGCGAACCAGATAGGGCGGAGTGGAGCTTCCAGCCGGTGGTATTAGGTCAGCTCCCTGTGAGTGCGGACAACCTGAACGTTATCAAGAACAGCTTGTACGGCGTGACCTCAAGCTCCTACGGCACCGCCTATAGCGCGTTCCAGGGCCTGGAGATACCAGTGGCGGGCAAGACCGGCACTGCAGAGAGCGGGCAGGAGGAGCCTCACGCGTGGTTCGCTGCCTATGCGCCTGCCGACGCCCCCGAGATAGCCGTCGTCGCCATGGTCGAGCACTCGGGCGAGGGTTCATCCTTTGCTGCTCCCCTTGTGCGCAAGGTGGTAGAGGCGTACTTTGGGGTTCAGCCGGATCCAACGCCCACAGCGGAGCCGACGCCACAGCCCTGACTGTGTTCTTTTTCCTCTTGCGCAGGAGTTGATCGATGACGCTGGCTCACGCACCCGGCAAAGTGATCTTGTTTGGCGAGCATGCCGTCGTGTACGGCAGGCCCGCCATCGCCGTGCCGGTCACCGAGGTGCAGGCCAGTGCTTCTGTTGAGCCCGGCGAGCCGGGCCAGGGTACGATCATCATCGCACCTGACCTGGAACGCTCTATCACGCTACACGAAGCGGCGGAGGATGAGCCCCTGGCGCGTATCGTCCGCCTTACCCTCGACCGGATCAAGGCTGAGCCCGACCCCGATGTCACCATAACGGTGAGCTCTACAGTTCCTGTCGCACGGGGTATGGGCAGCGGGGCAGCCGTCTCGGCGGCCATCGTCCGCGCGCTGAGCCAGCACTTTGCGCACTGGCTTGCCTCGCGGGTCATCTCGGAGCTCGTGTTCCAGACGGAGGTCCTCTATCACGGCACCCCTTCGGGCATAGACAACACCGTGATCTCGTTTGAGAAGCCTGTCTACTTTGTCAAGGACGAGGGGTGGGAGGTCTTTTGGGTAGGGGAACCCCTGCTTCTGGCCATTGCCGATACCGGGGTGTCCAGCTCCACCCGGGAGGTGGTGGCCGATCTGCGCCAGCGCTACGAGGCTGACCCGGTGCGCTATACGCCAGCGCTGGACAGGATTGGCGAGATTGCACTATCCGCCCGCTCGGCTATTGAGCAGGGGCAGACTGAGACCGTGGGCAAGTTGATGGACGAGAACCACGCCCTGCTGCAGGAACTGGGCGTTAGCTGTCCCGAATTGGACCGTTTGGTGAGGGTGGCCCGGGACGCAGGTGCCATGGGGGCCAAGATGTCCGGGGCAGGCTGGGGTGGCAATATGATTGCCCTGATCGATGAATCCACCCGGGGGCGGGTGGAATTCATGTTGCGCTTGGGCGGTGCCAGCCGCGTTATCATTAGCGAGGTCAAGTAAGGGCGCGCGAGCGCGCAATATGGCCTCGGCGCCGTTGTCCCACCGAGCAAGGCGATTATTCCCGGAAGAACTCTACGACTTCTCTTTCTTCCTCTGACTCCATGATCTCGATAAAGGTGATGCGACTCCACGGGAAGATAAACCCGGTCGCACCCTCGGTGACATAATGGATGGACCTACCGTCCCGGCGACGGGGGTTGGCGATGAAAACGCATTGATCGGCTGGATTGGGCAGCGAGTCCATATCAGCCAGGATGGGGTCCTCGTTGTGCAGATGGATGATCACTTCGTATGCCATGTTGAATCCTCTCCTTCTCAGGCTCCAGTCAGGAGCACCCTGGTGCCAGGTCGCCTGGTCTCACGAGGATGGCGTTGCCCTGTGACCGTGCCCTCTTGCCGACCTACTTGAGATCGACGGTGAGCACGAGCTTGCCGAGCTGGAGCTGATCCCCTGCCTTGAGTGGGTAGGGCAGCTCGGGCACCAGCCGCGTGGCATTCAAGAAGGTTCCATTTAGGCTATTCAGATCCTCAATAAAGACCTGGTCGTGTCGCCGCGAGATTCGAGCGTGTCGTCGTGATACCCCTTTCTCGGCCCCTTGCTCGTTGGTCAGGTCCACATCAGGGAACACGGCGTGGGTGGCATCCAGACGACCAACCACAATCTCCTTGGAGAGAGGCAGTTCGATACGCCCGCCCGCTTCGATAGACAGCGCCAGGGTCTTGAACGCTCCGCTGGACTCGCTCCCTGTCCCCTGGCCCTCGCTGGAGCTATCTAGGGGATCGGTGGATTGCCCGCTGCTGGGGGCGAGGTACGACCCGCACTCTTCGCAGAACAGGGTGTTCTCGGGATAGACGCTGTTGCAGAATGGACACTTAATCATAGCGAACCTCTTTGGGCACGATCGTCAGCTCGCGAGTGCCATACCGGATCTTTTTCCTGCCCGAGGAGGACAGGCTGCCAGTCTGTGACAATCTCCCGGCCTCCAGAAGGGCGGCACGCGCCAGCTCAACCTCACCGATATCCAGCAGTCGAGTGGCCATCGTCTTTAGCCGGGAAACTGCCGGCTCGATGTGGCCCATCTCGATGTCCTCCATCACGCGCTCTTGCATCTTGAAAATGGCGAGCTTGCCCATTGCAGCCACAATGTCGGGCGGGACCGGGCTNCGCCGGCCCAGTTCCAGATCAAAGGGGATCTGCATCGTGTGCTGGATGCGGACCGGCTGTTCACCTACGGCAGGGACAGTGCCTTCAACATCGATATGCAGCAACCTGTGTGTCCCGGGGCTGAGGCTTGGGATCACCAGCTCCAGCATCACGGCCTGCGGTCGCTCAGTCTCCAGAGAGCCCAGCCCAATCTGTCCCTCAGTGCTGTACAGTCTGTTAATCTGCGGCGAGACCCGGAATATCTCCTTCATCGTAATCTGCGAAGCCAACCGCACCGACATGGCCAGATCCCGGGCAAAGATATTCCCCAGGCCGTCAATGCGGGAGTGGAATGCCTCGGCGATCTTGCTCGTCGAGTCGATATAGATCGAGGCGTCAGGGGCTCCACTCAGCTTGGCCATCTCGTCCAGCAATCTGTCATTCCAGTCTGCGCCTACGCCCATGAGCGTCAGTGATATCCTGTCCTTGCCAGCGCTTCTGGCCGCTTCCATGCATTCGTCCTCATCACCATAGGTCTGGCCATCGGTGAGCAGGATCAGATGGCTGATACTGCCTTCTTCTTGCCAATGGCGGATCCGCTCCAGGCCGAGCTGCAGTCCCTGCAGGATTTCGGTCCCGCCCCCGCTCTGGATGTTATTGATCGCCTTCCTGGCAGCGGCTTTGTCGAGGCCGCGCGAACCAGGCAGCACGATGCTCGCCCTGTCGCTAAAGGATACCAGCGAGAGAACGTCATCAGGCTCCATCCGGTCCACAATAAAGCGAGCAGCTTCCTTGACCTGTTGGAGCCTGCCACCCTTCATCGATGTACTGCGGTCCAGCACGAGGCAAAGGTTGAGGGGGAGCCGTTGTGCTTCGATCTTGTCCGATGCCGACAGCTCGGCCATAACGTACAGGACCTGTGACTCGCCCAACGATGGCAGTGCCTCCTGGCTGGGGGTGACGCGCAAGATCAGCGGGGGGAGACCCTCCAGTCCATGTTGCTTGCGCCACTGGTCAAAGGCCCTGCGTTGCTCCGGATCTGACAACAGCTCGTACGCTTGCTGGATCTCGTGGAACCGTTCTTCTGCGTCTTCTTCGGGGTTCACGTCGGGGTGATAGCGGCGAACCAACTGGCGATAAGCTTGCTTTATCTCTGCCAGCTCGGCATTGCTTCTAACGTCCAATATGGCATAATGGTCGCGGTCAAATGGCATACTCTTATCCTAGAACGCCGGTAGGGGCCAGACCCTGGCGGCGACGATAACCGAGATATTATCCTCTCCTCCGTTTTCGTTGGCCCGGGTCACCAGTTTCCTGCAGGCACTGCCAGGCGTGGAAGAGGCTTCCACGATGGCAGAGATCTCATCGTCGCTTACCATGTCCCACAACCCATCGCAGCACAGCAATAGGTACTGGCCCGGGTACAGATCGTGATAGAGGATATCCGGCTCGACCCGGGAGCCCTGACCCAGTGCTTTGTACAGGATATTGCGCTGCATGGATGCTGCTTCCAGCGTGGTCTGGTTCATCTCCAGCAGACGGGCAGCCATCGAGTGATCGCGCGTGACAAGTTTCAGGCTTCCCCGCTGGCCAATATAGGCACGGCTATCGCCGACGTGGGCGATGTAGAGGCCTTCGCCCAATACGAGAGCCACGGTCAGAGTTGTGCCTGAGGTGGGCAGCCGTCGCACCAGAGTGTCGTGTGCGATCCGGACGCCATTTTCCAGCACCTCGTTGATGGGAGCTCGCGTCGCGGCTTCATCCTCGTCACTGAGCAACGGCAGGTGCACCTGCTGTATAATGTGCCTGGCGACGAGCCTTGCGGCCAGGGCGCTCGCCTCTTGCCCTCCTGCATGCCCACCCATGCCATCGGCGATGAGAAACAGGCCGACTGGCAATGGGTCCTCTCCGTGTTGCGCGAGCATGAATTGCAGGGCCAGGCAGGCGTCCTCGTTGCGTTCCCGTACACGACCCGGATCAGATGCCAGACCAAATTGCAGGTCGTACACGGAAAGCAGCGGGATTGGTTGTGTTTCCACCGAAGCGGAAGGCTTGTCTATTGGTGTGTCTGTCAATCTGCCCTACTCATATTNGATTTCGTTGCGGGTGGCCAAAGGTCGCGACCCGCTCGCTGGCCTCGGGGCTGCAGGTGTTGTGCTCAGGTNGGCAGCGCGTATACGTAGTTATCGGTAGACCCAACATACACCAATNGCTGGTCGACTTTGGGTGACGAGGGAACTGGCCCACCTGTGGCGAATTTCCATGCGCTCTCCCCGTGCTTCGCATGGACGGCGTGGATGGTCCCGCTGTTGGATCCCACATAGACCACGTCATTGTACACAGCCGGCGAAGAGGTTACCGCGCTCCCTGTATCGTACTTCCAGACCTCGCGTCCTGTGCCGGCCTCAACCGCGTAAAGGTGTCCATCTGCAGAGCCGATATAGACGATATTGTCCGCTGCTGCTGGCGTGGATAGGACGTAGCCCCGTGTGCGAAAGCGCCATACAGGCCATCCGGAGCGGGAATTGAGTGCGTATAGATGCCCGTCTGCTGAGCCTATGTAGATCAGGTTCTCAGCGATTATCGCTGATGACGTCACGCGGCGGTTGGTGTTGTGCTTCCACTTGACGCCGCCACTGCGCAGGTCAAGCGCATAGACGTAACCGTCATCAGAGCCAATATAGATCATCTCTCCTGCCAGGAGCGGCGTGGACCGCACCGGGCCGGCGGACTGGAAGCGCCAGACCATCCTGCCTGCTTCGACATTGAACGCGTATACGCAGCAGTCGTCCGAGCCAACAAAGCAGTGACCGTACGCTACCTGGGCCGATGAACGAATACTGCCCTGCGTTGGCGCTTTCCAGGCCATCTCGCCGGTCTCGCGGGATATCGCGTATAGGTTGCTATCCTCAGAGCCGAGGAAAATGAGGTCATCATCTACGAATGGTGTGGATGCGATGCCCCCTTGTGTAGGGAACTTCCAGAGAAACTCACCATCTTCTGCCTTGAGCGCGTACAGGTTGTTGTCGTAGCAGCCGATGTATACCACGCCGTCGGCGATGCGGGCTGAGGAGCGCACCTCGTCCTCACAGCGGAATCTCCACCTCGGCTTGACTTCCTGGGGAGGTGCAAAGCCGGATGCTCCTGAGCCCATCCTTCTCTGCCGGCTTGGCACGGCCTTGCTGAGGGCCAGCGCCATCTCTGTGGCTGACGCGAATCGCTCCTGGACGTCGTACGCCAGCGATCTGGTGACGACCGCCTCGAGTTCAGCCGAAAGATTGGCGTTGAACTGGCGTATGGGTCGCTCGTGGAAGGTAAAGGGGGGCTCCAGTCGCGGGTCGCGCCCGGTCAACAGGTGATGCAGTGTGGCCCCCAGGGCATACAGATCTCCCCTCGGTTCTGCAGCGCCCCGATATTGCTCCGGCGGCGAGTAGCCTTCTGTGCCGATCATCGTGCCGCGCGCGCCGTGCTCAAAGACCTTGGCAATGCCAAAGTCGATCACCATGATGCGGCCGTCGTGGTGGCGCATCATCAGATTGCCGGGCTTGATGTCGCGAAAGATGACCGGGGGCTTGTGACTGTGCAGATAGGCGAGGACATCGCATATCTGGAGGGCCCACTCGATGACCTCTTCCTGAGTAAATGGTTGGGGGTTGTCTTCCAGCAGATCCTCGAGTGTCTCTCCCTCGATGAATTCCAGGACGAGATAGCTGCGGTTGCCCTCGCTAAAGTAGTCAAAGATCTTGGGGATCGATGGATGCGAGAGGCTTGCCAGGATATTCGCCTCGCGCTCAAAGTTCTGGATGCCGATGCGCCGGAGCCTGGCATCAGGCGCTGTGTTGTTCATCTCCTTCACAGCGACGATCTTTTCCACCGCGCTGAACCGCAGGTCCCGGGCGCGGTAGACGGCCCCCATTCCTCCCAGCCCATGCACCTTCAGGACCTCGTAGCGACCCTGAAGCGTCGTACCGCTGGGAAGAGTCCCATCCGGCTGAAGGGCGGCCGGTCTGTCTTCTGTGCCTATTCTTCGGGTATCCAGATTATCCACAGTGTAAATCCACTTTGACGTGTGATGCCTAATTATACAGACAATCGGCTATTAGTGCAACTCTAGGATAGCCGCCGAGGTAGCGGGATGAGTGACGCAGGCTGAGAAAGCAGGCGGCTGTTTTCCCATTTTCCCCAACTTGCGCTATAATAGCCAATGCACTTGCTCGCAGGCTTTGCGTCATCCCCGGGAGTAGTGTGGCCCAGGACGCATGATGCCGCCTCGACAGAGTGAGCGGCATGCCTGCAGGAGACAGCCGGGAGTCCATGACACGAATATACGCGCTTGCCAATCAAAAGGGTGGAGTCGGCAAAACTACCACAGCCGTGAACCTGAGTGCCTTTCTGGCCTATGCTGGACATAGCGTCTTGTTGGTAGATCTGGACCCACAGGCAAATGCTACCTCGAGCCTTGGAGTGAGCAAGAAGGACCTGGCTCGATCTACCTACGAGGTACTGCTCGATGGCGTGCCACCCGCCCAGGCGATCCTGCTGACCAAGCAGGTGCGTTTGGACCTGCTCCCGTCGACGCCGGCACTCGCCGGGGCCCTGGTGGAACTCGTCGGGGTCAGCCGGCGCGAATACCGGTTGGGCGACATCCTCGCTGACATTGTCGGGCGCTATGACTATGTGTT
>P_2C_Sed_3_UnCtyDRAFT_1000069_pt1 | contig 10819 bp, 13 predicted proteins | sample Pon2CUnioCityCA_4_FD_10232 | JGI IMG/M metagenome (IMG submission 10232)
AGCTTGTGGCCCAGTCCCTCATCCAGCCGCTCGATCAGCCGCGGGCGAGAGACCAGCTCGGACCGTATGGGTGGTATATGTAGTTTGGTGGTCAGGAGAGGCAGCGTCAATCTCTCCTCCTGGCAAGGTGCACTGGTTCCTGCCCAATACTACCCCAGAACCAGCAGGGTTGCAGTCCCGATTCCTCAATGGTCGATTCCATTCTACCACGAACCAAACTGGAGAACAACCCAATCCAACCAGCGATCGGGGGCCGCGTCAAGGTGGCTGTGTGCCCGCGTTTGCTCGCGGCGGAAGGCAATCTGAGATTGCACGCAATCCGCCGCCCAATGCTCGAGATGTGGCTATTCTGAGCTTCACTCCCATCCTTCCAGGCGATGGACTGCAGCGATCCACAAGGCTCTTGCCCCAATCCAGAACAGGACCTGGCTACCCACCAGAATAAGCGGTACCCACAACTCGTCTGATAGGAGCCAACTGACGGGAGTATAACCAGCCAACGGCTGGATGGCCAGAACAAGGCGACTGTCGGGAAGCAGCTGGATCAAGAGCCACAAAAAGCTGGCAGTCGTCACAAGCACAAAGGTCAGGTTCAGGCCCATCATGATGTAGCTGGGCAGCGTTGGTGTCCGCCGCCCAAGCTCCTCTACGCCGAAGTCAATCTTCAACCCACCGATGGCCATCGTCACGACCGAACCGCCAGTCAGCCCCCAGATGGTCAACCCGGCCAGGAAGGCAATTTGCCACCAAGGGAATCGGAGCATCATCCCAGTGATCAGGAAGACGAGTATCCAGGCCATGACCAGTGGTACCCACGCGGCCCAAAACTTGCCCTTCAGGACATCGGACATCGAGATTGGGGCGCTGCGGAGCAGCGCAAGATTGCGGCCCTCCTGGGCAAGGGACATCAAGGGCAGGCCGGTTGGCAGCACGCTCAGGAACATCGCCAGGAAGATCAGCATGATCCAGAAGATGAGGGGCCGTAGTGCTTCCGTCACCTCTCCGCCGCCCATGAACAGCGCAAGAACCATGATGACCAACACCAGGGGTTGCGCCAGATTGACAAGGCCACGGGGGTCACGCCTCAAACCCACCCACTCTTTGACTATCAAGCCGCGAAGGGGTTGCGGCAGCAGTCGTGGCAGTAGAGCTTTGGCCAACTGCCAGCGGGCAGTCTGGGCTTGGGGAGCTGCTCGAGTTGGCACGCTGCGGAAACGATTCCAGCCTTCGTGAAAGGATGTGCTAAAGGCCTGGTACGCAACCAAGCTTGTCACCAGCGCCAGGCCACCAAGGCCGGCAACCAGTAAACCCAATTGCGCTGGGTTGAGCAAGGCCTCGGTGAGAAGCCCGATCAGTGCTGTCTGTCCAAGAAACCACTCGGTTGCGGACTGCTGTCCCAGGATCACGATAGATGTTGCCAGAAGCAGCACAACCGGCATCCAGGACCGCGTCTTCTGTGCGGGCAGCAACCGCGCTAGCAGGATGACCAGCGTCATGACTACTACAGTTGTCAGGAGCATCGCTGCCAGAATCAACAAGACTATGAGCAAGTAGTAGCTCAACGTGGCGCCGCGAGCCAGCCCCAGCGCCAAAAGAAAGGCCCCAATCGCGAGTGCCGGTATGAAGGTGGCCCGGCTACACTGCAGCAGCTTGACAAAGAAGATCGTCCGGCGCGGGATGGGCGCGATCATCAGCAGCTCCAGATCTGAGGACAGGTAAAGCTGGTGCATCATATCGCCCACGCCCAACATGGCGAACACCAACAGCAGGGACAGCGCAAAGGGCAAAGACGAAGCGATGGCTGTCACCGCCTGATCGGAACCCAGGATCACAAAGCTGTCGCGAATGAGTTTGTCAAAGACCCACTGCCCGCCAAAGCCCAGTAGCACAACCAGCGCCAGCACAACATACCGGTTCGTGTTTCGTACCTTGCGGTCGAGGATCCAGTAGTGGGGACGTAGAATCTTCCAGACCATATTCTCTTCCCCTAGGCCAGCAGGCTGACCATTTCGGCTGCCTGCTCGCCAGCGGTCAGTTGCAGGAAGAGGTCCTCCAAGGTGACCTCTGCGGTGGTTTGGGCCTGAGCGCGCAGGGCTTCCATCGTGCCTACTGCAACCAATCGTCCCTGGTCCAGGATACCGACCCGGTCACACACTCGCTCTGCGACCTCCAGAACGTGGGTCGATAGGAACACGGTGCGTCCCTGCCGGCACAGGTCCCGCAGCAGATCCTTGACACGCCGAGCGCTGTGCGGGTCCAGTCCCGCCAGCGGTTCGTCCAGCACCAACACGGGTGGGTCGTGAAGGAGGGCGCCACACAGACCGATCTTGTGGCGCATCCCGCCGGAGTAGCTCTCAATGAGTTGATCTGCCTTGTCCGATAGCTCCATCATCGTCAACAAGTACTCTGCCCGGGCCTCGATCCTTTCATCGCTGAGACTGTACAGGCCTCCGAGAAAGCGCAGAAACTCCCGACCGGTCAGTTTGTCGTACAGGAGAGGTGTCTGGGCCAGGTACCCTATGGCCCGCTTGACAGCCAGAGGCTCCTGTTGGACATCGTGTCCAGCCACTGTGACTGTGCCTGCCGAGGGGCGCAGCAACCCGACGATCATGCGGATGGTGGTTGTCTTGCCCGCGCCATTGGGCCCCAGAAAGCCAAATAACTCACCCGATTCCACCGTCAGGCTCAAGTCCTGCACGGCGGCCAGCGAAGCATAGTACCGTGTTAGATTCACCATTTGAATCATGCTTTTCTTCCTATCACTCTTCAGGCAGGCTTGGAGCCTCTCCTACGGACCCAAGTCGAGCGCGCGCACGTGGTCAAACAGCGTCGCACCCCCTTGCGCGGCAAATTGGTGGTAGCCTTTGAGAAAGATCGTCAGTGACAGGCCTGTTGCCTGCACTGTGACCTACGTGTGCACCCAGATATCCTCTCCCCTCTCGTCCCAGGGATACCACTCCACGGTTGCGGCCTGCCAGTCCTCGCCACCGGTCAGGTCCACGCCCAGCGACAGCTCCACCGGAGACTCGCTCTGGACGTGCTTACCCCAGGCCTCGATCTGGTAGCGGTGACCGGGGATCGCCCGCGCTTGCCTATATATGCCCGCCTCGGCGCTGATGAAATCAAAGGTGATCTCCTGGGCGCGCTGGTCGCTGTGCACGTTGTCCAGGTTCTTATATTCGTAGACACAATGTACAAACGCACTTCCCTCTGAACGCCAGACTGGTACTCTTGACAGCATCCTAGCTACGGTTCTTCTACCTCCGGGCAGGGGAAAGACAGAGAGGAAGCAAGTGCCTCCTCTTCGATGTCCAAGCGCTAGACTCCTACAATCTGACGCCGGCTCAACTGCCCAGCCCGTGCATAGATTCCGAGCGTAGGGGGTGACCGAAGTCACGGCAGCGCGATATCTGGGGCAGTGAGAGACAAGCAAGCCACTTACGTCAGTGCTTGACTAGAGCGACCAATTGGCCACTGGGCTCGCACGTGCGTGCTCCTCAGCTATCCTTTCTTGCCTTTGTTCGTTCACGTGCTGAGCAAGCTTCCTTAGTTTAGGGTTGTCATCGAAAACGGAGAAGAATACTCGTTCCACTGAAAGCTGCGATAGCTTGATGCTGTTGTCCCACGCAGGACCAGTCTTGCGCTGTAGATAGTCCTCACCGATCGATATTGTCTCTCCGAAGAAGTCCTCATGCTCTTTGCGTGCCTTTGTCCACTGGAAAGGGAAGAACTCCGGCATCAGCCCGTTGAGCATTCCACCATTCTGGCCAGCTCTTCATCATCGCAGTGCCTTTGCATATGCTGCCTCCTCATGTCCCAACCGTATGCCGGTCACTCGGAAGAAGCTGTGAGGAATGCTGCTGCTTCGCTAACCCCCGACTGCTACAGGTCAGCTCGGGAGGGGTGCGCAACAAGGCTCACCTTTCATCGGCTAGCGCCAATACCTCAGCGACCACGACATCGCTCAGGTGGATCCCGCCTTGGCGCAATCGATCGATCAGGGGCGCAACGGCCTGCACATGTCCGAGCTGTTTGGCCTTTAGCAGGACTCCAAGCGTTCCTGTCAGAGTCAGCCCCAGCCTCTTGGCGTGAAGCCTCGCCAATCGTTCATCAATGACGACCAGATCCGCGTTCAGCTCCTGGGCAAGGGCAATAACCTCGGCCTCGCCCCGGTCCAGATCTGCCAGAAGGTCTGCACGACGGGGATCCTGCAGCGAGACAATGCGCAGCCAGGATGCCTCTTGCAGCTCTGATCTGCCACTCCTGCCGCGGCCACCAGCACGCACCTCAGCCTCCACTGATGGAGGTGCCAAGACCTGTCCATACAATCGGCGAAGCAGATCCAGCTCACCTATCAATGACAGGGCGATGATTGGTGTGGTGTTGACCACTACCAGTCGAGCTTCTTCAGGCATTGGCCAGATCTTCGGCAAGTTCATTGGCGTCTTGGCCCATTGGCGAGAGGCCAAAACGGGCCAGCTCAAACATGAACGCTACCCGGCCTATACCTGCCAGTTGGGCAGCTGCGCCCGTAGAGATGCGATCCATTTCGTACAGTTTTACTGCCAGGAGCAACCTGGCTTCTGATTCGAATTCCTGAGGACTCCGCTTCATGGACAGAAGCAGGTCGTCGGAATAGGGTATGGTCAGTACCTTCATAGACATGGACGCCTACCTCCTGCTGATATTATACTCGCCCTGCCAGGGGTTGTCAATCACATAGGCGACGGGTTGCTGCTGTCGCGCGATGGAGGGCAGTCCTGGGCCGAGTGGGGATCAGGTATGAAGTTTGGTGAGGATCTGGCCTGTGTGGCGGCTCCCCAGGACTCGATCCCGGTGCGGCCCTGCTGGTAGGCCTCATAGACGGCGGTACGCTGCGCATCTAACGATTGTAGAGAAGTCCGCTTCGAGCCAGCAAGGCTTTCTGCGCGAGCCCGTTCGAGCGGAGTTTCCATCTTTCCTCCTCCTTTTCCCAGGCCCCTTCCTCCTTGCCAGTTGGCGGGGGAAGGGGCGAGGGGAATCATGGATGGCATTACCTCAGCGCCCTCACTCGAGGTTGTGGAACCACGTCACCGGCCAGCTCTGTGCCTGGGAACGGGCACCTCGGCCTCCGAAGCACTTCCAGCGGATGCTGCCCGCCGAGTTCACGACCGAGCCATACGTCGATGTCCGGCGGCGGCCGTATGCGCTATTTCCTTTAGCAGTTGTGTTGCCCTCCGCGGCGTTATTACTCTGTGGTCACCGGGTCATGGCCGCTGGGGCCTGTACCTTCGACTCGACGCGGCGGTTCCTCGACCAGCGTGACAAACATCACTGTCTCGATTACGATGCAGACCAGGCTGGCGAAAAGGGGTGCCTGGAAACCATAGGCATCGTACAGGATGCCACCAACAAAGGGTGCAGGAAAGCCAATCAGCCCCTGGAAAGCCGCCAGCCGGCCCAAAGCCTCTCCGAGTTCGTTCTTAGATGTGCTGTTGGCCAGCATCGCCATCTGGGCCGGCAACCAGGTTGCTCCCATGACTCCGAAGCAAGCATAAATCGCGGCAAAGGCTGGAAACGATGACGCAAACATAAGGCCCATGAGGATCGGAACGCTACCCACCAGAGACAGAAGCATTACGGGCTTGCTTCCGAAGCGGTCGATGAGCTTGCCTGCGGGCCATTGGCTGATGGTCCAGGCCAGAGCCATCAGGCTCGACATGATGCCCAACTGGAATGTCGTGAAGCCATAGGTTTGGGCTAGCATGCCAAACAGCAACGACAGGCCCAGGCCGAAAGCAAAGGCATCGACGGCCATCGTCCAGTAGTAGCCGCGCAGACCGTGGGGGGGCGCCACCAATCGCACGGTGGCTGCCTTGAGATCGTTCCAGGTGAAGCGTTCTCCAGAGGGAAGAATCGTTTCACGCAGAAAGCGCAGTACCAGCAGCAGACCCAGTGCGTAGAGCACCGCCTGTAGCGCAAAGACCGAAACGAACCCCCGCTGCAGGGCCAGCCAGCCGCCAAGCGCCGGGGCAAAAACCCCGGGTGCTGTCCAGGCCATCACCAGCAGACTGTAGGCTGTACCCCGGCGGCTGGCCTGGGAGGACTCGGCGACCATCGACTGGCCGACCGGTTCGGCGAGCAGGGTAGCGCCGGTGCAAACCACACCCGGTACCAGCCACAACCAATTGCCGCTAAGGGCAGCGAGGATAAACAGGCTGATGCCCAGCACACCGAACACATTGCCGAGGATCATAAAAGCTCTGCGACCCAGGCGGTCGGACAGCCAGCCGCTGTAGTACTGGAGCGGCGCGGTTAGGAGGCCACGCATGCCGCCCAGGCTCTCCAAGAACCCCAACGTGCTCATCGGTGCGCCCAGGCCGAGGACAAAAGGCTGCATGAGCGCACGCATCATGCTGGATGCCATCCCGTTGAGAAACGTCTTGGCCGTTACGGTCTGTAGGTTGCGCCCATCTTGGGGAGTATTCGTTGGTATCACCACTAGTCAACGTGACCTGATTTGCCTGCGTCCAAGAGACACCGAAAACTGAATGTTTGGTATGCGCGCGATCCAACTGGAGAGAGGGCTCTCAACCCTACCGCCCTCGATCTATCACTCGGACATCATCAAAGAGCGTCGCACCCCCCTGCGCGGCAAATTGGTGGTAGCCTTTGAGAAAGAGCGTCAGTGACGGACCTGTTGCCTGCACTGTGACCTGCGTGTGCACCCAGATATCCTCTCCCCTCTCGTCCCAGGGATACCAGGTCACGGTTGCTGCCTGCCAGTCCTCGCCATTGTTCAGGTCCACGCCCAGCGATAGCTCCACCGGTGACTCGCTCTGTATATGCTTGCCCCAGGCCTCGATCTGGTAGCGGTGACCGGGGATCGCCTGGGCGCGCTTGAGAATGCCTGCCTCGGCGCTGACAAAGTCAAAGGTGATCTCCTGGGAGCGCTCGCCGCTGTGCACGTTGTCCAGGTTCTTGTTCTCATTCAGGCACGATGAGGCTGGCGTGCCCGGCGCTACGAAGGCCTGCCAGCCGACAGCGACCGCCCATCCCGGGCAATCCTCGCCCAGCGGCGACGACCCAGGCACAAAGCCGGCCTCCATGTCCCATTCCCCCCCTTCCTGCGGGGCAAGCGGCGGCTGGGCAGGGCTTGTGGCTGTAGGAGGCGGCTGCTGGGTTGGCGCGACGGTAGGCATCGGGGGGGGCGTCCACGTAGGCGGAAGCTCGGTCGGCGGTTCACTGGGAATTGGCACCGGGGTATATGTCGCAGGCGGGCTGGGGCTAGGCGCAACGGTGATGGGAGAGGCGTTCGGCTGCAGGGTGGGTGTCGCACTCGGCTGGAGGGTATCTGTGGGCATGGGTGTGTTCGTTGGCAGCGCTGGTGCGACTCTGGTCTTGGTTGGGGTGGGCGTCACTGCCGGGGCTCCGGGGCTGCAGCACACGATAAGCAGCGCTGCCAGCGACAGCAGGACAAAGCCTGTCAAACGGACAGGCTTGTTGGTCACCCCGCCAGCACCACCATGTCGTTTCGGTCCTCGCTCTCTCATGCCCCTCCTCGCCAAGTGGAAGTATACTCCAAAGCCCCATGGCCGTCAAAGCCTGGATATCTATGCCTGGCTTGCGACTGGCCTGGGACTGTGATAGAATGCACGAAACGCGTCCCTTGGAGGTGCGTGATGCAGATCTTCAACCGTGACGGTATCCAACCCTTTGTCGGCGACGATGGAGCGATTGTCCGTGAACTGGCCTCCCCGGCCAACTCGGGCCTCACCCGCCACAGCTTGGCCGAGATCCGGCACCCGCCGGGCACTGCCAGCCAGGAGCACTATCACACCGAGGCCGAGGAAGTGTACTTCGTGACCGAGGGCCGGGGTGGGATCCGCATCGACGGCGAGACGCGCAACATCGGCCCCGGCGATGTGGTGGTCATCCTTCCGGGGCAGCGGCACACCGTCTGGCAGGAGGGCGAGGGGGACCTGGTGCTGCTGGTCACCTGCGTGCCCGCGTACTCGGTGGAGGAAGTCTTCTTCACCGGGTCAGAAGAGTCAGGTAGATAGGCTTCGTGCTTGCCCCCTACGTACTCCATGTGGGGCGCTGATGCGTAGAGGAGGTCAGAGTAGGTGACAGGAGTTCTGTGGGCCATCGTAGCCGGAATGGGATTCGGCGTCTTCCAGTCCTTCAACCGCAGGGCTGGGCGCAGCATCGACAGCTATCTATCTACGTTCTTGCTGCTTGTCGTCAGTTCGATCGTACTCGTTATCGTATCACTTCTGACAGAGGACCTGAGCCTGCTGGGGAAAGCGCCCCTCATGGCCTACGTCAACTTTGGGCTGGCTGGCTTTGTGCATTTCTTCCTGGGCTGGACCTTTCTGACCCTGAGCCAGAAGTTGGTGGGCGCTGCGCGAACCGGCGCGCTGATCGGGACTACACCCCTCTTTGCGTTCGGCGTGGGCCTGGTGTTCTTTGGCGAGGTCCTGAGCTTGCCCGTAATCATCGGCGTCATTCTGGTGATCGCGGGCGTGTATTTGGTGTCCAATGGCTGAGCCAGGGAAAAAGCCTCCAGAAGCGGGCCGGGATACTGATACGATAGACGTCACCTGGCGCAACTCGCTATTTGGCATCGGTACTGCCATCTGTTTCGCCATCAGCGCGATCTTTATCCGCAACGGCTTGGAGGCAATGCCATCGCCGTTGTTGGGCGTTACCATTGGCATGGTCATCACGACCGCTGCCTATGGGTTCGTCCTCCTCTTCCGGCGCGAGCAGATCCAGCAGGGTCCCATTTCGCGGGACGCGTGGTTCTTCCAGATAGCGGCAGGCGTTTTTGTCGGTCTGTCAACGTGGGCGCGGTGGATAGCGCTGGACATGGCTCAGGTGGCAGTGGTGATGGCTCTGGGCCGGTTGAACGTGCCGGTGGTCATATTCCTGGCACCGCTGCTCGTTGGGCGGAAGGCAGAACAGGTCACAGCCCGCGTGTGGCTGGGGGCTGCCCTGATCGTCGCTGGGGCTGTGCTCCTGAATCTCTATTCGTGAGCCTGTGGTATGATTAGACCGGTGAGCCACTGCTTCAGGGATGCCTCTGCCGGGATTCTGTCTATCACCTCCAGGGCGCTGGCTAGCCCTTCGTGACGGCAGGTCACCATCTCATCGAGCCGCGCGGGCCGGCAACCGGTGACATCCTCATCGTACAGGTGGAGAGGATAGTTGTACGTCGGGGGCAGCTCCTGCATCTCGTCCGGTGCCAGGGCTGATAGGAGAACGCCTGTCAGGATCGCCTGGTGCGCAAAGATGGGATAGCGCCCATCCTGCTCGTAGAACTCCTGAAACTCGGGGGATTGGTACACCTGGAAAAACCTATCGTACCATGCTTGCAGGAGGCCCTTCTCCGGGCGCGCGATCAGCAAGCCAGCGTTAACGTAGGGCCGGATCCGTACCCCATCCACGTGGGTCGTCATGGGAAAGACGTGAGCCTCCGGGACGCCGCAGCAGCCGTAGACTAGCTTCCAGAAGGGGTCCAGCGCCTCGTCGTAGCGGGAGCCTACCAGGGTGTGGTGGACAGGTCTGAAGCCCAGGCTCTTGTCTTCCTGTAGCAGGAAATCCCTCGGTTCTTGAAGGACGATGGTGTTCGAGTCCACCCAGGCAAGGAACTCTGCCTGGTCGCGGGCTTCCGACTCGGCGAGGGAGGCGGCGGTAATCCCGGCTGTGAAGAAGAATCGCAGCACGTCTCTGTCGATCTCAAAGGGCCGCAGCTCGACGTTCAGTTCGTGCAGCTTGCGCTTTGTGGCTGGTGAAATATCTTTGCCGTACTGTGGGGAATAGCACCAAATTCTGGCCTGTGAAAGGGCGCCGGCGAAGGCGCGCATACTTTCCGCCAGGAGCAAAACGTTCGCCTCCGATGACGGGACGGGGTAGACGATGGTTGAAAGGACGATCTTTTCTTCCATTCGCTTGCTCCTCGCAGATGAATGGTGATGTTCGCAGATCACCGAGCCGGAAGCCTCTTCAGGAGAGGCTCTAGCTGGCCCGTTCAGGCCTCATTTTTCCTTCCAAAGCCAGAGGAAGCGTGATCGTCAGCGTGCACTGGTCATTCCCATTGAGCAGGGTCTCAACGTGCTCGATCTTTACCGGCTGCTCGAGGATCCCCTCCCACAAGCGCCGGTACCAGCCCGAACCGCACCAGCAGAAGGTGGGCGACATTCTGGAAGGCACCTCGTCGAGAAACGGCCTCACGAAGGCGCAGTGACAATAGGCCTTCCGCCGCTCGACTGCAGTGGTTCCGTGTTCGTATCCGTTGGGGTCATAGGGGACTTTGCCCATATGGAGGACATTGCCGGTGCGAACCGGATCCTCGTACCAGTCAGGGTCCTGGTACATCTCCTTCAGCACATCGTCGATATCACGACGCTGCTCGTACACGGAACGCAGATAGGCGATGCGCTCCTCGGGGAAGACGTGCGCGCAGCAGGACAATACCTTATACTTCTCCTCGGCATCGTCGGTCAGCGAGTCTATCGTGTCCATCGCGCTTCGAATCCACTCCGTATACATCTCCTGGGATGATTCGGGTGCGATCTGCTCGATTCCTTCCATGACCTGTGCTCGGGCCTTGTCGCCCAGATTTCTCTTCAATCCCTCTGCGAGCAGGCGATCCCACTCGTGCCGGGTGAATTGGATTTCGGTCACGTTCTGTTCAGGGTGGTCCAGGTCTAGCACCAGGTAGATCTCTCGCTGCCCGCCTATGGTTCCGGCCCGGGCGCGCGTGTGCTCGATCAGCGCCGTAGTCGTCTCCCGGATCGTCTCCAGCGGGCCGTGATGAATCGCGGTCCAGGCGCGC
>P_2C_Sed_3_UnCtyDRAFT_1000082_pt1 | contig 9858 bp, 9 predicted proteins | sample Pon2CUnioCityCA_4_FD_10232 | JGI IMG/M metagenome (IMG submission 10232)
GGGCAAAGCGCGCGGCTGGCCCACCGTCGACGATGTCGTGGTCGAAACTGAGGGTGAGGCTGAGGAACTCGTGGGCCTCGATGCGCCCGTCGACCAGAACCGGGCGCTCAACGATTCCACCGACTGCCACGGCAAGCGTATAGAATGGACGGGCGATGGCCCATCCGCCACCCTCGCCAAACATCCCTACGGCTGTGATCTGGACCGTGCCGATAGAGCGTTTGATCCAGTGGGGGTTTTTGAGCAGGATGCGGTAGGCCAACCGCCTGAGGAAGGCTGGCACCAGACGGTATAGCCACAGGAACTGCGCATAAGGCAGGTTCCCCTCCTGCCTTCTCTCAGCCTGAATGCCCCGGATCTCGTCGTGGATCTCCCTGTAGGTCCTTTTGTTCACTGCCCGGATGACGCGAGCCAGCGGCAGTTTCTTGCCATCGGCCTCGATCTCGAACATGCTGGTCACATCGACCTCGTCAAAGAGAACCAGTTGACCTCGCCAGTTTCGGTAGGCGTGCATGTACTTGTTCCGCTCGACCGCACTGCCCACACAGGCGATCAGGAACGCCGTGAAGGACAGGGTNTCGCCAGTGCGAGCCTTGTGCTGGCGCATGTACTGGCGGGCGCTCGTCACATCAGCCTCTATCAGACCGTAGACCGTGTGCTTGCGCTGTCCGAGGTACAGGCTGTCCATGTAGACATGCCGTGCCTTTGGAAAGGGGACAACGGTGTACGTGTCTTTTGCCTCTGACATAAGCCCGAGCCTCCTTGTATCCTAAGCCAAGAGCACGACCCAGCCCCGCTGGCCCGTGCTTTGTTGGTGCCGCTCCGTTTGGCTGCAGCTAGACCATGCGGTTGAACAACAGGAGCTTTTTTACCTCACCGATGGCTCGCGTCACATCGATCTCGCGGGGACAGGCCCCCACACAGTTAAAGATGGTCCGGCAGCGCCACACGCCGTTGCGGTCATTGAGGATCTCCAGCCGCTCGTTTGCTCCCTGGTCGCGGCTGTCAAAGATAAAGCGGTGAGCCTGCACAATTGCAGCCGGGCCGACGTACTCGGGGTTGCCCCAGAAGGAGGGGCAGGAACTGGTGCACGCCCCGCAAAGGATGCACTTGGTGGTATCGTCGATCCTGGCGCGGTCTTCCGCGTCCTGATAGCGCTCGGCCGGAGGTGGAGGGTCGTAGTTGATCAGGTAGGGCTTGATGGAGCGGTATTTGTCAAAGAAGGGCTCCATGTCGACTACCAGGTCCTTGATGATAGGAAAGCCCCGCAGCGGCTCAATGGTAACACGCGAGCCGAGGTCAGCCATCAGCACCTTGCAGGCCAGGCGGTTGACGCTTTTGATGGTCATAGCATCCGAGCCGCAGACCCCGTGGGCACAGGAGCGGCGAAAGGCCAGGGTGCCATCCTGATGCCATTTGACCTGGTGCAGCGCGTCCAGCAGTCGGTCAGTGCGCTCGACATCGACGGTGTACTCTTTCCAGTGAGGCTTGTCATCCACCTCTGGGTTGAATCGCTGGATCTTGAGTGTGACTTGCATCAGTGGTCCCTCCGGTTTCGACAGAGACAGAGTTGCCAGATTGGCCCAGGGATCCGGTCTCAATTGGGCTAGTAGGTGCGCGGCTTGGGCTGGAAGCGCGTGATAGACACAGGCTTGTACCTGAGCTCCACGCCCGTACCAGTACGATAGGCCAGGGTGTGCTTGAGCCAGTTCTCGTCGTCGCGCTCCGGATAGTCCTCGCGCGAGTGGGCTCCGCGGCTCTCCTCCCGTGCCAGGGCGCTCGCCGCAGTCAGCTCAGCCAGGTCCAGCAGGTAGCCCAGTTCGATGGCCTCGAGGAGCTCCGTGTTGAATGTGGCGCCCTTGTCCTGGAGGCTGATCCGCTCGTAGCGCTCCTGGAGCTGGTGCACTCGCTCGAGGGCCGCCTGCATCTGGGGCTCGATGCGAAAGACGCCCACATTGTCCATCATGACTGCCTGCAACTCCCTTCGGATGTCGGCCACCGACTCGCCACCGCTGCTGTGGAGCAGGCGCTCCACCTCTTCGCGGGCTCTCGATTCAGAGTCAGCTGGCAGGGGCGTAAAATCGTTCTGGGCGATGAAACGGGCTATGTCGCGCCCTGCCCGCCGCCCAAACACGACAATGTCGACCAGGGAGTTGGTCCCCAGGCGGTTCGCGCCGTGTACCGAGACACAGGCGCATTCGCCGGCAGCGTAAAATCCGGGGAGCGGTGTGTTCTGTTCGTCCATCAGCACCCGGCCGTCCACGTCGGTAGGGATGCCGCCCATCGCATAGTGGGCTGTGGGCTGAACGGGCATCGGATCTACTGCGGGATCGATACCCAAGTAGGTCTTGCAGAAATCGGCTATGTCCGGGATCTTGGCTTCGACCACCTCGCGGCCCAGGTGGCTGGCGTCGAGATTGACGTAATCCTGTCCATTTATGCCCCTACCAGCTTTTTCCTCCAGGTAGATGGCCCGGGAGACGATGTCGCGCGGCGCCAGGTCCAGAAGCGTGGGCGAATAGCGCTCCATAAAGCGCTCGCCCTCGTTGTTGAGGAGTATCCCGCCCTCGCCGCGCACAGCCTCGGTGATCAGGATGCCCATGCCCCGGATGCCGGTGGGGTGGAACTGGAAGAACTCCAGATCCTGCATGGGCACGCCATGGCGCAGGGCGATGGCTGGGCCGTCGCCGGTTAGGGCGTGGGCATTGGAGGTGATCTTGAACATGCGGCCCATGCCGCCAGTGGCAAAGAGGACCGCCTTGGCGCGGAATGTGTGGATCTCGCCGGTGAGGATATGGTAGGCGACCAAGCCGCAGACCACGCCTTCATGGATCAACAGATCGAGTACATGGTACTCGTCAAAGAACTGGACGTTGTTTCGTACGCACTGCTGGTACAGGGTCTGCAGGATCATATGCCCGGTTCGATCAGCCGCATAGCACGAGCGCCGTACGGCTCCCTGCCCAAAGTGGTGCGTGTGTCCGCCAAAGGGCCTCTGTGCGATCTTGCCGTCGGCTGTGCGGTCAAAGGGCAGGCCCCAGTGCTCCAGCTCGTAGACTGTCTCGACAGCCTCGCGGGTCAGAATCTCGGCGGCGTTCTGGTCGGTGAGGTAGTCGCCGCCCTTGACCGTGTCGAACATGTGCCATTCCCACAGGTCCTCTTCGCTGTTGCCCAGTGCGGCCCCGATGCCTCCCTGGGCCGCGCCTGTATGAGAGCGGGTGGGGTATAGCTTGCTGAGCACCGCCACGCTTCCCAACTGGCCCAGTTCGAGGGCTGCGCGAAGCCCAGCGCCTCCAGCGCCTACGATGACTACATCAAATGAATGGTACATGGCTGCTCCTCAGTGCACTCGCACCCTGGCCCCGGACGAAGGCTAGGGTTGGAAGGTAAAGACGACGTACGAGCCCAGCACAATGACGATAAAGGCAAAGAGGTACAGGATGGCTTTGGCGAACACACTCCATCCCTGGGTGTGGACATAGTCGTCGATGACAATGCGCACGCCGTTCGTACAATGGAGCCAGGCAAAGGTCAGCATGAAAAAGTCGTAGAGGCGCCAGAAGGGGGAGGACCAACGTCCAGAGATGACCTCGAAATTGATCGCATCCACGCTGAGGACGAGGTGCATGTAGAAGAGATGAAACCCGACTAGGAGGACCATGATGATGGCCGAGATGCGCATGAAGAACCAGCTGTACAGCTCAAAGCTGCTGGCGGGCCGGGGGCGGACAGAGCCTCTGGCTGTCATGACCTTGCCTCCTTGACCGTGTTTGGAATCGTGATGACCATGCAAGAAAGCCCGACGCTAGTGGGTCCCGAACATGGATCGGATCATAATGATCGCTGATGGNATATAGGCGATGACAAAGACGATCATCTGGNNNCGCCANAGCATGGCCTGNTTNNNGCCCAGNTTGGGCCAAAAGTCGATGGCGACCACACGGATGCCGTTCAGACCGTGGTACAGGACGCCGGGGAAAAGACCAAAGACGATGGAGAGTTTGAATAGGAATTGGTGGTAGAAGAAGAGCAGGGAATCAAACAACTCTGGTCCGAATGACATGAGAAAAATGTCGATGATGTGCAGGGCCAGGAAGAAAAACACGCCGAGGCCGGTGATCCGGTGGAGCATCCAGGCGATCTGCCCTTCGCGTCCCCGGTAGGTCACGGCGCGAAACCAGTCGGCAAATGCGGCCATGCGGCGAACCTCCATGTTACACTATCGAACTGGCGGCGGAACCTGTAGCTTTAGCACGTGCAAGGGCGCGCCAAGGCGCGTGGAGATTATACAGCACGCATCAACAGAAGTCAAATCGATCGAAACTGCCCCGGCAGGTGCAGTCCCTGCCATTGCACCTATCGCCAGGAGGACTATTGCAGTGCAGCCCGGATTGCCGGGAGTGCCAGCTCAGCGGTCTGCTGCCCCAGGGCAATGAACCGGCGCCGCCGCGAGGTGCTTATCATGCTGCCGAGCCCCCACATGGGGATGGGCAGATAGACGTCGGCCGTGGCAGGATCGTCGCCAGCGCGCATCAGGAGATAGTCCAGGGCTGCCACGCCCATCTGCAGCGCATTCCTGGGGTATCTGCCCGGCGGCGCACTCAGACCAACCGCTATGACAATGTCGGCGCCGAGTTCACGAACGACCGAGATGGGCAGGTTGTTGATTGCGCCGCCATCGCTCAGCAGCCGACCGTCGATCTCGACCGGGGTTACGATGCCGGGCACTGAGCAGCTGGCCCGTACCGCAGGCGCGAGGCGCCCTTGCTGCAACACGACCTGCTCGCCTGTCGCCATGTCAGCGGTAACGGCGGCGTACGGTATGCGCAGGTCAGTGAACGTCAAATCGCCGACGATGCCGATCACCCACTGCTCCAGTTTCTCAAAGCTCACGAATCCCCGCCGGGGCCAGACGAGCCGGCCGAGGTCCCGCCAGCGGAGTTTCAGGCCCAGCTCCAAAATCTCCTGTGATTGGAGCCCGGCTGCATAGGCTGCGCCGGCCAGGGAACCTGCGCTGGACCCCGCGATAGCGTCAATGGGGATGCCTTCCTGCTCCAACAGGCGGATGACACCTATATGCGCAAATCCCCGGGCGCCGCCTCCACCCAGGGCCAGGCCTACCCGCTTTCGTCCCGCGGTCTGGTTGGCTCCAGGGCCCGATGGCTGCATCTCGTTCACGAGCCGTCCCACAGATCGGCCGCGATATCGGGCAGGCCGAGCCCGGTCAGTCTCTGGCGGGATGGCTTGCCGGTCTGCCAGTCCCAATCGCGTTCGCTATAGTATTCCTCGAGTAGTTTTTCCACGTGCGGCGTGCGCCCCCGGGACCCGTTAGCCATGGGGATGAGCAGGCGCTCGGGCAGGCGGTCGTTGCCCCGCTTGATGCCCAGCCGGTTGTTGAACGCCCGCTTCAAGTCAAAAATGCGCTCTCCAGTCCGCTGCCACCAGACGATGTCCGACGACCAGCCTGTGGCTTCCGAAAGCAGCTTGACAAAGAGGGGAGCGGTGGGGTTGACAAACACGCACATGATGGCGCTGTTGTAGAGTGTGCGCCAGTTCTGAAGTTTGACCACAACCTTGGACTTGCCCCGTGTCTTGAAGCGGCCTCCGGGCACTATGCCCACCTCGGATATGGTCATGCCCATGTCCACCAGGTACATATCGCCCTGCATGTGGCAGGCGCCACGCGGAGAGGTGGCATAGACCATGGCCATCCCCGACACAGCACGGGGATCGTGCGCGGGCAGATCCAGACCGTTGACATGGACTGCCAGATCCTCGGCTCCATAGCGAGCACCGAGTCGTTTCGTGCCCTCGGCCAGCACATCGCCAATACCCTCGCGCCGGGCGATCATCTCCAGCAGCGTGTGGGCCGTCTCGATGTCACCCCATCTGAGGGGCAGTCCGCCGGTGTCAGCTGTGGTGATGATGCCCCGCTCGAAGAGAAGGTAGGCCAGCGCAACGGACGATCCAGCGCTGATGGTGTCCATGCCGTAGCGGTTGCAGAGATGACCCGCATAGGCCACGCCGGGCAGGTCGTCGACGAGCAGTTGCGAGCCGAGCATGGCCACCGTCTCGTACTCGGGCCCGTCCACCACGTCCACGCCATAGGGTGTGTCCTTGAGCGTGACCTCGCGACCGCAGGCTACGGTGCACCCATAGCAGGGGACGGCCCGGGTCAGGATCGTTTCCATCATGGTGATGCCGCTAAGGTTGGTGGCTTCTTCAAAGCGGGGCTGGCTCCAGTACTTGTTGGGCAGATTGCCCCACATGATGCTCATATCGACGATATTGGCCGTGCCCATCTGGTTCAGGACCTGGGGAGTGATATCCTCCTGTACGATCTGGACCGCTTGCTTGGCTGTCTGGCTGAAACTGTCTTTATCTGCCAGGGGGATGCGCTGGCTGCCGCGCACGGCGATGGCCTTGAGATTCTTGGAGCCCATCACGGCGCCCATACCGGTACGACCCGCAGCACGACCATGGTCGTTCATCACGGCGGCGTAGAGCACCAGGTTCTCTCCTGCAGGGCCGATGCAGGTAACCCGCACCTTCTGGTCGTCCAGCTCGTCTCGGAGGCGCTGCTGCGTCTCGTAGGTGTCCAAGCCCCACAGGTTGGCGGCATCGTGGAGCGATGGCGGCTGGCCTTCGATGATGGACAGCCACACCGGCTTTTCCGAGCGACCCCGGATCACGATGCCATCGTACCCGGCAAAGCGCAGTTCGGCGCCCCAAAAGCCCCCAGAGTTGGACTCGCCCCAGATGCCGGTCAGGGGCGATATGGCGCAGATCTCGTGCCTGCCGCACGAGGGCGCCCGGGTGCCCACCAGCGGGCCGGTCATGAACATGAGGGTGTTGTCCGGGCCCAGGGGATCGGTGTCGGGGCCGAGTTCGTCGTACAGGTAGCGGGCTGCATAGCCCGATCCACCTACAAAGTCGTGAGCCATGGTCTGGTTCAGGGGCTCATCTTGGAGCTCACCCTTGGTAAGGTCCACGACCAGCAACTTGCCCATATATCCGCTCATCTTCTATCCTTTCCTCTCTGAAAAGTAGCGCGAGAGCCCTGTTGTCCGTTGAGACGGTGACGATTATAGCATAGAAGACGGGGCATTGCAACGCAGTACAGATAAAAGCCGCGGCGCGCACCCTGAATGCCGCGGCTTGGCAGAACCTGTGATACTGTCGTGGCTAAAAGTCGACCGGTTTCCCCTCGTAGGCGTAGCGGAACAGTGCTTCAACCTCGTGCGTGTCGGGTATGCGGCAGCTGCTGACCATCTGCGTGTCGGTCTCGGTGTTGTCGATGAGCGCCGGCATGGCTTGCTCGTAAGCTTCCTGCGAGATGCCCAGCTCGCGGACGGTCGCGGGCAGGCCGACCCTCCGCGTCAGCGTGCGGATCGCATCGACGAGGCTGGCCGCTCCTTCTTGATCATCGGAAGCGGGCAGCCCGAGAAAGCGGGCAATCTCCGCATAGCGGCCCTCACCAGCGCTGGCGCCAAACTCGACGGTGTAGGGCAAAAAGAGCCCCACGGCGCGGCCGTGCGGTGTGTGGAAAGCGGCGCCAAGTGCGTGGCCTAGCGCATGGGCCAGCGCAGCGAACGAGTTGCCAAAGCCCAGCCCGGCGATGGTGGCGGCGTTGTGCATCTTTTCTCGGGCGACCGGATCGTCAGCGCCGTTCTCGTAGGCCTTGGGCAGGTAATCGAACACGAGCTGGATCGCTTTGAGGCAGAGCCCATCGCTAAAGTCGTTGTTCCAGCTACAGCTATACCCTTCAATCGCATGGGTGAGAGCGTCTATGCCAGTGTCTGCCGTGACATGGGGAGGCAGCTTCATGGCAAAGACCGGATCGACAACGGCCAGATCGGGTACCAGTTCGCCAGAGCCCAGAGCTACCTTGCGCTTCTCGTCGGTGTCGGTCAGCACGGAAGCTATGGTCACTTCGGAGCCGGTGCCGGAGGTGGTGGGGATAGCGACTAGCCGCGCTTTCGCCCGCAAGCCCAGGCTCTCGAAGGGACTGAGATTCTGGAGATCCATGTCCGGCCTCTCGTAGAGGAACCAGGCTGCCTTGGCGGCGTCCATGCACGAGCCACCGCCGAGCCCGATAACCCAGTCCGGTTGAAAGGCATGAGCTTGCTCGGCCGCGTGCCGTGCAGTCTGCAGGCAGGGTTCGGGCTCTACCTCGGCAAAGACGGCCGTCTCGATGCCTGCCTCGGCGAGCTTTTGCTTGACCAGGTCCGCGAATCCCAACTTGACGATGTTCTCGTCGGTGATGATGAGTGCTTTGGACCCCTGGATGGTCGTCAGGTGGTCCAGGGCGAACTCGCCAAAGGCGATCTCGGGGCTACGAAAGAACCACATCGGTCATCCTCCTCTAAAGCAAAAAGCGCTAAACAGGTGGCCTGGGGCACATCTGTTTAGCGCTCTTTTGTGTCTCGCGTTGCAGCTCTGCAGCGCGAGCCTAGTTGTCAGACTGCGGCAATGCAGCATTAAGGTCCTTGACCAGCGTGTCGACATTGATGCCGTGGGCGGTGGCGCCTTGCTCGATATTTTCAAATCGCGCGATGGCGCAGCCAAAGCACATCAAGCCATGCTTCAAAAAGACCTCGATGGTCTGCGGGTAGTTCTGTACCACGTCTCCAATAGGCATTTCTCTTGTTATCTGTTCCATTTCAACTCCCCTAACTTTCTAGTTATGAATCTGTGTTTTCCTGGCCAAGCTCTGGCTCTCCGGGATAGACCCGATCCTCCAGCTTGGCGATATAGTGTTCTACCTGGAGCGCGGCCTTGCAGCCGGCGCCGACTGAGGTAGCTATCTGGCGGTAGGTCCAGTCGCTGACGTCACCGGCGGCCCACACCCCTTCGACACTCGTACGCTGGTCTGCATCGGCGACTACATAGCCGGTGTCGGTCAATGCCAATTGGCCGTCCAGGAACCCGGTATTGGGAATGTAGCCAACGGCGACAAAGACACCCTGTGTGGGGAATAGGCTCTCAGCGCCAGTCTTGACGTTTCGCACCTTGACCCCTGTGAGTAGATCCTCGCCGACCATCTCGGTCACGATTGTGTCCCACAGAAACTCGATCTTCTCATTACGGAAGGCCTGGTCCTGCAGTAGTTTCTCCGCTCTCAGCTGGTCCCGGCGGTGGATCACAGTGACCTTGCTGGCAAAGCGCGTGAGGAATACGGCCTCCTCTATGGCAGCATCACCACCACCGATCATCACGATCTCTTTTCCCATGTAGAAAAAGCCGTCGCAGGTGGCGCAGTAGGACACGCCGCGCCCCGAGTACTCGGCCTCGCCGGGGACACCCAGCTTGCGGGGAGAGGCGCCACTCGCCACGATCAGGGCCTGGGTCTCATACTCCTCTCCGTAGGTTTTTACCTTGAACGGCCGGCTGGAGAGGTCTGTCTGAGTGACGATGTCCATCTCCATGCGGGCGCCGAAACGCTCCGCTTGCTTTTGCATGAGTTGCGCCAGCTCTGCACCCGCTATATCCTCCGGGAAGCCGGGGTAGTTGCCGATCTCACTACTGATAGCCACCTGTCCGCCCAGAGCCGGTCCTGCGATAATAAGCGGATCCAGTTGCGCCCGCGCCGTGTACACAGCCGCGGCAAATCCTGCCGGTCCGCTGCCGATTATGATCACCTTCTCCATGATTCTATCCTCGATCCGTACTAATACTCGCCGGGGGTATTGTACCCGCTTTTGCGTCGATTGACAAAATGAGCGATGGCGAGGGCGGCCGTCCTGTGCTTTACAAAGCTGTCTCTTTTGGGTATAATTCCGTCAGTGAGTGATTATCGGCAAGCCAGTGGCGAGGAGGGTCTTGTGGAGTTGGCCGAAATCTACGATCTGCACGGAA
>P_2C_Sed_3_UnCtyDRAFT_1000089_pt1 | contig 9676 bp, 6 predicted proteins | sample Pon2CUnioCityCA_4_FD_10232 | JGI IMG/M metagenome (IMG submission 10232)
CAGCCCGCTCTGACAGCTGGTCCGTAGCTGAACGGCGCCGCATACTTGCGGGATGGCGGGGCGCAGTGAAGAAGTTCGAGTTGGAGTTGGCGGACGTCAACCGGGATATTGCAGAGCTGAACCTCAAAGCGCCCAATGCCACCTTTCACCGCTCCCCGTTGGATCCTGCACGCGAGTTGGCATCCCTCGACATGGAGGCGCAGTGAGCGACGAGCCAGCTAGCACCAGCACAGAGGGAAAGCGACAGCGAATGGCCGAGACAGTGCGGCTTGTGCTGACCAGGCGCGAGCGCGCGCCTCGCTCGCCCAGTATGGAGCGCGCGCTCAAGCGTCTGCTCTTTCGATATACACAGCGGTTGCCAGACAGTACTGAGAGGAGTCGGGATGTTCAAGGGTAGGGGCTGGTTTATTGGCCTGAGTCTGCTCGTCGTATTGGCAGTTATTATTTTTCTACTAATCGATTTCGCCGCGGACCTGATGTGGTTCGAGAATATTGGCGTCACTTCGGTGTTGTGGAAACGGATCCTTTCGGGGTGGATATTGTTCCTGGCAGCATGGCTGGTAGCAACCGCTGTGCTGGCGGCCAACTGGTTGCTCGCGCGCAGGATGGCGGGCGTAGGACAGATGACGGTGCCCTGGCTGCGCCAGCGGCAGGTAAATAACCAGTATACGGCCGAGCCTACCACTCGTGTCGTCGCAGCGCGGGTCGCCGACGCGGTCTTGATTGCGGGGGCCGTGGGTCTGGGCTTTTTCTTCTCCTTGCCCGCGCGCGGCGAGTGGATGACCGCTCTGCAATACCTCAACGGCACCTCATTCGGTCAGACGGAGCCGGTTTTGGGCCGCGACCTCGGCTATTATGTCTTTGACTTGCCGTGGCTTAGTTTTCTGCAGGGCTGGTTTCTCTGGCTGGTTCTGTTTTCGCTGATTGGTGCCGCCCTGGTCTATCTTGCCAGCTATTCGGCCGGCCGGCTGGCGGCTCGCGTCGAGGTTGTAGGCCAGCGCCATCCGTGGCTGCGCCTGTCGCGCGCTGCAGAGCGCCATTTGCTCGTCCTGGGGGCCGTTGCGCTAGGCCTGTTTGCTTGGGGATACCGGCTCAATATGGCCCGTCTTCTCTACTCCACAACCGGGGCGTCGTACGGCGCAAGCTACACCGACATCCATGCACGGCTGCCGGTCATGACCATTCTGACAGTGATCGCCATTGCCGGGGCGGTGATTCTGTTGGCCAGCATGTTTGTGCGCGTTCGGTGGTTGCCCTATGCCGCCGTGGGTGCGTGGCTGCTGGTGGCGCTGGTGGGCGGGTCGCTATACCCCAGCCTGCTCCAGCGCCTGTCAGTGGTGCCCAACGAGTTGACCCGGGAGCGGGAGTATATCGAGCGCACTATTGATTACACGCAGGCTGCATACGGTCTGGACCAGGTGGCTGAGGCTGACTTTGACGTGGTCGAGGGAGTTGTTCCCCTGGACTTGGAGGCCAATGACTCGACAGTCAAGAATATCCGTCTGTGGGACTATCGCCCCCTGCTGCGAACCTATGGCCAGCTTCAGGAGATCCGCCTATACTATGCTTTCAACGATGTAGACGTGGACCGGTACAGGCTGGGTGATGACCATCGGCAGGTAACGCTGGTCGCGAGAGAGATTGCCTATGACGAGCTTCCCGCGCAGACCTGGGTGAACCGCCATCTGGTCTATACTCATGGATCAGGGGTCGTTCTGAGCCCTGTGAACGAGGTTTTGGAGGAAGGTCTCCCGAATCTATGGGTGCGCGACATCCCGCCGCGAGCGGTCCATCCGGAACTGTCCGTGACCCGTCCCGAGATTTACTTCGGCGAGTTGACAGACGACTATGTACTCGTCGATACGAAAGAGCTCGAGCTCGACTATCCCGCAGGCGACCAGAATGTCTATACTAGCTACGAGGGGACTGGCGGCGTGCTTCTGGATTCGTTCTTCAAGCGCATAGCCTATGCGCTGCGGCTGGGGAGCAGCCAAATACTGCTCAGTGACTCGTTGACCTCTGAGAGCCGCTTGCTCTGGCGCAGGGCCATCGACCAGCGGGTCCAGACGCTGGCACCTTTCCTGCGATATGATCCCGACCCCTACGTGGTCATTGTGGACGGTCGGTTGGTGTGGCTGCTGGATGCCTACACTGTCACCGATCTATATCCCTATTCGGAGCCGATAGACACCTCTCTTGGCCGGATCAACTACATACGCAATTCGGTCAAGATAGCCATAGATGCCTACGAAGGGACGGTCACCTTCTACCTGATTGATCCCGACGACCCCATCGCCGCGACGTATGCTTCGATCTTCCCCGATCTGTTCCGACCAGCGGACGAGATGGACCCTGCCTTGGTCGAGCATTGGCGCTATCCGGAAGCGATGTTCCGCATACAGGCAGCCAAGTACCAGACCTTCCACATGGAGGATCCCCAGGTATTCTACAATCAGGAGGACCTGTGGAACTGGGCCGAGGAGATTGTGACAGGCGAGCGGGTGCGTATCGAGCCCTACTATGTCATCATGCGTCTGCCCGAGGTTAGTTCTGAGGAATTCGTATTGATGATGCCCTACACACCCTCGAGCAAGCAGAACATGGTAGCCTGGCTGTATGCGCGGAACGATGGCGAGCACTATGGCGAGTTAGGGGTTTACAAGTTCCCCAAACAGAGGCTCGTCTACGGGCCGATGCAGATCGAATCGAGGATCGACCAGGATCCGGTTATTAGCCAGCAGTTGTCGCTCTGGAACCAGCGAGGTAGCCAGGTGATCCGCGGCAACTTGTTGGTCATCCCCATTGATCGATCGATTCTGTATGTGGAGCCGATTTATCTGGAGGCCGAGGCAAGCCAACTTCCCGAGTTGCGCCGTGTGATCGTCGCCTATGGCAGTCACATTGCGATGGAAGAGACCCTGGACGCTGCCCTGGCCAGTGTGCTTGGCGCCGGGCCTGCTGAAGAGCCGACGCCTGGCGATGAAGTAGGGAGCCCGTCTGAACCTGCGGGCGAGACTCCCGTGGGTGGCGACTTTGGCGCTCTGGTCCAGCAGGCCGACGAGCACTACAATGCAGCGCAAGAGTGCCTGCAGCTTGGCGATTGGACGTGCTACGGCCAGGAGATGAATTCCCTGGAATTGGTGTTGGAGGCTCTGGTAGCTGCCACTGAGGAGTAGGCCGGGGCTGTAAAGAGGAGGTAGAGATGAACGAACAGGAACAGGAGAATTTGGTACAGGGGCAGGAGCCGCAAGGGGAAGTGGGCGGTTCTACGGATCTGGAGGCCATGGAGCCTGCTGCCGAGCCAGCCGCGGACTTGGAGGTCATGCACGTAGACGCCCCCAGGATCGATCTCAACACGGCCACAGAGGAAGAGCTTCGACAGTTGCCGGGCATTGGTGGGGCACTGGCATCACGTATCGTCTCCTATCGCAAGGAGGCCGGCCTTTTTGGCAGCCCGGAAGAGATCACCTCTGTGTCAGGCGTAGCGGGAGCCACATACAATAAGCTGGCGGACCGGCTGACTGCCGGCCCTGTCGAACCCCTGGTGGAAGAAGCTGGGGACTTGCCAGAAACCGAGCCAGAGCTGGAGGATATGGAGGTTGAGGAGTCCGAAGATGTCCCGGTCTTTGTGAGCGAGCCCTCTGCCGCCGATGCCGAGCCGGCCGAGTCGCCTGAGCCAGAGCCGGAAGCTGAGCGTGTAGCAGAGGTGCCGCCGGTCGGGGCAGAACCACCACTCGTGGAGCTTGTGGAGTCCCGAGCTGGCTGCGGTCGTCTGATATTGGTCGGCGCGCTGAGCGCCCTTCTGGGCGCCGTGCTGGCCCTTGCCCTGATATTTGTCATAAATGGCACGCTCGACTTTCAATCTGCCGCCGTCCGGGCCGCAGAGGATCAAGTGCTGCGAATAGAGAGCGTGGTTGGCGCTCTCGACATGAAGGTCGGCGAGATTGAAGAACGCCTGGGCGCCATTCAGGAATTGGACGCGCGGCTGACCGAGACCCAGACGGGGCTTCGCAGGCTGTCGGCCGGCCTGGATGAGCTCGGGCAGAGAGCAGATGCGTTGGCTGAGACACAAGGTGCGCTGCAGCAGGAATTCAGCAACCTGCGCCAGGACACCGATGGGATGGCTGCTCAGGTCAGCGTGCTGGAGCGGCGTCTCAGCGACACGGAGACGCAGATCGCATACCTGAATCAGAGGATTGAGATCCTGGCCGAGTCGATCCAGCGCTTTGACGAATTTCTCTCTGGATTGCAGGCGCTGCTCAATCAGTCTCTGGATACCGTGGCGCCCGCGCCCACTCCGTGGGTCACACCGGCTAATGGGCCCAGCGCCACACCGACTGCCTGGGAGACGCGTGTGCCGCGGCCTCAGGTGACCGTGATACCGCTGGCGACGCCCACGCCCTGAGGGGCTGCTCGCGTCGTCCAGGCCCTTTGGTTGCGGTCGCGCCGTCTACATCCTTCAGGTTGCGCTCGCGCTGGACTGCTGTCCAGCGCGTCGGACGCTGAATGTCTGCCGTACCTCGGCGCCCCTTCAACGGAGCCACCGAAATAGGCCCCGCGAGCGTCTGAGCTGCTGGATTCCCCAGCAGCTCAGACGTTTGCTATCTGACCCTCGCCGCCCAGTAATAGTTCGAGCAGGCGCAGGCAGTTGGCCTTGGCGTCGTCGCCCACCTCTGCCACAGGGCCAACACAGGAGGGGCAGCCGCGCTGGCAGCGGCAGGCAAGCACAAGATCGCGGGCAGCCAATAGAAGTTCGTCATACAGCTCGTACAGGCTCTCGCTGAAGCCAAGCCCGCCCGGCGCGTTGTCGTAGATCGTGATCGTCGGTTGCTTCGTAAAGGTCGATTTCACCTCGCTCACTACGCCGATATCGCGAGGATCGCTCATCAGGTACAGTGGGGCAATGTGGCGCATCACGTGTGCAAGGCCGCTCAGCGTGCCGCGCACCATGAGGTCCTCTTCGACCCGCCGGTGACACGAGGTGCAGAGGGTGACCAGGTTGTCCAGGCGGTTGGCCTCCAGATACCGGTCGTTATCCCCGCGGACATAGCCAAATGTGCGGAAAGGCTGGAGGTGGTGCACGTCGTGGGTGCGGTTGGGGCGCTCGGGAGCGCCACAATGACGGCAGTGATATCCGTCGCGTGCCCTGGCCCGGTTCCGCTGCTGCGCCCAATTGGGTCCTCGATCGCCCTGCGCCATGTTTAGCAGGCCTTCCTGCTCCAATTGGCTTGTCAATTCGGGAAGGNGNTTGAACCAGAATGCGGTGGTTTCCATCTCCTGTTCTGGGATGCTGTCTTCGGCGATCTCGCCCCACCCCAGGATCTCGTGTGTGTACAGGCGCACCTTCTTGTACGATGTGGCCTTGGATGTGATGAGCACGTCGCCGTGGGACTTGAGTATCTCCGGGCTCTCAGTCTGCTCGTGTACCTGCGTCACCTCAACTTTGGTGGACTGGCTGGCCTGGGTGTAGTAGCCGGCGTCGACCGGTTCGACGTCTGCCCGGCGCCCCTCCCAGTCGAGCTTGCGCACCAGGAACGACTCACCCCCATGCAGGTAGATGGCGCCCTCGTGAATGAGAGAGGGCGCGCTCTGGCGGTCGACCATGCCGATGACGCGGGCTTCACCCCGAGACGCACCCTCCGGTGCGACGCGGGTGACCACAAAGTTGTCCATCTCGGCTGTGCGCAGGCTGACGGCTTCAGATGGGTAGGTCTGGGCGGCATAGTGCCACTGGCGCCCGCTGAGCCGCAGCAGCCCTTCCTCTTCCAGATAGGCCAGAACCTCCTGCGTGTACGGAAAGGAGCCCAGTGCCTCACCCTCGTCAAACGGCAGTTCAAAGGCAGCGCAGCGGATATGGCTGACAGCAATCACCAGGTTATCGGGGTTGAGTAGAGCGCGCTCTGGCGACCGTCCGAAAAAGTAGTCGGGCTGCTTGATGATGTACTGGTCCAGCGGCGAAGACCCTGCTACAAGTACGGCGACGGAGGTGTCTGCGCGCCGCCCGGCCCGCCCGGCTTGCTGCCACGTGCTGGCGATGGTGCCAGGATAGCCGGTCATCACGCAGGCATCCAGATGGCCGATATTGATACCCAGTTCCAGGGCGTTGGTCGCCACCACCCCCAGGACCTCCCGGTGCCGCAGGCCCCGCTCGATCCTGCGGCGCTCCGAGGGCAGGTAGCCTCCACGATAGCCCTGGACTCTCTCGACCGGCAGCCCGTCACGTGCCGCCGAGTCGCGCAGGTAGGTCAGCAGTATTTCGGTTGTCAGGCGGGCACGCGCGAACACGATCGTCTGCACGCGGGCCACCAGGAATCGCTCGGCCAATAGGCGGGCGTCGCTTACCGCGCTCCGGCGGATGCCCAGCTCCCTGTCCACGATCGGCGGATTGTAGAAGAGAAAATGCTTTTCCCCTTGAGGCGAGCCGTCTTGTTCCAAGTCTACCAGGCTGAACCGCTCCTCGACCAGGCGCTCTGCCAGTTCCAGGGGATTGGCTATGGTCGCCGAGGCGCAGATAAACTGGGGGCTGGCTCCGTAAAACGCACAGATCCTCTTCAGGCGGCGGAGTACGTTGGCTACGTGGGAGCCAAATACACCACGGTAGGTATGGATCTCGTCGAGCACGACGTAACGGAGCCCCTTGAAGAATCGCGCCCAGCGGGTGTGATGGGGCATGATGCCGGCGTGGAGCATGTCGGGGTTGGTGATGACTATCCGTGCAGTCTTGCGGATGCGCGGGCGCGATGATGGTGGGGTATCACCATCGTAGGTCTGCGCCTCAAAACTGTGATCCAGTACGGTGTCCAGTTCGCGCAGCTCGGCCAGTTGATCTTGGGCTAGCGCTTTGGTAGGAAAGAGGTACAGTGCTCGGGCCACAGGATCGCCTAGCATCGTATTGAGCACGGGAAGATTGTAGCACAGCGTTTTGCCGCTGGCGGTAGGTGTGACCACTACCACGTGCTTCCCACGTTGCGCCACGTCAATCGCAGCAGCCTGGTGGGTGTACAGGTGCTCGATGCCGCGCTGGCGGAGCGCCTCCACCAGACGGCGGTCGATCTCGTGCGGGTACTCGGCGTACTGCGCTGGGCGCGCCGGAAGGTGCCGCCAGTGGGTGATGTGCCGGCGAAACTGGGAATCGTGCTCGATTTGCTCGAGAAGCGCCTGGAGTTCCATCGCCGCGATTATAACCCAAGGCAGGTCTGGCGGCAAGCGCGGAGCCGGCACGACTGTAATTTCCGGAATCGGGTCACTTGGTGTACAATGCACCGGGTCGCTCCAAGAATCGACTACTCGTGCTTTTGGGAAACCGTGCAGCAGATGGTGGTGATCGAGCAAGTAACGCTGGCTGAATTCAAAGCCGTGCTGCCCTTGTTGGAGCAGTTCTTCGCGGAGGAGGGGTTCCATACTCCGCAAGCGAGGATTGGCGCGGAGTTGGTCGAACTGATCGGCGCGACGGACAGTGCTGTGTTCCTGGCACGGCAAGACGAGCGTCCCGTGGGTGTCGCGACTGTCACCACGACGAGGGGCATTGAGCTGGGCATCTCTGCGGAACTTGAGGAACTGTACGTGCTGCCCGAGGCGCGAGGCACCGGGGTTGGGAGTGTCCTGATCGATGTGGTAAAGGAATGGTGCAGGTCGCGGGGATGCAGCCTGGTTGCGGTAGTGGTGACGCCTGAGGGGCAAGCCTCTCATGACCTGGTGGCGTACTATCGCCGGCAGGGGTTCGACGAGACCGGCAGGACGCTGCTCTTTGCCCATTTATAGTCAGCGCGCGCAGGGCAGATTGGCTTTTGGGAGGATAGTGAAGTAGCATGAGTGAGAATGGCATACCTGGGTCAGCTATGGTCATCGTCGCCCATCCCGACGATGCCGAGTTCACCATGGCCGGGACGGTTGCAGGGTGGATCAAGGCTGGCTGCCGGGTGATCTATGTTCTGTGTACTGACGGTAACGCCGGCTCCCACGAGCCGGGCATGACCCGCGAGAGGCTGGCCGAGATCCGCCGCGAGGAGCAGCGGGCTGCATGTGATACCCTCGGTGTATCAGACGTGGTCTTTTTGGGGTACGATGATGGCCAGTTGCAGCCCACGCTGGAGCTGAGGCGCGGCCTGGTCGGTCTGATCCGCCAGCACAAGCCGGAGGTGATCCTCACCAGNGATCCGACCTCGTTGTTCAGGAGCGACCGCTATATCAACCACCCCGACCATCGTGCAGCCGGGCAAGCTGCCCTTGATGCCGTCGCGCCCGCAGCTTCGATGCCACTCCTGTGGCCCGAGGCAGGCGGGCCGCACCGCGTGCGCAAGGTATACGTGTATGGCAACAGCGAGCCGAACGAGTGGGTGGACATAACCGGGACAATCGATCTCAAGATCGCTGCCCTGAAACAGCATGCCAGCCAGATGGGAGACTGGGACCCGACCGAGCGCATCAAAGGCTGGAATGCCGAAGTGGGGCAGCAGCATGGCATGGAATATGCCGAGAGCTTTCGCGTGATCACGCTGGTACGTGAGGAATCGGACGACTAGCCGAACGGGAGAGCGTGCCCGTAGAGCAAGGAGAGGTACATGGTTGACTATCGCAGGAAAGAGGATGATGGATTTCCTGTTGTCGCCCGCGTGATCAAGCAGGAAGGCCACTGCCTTGCCGGGCATCGGGTGGGCGACGAAGTGATGTTCGAAGGTGATGAGGTACACGGCATGGTGTGCATTCATGCCATGTACAGCTTCTTGCCCAAGGTTGTGGCATTGCGCTACGGGGCTGACTTTCCCTGGCTGGATGACAAAGACGTGGCAACCCATGCCTGTCCCGATGCTGCGAACCCCGTCGTATTCGAAATCCGCAGGGTGCGCGATCGATCTTGAGTAGCCGGGCGTCGCAGACGTGGCGCCCTATTGCCAGAGGCGTCCCTGCGGCGCTTGATATGGGACCCGGTCCTGTCCGATGAGGACAGCTTGAAGGCGGAGAACCCACAAGGATGGAGGAACAGGTGATGGCGGAAAAGCGCGAACTGACAGCTCCAAAGGGCTTGTACTTTGACGAATACCAGGTAGGGCAGTCGATTACCAGCCAGGGTCGTACGGTGACCGAGGCGGATGTGGTTTCTTTTGCTTCCCTGAGCGGTGACTGGAACCCGATGCACACCGATGCAGAGTTTGCGTCGGAGCATCCCTTTGGCCAGCGAGTGGCCCACGGCCTGTTAGTGCTCTCCATCGCCACGGGGTTGGCCGTGCGCCTTGGCTTCCTGGAGGAGACAGCGCTGGCCTTCCGCGAGATCGGAGACTGGAAGTTCAGCTTGCCCGTGTACTTTGGCGACACCGTCCGCGTGCGGGCCACGGTAAACGATACGAAGGAGATGCCGAGGCTTGGCGGGGGGCTGGTGACGCTCAAGGTACAGATATTGAACCAGAAAGACAAGGTTGTCCAGCGGGGCACCTGGGGGGTCCTGGTCCGGGGCCGGGACGAATAGCGTGGTAATCTGAGCGCCTTTGCTGCGGCGTACGCCGCCATGAGGGCTTCAGGGAAAGCCGGTCTACGGCTCCAGCAATCGCAGGCTGGCTGTGTAGGGGTCCAGCTCGCGCCGTACAATGCGGTCGATGAGCAATGACAGCCGGGCCTGATCGGTTCGGTCCAGCACCTGCCGCAGCGACTCGTGCTGGACGATCATCTCCAGTTCGGCGGC
>P_2C_Sed_3_UnCtyDRAFT_1000091_pt1 | contig 9626 bp, 8 predicted proteins | sample Pon2CUnioCityCA_4_FD_10232 | JGI IMG/M metagenome (IMG submission 10232)
GCTCAGGACGCAGTTCCACAAAGTTGAACACCTCACCATTGTACACGATCCACAGCCTGCCATCCTCGTTTCGGATTGGCTGCTGCCCACTACAGAGATCGAGGATACTCAGGCGGGCGTTGCCCAGGCCGACCCATCGATCGCGGTAGATGCCGAACTCGTCCGGCCCGCGATGACGGAGGGTGCCCAGCATTCGCCTGAGGAACTCGAGGTCAGCCGCTGGTCGCTCTTCCAAATTCAGGATGCCAACAATTCCACACATGATCAACTCAAAGCCATTTCAGATTGATCACCAAGATCCTTGGCGATCTTGGCAATTCGCAGATGACTGCATGCCCAATACCCTTCAGGGTGGGACGCTCTATTCAGCTCGGGCGAGCTCGGCGTTATGCCTTTCTCTCAAAGCCGATTTGACAATCTTGCCCTGCGCGCTCTTGGGAAGCGAGTCTACAACAATGACCTCTTTCGGCCACATGTAGCGTGGCAAGTTCTGCCGGCAGTGGGCATGGATCTCATCTGGCGAGACCTGGGATCGTTCTCGGATAACAACGTAGGCAATGATGGCTTCACCAGCGGCAAGGTCCGGCTCACCGATCACGGCGGCCGCTACAAGGTCCGTGATCTGGAGAATGGTCTCTTCTATTTGCTGACTGCTGACGCGGTAGCCATGGCTCTTGATAAAGTCGCTTGTCCGATCGACAATGTAGATAAAGCCATCAGCATCCACAGTGGCCAGATCACCCGTGCGCAGCGTGCCGTTCACAAACTTCTTGGAGGTAGCTTCCTCGTTGTTCAAATATCCGGGTGAGATATTGTCTCCCCGGGCGATGATCTCGCCCACTTCTCCTGGGGCAACATCCTCTCCAGACTCACCGACTACCTGCAATTTCGTCCCGGGAATGCCATGGCCGACAGACCCCAACTTGGATCGCAGGAGCTCTGGAGGCAGAATGGAGAGACGTGCTGTGGCCTCCGTCTGCCCATACATGATGTAGATCTGCGCATTGGGCCGGCACTCCACCAACTCCTGAATCAGGATGGGAGGCAGCTTGCCGCCGGCCTGCTGAATCTTGCGCAGATGCGGGAACTCGCGCCTTGGAAAGGCAGAATCACGCAGCAATGTCTGATACATGGAAGGGACGCCCGCAAACCCGGTGCAGTTCTCAGCGTCCATGAGATCCAAAGCGGTCTGAGGATACACAAAGCTGTTGCATAGAACTAGAGAACCACCCACCCGCAGATGGGTATGCAATAGCGATGTGCCAAAACAATAGTAAAAGGGCAGGACCACCATGATCCGCTCAGCTTCCGTGAGATCCAGGCAGGCGATGATCGAGTCTGTATTGGCATTGATGTTCTTGTGAGTCACTCGCACAACGCGCGGGCTGGACGTAGTTCCAGAGGTAAGCATCAAAGCCGCGTCCTGCTCGTCGGACTCGAGCTCGGGTAAGTTGTTCCACAAAGCTGCGTCCTGATCGGAATAGGCTGGCATATCATCAGAGATCAAGTCGCCAGGTAATGCCTCGGAGAATCTGCGGAGGTACCGCCGCTGCAGACACATCAGCTGGCACCCGGTGAAACCCACCATGGCGGATAGCTCGGCAGGCATGGCGGCGGGGTTAAACGGAACCGCTACACACCCCAGCTTCATGATAGCGAGATAGCCAGCGATCCAAAACAACGAATTGGATGCCAATAGCCCTACTGCATCTCCCGGCTGTGCTCCTCCCTCCAGGATCTCGCGCGCCAGAGTCGCGGCCTTCTTCTTGATGTCGAGGTAGGTGGAGTGCGAACGGTCCGCGACCAGCGCGACCCGCTCATCCTCTCCACACTCGAGGAGATAGTCTGCAACATTCATAGTCGGCGCTCCTTTTCATGATAATCAAGCATCACGAACCCGTCGGCACGGGGGACCGACGGCGGATGTAGGCCGCCAGTTTGCTCACCGAGTCAAAGTTGTCGGGCACCAGTTCCTCGTCCTCGACCGTGATGCCAAAGGTCTCTTCGACAAACATGACCAGCTCCATGATACCCATCGAGTCGACGATGCCTTCCTCCAGAAAGGAGGCATCATCGGGGTGTCCGTAGCCGTTGCCACTGAACAAGATCTTCTCGGCGATAAAGGTCCTGATGATTTCTTCCATGTTGTTCATTACTCACACTCCTGTCCTGATCATCGCATCCAGCCAAGCGCTTGCCAGCCCACATTGATCGCAGACTTGGCCGCATACCAGCTATTCATACTCTTCAGAAAGGTCCATAGGGGCCGCGGCCGCAGCGCCCATTCTCGGAACGCGCGCCGCGCCCAATACTCGATCCGCTCTGCCGGCAACCCTGGATAATCGAGTACAGTGGACTCGTCCATGTCGACCTCTTCCCAGGTCGTGCCCGGGCGGAACCAGCCATTCTCTACGACTTCAAAGAAGAATGGTGTGCCAGGGTAAGGTGCTGCGATGTGAAAGAGCGCCAGATCCAGGGGCAGCTTCTTGGAGAAATCGATTGTCTCCCTAATCGTCTCCTCTGTCTCGCCCGGTAGGCCGATGATGAAGTAGCCCCAGTTCATGATGCCGGCCCGTTTGCTCCACTCCAAGGCTCGGACAATCTTCTCATCTGTCGTGCCCTTGCGCACCTGCTTGCGGATCTGCTCGTTGGCGCTCTCGATTCCCCATGAGATCAGCCAGCAACCGGCCTTTGACATTACCTCTAACATCTCGGGATCAACATAGTCCACGCGGCTGTTGCAGGTCCATCTGAAGTTGAGTCCCTCCCGGATCATGCCCTCGCAAATGCCCATCACATGCTCACGATTGACCGTGAATAGGTCCGCATACATATGCACATTGCGCAGGCCCAGTTCCCACAGCAGCCGGAGCTCTTTCAGCACGCTTTCAGGTGACCGGGTCCGCACTGAGTACTGGTAACTCACGTGTTTGATGCAGAACTTGCATCCCGCAGGGCAGCCACGGCTCGGGACGATAAAGGTGTACGGGCCCCTGATGCTAGGTGCCCTATGCTGTTGCCAGGGCAGAAGATGGTGCAGCGGCATAGGCAGGTCATCCAGGTTCTGGATGAATGGTCGATCAGGATTGACCTGGATCTGACAGCAATCGTCACGCCAGACTAACCCCCTGATCTCATCTAGACCCTGCTTCGGCTCAGGGGTCCAGTGCGTATCTTGCGCCTGGAAGAGCCGCTGAAGTTCTTCCTCCTCGATCAAGTTACCCTCGAGAGCATCGATCAGTTCCCGAAGCGTCAGCTCTGGTTCGCCGCATAGCACGAAATCAAGTGACGGAAAAGACCTCATGGTGTGAATCGGCATCGGCGTCACGTGGGTGCCAAAGGCAATGGTGCGCGCGCCAAGGCTCTTGGCCAGAAAGACGCCGCGCATGTCGTTGGTGAGTGTTGGTGCCGTCACCTGGGTGACATAGTACTTCGGACGCTTCTGCCGCAGCAATTCCTCAAAATGCTCCCAACTCATGCGCAGAGGGATAGCATCGATGATCTCTACGGAATAGGCCGGGTGCAGCATGGCCGCCAACTGCGCCAGGCTCACCTGAGGCCAGATCATGTTCTCGCGGCTGCGTCGCCCGACGCGATGCTGGCTGCGGATCCAAATTGCACCATCAGGAGCAGGGGGGTTAACCAGCAGCACGTCCACTGCCGTCGCCGGACGCGCAGTGGTTGGCAGGTCTGACAGAACCTGGGAGACATCAGGGAAGTCAGCTTGAGGCAGCGAACGCAGGGGACGGCTGCCCAGATTCTCAGAAGCCTCGTTCACGTCGCGCTCTCTCCCTGCGGCTGAAAGCCTGTGGTTTGGTTAGAAGGTCGGCCGTTCAGGTCAGCCACCACCAGCATCTCGCGCTGCTGCAGGCCCTCAAGTATACGCATGACCACCCAGAAGATCATAAGTTGAACCCCCACTAGCATCAGTAGAGCGCTACCTAGCAGGTACAGCCATAACCGACTGACAGGCCAACCGGCAAAGCCAAAACCCAGGCTGATCCCGCCAGCTACCAGACCTCCAAGCATGACCAAGAGGCCCATCCATCCAAAGTGCCGATCCAGGGGCGGATCAAAGATGGGACGGCCAAATAGCCCTTGCCGAATCGGCTGTCGGTGGAAGAGAGCGACCAGGTAATTAAAGGTTGCCCCAAGCGTAAAGATGCTCACACCACCGACCGACAACACCAGTGCCGAGAAGACTGCGAACGTGCCCCAAGTACCCAGCTCGGTGATACCCTGTAGCCGCACCAAAACCAGGGCTAGCCCGATGAGCAGAGCCAGGACTACACAGACAACGCCTATCGCGCCCAGTACCCTCACTGGATTGTACTGGAGGGCTGTCCAGACAATCGATTGCAGGAAGCGTGTGCCATCGCCCACGATAGTCAGCTTGGAGCGCCCCATGCGCTCGGCATAGGGAATAGGCACCTCCATCATCTTCAGCCCTTCATGGATCGCCCGCGTACTCATGACCGGTGTGAAGTTCAGCCCGTCAGGCAGCGGATAGAGCCAGGGCAGCATCTCCCGGCGGATGATGCGCATGCCACTGGCACTGTCCGTGATCTGATGATTGCCAATGAGGCTGACCAACCTGGCGAAGAACAGATTGCCGATCCGCCGGCTCCGTGGCATCTGGCTGTCAGTGCCCGACATCCGAGAACCAATGACCAGGTCCACTTCGCTCTCCCTGGCTGCACGGAGCAGTTCCGGAAAGTGCTCAGGGGGGTACGTGCCATCGGCGTCAAGAAATCCTAGCCAGGTGCCCTTGGCATGAGCAAATCCTGTCTTCAGAGCAGCACCGTACCCATGATTGGTCTGATGGCGGATTAGGCGGACACCGGGATACTGCTCAGCTATGTCGGCCGTCCGGTCTCGGGAGCCATCGTCCACAACGATCAATTCCAGTTCACTGTTGGCTGCTTTCAGGGCAGGACCGATTGCTAGCACCCGCTCGACGATGTTAGCAATGCCATCTTCTTCATTATAAGCCGGAATGACAATTGACAGCATATCCGTACTCCTTCAACTAAAAATGCACAGGCACGCCTGCTGGGAGAGCGTCCCCGGTAATCTCTTTGACTACCCGCGCCGGTACGCCAGCCACCACTGTGTGAGCGGGTACATCCTCAGTGACNACAGCGCCAGCAGCCACCACAGCGCCACAGCCAATATGCACNCCATCGGTTACGATGGCCCCAGCCCCAATCCACACATCATCCTCCACCACGATACCCTGGGCAGTGATGCCCTGTTCCACAAAAGGTCGTTCGGGATCGGCAAATACGTGGTTGACAGCCGCCAGTTGCACAAACGGTGAGGTGTATACTCGGTCGCCTATGTGAACGCCGCCCTGCCCTCTCAGCACATTGAACTCGCCGATAAGGCAATCCCTTCCAATCTTTATGCAGGCATGGGGCAGGTCACGAAAGTTGTACACATGCAGTTCTGCATGGTGCATGACAAGCGTGTTCTCGCCAATCGTGATACCCCCGGGGCACGCGTGCAGGTACACACTCTCATCCAGATACACATCCCGCCCTAGATGGATGCAATCGGCAAACCGTATGCGCACCCCTTTCTCGATAGCCACACGCCCATTGATGTGCATGATTAGCCTGTAGGCCACGGCTCTCAATCCGATGCCTGCAATCGTTGGGATCCAGCCGAAAAGAGCAAGGATCGACTGCTCCCAGATATACCTGCCCTGACTGCTCGCCTGCCGCGAGAGGTAAAGCCGCAGATCACTCTGATGAGTTACTGGCTTTTCGCTGCCTGCTGGATCCATGCCGCCCGTTCAGCATCCCCGATATGCTCGTACCAGAAGATACGCGCATCCAACTGACCCTGCTCTGTATTGACATCACTCCACAGCGCCTGGCCTTCCTCGATATAGCCATTGACAATCAGCGCCTCGCCTAGCAGCTGCCGTGTGGTCGTGACGTTGGGCTCAGCCTCATATGCTGCCCTGAGGTGCACCAGCGCATCCCGATATTCTCCCAGCGACAGCTCGATCATGCCCAATCGCCGGTTGGCACTTGCGTTCTGCGGGTTCAAGGCCAATGCCTTCTCAAACTGGGATACCGACCGGCTCATGTCCACTTGGCGCCTCACTTCATCCTGGAGCGGCCACTCGGGCCAGCTATAGACGCTCAGTTCCGCCTGGCTCTGATACACCGACCCCAGGCTGGAGTGAAATAGAGAGAGGGTCCTCTGGGGCCACAGCAGGGCCAGACAAATCGGGATCCCCACAACGATCAGGCTTGACGCACGGTGCCACCTGGCTTGCCGCACCTCCTGCGGTGCAGTTGGGATCGCAAAGGTCAGGGGCAAGAATAGAAATAAGACTCCCCGTCCGTACAGCGCAGTGTCCACGGTCCCATGCAGCAGCACGATGAGCATCGACAGCGCCGCGATCCGCACCAGCGACGACTGGTCTTTCATCTGGCCTGATTCGGGCTTGGGCTGCCCAATATGGCGCCAGGCGAGGACTGCAAACAGCACCCACATCCAAACAAGTGCCAGCAGACCTGGCAGTCCCTGGTCGATGGCTATGCCGAGAAAAAGGTTATAGCTATGAAAGATAAAGCCAACGTGGATTAGCAGTGCATAGGATGAGTACAGCATCTCAAACCCATCCAGACCAGCCCCGACCAGTGAATAGTCTTTGGCCAAGATCAGGCTGTTACGCTGGAACTCGAGCCGGTTGAACCAGGTGCCCGGATCGAAGAACTGGGCAAACGAGATCTCTTCTGCCACGAGCCACAGAGTCCCGATGACTACAGCGACAATCAGACCTGCTACTGCCAGGCCCAGTGCGATCCACCTCTGCCCTTTGGCATTAGGCTCCAACGGCACGACCAACCACCACAGGCCGCCGAGAAGCCCTGCCATGCCACATGCAAGCCAGGCGCCCCGTGACGACGTCATTAGAAGTCCGAAGAGCACCAGAGCGAGGGCTAACCAAGCCCATAGTAGACGCAACCAGGCTGCTCTCCCCTTGGTGCTGGGCGAGGGCTCGTCCAGCAGCCAATGCCTCAGGACTCCCCAGGCAACAAAGGGTAGCATCATGCCCAATAACCCACCAACGTCGTTGGGATTCAGCCGCGGACCTTGCACTGGTGGCAGCAAGCTCTGAAGGCGCTGTCCCAACCGGGTCACCGATCCGAACTCGGCAGGCCATAATGCCCAATCGTTTGTTACCAAGAAATACAGGCTCAATCCCAGTGCAAAGCCTGTTATCAGTCCCACGCGCACCATGACAGGCGTGATACGTGCATTGGCAAAGGCATAGAACAGGAGCACAGCCCCCACAATCAGCCAGAACTTGGTCCATGCAGTATCCCGATCGTACGCAGCCCACACAGCCAGGGCAGCCGTCAGCACAAAAAGGGCCAGAGGCAGATCAAATGGCGTCCGTTGAGTCAACCGCCCCGTCCAGACAAACCGGAGCAGCCACGGGAATAGGGCCACAACCAGAGGCCATGCACCTATCTGCGGCAGGGCAAACCACAACCCTGTTGCCAGTGTTGCGCATGCCAGGTCCAGGTAAGGCAGCCAGGTAGGCCCTTCTATCGAGGAATCAAACACTTTGTCTCTTGGCATTGGATTGGGAAGGCTCACTGTACGGCAAAGAAACGTTCAAGGCAAGGGCAAGCCCGACCTCATAACTCTCTCATCCAACAACTTTCAGGCAGGCTCCGCCGATCTGGCAAGAGTTGCCTCATGCCAGATTGGTTGTTGCCTATTCAGACTAGTTCTGGCCGCTCACCAACATCCTACATTGCAAGCAACCGCTAATTCGCCTGTTACCCCAAATGCCCATCACAAGCGAATCGATCTTGGGCACCCACTCTTCCTCACGGCAGGACTCTTACCGGGCTACCGCTGCAGTCAGGGGATCCTGCGCGCACAGCATGGAGAGCTCTGTATTGTGGCGCGTGTCCTAGTCACTCACAGAGATGCTGGATGATAGTAGGACACTCTGCCGTGAGGCTTGACCACAGATAAACTAGACGGCAATGCAAGGCAACAGGGCACTACCTATCACGGACGGCCCTGAACAAGTAACCCTGCCCTCGACGGGTCACAATCCGCTGTGGCCCCTCGCCGTCTGGCTCTAACTTCTTCCGCAATTGATGCACATAGAGCTTGACCGAATCACGAGCGCCAGAAGAACCAGGCCCCCAGACATAATTTACCAACCGCTCGTGGGAAAGCACCTGACCAACATGCATCGCAAAGCAAGAGAGAAATCTGAATTCGGTAGGAGTCAATCTGACTGGCTCCTCGTCTAGCCAGACCTCCCCACGCGTCAGATCAATGACGAGCTCTCCATCCACAAAATAGCTCCGCTTCGAACGCTCAGCCCGGTATGCATCCCTACGCAGAAGAACTCGCGCTCGGGCTAGGACCTCTTGAGTGAGAAATGGCCTGATCATGCAGTCATCTGCACCAAACTCCAACCCCTTCACACGATCCAGCTTGTTTGCGGTGGAAAGTAGCAGGAGAAGGGGTCTGTCTAGAAAACCTAGCAGACGACGGCAAAACTCCCAATCTGTCTCCTGGGGATCCAAACCTAGGATCACCATGTCGGGCTCGCTAATCAGCATCGTCCGGATAGCCTCAAGACCAGGCACAACATGCTCCAGCGAATATCCTTCACGGGCGAACGCAGGCTGCAACTCCCTATCAACGGAGGAGTCTTTGTCAATCAGGAGAATGCTGGCTGTCACCGGTGCCTCCCTGGATTTAACCCTGCTCAGTGTGTTGGTGCGAAAAACACACCTGCGTCAACCATTAGGGGACACACCACATGATAGGCGAACTTGGTTAAGTCCGGGTTAAATTTGAGTCTTAAAATGGTTAGAGGATAGGTTAAAGGGAGCTTTACCTATTATAGCGACTGAAACGGTAGCCCAATCCTCGCTCAGTCACAATATAGCAAGGTTTACCGGGATCCTGCTCGATTTTTTTGCGCAGATGATGGACGTAAACTTTGAGATAGTCTGTCTCATCGATGTACTCCCAACCCCATACCTGTGTCAGCAAACTCTGGTGTGTCAAGACGCGGCCCGGATTATCCAAGAAGCAGTCCAAGACCCGGAACTCGGTTGGAGATAGCTCAGTTCTCCGCCCATCGACAATGATCTGCTGCTTTGCACGGTCCACAGTCAAGCGCTCATCAACCTGTACCATCGTATCTTCAGATAGCGGTTGACTGCCACGTCGCAGCGCGGCGCGCACACGAGCTACGAACTCGGCCAGGCCGAACGGCTTGCTAACAAAATCATCGGCACCCATCTCCAGGCCGTGTACCTTGTCGGCCTCTCGCCCTAAAGCAGTTAGCATGATGACCGGTACATCCGAGTACTGCCGTACTCGCTTGATGGTCTCCCAGCCATTCATGCGGGGCATCATCACGTCAAGTACAACAAGGTGAGGATGCTCCTGCTGTAGGAGTCGTAGTCCCTCCACACCATTAGGCGCGGACAGAACCTGATATCCTTCTTGGTGGAGACGGAACTCCAGCAGTTCCGTCATCTCCTCATCATCCTCGATGACCAGAATTTTCGCCTGCGATGCCATCTAGTCCTCGCTAACTGAGCCACTGGGCCTGAGGGCTG
>P_2C_Sed_3_UnCtyDRAFT_1000093_pt1 | contig 9498 bp, 9 predicted proteins | sample Pon2CUnioCityCA_4_FD_10232 | JGI IMG/M metagenome (IMG submission 10232)
GTGGTGGACAAGCTGGGCGATGGCGTGACAGATCTTGATCTGGGGCAGGCAGTGGCCGGCTATCCCTGCGGTGGCGGCTATGCCGAGTTCATCCGCCTGCCCGAGGATGCCATGATGACAGCCTCAAGGAGCTGATCGAGGCAGGTGACCTGGAGACGGTCATCGACAGACGCTATCCGCTAAGCCAGACTGCCGAGGCCTTCAGGTATGTCGAAGAGGGGCACAAGGTGGGAAACGTGGTTATCACGGTGGTGGAAGAGGGCCAGGCCGGGTAGTGAATGCGGGCGTGGCGATCCCGAGATCGAGAGCATTGCCTAGCACCGGATCTTCCAGGCCGGTGCAGTGCTAAAGAAAGTATGGAGTTATGGACAAAGAGAAGTACTTGACCGTGCGCTGGAACAACCTGATTGCGCTGGGACTTGGCATTCCGGCGCTGATCCTTGCCGCCGTGGTCATATTCACGCCGGCAATCTCGGATCTGGCAGGCTTTATTGCGTTGATGGTTGTCGGGGTGCTCTATTGAGCGATCGTCGAGCAGCATCTAAACATGCGGTTCGCATGGATCAGGGAGAAGGACCCAACCAGAAGCACTCCGGCCAAACTGGACAGATCGCCCCTGCACAAGTTGGTCACCATCGTCTACAACCTCCTCTGGTGGGTGCCGCTGGTGCTTGTGCTCACCAAGGTGATCGACTACCGGACGGGCTCTATCAGCTTTGCCGCCATCACCCTCTTCAGGGCTGCCGCCAATCTGTACCGGAACAACCTCCTCCCGCCAGAGCGGGGCGAGAGCTTTCCGCTCCGGTCGCCTTGAGCAAGCCATGGCCTGAAGGCTACGGCCGGACAACGGGCGCTGGCAGCCTGCCGCGCATTACTGGGAGACGACGATGAAAGCGATTGTATGGACGAAATACGGGCCGCCGGAGGGTCTCGAGCTGAGAGACGTCGCCAAGCCTGTGCCCAAGCCAGATGAAGTCCTGATAAAAGTCCGTGCCACAACAGTGACCGCAGGGGACTGTGAGGCTCGCAGGCTGGACTTTCCCATGGGACTGGGCCTTGCCATTCGATTGTATGCGGGTCTCATCAGACCGGCAAGGCTGACGATACTTGGACAGGAACTGGCCGGCGAGATCGAGTCGGTCGGCGGGGATGTAACGCTGTTCAAGGAGGGTGACCAGGTCTTTGCCTCCACTGGCTTTGGTTTCGGCGCCTACGCTGAGTACAAATGCATGCCCGAAAGACCGGACATGGGGGTGCTGGCGCCCAAACCGGTCAATATGACCTTTGAGGAGGCTGCCGCCGTTCCCGTGGGGGGACTCGAGGCACTGCACTTTCTCAGGCAGGGAGACCTCCAGAGCGGGCGAAAGGTGCTGATCAACGGCGCGGGTGGTAGCATAGGCACGATCGGCGTGCAACTTGCCAAGTACTATGGTGCCGAGGTGACTGCCGTGGACAGTGCCGGTAAGTTGGGCATGCTGCGCTCCATCGGGGCGGACCATGTCATTGATTACACCCAGGAGGATTTCACCGAGCGCGGCGAGACCTACGACGTCATCTTTGATGTGGTGGGCAAGGCGCCGTTTGCCGGAAGCATGCGCTCGCTGAGCAAGAACGGCGTCTACCTCCTGGCCAATCCCAGGCCGGCACGCGTGCTAAGAGGGCGATGGACATCCCTGACCAGCGACAAGGGAGTGATTAGTGGGGCAGCGTCACACAAGGCTGCCGATCTGCTCTTCCTCAAGCAGCTGATCGAGTCGGGGAACTTGAGTGTGGTCATCGACAGGCGCTATCCCNTGGAGCAAACGGCCCAGGCTCACCGGTACGTCGAAGCAGGGGGCAAGAAGGGGAATGTTGTCATAACGGTAGCACACGATTCCCAGCCGGAGGAGGTGGACGAATGATAGAAGGTACGCGCATCAAGCTATCGGCACTGTGGGTCTCTCTGATGCTGACCTATCTGCTGGGCGACGTGCTGCGCATCTTTAGCGGCGATTTCGTTGCGGGAGAGGTCAGCGGGATGGAGATGTCCCAGGGGCTGCTGTTGGGGATGGCAGCACTCATGGTGATTCCGGTGGTGATGGTCTTCTTGTCGTTAATCCTCAAGCATGCTGTGAACCGCTGGGCCAATATCATCCTGTCCATCTTTTTCTTTGTGTTCAATGCCATTGGCCTGCCTACCTACCCTTCCCTGTACGATCAGTTCCTGATCGTGGTGGGCCTGGTTTTCAATCTGGTGATCGTCTGGATTTCCTGGAAGTGGGAGGTGCAAGAAGCATGAGTCTGCTGTATACGAAAAGAACGGTGAATGACCAGCGAAGAGGCGCGCGGGGGCGCCAGCGTTCCTCTGGCATCTTTGTCAGCACAGTCCTCGCCTTGTCAATCCTGGTATCGGCAGCGCTGGTTGGATGTGGCGGCCCCAGTCCGGAAGAGCTCACTACGGTGGACTACACACCGCTGGCCGGCGATGACTGGCCCGTGTCGACGCCTGAGGAGCAGGGGCTGGATCCGGCGCTCGTGGCGGAGTTGTATTACCATGCGGATCAGCTCGAGACCCTCTACGGGCTGCTGGTGGTCAAGAACGGGCATCTCATTGCCGAAGAGTACTTTAACGAAGGGTCTGTTGGACAGAAAGCCCGGATCCAGTCGGCGACCAAGAGTGTTACCTCAGCGCTGGTCGGGATTGCCCTAGATCGAGGCTGCCTGTCTAGCGTCGAACAGAGGATGGTCGAGTTTTACCCGGACGTCGCAGACCGGATCACAGATCCCAGGAAGCAGCAGATCACGATCAGAGAGATGTTGCAGATGCGCGCTGGATATCCCTGGGAGGAGACCCATCCGGATCTGTGGGAAGGGCTGCTGTCAGGTCGTTATCCGCGACTCGTAGAGGAATTCCCGCTCACAGCCGATCCGGGCACCGAGTTCCAGTATAGCAACCTGACCTCCAACTGGCTGGGCATCATCGTCGACCGGGAATGCGGCATGCATCTCAGGGCCTACGCTGAAGAGAATCTCTTCTCGCCGNTCGGCGTGGAGCCGGGCACGTGGGGCACCGATTGGGATGGCCATAACAACGGCTGCGGCGATCTCCACTTGGCGGCCCGGGACATGGCCAAGTTCGGGCTGCTGTACCTCAACGACGGCGATTGGGAAGGGAACCAGATCATCCCCGCTGATTGGGTGCACGATTCCCTGCGCACCTATTCGGAGGATGCCTGGGACAACATCGGCCGTTTCCGCGACATCGGGTATGGCTACCAATGGTGGTCCGCCCGGGCTGGGGACCAGCACGTCAACTTTGCCTGGGGACACGGTGGACAGTTGATCGTCCTGGTGGACGAGCTGGACATGGTTCTCGTCACGACCGCGGACCCGTTCTGGCTGGAACACAGCGACGAATCATGGAAGCACGAGAAGGCGACCATCAGCCTGGTGGCTGACTTTATCGCTTCTTTGCCGGCCGAGTGACGCACAGCCCAACCACGCACCTTCCTGGATGCTCAAGCCTCCGTAGGAGGCAGCATCCAGGAAGGTCTGCGCAGCGCTCCAGGCCATCTGTCTTCTGGTTACCGCGTTATCGCCGTGCACGCTGTAGGGGCGAGGCATCGCCGGCGGTGGGCTTGTCTCTGGCGGTCTGTGCGTGTCTCTAGGAACCGATTAGGGCACGAACCTTTGTGCGATGCCTCGCCCCTACCTGACACCCACCCGCCCCGCGGGCCACAGCCTACGGGCGTTGGACTGTGCTGAAACGCGAGCAAAGGTGGCACGACTCGCTGCGATAACGCTGCCATCCCGCTGGGCCACAGCCGGGCCGAAGCCAGGCTTTGACGGTGGCCTATGCACGCACATCCGCACACTTGCCATCAGAACCTAACCGGAGTACAATAGCTCTGTTTTCGCCAATTCTGGGCCATACCCGAGCCTGTAGCTCGTGGATGCAAGGAAGCTGATCATAAGGAGCACCGCCATGAGTGTCATACAAGTTGACAACCTGACCAAGTACTACGGCAAAGCCCGGGGCATCGTCGATGTCTCGTTTCACGTGGATGAGGGCGAGATCTTTGGATTCATCGGCCCGAACGGAGCGGGCAAATCCACCACCATCCGCCTGCTGCTGTCCCTGATCTATCCTACCAGCGGCAGCGCCACCATCTTTGGCAAGGATTGCATCAAGTACGGGCCTGAACTCAGGCGGGACATCGGCTATCTGCCCTCCGAGGTCTTTTACTACGATCGGATGAAGGTCATCGACTTGCTCAAGTACTCGGCCAGCTTTTACGACAAGGACTGCACGGATCGCATGCACGAGCTAGCCGAACTGATGGAGCTGGAGCTGAACCGCCGCATCGAGGACCTGTCCTACGGCAACCGGAAGAAGGTGGGCATCGTCCAGGGGCTCTTGCACCGGCCCACCCTGCTCTTCCTCGACGAGCCCACCGCCGGCCTCGACCCGCTCATGCAGCGCCAGTTCTTCCAGCTGATCCGCGAGGAGAACAGGCGCGGGGTGACCGTCTTTTTCTCCTCGCACATTCTGGGCGAAGTGCAGCGAATGTGCAACCGCGTGGGCATCATCAAGGAGGGGTCGATCATCGAGATCGCCGATATCCGCACCCTGCAGCAGAACAACTACAAAAAGGTGCGGGTGGCGACAGGCGATCCGGCAGATGTTGAGGGGGTCGCCGCACGCTTTGACATGGCGGGCGTGACCAACCTGCAGCAGCACAACGGCACCGTCCGCTTTTTCTACAAAGGCGACATAAACGCCGTCATCCACAGGCTCGGCGAACTGACGGTGTCTGACGTGACCCTCGAGGAGCCGACGTTGGAAGAGATCTTTATGCACTACTACGAGTAGGTGACGATCATGACCATGAACATCTTCCAACAAGAGTTCAAGATGCACACTCGCTCGGTGATCACCTGGTCGTTGGGACTAACGGCCTTGATCCTTCTCGTCGTCTCGTTGTTCTCCTCCTTTGCCCAGGATGCCGCGCTGCTGAACGAGATGATGGACAACTTTCCCGAGCAGCTGCTGACCGCCTTTGGCATGACCGGTTTGGACCTGGCGACGATCCTGGGCTATTTCAGCCTGGCCTTTCTCTTCGTCCAGATATTTCTGGCGCTCCAGGCCGCGAACTATGGTTTCTCGCTGGTCTCGGTCGAGGAGAGGGAGTGGACGGCCGACTTTTTGCTGACCAAGCCGGTGGGGCGCACGCGGATCCTGACCAGCAAGCTGCTCGCTGCGCTGAGCGCTCTGGCCATCACCGATATCGTCGTGTGGGCCAGCAGTTTCTTCAGCGTCAGCATGTGGGCAGGGGATGCAGCCTATGACACCAGCACGTTCCTGCTGCTGATGGCGAGCATCGTGCCCTTCCAGCTCTTCTTCCTGGCTGTGGGCTTGGTGGTTTCGCTGTTGGTCAAACGGATCAGGAACGTGACGCCCTACGCCATGGCCCTTGGGTTTGGTATGTACGTGCTGAGCGTCTTTGGCGACATGCTGGGCGAGAGCGCGTTGGAAAAGATCACACCGTTCAAGCACTTTGAGCCCAACTATATTATCCAGAACGGGGCCTATGACCTGCCTCTGGTGCTGATCAGCGTGGCGGTGATCGTGCTGTCCGTGGTGGGCAGCTATCTGCTCTACGCCAGGCGCGATATCCCGTCGGCGGTGTAAGGAGGGGGCGATGAATATCTTTGTGAGGGAGCTGAAATCAAACCTGCGGTCGCTGATCGTCTGGGGCGTTGTGGTGGTCCTGTTCGTGACCATCGGCTTTAGCAAGTTCTCCGCGTACTATGGCAACCCGGAGATGCTTGCCATACTGGACAGCATGCCCCCGGCATTGCTGGAAGCGTTCAGTTTCCAGGCCTTTAACCTGACCACGGTCACCGGCTTTTACGGGGTGATGTTCACCTACTTTGCGCTGATCCTGTCCATCGCGGCTGCCATGTGGGGCAGCGACATCATCTCCAAAGAGGAGCGCGACAAGACCGTCGAGTTCTCTCTGACCCTGCCGGTGACCCGCGGTCGCGTGGTGACTGCCAAGGCACTGGCGGCGCTGGTTAACTGCATTGCTCTGCTGCTCATCACTCTGGCTGCGTCGCTGGTCAGCGCGGCGCCGTACCAGCCTGATGACGAGTTCTACCAGTTTCTTGGCCTGTGCACGCTGGCCCTGATCTTCATGCAGTTGATCTTTCTGGCCATCGGCATCTTTCTGGGCTGTGCCATGAAGCGCTACAAGCGATCCAGTTCGGTCGCAGTGGGCCTGCTGCTGGGAACCTACTTTCTCTCCGTGCTTTCCGGCCTGCACAAGGACCTGGAATTCCTAAAGTACGTGACCCCCTTCAAGTACTTTGACCCTGGCATGCTCTTGCGCGAGGCGAGGCTCGATATGCTCTATGTGGGGTTGTCGCTGGCCATCATTGTGGTCAGCCTTGCCGGGGCCTACCTGACCTATGCCCGGAGGGATCTGTACATCTAGCTAGCCGGTACGGCTGAGGCCGGGCGGAAAAGCACATTGGAGGTCCTGTCCCCAGGCAGCTTCCGGGAGACGATTGAGCTCGCTGGGCCGGGGAAACCACGGGCTTGCTACATAGCCAGCGAACTGCACAGGTCCGCGTAGCGCTGGGTGCCTGCCCTCGGTCGCTCAAATCTCAGCATTCGCGTGCCATTCAGTTTGCCCGGGTTCCTGGGGGCGGCTGAGAATAGCCCCGCATCTATGTGTGCGGGGCTTGGCGACGTGCGGCACGGTCCTCTTGTGAGTTTTCAGGTTTTCGTGCGCGGCGACAGGGATTCGAGGTCCCTTGGGGGCATTTATGTCGCCAGCTTCCATAGCGTGAGCGGTGGAGAGGGGCTGCTTCGAGTGTTCGTGGCGGCCCCTCTTTTCTGTTGCCGAAAAACACCGAAATGTCTTGACTAGCGCAGCAAACATCTGTGCTGAGCCCCAGTTGGCCCGAGTTGCCTACCTGCCAACACATCTGCCATCTGGACAGTCTGGCGACATGGGGTGCCCCGAAGTAGTCATGAATCACCAGGTCGCCACTGCAACCCCAATGTCAGCCGGCTGCCGGATGGGCCAGTCTCTTCACAGATAAGCAGTTTCGGCCAGCATACGCCTAGCCCAGTGCCTCTTTGACCCGTTTAGCCTGTTGACCGCGTTCCTGTCTGTCCAGAGTGTGCTTGCGGATGCGCAAACTCTTTGGGGTCACCTCCAAAAGTTCATCATCACTCAGATACTCCATACACCTATCCAGGCTCATGTCTTGGGGGGTAGTTAGCCGAATATCTATGTCCCGAATCGAGTTACGCATATTGGTGAGATGTTTGGTCTTGCACACGTTCAGGTCCAGGTCACCCAGCCGCTGATGCTCGCCAAACACCATCCCCTGGTAGACCTCTGCCCCCGGGCCGATGAATGAGATCCCTCGTTGTTCGGCGTTCTTTAACCCAAAGGTGGTCGCAACACCAGTTTCCCACGCAACCAAAGACCCACGCGAGCGGGAGCTGATTCGCCCGGCCATTGGGCCAACACGGTAAAAGGTGGAACTCATAAGGCCCAATCCGCGGGTGGCAGCTAGGAATTGATAGCGAAAGCCCAACAACCCCCGGGTAGGCACATGGTAGGTCAACAGGACGCTGCCGTCGGAGGCATCTGCCATCGTGACCATCTCACCGCGCCGCTTGCCTAGCATTTCCACCACCGCACCCACTGTGTCGGGGGGTATCTGGATCTGCACCTCCTCATACGGTTCCAGGATCTGGCCGTCCTGATCCTGCTGAAAAATCACCGTGGGACGAGACACCTGAAACTCGTAGCCTTCACGGCGCATGGTCTCGATCAGAATAGCCAGGTGCAGCTCACCTCGGCCAGAGACTACGAATGTATCAGCCCGGTCCGTTTCTTCAACTTGTAGTGAGACATTATGCCTGAGTTCTTCGTAAAGACGCTCGCGGAGCTTGCGCGATGTGCTCCAGCGACCTTCCTTGCCAGCAAGGGGCGACGTATTTACCCCAAAGCTCATGCGCACTGTAGGTTTTTCTACCTGGATGACTGGCAGGGCAACGGGGTGTTCCGGGTCAGCCAGCGTTTCCCCAATGGCGATTTCCTCCAGTCCGGCAATGGCCACGATGTCACCTGCCTCTGCGGACTGGACTTCTACTCGATTCAAGCCCTCGTGCACGTACAGGTACCGGGCGTTTTCCGTAAGCTGCTGGCCATTGCGCGTGAGGCGAGCAATGGGCTGCCCGGCTGCAATGCGACCTGCGAAAACCCGGCCGATGGCAGCCATGCCACGGTGGCTATCGTAATCGAGCGCAGCCACCAGGACCTGCAATGGGGCATCTACGTCCACTGCTGGGCAGGGGATTTCGCGCAAGATGGCGTCAAAAAGCGGCTTCAGGTCTGGCCCGAGGTCAGGCGTGAGTCCTGCCTGACCTGTGGTGGCCACCGTGTATATCACACGAAAGTCAGCCTGTGCGTCGGTGGCTCCCAACTCAATATACAGATCGAAAGTCTCGTTGAGCACCCGATCCAGTTCAGCGTTTCTGCGGTCCAGCTTGTTGATTACCACAATGGTGCGATGGCCCAGTTCCAGTGCCTTCCGGAGTACGAAACGGGTCTGGGGCATGGGGCCTTCGGCTGCGTCCACCAGCAGCAGCACTCCGTCTACCATATTCAGAACACGCTCCACCTCACCGCCAAAATCCGCGTGGCCTGGGGTGTCCACGATGTTGATCTTGACCTGTTCGTCTCTCTCTTCATCGTAGATGGTTATGGCCGTGTTCTTCGCCAGGATAGTAATCCCACGCTCCCGCTCCAGATCGTTAGAATCCAGCACACGTTCGGCCACCTGCTGATTGCTACGGAAAACGTGCGCCTGCTTGAGCAGACTATCCACCAACGTCGTTTTGCCATGATCTACATGCGCAATGATGGCAATATTGCGCAGATCGGTTCGTTCAACGAGCATTCGTACTGCGCCCCCTTCAGGGTAAAAAAGTGATGCTTGCCTGCTATCTCCTTCATGGCTATGAGCAAGACCTTGGCTGTTCACCTTGCCGGTGCCCTGATCTCCTGACTTCTGAACCTTGGCGAGCTGATTTCGGCGCCTATCAGGCCCGGTTGAAAGAGCGCATCAGTATAGTGCTCATGTTCCGCCAGGTCAACTTCCTCGTCCTTGGTGGCCCGATCGATCCGCTCGTATTTTTGCCGGCGGCATTTGCCAAAGCTTTTGGTCTGCCCTCAAGCGAAATCGTTTCCCGTGCTGGTTGTCGGCCCGACCAGGGTGGCGACATGGCGTGCCTCGAATCAGACTGGAATCGCTACGTCGCCAGTGCAACCGCAAGGTCAAATGGCGGTCGAATGAGGTCCTATGTCAACGGACGTGCGTTTTTGGTCGGTCGACCTTGATGTATGAGCTTCTTCGGCTAGCACAAGATCGACAGCTTTGAACCGGACTGAACTGGACGAGCCAAACTTGACATTTTGATGATCCCATGGTATG
>P_2C_Sed_3_UnCtyDRAFT_1000094_pt1 | contig 9443 bp, 8 predicted proteins | sample Pon2CUnioCityCA_4_FD_10232 | JGI IMG/M metagenome (IMG submission 10232)
GGAGGAAGCTCCGGAGGCCGAGGCGGAGGTGACGGAGGATGCGGCGGAAGCCGTGGAAGATTCCACGGTGGAGGAGGAAGAGCCTGCGGAAGATCCGGAACCTGCAGCAGTGCAAAGCTAGGCTGCTGTGCGAAGTGAATGATGACTATGGCAACTGGCAATATAGACCTAAAAGAACGATTGCAGCAAGAGCTGGATGAAGCGCTGGCCGAGATCAAGAGCCTGGACGAGCGGTTGGAACGAAAGGGCGACTATGGTCTGGGAAAGGGTGATCCCAGTATATATGAGTGGGAGATGTGCCTGGCGCTAAAGCAGCGGGCGGAGACCAAGGTACGCTCATTGGAGATCGCTCTGCGCAAGGCGGAAGAGGGCGATTATGGCGTATGTGAAGTCTGCGGAGAGCAGATCGATCCCGCTCGCCTGGCTATCCTGCCCGATACCAAGAGATGCATTACGTGCGCGCAAAGGAAGTAGTACCAGAGAGGAAGAACGCCGCCCAGCAAAGAGGGCGGCGTTTTTGTTTGGCGAGGGGGGGCATATGCTTGGTGCGAGGCGCTCGGCCACTTGTCAGAGGCGTCATTCTTCTGTAAGATAAGGGGCACGAATCAAAGGAGGAGATAAGACTGATGAACAACGCTGTTCCGATCCCTGACCGTGTCCGGCGCCTTGTCGACCTGGCCGACAACCTGTGGTGGAGTTGGCATCCCCCGGCTCGCAATCTCTTCAAGGCTGTCAGCTATCCTCTGTGGAGGAGCACGCGCCACAATCCCGTGCGGATGTTGCAGTTAGCGAACCCGCAGCGTCTGGAGGCACTTGCTCGCGATCCTGATTTCTTGAGTCTGTACGATCGCGTCATCGATGCTTTCGAGACCGACTTGAGCAACGGCCACCTGTGGTTCTCGGAAGAGCATCCCGATCTGCACCGGCCTGTAGCCTATTTCTCTGCAGAGTTTGGATTGCATGGGTCCTTGCCCATCTATTCTGGCGGGCTGGGGGTGCTGTCAGGCGATCACTGCAAGGAAGTCAGCGATCTGGGCCTGCCCTTTGTCGGCGTGGGATTCATCTATCCGCAGGGCTACTTTCGACAGCGTATCCCACCTGATGGCTGGCAGGAGGCGATCTATGACACGCTGAACTTTGACCAGGTACCGCTTCATGCTGTGCTCGATGCAGGCGGTAACCGGCTGATTCTTGAGGTGGTGCTGCGCGGCACACCAATCTATATGCAGGTCTGGCAGGTGCGGGTTGGGCGGGTCAACATCTATCTGATGGATACCAATGTATCGCAGAACGCACCTTGGGACCGCGATCTTTCAGCCCGGCTCTATGGTGGCGACCAGGAGACACGCATACGACAGGAGATGGTATTGGGTTTGGGTGGGGTGCGGGCCCTGGAGTCACTGGGTCACGAACCCATCGTGTGGCACATGAACGAGGGACACTCGGCCTTTATGGTGTTGGAGCGACTGCGCAGGTTGGTCCAGGGGGGATCTAGTTTCGACCAGGCAGCGGAGATGGTACGGAACACGACGGCTTTTACGACTCACACGCCGGTGCCTGCTGGGCACGATGCCTTTCCCTTTCACCTGATGGACGAGTACTTTGGGCGCTTCTGGCAGGAGGTGGGGATCAGCCGGGAGCAGTTTCTGGGGCTGGGCGAGTACCATGGCCGGTTCAACATGACGGTGCTAGCCCTGCGGCTGTCGGGCCGATGTAATGGAGTCAGCCAGCTTCACGGCAAAGTGTCGCGGCGGATGTGGCAATCGGTATGGCCTGAACGCCCGGTCGAGGACGTGCCGATCAGGGCGATCACGAATGGGGTTCATGTGCCGAGCTGGATATCGACTACACTAAAGGGTCTCTTTGCCGACTATGTCAGCCCGGACTGGGAGGACCGCCACGATGATCCGGCCCTGTGGGAGCGGCTGGAAGATATTCCGGACCAGGTGCTTTGGGCCGCTCACGGACATCTCAAGGAGAAGCTTCTGGCCTTTGTCGACGCGCGGACCCGATCGCGCTGGCGCGAGGGGCAGATGGTTGCCAGCCAGGTGCTGGCCTCCGGTACGTTGCTCGAACCAGAGGCACTCACTATCGGTTTTGCGCGAAGGTTTGCGACGTACAAGCGGGCGACGCTCATCTTCCGTGATGTGCAGCGCCTGAAGCGGATCCTGCATGCGGAACACCGCCCGGTGCAGATCGTGTTCGCGGGCAAGGCCCACCCTGCTGATGGCGGGGGTAAGCAGTTGATCCAGGAAGTATACCAGTACGCGCAGGATCCCGAGTTCGGTGGGCGCATCGCCTTTCTGGAGGACTATGACCTGCATATGGCGCGTTTCCTCGTGCAGGGGGTTGATGTCTGGCTCAATAACCCCAGGCGGCCCAACGAAGCAAGTGGTACAAGCGGGATGAAGGCAGCGATGAATGGCGTGCCCAATTTGAGTATCCTCGATGGTTGGTGGCCGGAGGCATATCATCCAGCGGAGGGAGGGCGAGCTGCCAATGGATGGGCCTTTGGCGAGGTGCAGTACGACGATTGGGAGACACAAGACGAGGTCGATAGCCAGGCCCTCTACCGGCTGCTCGAGGAGCAGGTGGTGCCCCTCTACTACGACCGCGATCCGGCGGGGATTCCACGAGGTTGGGTGCAGGTGATGAAAGAGGCGATGCGTACCAGCATCGCAGCCTTTTCGATGCGGCGGATGATCAAAGAATATATAGAGCAGATGTATCTGCCAGTCATGCGCTGAGTGGGCAGGCACGCGGCTGGCTCTGGCCTGTAGTTGGCGGCTAGTGGCGGAAGCGGTTTTGACGAACAGGTGCGGGTGTGCTATACTCGCCGGGTCGAAAGATTCGATAGGGGGCAGTGTCTTTCTATGGCAGAAAGAAGAAAAACGACCAAGATTCTGGTCACGGGAGCCGTAGGGCAAATCGGCTCCGAGTTGACCGTGGAGTTGCGCCGGCGATATGGCGCAGAGAATGTGGTGGCCACTGGACACAGGACTAAACCGAGTGCGGTTCTGTGCGACGGTGGCCCTTTTGAGTATATAGACGTGACGGACAGGGGGACGCTAGAGGCAGTCGTCGAAAAGTATGATATCGATACGATCTATCATATGGCTGCCATTCTCTCTGCAGTGGGCGAGGAAAAGCCGCACCTTGCCTGGGATGTGAATATCAACGGCCTGTGCCACGTGCTGGAAGTTGCGAGGGATCGCGAGCTAGTCCGGGTCTTTTGTCCCAGTTCCATCGCGGTTTTTGGCCCCGAAACACCGCGTCACAACACGCCCCAGGAGACTGTCCTGCGGCCGACTACCATGTATGGCATCTCAAAGGTCGCGGGCGAGCTGTTGTGCGAGTACTATGCTGTACGTTACGGTGTGGACGTTCGAGGTGTGCGGTATCCAGGCATTATCAGCAGCGAGACGCTTCCTGGCGGCGGCACGACGGACTATGCGGTAGCGATCTACTATGAGGCCATTGCCAACAAGCGCTACACTTGTTTTGTGAAGGCGGATACGACATTGCCGATGATGTACATGCCAGATTGCATCAAGGGCACGATCGACCTGATGGAGGCGGATCGCAGCAGGTTGGTGCATCACGCCGATTTCAATATGGCTTCGATGAGTTTCTCAGCTGGGGAGTTGGCTGCAGAGATTAGAAAGCATATCCCCGAGTTNACCTGCGGGTACAAGCCCGACTCTCGACAGGCGATTGCTGATTCCTGGCCNTGCTCGATCGACGATAGTGCCGCCAGGGAGGAATGGGATTGGCGCCCNGAATACGATCTGGAAGCAATGACGATCGACATGCTGGAAAAGCTAGGCCAGCGCCATGCGGAAGGNCGGCTATATCCCGGATCGGATGTGGCCTGCGACTGAGGAGAGCAGTCTAGGGATGTCCGGGGAGGGCTTGACAGCGCTACTTCGGAGAGAAGGAGTAAAGGATGGCAGACAAGTTTGATTTCATTCGGCAAGATGTAACAGGTTTGAAGGATGCGGGTCTATTCATCAACCTGCGGATCATGGGCTCCCCGGCTGATGCCTGGATGGAGGTAGATGGTAATCGTGTGCTGAACTTTTGCACGAACAACTACCTGGGGCTGGCCAATCATCCCCGGATGAAGGAGGCGGCGCGAAAGGCCATCGACGAGTGGGGCGTGGGGCCGGCGGCGGTGCGATCCATCGCAGGGACGCAGGGTCTGCACGTGGAGCTGGAGAGGCGCCTTGCCGCGTTCAAGGGGGTCGAGGATTCGCTTTACGTGCAGAGCGGTTTTTGCGCCAATCAGGCTGCCCTGGCACCATTGGTGGGGCGGGACAGAGCCACGGGCGAGCAAGACGTGATCTTTTCTGACCGGCTGAACCATGCCAGCATCATCGATGGGGCAAGGCTGTCCGGCGCCAAGATCATCGTGTACGAGCACTGTGATGCTCAGGATGCCGATGCGAAAATCAAGGAGCACTTGCCCCAGTTCCGACGGGGCCTGCTGGTGACGGATGGTGTATTCAGCATGGACGGCGACGTCGCACCGCTGGATGAGCTCTACGAAGTTGCGGAAAAATACGGCGTCATGACCATGGTAGACGATGCTCACGGAGAGGGTGTGCTGGGCGGTGGGAAGGGCATCGTGCACCATTTCGACCTGCAGGGCAAGTTCGACGTGGAGATAGGCACGCTCAGCAAGGCCTTTGGCGTGATGGGCGGGGTGATTGCAGGTAAGAAGGTGGTAATTGACTATCTTCGACAGAAGGCGCGCCCCTTCCTGTTCTCCAGTGCGGTGACGCCGGCCGACACGGCAGCCTGCCTGGCAGCAGTGGATCTCTTGGAGGAGAGCTCGGAGCTGATCGAGAAGCTTTGGGCCAACACCGAGTACTTTAAGGCTTCGATGGCAGAGTTGGGATTCGACACAGGCCACAGCGAGACCCCCATCGTCCCGGTGATGCTGGGCGAGGCCCCGTTGGCGAAAGAGTTCTCGCGCAAGCTCTTTGAGAACGGTGTGTTTGCCATGGCCTTGGGCTTTCCTACCGTGCCCAGGGGAAAGGCCCGCATTCGGGTGATGAATACGGCTGCACACAGCCAGGCAGATCTGGATGCCGGGTTGGCCGCATTTGAGAGAGTAGGGCGCGAGCTGGGAGTGATCTAGTCCAGGCTCTGGCCTTGGCGGTCTGGCGAGGCTCCTGGTGGTTTTGAACGTTTCGGAACCATATCGCGTTGGTAGATAGGGACTGCACCTTTCCAAAATAGATGTAACTTTGTTGCCCGAACCAGGTCCGGACCATTTGTATCAGGATCGGCCAGAGACGGTCGTTTTTGGGTGTTGCGCCCCGCTTGACGCCTAGCGGCACTTGTGGTATTATTTACAAAGCTAGGGTGTTCTAGCTCAAACACCCAGTTAGGATCAAGCGGGGAGGTGAAACCTGATGAAACGCGGAGTGTGGTTCAAAGGAGTGATCTTATTGGTCCTGGTGACCATGGCTGCTGGTCTGGGGGCATGCTCCAGGTCAGCGGCAGAACGCGAGGGATCGGCCACGACACCTGCCGCTACTTCGGTGGGTAGCGGTGAAGCGACTCAAGTGGCGACACCCTCGCCAGGCGAGACGGTAGTATCTGCGGTCTCGCCGGTTCCGCAGACGACTGAGGCCGATGTCCAGCCAACGGAAGAAGAGACCACAGTCGACGAACCCACGGAGGAACCGACAGAAGAGGCCACGGCGACGGTGGCTCCAACTCCAACTAGCCCGCCGACTTCTGGGGGGCAGGAGGATGGATACGTCGTGCATGTGGTCCAGCGTGGCGAGACGCTTTATTCAATCGCCCGGAAGTACGGCACTACCTATAGCGCGATTGTCCAGGCGAACAGCATACGCAACCCCAGTGTGATCTATGTCGGACAGCGGATCAAGGTTCCGACGTCCGGTAGTTCATCTGGATCGACTTCGGGGTGCCGCTACCGCCACACGGTGCAGCGAGGGGAGTGGCTCTGGCAGATCGCCAGGGAGTATGGCGTATCGCCGTACACGATCATGTCGGCCAATGGATTGAGTCTGCCTTCGGCTAGCACCATCTATGCAGGCATGGTGTTGTGCATCCCGTAATGCGGAGGTAGTGGCGAGGCCCGTTCCTGTGTTGGGCCGAGTTACAGGGTGCAAAGCACCGGCAATTGAATTGTAGGCACTTGGCGGTTCGCGCGAGATTCGGAGATTCGCGCGAGTCGCCCGGCGTTCGCGTGCAGTGAGGCTGTCGTGTCATGCTGTGCGGGAGGGCACGTACTGGCGGGTGATCTTTCTTGTTGATGGCCTAATTGCAGCATCATATAACGTCTATCCTGAGATGACGGTCGCCGCGATGGTGAGGGACATATAGCTATGGTACTGGCTGCTCTGAGTGTGGGAGGTTGGGCGTGTGGTAGATGTTCAACCATCTACACGACGGGCGCTTGTGTTTTGTGCGGGTAAGCGCACACTATGAGCGGGAGTGAATCTCTTGTTTGAGGCCTGGTGCGTGATATGCCTCGCCAATGATCGGGTTCAGACTTGGAAAGTGGAGGATACTATAGCATGGCATTGTTGGATGTCAGAGACCTGAGAACCCAGTTTTTCACCCAGGATGGTGTCGTCAAGGCGGTCAACGGGATTTCGTTCCACGTGAGCCAGGGCGAGACTCTAGGGATTGTAGGCGAGAGCGGATGTGGCAAGAGCGTGAGCGTGCTTTCTGTCATGCGCCTTATCCCCCAGCCCCCTGGCAAGATCGTGGGCGGGGAGGTGATGTTTGGCGGTCGCGATTTGCTGAAGCTCAGTGGCGATGAGATCAGGCAGGTGCGTGGCAACCAGATCGCCATGATCTTTCAGGACCCCATGACGTCACTCAACCCGGTGTTGACCATCGGCAGGCAGATTGGCGAGGCGCTGGAACTGCACCTGGGCATGAAGCGAGATGACGCCCGCAAGCGGTCTGCGGAGTTGCTCGAAATGGTGGGCATCCCGCAGGCCGAGCAGCGTCTGGACGACTATCCGCACCAGTTCTCGGGCGGCATGCGCCAGCGGGCCATGATTGCTATGGGGCTGGCTTGCAGCCCCCAGTTGCTCATCGCGGACGAACCGACGACAGCGCTGGATGTGACCATCCAAGCTCAGATTGTTGAACTGGTGAAGCGCCTGCGCGACGAGATTGGCATGGCGGTGATCTGGATCACGCATGACCTGGGGATCGTTGCCGGACTGGCTGATCGAGTGATGGTCATGTATGCTGGTTTTGCGGTGGAAGAGGCGGCCGTGAAGGAAGTCTATGGCAATCCGCGACATCCGTACACCATCGGGCTTCTGGGATCGCTACCGAGACTGGATGAGATTCGGAAGGACAAGTTAGAATCGATCGAGGGGCTGCCTCCGGATCTGATCGCGCTGCCCAAGGGCTGTCCCTTTGAGGCGCGCTGCATCTATGCCATTGAAAAATGCAAGACGGAGCGGCCCCAATTGGAGCCGGTAGGCCCTCGACATCGCATCGCCTGTTGGGTGGATGTCACAAAGGGGCGCCGGGGATAAAGAATGCTCTTGGGCGCGCTTTCGAGTTCACACTTAGCACACTCGCAAAGGAATAGGTGACAGATGGAAGGAAACGGAGTACTGGTCAGGGTTCGCGATCTGAAAATGCATTTCCCTATTACGCATGGTATTGTCATCCAGCGCCAGGTGGGCGCTATCAAGGCCGTAGATGGCATTTCGTTCGATATTATGCGTGGAGAGACGCTTGGCCTGGTGGGGGAGTCTGGTTGTGGCAAATCCACAACAGGTAGGGCAATGCTGCAACTCTACCGCCCAACGGCTGGGGATGTGTATTTTGAGGACATGAACCTCACAGAGATCAAGGGGGAGAAGTTGCGCCGCATGCGCCGGCGGATGCAGATGATCTTCCAGGATCCCTACGCATCCTTGAATCCGCGTATGACGGTTGGAGACATCATTGGCGAGCCCATGCTGGTGCATAATATCTCGAGGGGTAAAGAACGCCGGGCGCGAGTTCAGGATCTGTTGAGGACTGTGGGCCTGAATCCCTACTTTGTGAACCGCTATCCCCACGAGTTCTCTGGCGGACAGCGGCAGCGCATCGGCGTTGCTCGTGCCCTGGCCCTGAACCCCGAGTTTATCATCTGTGACGAACCGATTTCGGCGTTGGATGTTTCGATCCAGGCACAGATTATCAACCTTCTGGAGGACCTCCAGGAGGAATTCAATCTGACGTATCTATTTATCGCCCACGATCTGTCGGTGGTTCGACACATCTCGGATCGTATTGCGGTGATGTACCTGGGCAAGATCGTGGAGTTGACGACTCGCGCGGAGCTGTACGATGATCCACGGCATCCCTACACTCAGGCGCTATTGTCTGCGGTGCCCATCCCCGATCCGGTGGTGGAGGAGCAGCGAAAGCGCGTCATTCTGGAGGGCGATGTGCCCAGCCCGGCGAATCCGCCGGTGGGCTGCAACTTTAGCACGCGTTGCCCGGTAGTTATGGATATTTGTAGGGAGCAAGAACCCGAGTTCGAGGAGACAACCAGCGGTCACTGGACGGCCTGCTTCCGTGTGGAGTAGGCTGGGTTGGTCCAGATGGAGGCCGGTAGGGCTTCTTGACTTTGCACCTTCCTTGTGATATGATAGTTAGGCTTCGTTCATCTGGGATCGAGCCTTCTCGCAGGCAGTCGTAGTGCCTTCGTGAGGGGAGAGATAAGGAGGTGATGAGGCGGGCTCCATTTTTAGCGGCAGGTTCCCCGCACCTGGCATTTTGTTGATTTAGTCACTCTAGTCCATGAGGGAAGGAGAAGACATGTTTAGTAAGAAATTAGCGATTCTCGTAGTTCTAGTGATGGTCGCCCCATTGGTGCTGAGCGCCTGTGGTCCCACAGCGGAGCCCGAGGTGGTCATCCAGACTGTCCCCGTCGAAGTCACCAAGATCGTTGAGCAGGAAGGCGAGGTGGTGACGATCGTCGAGACTCAGATCGTGGAGGTCCCTGTTGAAGTGACGCCCGAGCCTGAGGAGGAAGTAGTCGAGGAGGGCGTGTTCGTTGCGCCTGATCCAGAGACGTACACCTACGTCACCTTTGGCGACATCGATACGATGGACCCCAACCTGTGCTATGACACGGCCAGCGCAGCCCTGATCCTGAACGTGATGGAGGGCCTGCTCTTCTTCAATCGCGAGAAGATGACCGAGTACGTGCCGGTGTTGGCCACCGAGATCCCGACGGTTGAGAATGGCGGTATCTCCGAAGACGGCCTGACCTATACCTTTAACATCCGCCAGGGTGTCACGTTCCACAATGGGAATGACATGACGCCCAGCGACTGGGAGTACACCTTTGAGCGCGGCCTGATCCAGTCAGACGTCAACGGCCCCCAGTGGCTGCTGATCGAGCCGCTGCTGGGCTATGCCAGTGGCGACGTCACCGA
>P_2C_Sed_3_UnCtyDRAFT_1000096_pt1 | contig 9428 bp, 5 predicted proteins | sample Pon2CUnioCityCA_4_FD_10232 | JGI IMG/M metagenome (IMG submission 10232)
TTCCGCCGCCCGGAAAGAGGCAAAGAAGGCGAGCAGTAGCTTGTTCAGACTTGACATTTCCCGCTAACGCCTCTATAATACGTGTAATGCACGTGTAAGGGAGGGGTGAAGCCATGCAGAAGAAGCTGACGATTACGATTGACGAGGAGGTCTACGAAGGCCTCTACGAGGTGGTCGGCCCCCGGCGCATTAGCCGTTTCATCGAGGACCTGGTGCGTCCCCATGTGCTATACCCAGATCTCGAAGCTGCTTATGCGGAAATGGCCCGTGATGAGGAGCGTGAGAAGGCAGCACTGCAATGGGCAGAAGCCACGGTAGGAGATATCGCCGATGAACCGTGGTGAGGTGTGGTGGGTGAACTTTGACCCAGCAGTCGGGGGCGAGATCAGGAAACAACGGCCTGCTGTCATTGTTAGTAATGACGCGGCCAACAAGCACCTCAACCGCGTGCAAGTGATTCCCCTCACCTCCCAAGTTGCGAAACTCTACCCCAGCGAAGCTTTGGTGACATTCGCAGGGAAACAGGGCAAGGCGATGGCCGATCAGCTTACGACAGTCAGCAAACTGCGTTTGGTCAACTATGGAGGAGAGCTGGATTCAGCGGAGATGCGCCAGCTGGAGCAAGCGATCAGGATTCAGCTTGGGTTGANCTAGTTCGCCAGCTGCCTAACCCGCCTCATGGAGCAGCTCGGGGCACGATAATGCGAACCGTCAGAGGGAAGCCGTTTTTGTAGGTAAGATACGGGACTGGCAGCCTTTTCACACGCCCAAGAACTTGTCCATGTCGATCGCTATCGAGGCGGCTGAGTTGATGGAGCACTTCCAGTGGCTCACAAATTAGGAGGCGTAGGTTTCAGCACAAAGACCGGACGAGACATCCGCCGTCGCCGATGAACTGGCCGACGCCGACTACGCCATTATTGTAGTCGGCCTCATCAACTGCCTGAGTCTGAGCAATGCTTTGGACCTGGATGTGAGCTCGGCANTGTTGGGCAAGCTACAGACCAAGGAGCATTGCTACCCCGCGGAAGAATTCCGCGACCCACCGCAGGTGGGCCGCTTTCGCTGGCCAGAGCGGAAGAGGTGATGGGCTGGGCAAAAAGTAATCCGGTGGCATGTCATCCCCTACTGCAAATTTGACAGAGAACGTGCAAGTGGGTATAATGTGCATTTGCGGTCTAGGGCAGGCCGCAAATTGTGCTGCGTGCCTGTGTGAATTGAACCATAATGTACAGAATGTCTGGCCGGTTCTCCCTCAAACGAAACTTCCTCATTGATGACGGCAGGCGCAGCCGAGTGCAGAGTGCCCGGCAGAAGCATGGAGCTTTGGCCAGACTAGTTTCCCAAGGAGTGTAACGAATGCCCAGTCAACCGCGACGCAAGTCGTACGCACGCATATCTGATGTTCTACCGCTGCCGGATCTCATCGAGGTCCAGCTTCATTCGTATGACTGGTTCCAGGAGGAGGGCCTGCGCGAGCTCTTTGATGAGATCTCGCCAATTGAGAGTTTCAATGGAAATCTCGAACTCCACTTCCCCGGCTTGAACCAAGAGATCAACGACAAACTGGGGCTTGACTACCGCTTCGAGGAGCCGAAATACTCGGAACGGGAGTGCATGGAGCGAGATATTACCTATTCTATTCCACTGTATGTGCGGGTCGCGCTGTGGAACAAAGAGAGCGACGAGTGGACAACGCAGGACGTGTTCATGGGCGACTTTCCGCTCATGACGGAAAATGGAACTTTCATCATCAATGGTGCCGAGCGGGTGGTGGTCAGCCAGCTCATACGTTCACCAGGCGTCTACTATTCGGTTCAGGAAGACCGGATCTCGGGCCGTGAGCTGTGCATGGCAAAGCTGATACCCAACCGGGGCGCGTGGTTAGAGTTCGAAACTGCCAAGCGTGATGTACTGTCGGTCAAGGTCGATCGCAAGCGCAAGCTACCCGTGACGATCTTGCTCCGGGCAGTGGGCTATGGCACTGACGAGGAACTCCATGCCTTGTTCGATCGGGCGGATATCATGACAGACCACCCGTACCTCCAGGCTACGATCGAGCGCGACAGTACCAAGACTTCGGATGAGGCCCTGCTCGAATTCTACAAGAAGCTGCGACCTGGCGATCCGCCCACGCACGATAACGCTAGCAGTTTCCTGGAATCTCTGCTGTTTACCCCACGCCGCTATGACTTGGGCAGGGTAGGGCGTCACAAGCTCAACAAGCGCCTGGGATTGGATATTCCTCTGGAGACACGTACCTTGACACCCGAGGACCTGGTCCGGGTGGTAGAGCGTATGATCCAGATCAACAACGGGATCGAAGGCCCGGACGACATCGATCATCTGGGCAACCGCCGCGTCAAGACGATGGGCGAGCTGATACAGAACCAGCTTCGGATTGGCCTGCTGCGCATGGAGCGGGTGGTCCGTGAGCGGATGAGCATCCGCGAGCCGGAGCAGATGACGCCGATCTCGCTGATCAACGTGAGGCCGGTGGTGGCCTCAACGCGGGAGTTCTTTGGTGGTAGCCAACTCTCCCAGTTTATGCAGCAGACAAACCCGCTGGACGAGCTGACGCACAAGCGACGGCTCAGCGCGTTGGGCCCTGGTGGTTTGCGCCGTGAGCGTGCTGGCTTTGATGTGCGAGACGTTCACCACTCTCACTACGGTCGCATCTGCCCCATCGAGACGCCTGAGGGTCCCAACATCGGCCTCATCGGCTCCATGGGCACCTATGCCCGAATCAACGACTATGGGTTTATAGAGACACCGTACCGCAAGGTGATCCACGCCGTCGCCAACCGCAAGGNCCGGGTGGTGGGNATGACGCTGCAGGAGCAGATCGTCGATCCNCNAAGCGGTNAGATCATCGGTCAGGCGNNNCAGCAGGTAGACAGTGAGATGGCTGAGCGCCTGGAAGGACTTTATTCCGAGCTGCCCGAGATCAAGATCCGGCCCATGGCCACCGATCGTATCGAATACCTGTCCGCTGACGAAGAGGACCAATTCATCATTGCCCAGGCCAACGCCGAACTGGATGACCAGGGTCAGTTCATNAATGACCGCGTATCGGTNCGGNATCGGCANGAGTTCCTCGAAGAGGTAGTGGGCAAAGTCGACTATATGGACGTGTCGCCCAAGCAGATCGTGGGCGTCACTGCGGCGCTCATTCCCTTCCTGGAGCACGATGACGCCAACAGGGCGCTTATGGGTTCTAATATGCAACGCCAGGCCGTCCCGCTGATACAGCCCCAGGCACCGCTCGTCGGCACGGGCATTGAGGCGCAGGTCGCCCAAGACTCGGGTCAGATCGTCATCGCTGAGGAGGCGGGCGAGGTAGTCAGCGTTACCGGCAACAATATCGTGGTGCAGGGCGAAAACGGACGCCGGACCTACAAGCTGGCCCGTTTCCAGCGCACCAACCAAAGCACCTGCCTGGACCAGCATCCTATCGTGTTCAAGGGGCAGCGGGTGGAACCCGGAGATGTGCTGGCCGATTCGTCTTCCACAGAGGCAGGTGAGCTGGCCCTGGGTCAGAACGTCCTGGTGGCCTTTATGAGTTGGGAGGGCGGCAACTACGAGGACGCGGTGTTGATCAGCGAACAAGTAGTGCGCGACGACAAGTTTACGTCGATCCATATAGAAAAACACGAGATCGAGGCCCGTGACACCAAGCTCGGACCCGAAGAGATCACGCGGGATATCCCCAACGTGGGTGAGGATGCGCTGAAAGATCTCGATGAGACCGGTGTGATCCGAGTTGGTGCCGAGGTAGGACCTGGCGACATCTTGGTGGGCAAGATCACGCCCAAGGGCGAGACTGAGCTCACCCCTGAAGAAAAGCTCCTGCGGGCCATCTTTGGCGAGAAGGCTCGCGAGGTGCGGGATTCTAGCCTGCGTCTCCCCCACGGTGAGCATGGCATCGTCGTGGACGTGACAGAGTTTTCCCGCGAAGAGCACCGAGACATGCCGGCCGGTGTCGAAAGAACGGTTCGGGTCATGGTTGCACAGCGTCGCAAAGTGACCGAGGGAGACAAAATGGCCGGTCGACACGGCAACAAGGGCGTCATCAGCCAGGTGGTGCCTATTGAGGATATGCCGTTTCTGGGTGATGGTACGCCTGTGGAGCTGATCCTCAACCCGTTGGGCGTGCCCTCCCGCATGAATATCGGCCAGATCTTGGAAACGCACCTTGGCTGGGCGGCAGACCGGCTCGGATTCAAGGCCATTTCGCCCGTCTTTGACGGTGCTGATGAGCTAGAGATCCAGGCGGAACTGGCCCGCGCTTGGCTCATGGACCGTGCCTGGAGTATCTTTGCTGAGCGGGCCTGGGACTGGGCAAACGAGCAGGAAATGGAACCCGAGGATGTTACTGACGACGAAGTGTTGAGCTTCTATCTCCTGCAATGGGTGGGAGAGAACGACTATGACCACGAGAGATTGGTTCGGGATGCTGGCTATGCCCGCCAGGTTGTGATGCAGGAGTGGCTTCGCGAGCGCGGCTACGATCCAGATCATCTAATCTCCTTCGGCTTTGATCCTTTGTCAGCGGAGGAGCGAACCGGGCGCCGCGAGCGGGCGCGCAATATCTGCCTTCGGGAGTGGATTCTGTACGTCCAGGAGGAAATCGAAAAGCGGAACGAAACCTGGCCCGAGGACCTGCCCGACGATCTACAGAGCGACGAAGAGATCAACATGACGGCTATCCAACTAAGCAAGCGGACCAGCGAGCCCATGCCAGTCAACGGCAAGATGATCGTCTACGACGGCAAGACCGGGGAGCAATTCGATCAGCCAGTGACCATCGGCGTGATCTCGATGATGAAGCTGGCCCACCTCGTAGAGGACAAGGTCCATGCCCGGTCCACTGGTCCCTACTCGCTGGTTACGCAGCAGCCTTTGGGCGGCAAGGCCCAGTTTGGCGGGCAGCGCTTCGGCGAGATGGAGGTGTGGGCGCTGGAAGCATACGGCGCGGCGCATACCTTACAGGAGATGCTCACGGTCAAGTCCGACGACGTACAGGGCCGGACCAAGACTTACGAGGCCATCGTCAAGGGCGAGCAAATCGTGGAGCCAGGCGTCCCCGAGGGATTCCGTGTCCTGGTCAAGGAGCTCCAATCCCTTGCCCTGTCGGTAGAGGTGTTGGGCGAGGAAGAAGCGGTTGGACACTTTGGCAAGGAAGAGGAAGAGGAGCAGTTGCCCGATCTGGGGATGGGGCTGGATATCGCGAATCTCTAGTCCAATACGCCAATTGAGTTGCTGAATGACCGGGGGGTAGCCCAAAGCTACCCCCCGGTTTGATCTCGTCAACAGCATGGAGGAGCGCTCACGAGGGCGCAGTTCTCGTTAGTTTGACTAATTCCGCACTTGGGGGTATGATCGCCTGGCATGTAGTCAAGCGGAGGAGAGTTGAGCGCAGAGTCACCAACTGGACCCAGATGGGCCGCCAGTGTCTTTGCCATGGCGTTTCTGCTGGGGATCGTATATGTGGTGTGGCTAGCTTTTATTGCCCCGGATGGCGGGCCGGAATCCACTCGGGCGGTGCCAGAACTGGCAACCGAGACACCGACGGGTGCCCCGATCTCTTCTGAAACCCCACAACCAGACCCGATCATCGAGGTCAGCCCCGCGCCGAGCCAACAGCCACGGGGACTAAAGGTCGGGATCGTTGCTGGGCACTGGAGGAGCGATTCAGGGGCCGTCTGCGGCGATGGGCTGCAGGAGGTGACCATCAACCTCGATGTTGCCGCTCGTGTGGTGGCCATTTTGCAGTACGAGGGCTACGATGCCGAACTGCTGCCCGAGTACTCGGAAAAGCTCGTTGGCTATGAGGCTGATGCCTTTGTATCGATCCACGCTGACGCGTGCAACGTGCCCGAAGCCTCCGGATTCAAGGTGGCCCGTGTCGCTGCAAGCGCTATTCCAGAGGAAGAGGACCGTCTCGTCGAGTGCCTGGTCCGTGAATACGGTGAGATGACGGGCCTGAGTTTCCACCGGAACAGCATTACCTATGACATGCAGGAATATCACGCCTTCAATGAGATCCACCCCTTCACGCCGGGAGCCATCATCGAGCTGGGGTTCATGGGAGCAGACCGCGCGCTACTCACCGAGGATGCCTATCACGTTGCCCAGGGGGTTGCGCGGGGTATCGCTTGCTTCCTGGAGGGTGAATAGCCGGCGGGGTCTAGGGTGGGTTGGCTGCGCCCGTCTGGACCTCTAGGACGAGCCGATCCTCCGGCAACCTGTTCCCATCAGGGGAATAGACGGGCAGTCGCTCCCCAGTCTGTAGATCATAGAAGCCGAGAGCCACGCTGTGGGGTCGTCGCGCTCCAGCCACATCCATCGGGACACGATAGACATCCTGAAATGGCTGTCCGGGTTGCCATGCATCAGTGGGGTGGAGGCCACTTCCTGTCGGGCTGTCCCGCTGGCCAATTCGCTCCCCATCGATGTCCAGGGCATGCAGGAACAGCGTGTATGACTCGGGCAGCCGAGCGGTCGTATCGAGCAGCAATTCGACCACCAGGCGCTCACTGCCCGCAGTCTCTTCAAGGTACGTCTCAGCATCCAGCAGCCGCATCGCATCACCGAAAAAGGCAATCGGCTCCGTGTGTACACTCGACACGGGTTCACTTGGGGCGAGTACTGCCCACTCGGTCAGAGGAGTGTCGGTCTGGCCGTCAACCAGACGCAGAGCCAGCTGGTAGTAGCCAAGGGGAGCTTCACCGGGAAGGCTGACCCGGTGCCAGCTAATGGCCTCGCTGTCAGTGTCCCACTCTGGCGGGCGGTAGGCCAGGAACTCTGGGGCGGCAGGCCAGCTCTGGGCACGATGATCGATCAAGCCAAGCTGGATGTAGTAGCCGCCTACGTTCTGCGGTTGTGCCGCCGCGAATCGCCAATGGAGTACTACCTCGAGGGAGTGTCCAGGTCGCGCCTCGCCATTGACGTCGTACCCCGTCAGAGTCACCCCGTCCTGCAGCGATACCTGGGCGGGATTATGCACCCGATCGCGGTAGTCGGCTCGAAACACCGTCAGGCTGGGCCTTCCTGCGGCATCAAGCGACTGATGCAGGAGCTGCTGTTCGGGCAGGTAGTATGCCAGTCGCTGCGCGTCGGTGTGGGCAATGCCGGTAAGAATGTATGTTGCCATGTGCCCGCGAGGGGGCAGGGGCAGCGCGAAACGGCCATCATACCAGCGCACAGCCTCATCGCGGTATGAAAAAACCTCGGTCGTCGGCGTGTGGCTGTAGAGAAGCATGAAACTGCCATGCCGGTAGAACTCTGCAGATAGGTAGACAGGCCATGGCTGCGGGTTTTCCTGCAACCAGTAGGCAGCATCCACGACCTCTCCGTCGAACGCTTCATATGCTTCGGCAGAAGGAGCCCAAACACCGAAATAGTCGCGCGCTGTCCACACAGCAGCCAGGGCGAGCGGAATGACGAGAAGGCCAACCGCCAGCGAACGGCGCGTGCGTGCCGAGAACCGCAGCCCTCTTACCCAATCGGCCAGCGTCACGACGCCGATAGCGGGGAAGAAGTAGAGAGCAGGCATCACGCCCAACACCCGTGGGGCAGTAGGGATGCGATCCACCGCCAGGAAAGAGGGCACGAGCATGGTCAGCCACCACAGGAGCAGAAACAGGTAGGGGGACCGTCTCCAACGGCGCAGGCAGATGACGATGCCCACGAGCGCGAGGACAGCAGTGATGGGCTCCAACAACGAGCGACCAGGGAGGTTGTAGAACCAGGCGTTATCGCCCATGCCCGGGACGAAGAACTGGGCCAAGTTGCCCGCAGCAGCCTGGGCGATGCGGATCCAGGGCGATTCCTGGTTGCCGAATGCCATGACTGTGCTAGCCCGTTTGGCAAAGCTGCCTGGGTGAGTCAAAAAGTACCAACCTAGTGGGGCAAAGACAGCGGCAGCAACAGCATATAGCCCCAACACCCGCGGAAAGAACCTGCCAAGCAGTGAATCGCTAATCCAACCTCCATCTTTCCGTTTCTGATACCAAGTGACGGCTGCCTGGGCCAGCAGGAACAGACCCAGAAAGACCGGGTAGAGTCGGCTGGCCGTGTAAAAGTGGAGCGAGAGGCCCAGGAACGCGCCCGAAAGGAGAAACCAGCCCCAGGAAGCCCAATTTGAGTGGGGGACATACGATCGCTGCTCCTGGTCTTGGTGGACGGGCTGCATGGCATCATTCGTTTCTACGAAAGTCCAATGGTTTACGCCACGCCAGAAGGCTGCTGCGGCCAGGGCCCCGAACAGTGGAGTGAACACCCCACGGATGCCAAAGCGGCTAAAGTGCACATGCCAGTACGCGGTGGCGAGCCACAGTGCAGCCAGCAGCGGAACACCGGCGAGCTTTCCCCTGTGCAGTTCGGAGCGGAAGAGCTCACGCCCAAGCCAAAAGGTAGCCAATACCGTGAGGATGCCGGCGATGACCGAGGGCAAGCGGATGGCGAGCGGGATGATACCCATGACCTTGAAGAAGGCGGCGATGATGAATATGTGCAGGCCCTCACGCCCATAGTTCGCCGGGAAAAAGATGCGGCCACGGCCAGCCAGCACATCCAGTGCATCCAGGCCGTTGACCGCTTCATCCCCAAATAGCCCTGGAGGTATGCTGCCAATTCGCCACAGCCGGAAGAGAGCGGCGACGGACAGAATCAGCAGGATAGCGACTCCAGTCCGCACGTAGCGGCGGCGGGCGGCGCAAAAACTCATTGAGGTCTCCTGGAGGCCTGGGAAGTCGCATCTGCTACTGGGACAGGTTGTCCCTGTCCGTCCACCAACATGCGGTAGGTCTTTTCAATGCGATCCCAATGCTCCTCGCGATCCAGCGACCAGAAGCGGCCGATGACGGTAGCCACCTGGCCTACACCCAGTCGCTCGGCCTCGCGTTCTACCTGCTCGATATAGATGGCGCCGCTCTCGGGCCGCTCGCCGCGCCTGCCCAACATGGAATGGATATAGACCTCGGGCACACCTTCGCGGCGGGCCATGTCCATCAGAGCCAGCAGATGATCCACAGAGCCGTGCGAGCTGTAGAAAGAGACAATGCCCAGCAGATGCAGGCGGGTGCCGTGGCGCTTGGCGCCCTGCATGGCCCAGCGAAAGGCATCGTTCTGGTAAAACGAGCCATCTTCCAGTGCCTGGTTGATCCGCACGCGATCGGCTGGCACGACCCGCCCTCCGCCGATGTGCAGATGTCCGGCTTCCGAGTTGCCCACCGTGCCCGATGGCATTCCGACGGCGGGACCCGAGGCCTTGAGCTGGGTGTTGGGCCAGGACGCCCGCAGGCTGTCCATCACCGGTGTGTGCGCCTGGGCGATCAGATCCCCGGGGCCGCCATCACCGATCCCCCAGCCGTCGAGGATGAGGAGTAGAACCCGCCGCCCGCCGGCTCCTGCTAACAAATCAG
>P_2C_Sed_3_UnCtyDRAFT_1000099_pt1 | contig 9359 bp, 8 predicted proteins | sample Pon2CUnioCityCA_4_FD_10232 | JGI IMG/M metagenome (IMG submission 10232)
GGCAGCGGCTGCGGCACCTGTACCTGCTCACCGCCGAGCGGCTGGCGCGCCACCTCTTCCAGACGGAGCAGTGGGATGAGGGGATCCAGGTGTGCGAGATGATCCTCAGCCGCGATAATTGCTGGGAGGGCGCCTACCGCCTGCTGATGCGGGCCTACGCCGCCCAGGACAACCGGGGCCAGGTGCACAGCGTGTACCAGCGCTGCGCCTCTACCCTGGAGGAGGAACTGGGCGTCGAGCCCTCGCCGGCTACCCAGGCGCTCTTTGAAGAGCTGGGCTGACCGGGCCGGAGGGAGCAGCCCGCCCGACAGGAGGGGGCGAAACCCATCGCTCCCACCGGATCTGGCGATCCGGTGGCAAGAGGCATGGAGCTGGCGATCCGTGCCGAGCAGATGGTTGGTTATGGCCTGTTGGTCGGTCACATTGAGAATTGCTGGGTGCCCACGGCGGCTCCTTCGACGGGTACCTCGACACGCCCCTCGACAGGCTCGGGGGGCACCTCGGGGGGCGCCTCAGGATGCCGCCGCTCGCTGGTCTGGGATAAATGAGGCGACCCTGGAGGGAGAGGAGATGAGAAGCCGAGCCTGGCAGCTGTGCGGTGTCTTTGGCTCGCTGGCCCTGGCGTTGATCGTGCTGGCGGGATGGGGAGCCGCACCGGCGCGCTCCGCCTCTGCCACGGTTCTGATCACCGCCGTCTATTATGACACCTATGCAGACGAGCAACTGGACGAGGCATTTCGCCTGCAGAACATCACCGGGGCCCCCCTCGACCTCACAGGATGGACCGTCAGCGACCGGGAGGGCACCCTCACCTTGCAGGACACCCTCGCCGCGGGCGACTCTATCTGGGTCGCGTGCGAGGCCATTGCCTTTGCGGAGGAATTTGGCTTTGATGCCGATTACGAGTACTGCAGCAACGCTGATCCGTCCGTACCAGACCTGTTTCGAGACGGCACCTTTGCCCTGAACAACAGTGGGGACGAGATCCTGCTTGCCGGCGCTTCGGCTATCCTGGTCGATTCGGTGGTCTGGGAGGATGGCAACACGGAAAACACCGGCTGGTCCGGTCCCACCGTCGAGCCCTACGGCCCCACGACCGCCTTTGCCAAAGAGGGCCAGGTACTGTACCGCATGCTGGACCAGTCTACGGGGCAGCCGGTGGCCGATACCGACACCGCCGCCGATTGGGCCCAGGCCATGGGCGACGGCATCAACGGCAAGAAGGTCCGGTATCCGGGCTGGGACCTGGAGGAATTCTTCTTTCCGGAGACCTTTACGGAAACAGCCACCATCACCTATGCCATAGCCCCCGACAATATCTTCGACGCCGTCCTGGACCAGATCAACCAGGCCACCACCAGCCTTTACTACGAGGGGTACACCTTCAAGAATGCCCATCTGGGCGGTGCCATCGTGGACCAGATGAATGCCTATCCAGCAATGACCGTCAGGATCTTGCTCGAGGGCGAGCCGGTGGGCGGCATCACCGACCAGGAGAAATGGATCTGCCAGCAGATCGAGAACGCCGGCGGCGAGGTCTACTTCATGTACAATGACAGCGACGGCGGTGTGCACGACCGGTACACCTACCAGCATGGCAAGTGGATGGTCATCGACGGGGATACGCTACTCACCGGCTCGGAGAACCTGAACTACTCCTCCATGCCGGCGGACGACAAGGCGGACGGGACCGAGGGCAACCGCGGCGTGTGGCTCATCACCGACGCACCGAGCGCCGTCGCGCACGCCATAGACGTCTTTGAGCACGACCTGGACCCCGAAAATCACAGGGACCTCTTCCGCTGGACGGCCTCTGATCCCACCTACGGCGCGCCAGCGCCCGGGTTCGCGCCCGACTATACCTCCGGCGGCACGAGCTACCCCGTGCAGTTCCCCACGCCGCTGACGATGGCTGGCACCTTTTCCTTCGAGATGGTGCACTCGCCCGAGACCAGCCTGCGCGATGCCGACAGCCTGCTGGGGATGGTAGCGCGGGCAGGGGCTAGCGACCGTGTGCTTGTTGAACAGCTGTACGAGTACACCTTCTGGGGCCCGACGACGAGCAACCCCATCGACGATCCGAACCCGAGGCTGGAGGCCTACATCGACGCGGCGCGACGGGGTGCCGGCGTGCGGATCCTGCTGGATTCTGTCTTTGACGATCCAGGCGATCTGCGCGGCAACACGGCGACCTGTGCTTACGTGAACGGTCTGGCGTCGTCGGAGGGCCTGGACCTGGCCTGCAAGTTGGGCAACCCGACCGGCAGCGGCATCCACAACAAGATGGTGCTGGTGAATGACGGCGGGCAGGGCTACGCCCACACCGGCAGCATCAACGGCAGCGAGAACTCGTCAAAGGTCAACCGCGAGTTCGCCATGCAGGTGCGGTCGGACGGGGCGTACGCCTACCTGTCTGCCGTGTTCTGGTACGACTGGACGGTGGACCTCGACTATTCTGTGTTCCTGCCCGTGGTCATGCGCGACTGAGGGTTCACGGCCTCGCGAGCCCGCCTGCCTGCGAGCGCGCTATGGCGTCGCCGGTATCTCCTCCACGGCGCGGCGAGCGGCAGCCAAGTTGGCGTCGGGGGTGGAACCCTTGATCACACAGTCCGGGGCCAGGATAAAGCCCTGCGGTCCGGCCTGGGAGATGGCATCCCGCACCTGGGCGGCTACCTCGTCCTCGCTCCCGTGAAGTAGCAGGTCGAGGCACAGCCCGGCAGCCAGCGGCGTGCCAGTCATCTGGCGGGCCTGGGCCAGTGTCGTGCCGCTGTCGCAGGCAGCCCAGTTGATGACGTGGACAGGATAGTCGGCGACCAGGTCAAAGAGGAGATTCCGCCCGCAGACGTGGAGCATGGTCACCCGGGACTTGCCCGCCAGGCTGTCGAGCACCGGCAGGTCGTAGGCCCGGCCGAACTCCTCGTATTCCTCCGGCGTCATCAGGTCGTGGGTGGCCATCTGGGTGGCGAAAAAGATGCCCGACGCCCCCACCTCCAAACAAGCAGCGGCATACGCGATGACCACGTCGCGGATCACACGCAGGCCCGCGTGGAGCTGGCGTGGCGCCTGGCGGATATGGTCGACCAAGCTGCGCCCGGAGAGCTTGTCGCCGCACAGTTTGTAGGCGATGCACAGGGGGCTAAAGATGGTCATCATAAAGGGCGCGCTCCCCTCCAGGCCGGCAGCCACGTGGTGGATCGTCTCCAGCTCGCGGCGCAGCGCCCCCTTTTGCACGTCGAGCCCGGGCAGCGCCTCCCACTCGTCCGCCGAGCTGATGATGGGCTGGGGGGCCAGCGGCAGGAAATCGTCGTCACGGCCAAACTGGATGGTCGCTCCCCAGTCCTGGATGGGGTAGAGCCCGCTGGGCGTCAGCTTGATCAGGTCGGTGTCGAACTGGCGGTGCAGGGCGAGGGTGACCTCGGCCAGCTGGCCCGGAGCCCGGTCCTGGAGGTGGTAGTGCTTCCACAGGCTGATGGGGACGCGGTCGACCTCGGCACCCTGAAGCGCCGCCTCGACCCGCTCCCATTTTGTCATATTTCGCATGCTGCTATCGCCTCCTTATGGCAGATGGGCTTCAAGGAAAGAGGCCACGGGGGTCTGCCAGTGGCCTCTGCTCAAAAAGACGCGGGCAGCGGCAATTCAGAGATGCCGCCCCGGACCGGTGCCTGCGAGCGATCCACGGATCGCGCTCAGACGCCTCAATAGCCGTGAAAGCCGACTGTCACCCGCCCATCCTGGACCAGGGTCGGCACCTGGCGCCGGTTGCCGTTGAGTGCCAGCATCTCGCGCAGGGCGGCCCGATCGGCCTTGACGTTGTGCTCAGTGTACTCGACGCCCCGCTGCTGCAGGTCGGCCCTGGCGGCGGCGCAATAGGGGCAGCCGGGCTTGGTGTAGATAGTGATGTCGCTCATCTGTTCCTTCTCCTGTGTGGTGGCCGTTTGGGCATCCCCGAGGACCATCCGCGCGTCAGCGGCTGACGCGTCAGCACGTGACGCGTCAACACGTGACGTGGAAGAGGCCGATCACGGCACCCTCAGCCTCGTTCCAGACCTCGATCGCCTCCTTCATGGGCCGAAGGTCCACCTGGCAGCCCTTCTTGTCGAAATAGGCGGCGGCCTCGTCGGAAAGCTCGACAAAGCCAAACTGCCCGGTGCCAACGATTAGCCGCTCGGCTCCTTTCTGGTAGACGTGCTTGGCCTCGTCCAGCGAGATGGTGTGGGAGGTGCCGTACACGGCCTTGGATAGCTTTTTCTTGCGTTTCTTCACCTTGCCGCTCAGGCGGATGATGATGTCACGCTTGTAGAGTTGCCCGTCGACGGTGACCAAGCCAAAAGTAGTTCCATTGATTCTTGGTTCCATGCCTCACCTCAGCGTAGGACCCGCTCGTCGCCCACGCGGCGCGTAATCCGCTTCTCATCCAGATGGCCCAGGAAGGCCAGGGCGTACTTGCGGCTCGTGCTAAACATATCGCGCATCTCGGCCACGGTGATGGTACCCTGCTCCTGCAGGTGGGCCACCACACGGTCGCGCATCTCGTCGTACGTGTCGGTCAAAAAGATCACGTCCTCGCTGAGTTTGATGAGGTGGCCCTGCTCGATGAGGGCGCTGAGCAATTCGGGGCCAACTTGCTCCTCGCACTGGGCCACCGACGGTGTGGTGTAGGGGTCCTGGCGGAAGGTGTAGAGCAGGTAGTCGACCGCCTGCTGCTGTTTGGGGCTAAAGGTGATCTCGTGGGAGGCCAGGCGGATGGTGGCGCCAGCGATATCCTCCAGCCAGCCCTCGCCCGCGGCCCGCTCGACGATCTCGTTAAAGAGCCGCGAGGTCAGCTGGGAGACATAGGGTGCCAGGCGGCTCTTGACCTCCTCGCGGGGCATGCCGGCACGCAAGGGAAACTGGCGATGGTAGTTGCCCAACAGGGTCTGCAGCCGCTCGCGCAAGGCCCCCCAACCGGAGCGCGTGATGAGAAAGCTGGCGTCGCGGTAGCCGGATGCCTTGCTGGCATCCAGGCCGCTGTCCAGGACAAATACCTGCCCGTCCTCCACCAGCAGGCTCAGCGACTCCCTGGCCTGCTGCTGCGATAGGCTGGTGTGGCGGTAGAGGTCGCGGACCTCGCAGGGCTGCCGGCGCTCCAGGTCCTGCAGCAGGACCTCGTCGGGTGTGCCGTGGGCCAGGGTCTCCAGGCGCTCGATCACCTCCGGGCGGAAGCGGCGGTGGCGCCGGCCCGGGAAGGGGTTGACCACCCTGCCGCCGCCAATGGTCACGCTGGGCGACGGCAGGCGCAGGATAAAGCGATCGCCCTTGGTGAGGGCCACAGACTTTTCCAGGCGGAGCTGCACCCAACCTTCCTCGCCAGGAGCCAGCGCCCTGGTGCCCAGCAGACGCACCCGGGCGTAGGTCTCTGCGGCGCCGCTGAAAAAGTCGACCCGCGTGTTGTGCTTGAGGGGCAGCGGAGCGTCGGGCAGGTAGCGCAGGTGGCAGTCTACCAGCAACGTCGGCTTGAGCCATCCCGGCACAGTCACCACGTCGCCGCGAAAGATCTCGTCCTTGCCAACGCCGGTCAGGTTGATGGCCACCCTGCTGCCGGGGACTGCTTGGTCGATCTTTTCCTTGTGGGTCTGCAGGCCGCGGATGCGCGCACCGAGCCCGGATGGCTGGATCTCTACCTCCTGGCCTACGGACAGGGTGCCGTCGCTCAGCGTGCCTGTGACGACGGTGCCAAAGCCGGGGACGGTAAAGACCCGGTCGATGGGCAGGCGCGGGCGGCCCACGTCACGGCGAGGGGCACCGGTGGACAGGTAGTCGTCCAACTCGGCGAGCAACTCCTCCAGGCCCTCCCCGGTGCGCGCCGAGCAGCGCACCACCGGCGCGCCGTCCAGCACGGTGCCCTCCAGCACCTCAAGGAGATCGGCCTCGACCAGATCGAGCCAGTCCTCGTCCTCGGCCATGTCTGTCTTGGTCAGGGCTACGACGCCGCCGGGCACCTGGAGCAGATCGAGGATGGACAGATGCTCGCGCGTTTGGGGCATTACGCCCTCGTCGGCAGCCACGACAAAGAGGGCCGCGTCGATGCCACCCACGCCGGCGAGCATATTCTTGATAAAGTCCTTGTGACCCGGAACGTCTACCACGCCCACCCGCTCGCCGCTCGGCAGGGTGAGCCAGGCAAAGCCGAGGTCAATAGTCATCTCCCGCTCTTTTTCCTCTTTGAGCCGGTCGGGGTCGATACCGGTCAAGGCGTGGACCAGGGTCGATTTTCCATGGTCCACGTGACCTGCGGTTCCTATTACGCGCACATTCCCTTCTTTCTAACGCTCAAGCTCCCAGCGTCCGCGATGGCGGACGGTGGACACGGGCCGGGAGGCCACTGTCTATTTCTTCTTGGGCCGCTCCTCCAGGATGCGGTTCATCTCGCCGGCCCAGCGACGTGTCTCCTGCACCTGATAGTTGACCTGCGACTCGAGGAACTTCCAGGCAGCATTGATCTCGGTCCTGTGCTGGTTCAGCCGCGATTGGACGCCGGTAAAGGTCTCGGAAACCTGCCCATTGCGCTTGTCCTGCTCGCCCCACTGGTGCTCCCAGCGCAGCAGTTCCTTTCGCCACCGCTTCTCGTTCTCTTCCTGCCATTCATCCAACTGGCGCCTCTGCCGCTCCTCGGTCAGGCGCTGCAGCTCGGACACCTGCGCCTGCTCCCGCTTGATCGTCTCCTGGAAACGCTCCACACTCTCCACGACCTGGCGATCATCCCGGAACTGGGTGGCAAAGGTCTCCATGCGAGCAGTGAAATCTGCGAACTTTTTGTCAAAGAAGGCCATCCTCTCAGCCCAGTCGGCCATTTCCCGCTTAAAGCTCTCGGTCTCCAGCAGCTGCTTCTCGACAAAGTCTCGCTGTGCCGTGCGGAGCTGGACGACCACCCCTTTTAGCTCTCCGGTGTCGCGCTCGTGGCGCTGTACGGCATCCTCCAGTGTCTGCAGCCGCGAACCCAACTGTTCAATGCGCTTCAATGCCTCCAGCGATTCCTGCTGCAGTTGGGCGATCCGCTTGGCATCCTGCTGGCGGCCATCCTCCAGAAAGGGGATGCTCCGCACTTTGTTCTCGACATCCTTGGTGAGGGTATTGAGGGTCTGCTGCATGGCCAACAGGGATTCGCTCATGCGCTGCTGCTCGGCCTTGCGCAGCTTGCTCTCTTCCTCTACGCGGGGGATGCGTTGCAGTTCCCGGCGAATCTCGTTCACGGCCCGCGAGGTATTGTCGCGCTCGACGGAACGCAGCCGCTCCATCTCGCGCGCTTCCTGCTGGCGCCGCTCCTCCGACTGGGCAAGCAGGTGCACCACCTCTTCCCTGAGCTGCTCCATGGCAGCCTGGAGCTGGGATGCCTTGATGAGCTGCGTCTGCATGCCGGCTATGCGGCCCTCCAGATCTTTGAGCGTGCGAGACTGGTCCTGCAGCTCGGCTTCCTCGTTGGCAACCATCTGCTTGAGTTGTACAAGCTCGGCCTTGCTACGTCGATGTTCCTCGTCTAGCCAGGTTGTCATCTGAGACAATTGGCCCAGATCCATTGTCATGGCTTATACCTCCACTGATAAGTATGGGCTGGCAAAGAGTGTGCGCGCAGATCCTGACTGCTGAAATGCAATTTGGCGCGCGGCGCAGTCGCAGATCGCCCTAGCGGTTCAGGTCAACGATCCGGCCGCTGTCCAAAAAGATCACGCGTTCGGCGATATTCGTCGTTCTGTCTGCGATCCGCTCCAGGTTGTGGGCCACCCACAGCAGATAGGTGGCCTGGGTTATCGTCCTTGGGTCCTCCATCATATAGACCAGCAGCTCACGGTACACCTGATCGTAGAGGGCATCGACGGTGTCATCTGCGATGCCGACCTGTCTGGCAGCCTCGACGTCCTGGCGGGCAAACGCCTCCAGAGCGGTCATCAGCATGCGGCGGCCTTCTTCCGCCATGCGAGGGATGTCGATCAGGGGCTTGAGCAGAGGGCGACCGGCAAGCTTGAGGGCCAGCCGGGCGATACCCTCTGAGTAATCGCCAATGCGCTCCAACTCGGCGGCAATATTCGAGACCGATAGGATGGCGCGCAGATCGCCAGCCATTGGCTGTTGGGTGGCGATCAATACCAAGCATTTTTCGTCGATGTCGTACTGGAAGGAGTTGATCTCATCATCATAGTCGATGACCCACTGGGCCATCTCTTCATCCTGTTTGGCTAACGCCTGAATGGCAGAGTTGATGGAATCGGCCACCATCTGGCCCATCTCCAGCAGGTCCTCCAATAGCTCGCGGATCTGTTCCTGAAAGACTTGTCGCACCATGATTGCCTCTTTGCTAGTAGGGCCTTATGCTAGATCCAATTGGTTGACAAAAAGTCCTCTGATGTGATATAGAATGGTTCACCACAAACCTACTAACCACATCGGAGGACGGGACCATGATACACGACTTTGAAGATTTTTGCACATACGTGTTCGTGATTGTCGATGACATTCTGCAAGAACTTGGGCCCGTTCTCAAGCGACCAGGACCAGCTCCAGACTGTAGTGATGGTGAATTGATAGCGATGACACTTGTTGGCGAGTGCCGAGGCTGGGATGTGGAAACCGAGTTGCTTAGCAACATGCGGGAGCACATGGATTTGTTCCCTTGTATCCCTTCGCAGAGCCGCTTCAATCGGCGGCGACGGAACCTGATGTTTGTTATCAATCTCATTCGACGAACCATACTGGGTTGGCTAGACTTGGCACAAGATCGTCAGTGCCTGATTGATAGTTTGCCTGTTCCCGTGGTGCAGTTCTATCTGGTGCCGAGCTCGACAGGCGATTGGAAGGCCCATGGTGCTCGGTTCGGCAAGGTGCCTTCCAAGAGCCAGACCATCTTTGGCTACAAACTGCACCTACTGGTCACCTTGGGCGGCGTGATTCTCGATTTCGAGCTGGCACCCGCCAACGCAACCGACCTAGCCGTTGGTTTTGAACTGCTTTCGCAGCACACAGACCTGGAAGTACTGGGCGACAAAGCGTACATCAGTGCTCCAAAAGCCGCCGAGTTGTGGCAAGGCAATCGCCTTCGCCTCCAAACTCTACCACGCCGAAACCAGAAAAGACAGGCACCACCCGAAGTCAAACGGCTGTTCAATGCCGCACGACAGATCATCGAGACGGTTAACGGCCAACTGAGTGAGCAATTCAACATCGAGACGAATCATGCCCACACCTTCTGGGGCTTATGCACTCGACTCTACAGCAAGTTGACTGCTCATACCTTGTGTGTCTTTATCAATCGGTTGCTTGGGAAGCCAGACTACCTGCAAATCAAGGCCCTGGCCTTCCCAAACTAGCATAAGGCCCTACTAATGACA
>P_2C_Sed_3_UnCtyDRAFT_1000102_pt1 | contig 9257 bp, 9 predicted proteins | sample Pon2CUnioCityCA_4_FD_10232 | JGI IMG/M metagenome (IMG submission 10232)
AGCCGCACGGAAACTTACCAGTTGCTAGACGGTGTAGCGGTGTATGGCGGTTTTGCCGGTGTCGAGACCCTTTTGGAGGAACGCGACTGGGTCACGAACGTTACGGTGCTCAGCGGCGACGTGGACAGCAATGACACTGCCACAGGCGGCATCGTCAATACCCCCGGTGGCATCGTGGGCGACAATAGCTATCACGTGGTCACGAGCGGTGCCGTCGGGGACACAACCATCCTCGACGGCTTTACCATCACCGCCGGGGAAGCTGACGGCACCGCGCCGGACCCAACGAGTCGCGGCGGCGGGCTCTACAACGATGCTGGCAGCCCAACGCTGGCGAACCTGACCTTCATCGGCAACTTTGCCCGGGACGGCGGCGGCCTGGCCAACCTCAACAGCGCCAATTCTTCGTTGACCGACATGGTGTTCGAGAACAATATGGCGACGTCGACAGGGGGCGGCATCTACAACGTGACCAGCAGCCCAGTCCTGTCGAATCTGGTCTTTACCGGCAACTATGCTGGCCTTGGCGCCGGGATGGCAAACCTGAGCGGCAGCAATCCTTCGCTGACCGATGTAGAATTCACCAGCAATACGGCCGGCACATCGGGCGGCGGTATCTACAACGAGACCAGTAGCCCCACGCTGAGCTATGCCATCGTGTCGGGCAACTCTGCACCCCGCGGTGCGGCCATCTACAACGATGCCTCTGCACCGACACTGATCAATGCCCTGCTGTCGGGCAACGCCTCCTCTTTGACTGGCGCGGGTATCTACAATACGGGCAGCGGTCCTGTCCTGATCAATGTCACCGTGGCGGGCAACCGCGCCGGGACGACTGGAGGCGGCATCTTTAACACCGCCGATAGCCATCCGGGCCTGCACAACAGCATCTTCTGGGACAACCGGGACGCCACCGGAACCGGAACCGCCTCGGCTACCATCCATAACGACGACCTGGACAGCGAGCCCGACATCAACTACAGCCTGGTGCAGGCGCTGAGCGGCATCACGCACATCGGCAGCAACAACCTGGCGCTAAAGCCGTGGTTCACCGCACCGTTGGACCCAATCCTGGCGCCCAGCACAGCCGGCGACTTAACCCTGGGGATCTTTTCTCCCGCTATCGACGTCGGCAGCAATGCCGACAACCCTACTCTCTTGGAAACCGACCTGGCAGGCGGACCACGCCTTGTCAACGAGATCATCGACCTGGGTCCCTACGAAGCGCCGTACGTGCCCATATACGATATCTACCTGCCTATCGTGTTGCGCGCCTATACTCCATAAGCCGGCATCATAGTCCGCGCTGGCTCCAACGAGGCGCTGCTCATGATGAGCAGCGCCTCGACTGTTTCAGAGTGGGTGGACTGCGGTCCGTCCCAGGAGGTTCACAGCACACTTATATCTCAGTTCACCGCAGATTGGCAAAGATGTGAGCCTGGGGTATACTACCGTTCCGAAGAGAATCGCGCGAGGAGGCAGCATAGGTGACATCAACCTTTGACTTTGAGCGAGCATGGCTGGCCAAGTTTGCCGAGAGCTTGGATCGGGCTGCGGGTGAATATACACGCCAGCAAGTCATGGACGGCAGCGAGGCGCTCTCCGCCGCGTCAAGCCGCGAAGCAGTGATCGCCTGGACGCAGCAGGCCATGGAACGGCTGGAATCGCTGGTGGACGAAGAAACCGCCCGTAGGGTGATGACCGGCTGCGCCTGCCAACATCCCAAGCAAGGCCTGCAAGCAGCACGCCAGGCCTACGAGGAGACGGGAGACCCTGCTGCGGCGCACCGCATCCTCCAGACACAGTTCGAGGCCTTTCTCCGCGACTCGCTCGAGTTGGAGAGAAGACACGTCGAGGCTGTGGTAAGCCGGGGCTGGGGATTGGCTGGCATCCTGGCGGGAAATAGGATCCTGGCCACCAAGATTCCAAAAAGCGGGCATCTGGCAGACTATCTGGACGAGACCGACCCGGAGAGGAGACGGCAGTACTACTGCCACTGCCCGCGCGTGCGCGACATCCTCAGGACGGGCGGCAGTCTGCCTGCCACCTACTGCTACTGCGGCGCCGGCTTTTACAAGGGCATCTGGGAGGAGATTGTACAGGCGCCGGTCGAGGTGGAGGTACTGAAGAGCGTACTGGCCGGTGATGAGGTGTGCAGGATCGCCGCCCACCTGCCTGCGAAGGCAGAGTAAGCGCGGCCCCATGCTGGCCTCACCCGGCTTGCAGCCCTCGTTCTACCAGTGACTTGATAACCAGCAATCTCCTGCTGGCAGCGGCGTGGAACATCTTGCCGATCAACGGACTGAAGGGCTGCAGCACGCCACGCGGATGCAGGCTCTGCTCCTGCACCACGCGAGTTCCTCCGTCACATGGCTCGAATGTGTACTCCAGCTCACCCACCATTCCCAGGCCCGAGAACCGGTACTCCAGCCGCTTGCCCTCCTCGTAGCAGGTAACTTCTGATAGCATCTCGCCGCGAACTTTCGGCAGCACCTGCACAACCTCCCGGTAACGGGTCCCAACTCCCACTGGTCCCGGGGTCACCTTGTCGTAGACAGGTACTGGTGTGCCCTCTTGTCCAGCGTGCTGGTCGACGTCACGGAAAAAGGCAAACACGGCACTGGGCGGCTGCGCTATGACCACGCTGAAGCGGAATTTCATCTCAGATGCCCACCGGAGGTACTTTTCTCACACCAGGCGCAGGGCAGGGTCCGGAAAAGCAACGGATCTCAGTCATCCATAAGAGCCTGCCATTTGGCTCTGGGCAAGGCACCAAACGCAGGCTCGCTTGCTGCCCTCTCCATGTCTGTCCAGCCACTCTCAAGAGCCTTCCGCAGGTGTTCCAGGGCTCTATCCCCTTCTCCGGCAGAGGCCCACGCTACGGCTGCACGGTAGTAGTCCTCCGCCCCTCCGGGCTGGATGCGGCAGGCCCTCTCGTATGACTCTGCTGCCTGTCTGTATTCCCCATTTGGCATGAAAAAGCCCTCAGCCAAACCTCGGTAGAAAGCATACGGATCGAAAGGGATGTCTACCAAAAAGATGTCCCCCGTGTACCTGAACCCAAGCCGCTCGGCCAATCCCCTCGATCCCACATTGGCCTTGTCGCAGATCCAAAATGGGTCATAGCCGTCGGACAGAGACTTGGAGATCACGGCTGCTGCCACCCGGGTTCCCAGGCCCTTGCGTCTGTACGTCGGTGCCGTCCAGATATCGATCGTCTGTGCGCCGTGCCCATAGGCCTGCACATAGCACCAACTGACCAAGTCTTCTCCATCAACCGCGCAAAAGCCCGTGCCCTCTTGAGCAAACCTCTCGATCGTGCCCCAATGAGTGGCGACCTCATCAGCAAGGTACGCATTCTCTGGTCTTGCCAGGACTTCTTTGTTGAGCTCCTTCAGTATCGGAATTCCCACCTGCTGTGCTGGCGGTGCGCCGTGCCGAGCATGAAACCTGTCCTGGTTAAAAGAGAATGTGCTCAGGGGGCTCCTCAGGGGGACCTGATCGCCAAAGAGGTTCTCCAGTTCTTCCGCATAGCTCTCGGGGAAGGAAAAGAGCGACAGGAAGTCCCGCCCTCCAGCTCTGGCCGCAGGAATGATCTCCTCCAGAACCAACTGGCGCAACGCCTCATTGAACTGGCTGCTACCCTGTCCGCCAACAACGTAGGCACACTCTGCTCCCGTACAGACAAGCGCTGCCCCGGGCACTACTGCGTCATCCACAAAGACCCTGCCCCTCGAGCGGCCCTCGACCACCGCATGCATCATGGGGTCCTGCAAATAGCCACGGAATAGGGGCAACACCCGGTGGAACTCACCTTGGTCTAGCTCGTGCAGCATCTATAGCTCCTGTTTACGACTCTGAAAATAGGCCCGCTCTATCGTGGAGGCTTCCTTGGCAGCGTCGGTGCATAGGCGTCGCGGGTCCGGCATGATGCCAATTCGGCCCAGATCGAGCCTGTCAGCATCCCAACAGGTCTGGACGGTGATATCTGCTTCAGTCATGCCGCTGGTGTGGTATGCGCAGGCATAGTGCAGGAGCTCAAACTCAGCCCCCGACAGGTCCACAAGGGAGCCGAGAAGGCCCCGGGCGAATTCGGCCGCCCTCGCTCCATGCCGCGGGTCCCGGCCGTCGTTCAGGCGCTTTGAGTCATGCAGAATTGCGAAAAACTCGACGACCCGCTGGTTCGCACCAGTCAGTTCAGCCAGGCGGAGGCCATTGGCCCGCACCCGAGCCCAATGCGCCCGGCCATGGATGCCATCCAGGTGCATCGCAAATCCTGTCTCGACCAGAGAAATCAGATCCTGAGGTACCATCAGTCAAGCCTCTTGTGAGTAGAGTCACGGCGGGGCCGGGCGTGCAAAGACCACTTCTCGGATCGCCTCAATGACTCCTTCCGGCCGGTCGTACTGGATGCATCGGTCTGCTCAAGCAGCAGTGTAAACCAAAGGGGCCGGTGATATCTCACCAGCCCCCGGTTCTTTCTGTCGTTTAGCGACGGTGCCCTAGGCAGCGTCGTATCCCGGGCCTTCGGAGAAGAAGGCAGCGTTCTTGGCAGTCCAATCCGCATACTCCTCCGGTACCTCATCGTCAGGGAAGATCGCGTTCTCAGGGCACTCGGGCTCGCACGCACCACAATCGATGCAGGTATCCGGATCGATAAAGTACGCCATTCCCCACTCGGGGTCCCCTTCTGGGCCCATCACGATGCACTCCACCGGGCAGACCTCTGCACATACCCCGTCTCGCGCACACAACTCTGTGATCACGTATGCCATCTTGACACCTCCTCTCACTTCAAAGATAGTTTATTATGGCCTGCTTCAGGCCTGGTACAGGCGTCATCCGCCTGTCCTACCCAAGTTCAGCCCGCAAGCGCTCGATCTCGGTTGTCGTCAACCCCTTCAGCTCGCGGGTCGCGATCGGCCCTTCCTCCAATCCAGGAAGCTGCTCCTCATAGGAAGGCCGTCGCGTCTGGTAGAACACGCCCAGCGGGATCCGGTCGCCCCACTCTGATGCCCTGCGCAGTGCAGCAAACCGGTCGCTGGTATCGTGTCCATCCTCCTGCAGATCGTAGATCCGCTCTCGGTACCAATCATACGTATTCTTGCGGTTAAAGGTCACACACGGCTGCAGTATGTCGATCAGGGCATAGCCCGTATGCTCCAGCGCCTGGGCAATCAGGGTAGCCAATCCCTTGGGATCGCCGGCAAAGCCACGTGCCACAAAGGTGCCGCCAGCCGTGAGCGCCAGCGCCACCGGATTAGCAGCCACCTCGATCGATCCCTCGGGAGATGTCTTGGTGACAAATCCCGGATCGCTGGTCGGTGAGTACTGGCCCTTGGTCAGCCCGTAGATCTGATTGTTCTGGATCAAGTCCACGATATCCAGGTTGCGCCGAGCCGTGTGGATAAAGTGCCCCATGCCCAGCCCCATCGAATCGCCGTCGCCATGAACAGTGATTACCTTGAGGCCGTGGTTGGCCAGCTTGGCCCCGGTGGCGACCGGCAGCGGTCGCCCGTGCAGCGTCATGAAACCATTGGCTGTCGTATAATCGGGAAGCTTGCTGCCGCAGCCGATACCGCTGACCATGAGCACCTGGTGCGGCGCCAGTCCAGCCTTCACCAGGCCCTGCTTGACCGCAGCATGAATGCCATAGTCCCCACAGCCCGGGCACCAGGTCGGCTTCACCGAGCTTGCATAATCCTTGACAGTCGCTGCCATCTTACTGCACCTCCTTCAGGCCAGCCAGTACATCCTCCGGCGAGAATGGGCGCCCGTCGTATCGCGAAATCACCTGATCCACCTGGATGCAGGTCTCAGCTTGCAGCAGCCTCTTGAACTGCCCCGTGTAATTGTTCTCGACGACCACGAGCCTCCCGCCGTGCAATGCCTCCGCCGCAGCGTCCGCCGGGAAGGGCCACAGATCGCAAAAGTGCACCAGTCTGGCCTCGCCACCCAGCCGGTCCACCACCTGGCGCAGCACNCCGTATGTGGAGCCCCAGCCCGCCAGCACGGTGGGAGCCTCCTCCGGCCCGTACCGCGCAGGAGGGCGGATATCCTGCCGCGCAGTCTCCTCTTTCTGCATGCGCTTGTTCATCATCTTGGTCCGGTTTTCCTGGTCCTCGAGGATATGCCCGAACTCGTCGTGCTCGTCACTCGCCGAAGCATAGACAGCCTTGGGGTGTCCAGGCACCGCACGCGGCGAGATGCCATCCTCCACGAACTTGTGGCGCTTGTACTCCCCTTCCAGCGCGTCCAGATCCTCCTCGCCGAGCAGCTTTCCGCGATCGATGACCACCTTGTCAAATTCGATGGCGTCCGCCTCGATCGTCCGCAGTGATGCTGCCAGCAACTCGTCGCTCAACACAATCACTGGCGTCTGGTACTTTTCTGCCAGGTTGAACGAGCGCCAGCCAACCTCAAAGCACTCTTCGATCGTGCCCGGAGCCAAAACCAATCGCGGGAACTCGCCCTGAGACGCGTGTAGCACGAACAGCAGGTCGCTCTGCTCCGTGCGCGTGGGCAGACCGGTGGACGGCCCGCCACGCTGGGCTTCCACCAGCACCAGCGGCACCTCACACATCCCGGCCAATCCCAACGCTTCAGCCATCAGGGCAAAGCCGCCGCCTGACGTCGCCGTCATGGCCCTGGCCCCTACAAAATTCGCACCGATGGCCATATTGATTGCTGCAATCTCGTCCTCCGCATGTTTGATCACCACGCCGAAATCGTGCTGGTGTTTCGCCATCCACTCGATAATCGACGTCGCCGGCGTCATGGGATAGGCAGCGATGAAGCGGCAGCCCCCCGCCAGCGCGCCCAGGGACAGCGCCTGGTTGCCAGACATCACATACCGCTTTGGCGCGCCACTTACCTCCTGCAATTTCCACCGAAAGCCCGCAGCATACCGCTCTTCTGTGTACTGGTACGCCTCGCGCGCCACGCGCAGATTGGCCGACACCACCTCGTCCCCCTTGCGGGCAAAGTTCTTGCGTATGACATCCGCCATCTGCTCGTAGGCATAGCCTGTCAACCCTGCTGCCGCCCCAAGCGCGGCGGTGTTTGCCATCACGCGCTCACCGTGCTCCTCGGCGATCTCAATCAGGGGCACCGGCATCGCTTTGCGACCCCGGCTCGCAGCCTTTTCCCGGTCGACCTTCAGAGCCTCGTCGTAGATGATCGCGCCCCCATCGACCACATCGTCCCGGTAGGTCTCCAGCGCCTCCTCGTTCAGAGGCAGCAGCACATGCACCGCCTCCTCGTGGGAGTAGATTGGCTGCTCACGGACGCGCACCTGGAAGAAGTTCAGTCCTCCCCGTATGCGGGACATATAGTCCTGCACGGCAAAGATCTGCAANCCTCCGTCAGCCAGAGCTTGGGAGAATCCGGCACCGCTCGACTCGACGCCCTGCCCCGCAGCCCCCGCTATCTTGAATGTCATATCATTTACAATTGGCATACAGATCTTCTCCCTTCGCTCATCTCCCTCACAGTTGCAACCAGTGTACCATCATACGTGCCGCTACGTCAAATCATTCGCTCCGCCCTGTCTCAGCTCATACTTTGCGCCCTACAGCTGCCACAAAGTAGACGCGCTCGGGCTCTGACACTAATAAATCATCTGGGCTTTCAGGGCGCCACTGCGGCGTCGGAACCAGTCCTGGCTCCACCAACTCGAATCCCTCGAAATAGTGGAGGATCTGGTCCCTGTAGCGAGAGACGGCAGCCGAGGCTTGACCGAAGAGCTTCTCCAGTTTCTCTAGACCCGGAATGGTGGCCTCGGCGGCGCTGTGCGAGATCGCCATCAGGCTGCCGGGCACAAGCAACTCACCGAAGCTGCGCACCACACGGTTTGCATCCTCATCGTCGACAATTAGCGGCAGGGTTGCAACCAGCAACAGGCCCAAGGGCCGGTCAAAGTCAAGCAGCGCATCTACCTCCGGGTGAGCCAGCACCGCTTCAGGCTCGCAGATGTCCGCGCAGATGATCGTGGCGTGGTCGTCATCGGCCAACATAGCCCTCCCATGCGCCACTGCCACCGCGTCCGAATCGACATACACCACGCGTGCTTCCGGATTCAGGCCGCGGGCTGCTTCGTGCACATTGCCCACTGTGGGTATACCCGAGCCCAGGTCCAGAAACTGATCGATCCCCTCCGCCATCATAAAGGCAACGACCCTATGCAGGAAGGCACGGTTCAACAGGGAATGCAAACGCAGATCGGGAGTGATTTCGAGCATCATGTCGCCAATCTTGCGATCCACCTCGAAATTGTGATAGCCACCCAGATAGTAATCGTAGATCCTGGCAGCGCTGGGCTTGTCCAGCGGCGCCTGCTCCTTGCCCCAGCTACTATCACTCATCTCCGTCCCAGTCCCTCCCCTATGGCCTCTAGCAGTTGCTGTCGACGAAAAGGCTTTCGCAGGAACGCAGTCGTAGGGTCCAGCTGGAGTATGTGCTGGCAGCGCTGCTCCGGCAGCGCGCTTACCACCACCACCGGAATCTTTGCGAATCGCTCATCCTGCCTGAGCCGCATGTACAGCTCGTCGCCCATCATCTCATCCAGGATGATGTCCAGCACGATCAGATCGGCCGCTGCCTGCTCCAGTTGCTCCAGTGCCTCATGCCCATCGTATGCCTGTGCGATCTGCCAGCCGTTTCCGTCCAGCATGCTAAGGTAGATTTCCTGCAGGTCTTCATCATCCTCGACCAGCAGTATCCTGACCGTCATGAGTTCCCCTCTCCACTACCTGCCGTCGGCACCGTAAAGCGGATGGTGGTGCCCTGTCCCTGCCCGGAGCTCTCGGCCCAGATCCGGCCGCCATGATCTTCGACGATCGCCCGGCAGATAGCCAGACCCAGCCCAGCGCCCAGGTGCCGCGTCTTTTCCTGGAAGAATCGCTCAAAGACATTCTCCAGGTTCTCTGGCAGGATCCCGTAACCCTGGTCGCTCACCGCAAAGACCAGCTCGCCATCACGCTCCTCAGCCGTGACGACTATCCGTCCATCGTCAGAGTACTTGATCGCATTGTCGAGCAGGTTCCTGAGAACCCGGAACAGTTTGACCCTATCCCCCCGTATTTCCGGCAGCGACTCGGGGAGATCTGCCGTCACCTCGAGGTTTTTTGGCATGCTCTGAGGAACAGCATACAGGACAGCCTCGTGAACCAAATGTCGCGGCTGGACACTCTCGTGCTCGTACGCCCACACCCCAGCCTCAAGCCGGGACAGGTCCAGGATGTTCTCCACGGTCTGCA
>P_2C_Sed_3_UnCtyDRAFT_1000103_pt1 | contig 9247 bp, 7 predicted proteins | sample Pon2CUnioCityCA_4_FD_10232 | JGI IMG/M metagenome (IMG submission 10232)
TGGCTGCGAGGTGATCTTTTGCAGGGCGGTGTTAAAGGGGACCAGCGCGAAGAACCATGAGTGTCGCTTTGATGCGAGGAACTCAAGGGAGTTCGGGAAGACTGCCGGGTTACGCTGTCTCGATCAAGTTGTCCGTTGTGGGGGAGTATGCTATACTATTCTCCCCCGGCCTGGTGGGACGGCCTCAGGGAGTGGAGTAGACGATGGATCTTAGACAGTACTGGCACCTGCTACGCAGGTGGCTATGGCTAATAGTTTTGGGGGCTCTGGTTGGCGGGAGTCTGGCCTATGTGATCGGCCGCAATACCAAGCCTGTGTACGAGGCGAGTACGACGCTGCTGATTGCGCCCGGCAATGCACAGGCACTGGACAACTACTCAACCTTGATCGCCAGCGAGCGTCTGGCTCGTACCTACGCCCAGTTGCTTACCAGCTCTCCGGTCATCGAGGAAACGTACCGGCGATTGGATGAAATGGCAGCGGAAGGGCTGCCGGTAGGCGATCTCTCCAGTTCTTTCTCAATCTCCGCGCTTCCGGTTCGCGACACTCAGCTTCTCCAGGTTGCCGTAACCGGCACTGACCCACAATTGATCACCTCTGCAGCCAATGCGCTTGTCGACGGATTTATCGAGTGGCAGACCACTATCCAACGGGAGCGCTATGCTGAGTCCAAATCGAATCTGGCATTGGAGATGGAGCAGATCCAGTCGAATATCGACGAGATCGAAGGCCAGATCCGGACGCTCCAGGAGGCTGGAGATAGCACAGACCAGAACGAGTTGATCCGTCTCCAGGACCAAATGGTGCAGTATCAAAACAGCTACTCGGCTCTCCTGAGCAGCTATTCGGATATAGGGCTGGCGGAAGCAAATTCGAGCGCCACGGTCACCGTTATCTCGCCGGCAGTCGCGCCAACGGCACCCATCAGGCCCCGAATTCTGAGCAACACCTTGCTCGCGGCAGTCTTGGGCGCGCTGGCAGGTGCCGGACTCGCCTTCCTACTGGAGTACATGGACGATACGGTCAAGACGCCAGAAGACCTGCAGGCTACTGGTTTGGGGGCGATCGGTATTGTGCAGCGTGTGCCTTCGAATGGCAAAAAGAGTGACTCGCCGATATTCTCCATCGATCAGCCCAAGTCCCTTGCCGCCGAGGCATATCGTACGCTCCGTACCAATCTGCAGTTCTCTTCTCTGGACACCCCGCTGCGCAGCTTGGTGGTGACCAGCGCCGTGGCAACAGAGGGTAAGACTACCACTGCAGCCAATCTTGCAGTCGTCATGGCCCAGACCGGAAATCATATCGTGCTGGTCGACGGTGACCTGCGGCGGCCCTCGGCCCACAAGCTGTTTGGCCTGCCCAATAGGACCGGGCTGACGACCGCCCTGGTAGAGGATCCCCAGGCGCTGAACGGCTATCTTCAGGAGTCCGGAATCGAGAACCTCCGAGTGCTGACTGCTGGTCCAATCCCGCCAAACCCACAGGAGCTCCTGGGGTCTCAGCGGATGAAGGAGTTGCTTCGCAGGCTGGAGGAGGAGGCAGATGTCGTCGTTATCGACACGCCGCCTACGCTCGTTGTGTCAGATGCAAATGTATTGGCCGCTCGTGCCAGTGGGGTGTTGATGGTGGTGAATACCGGCAAGACGCGCCGCGCAGCCGTGCGGCAAGCTGTCGAAGGCCTGCGAAAGGTTGGCGCGAATCTCCTGGGATGCGTCCTAAACATGGTCACGACGCGGGGCGGGCGCAGTGCCTATTACTACTCGTCCTACTACTACTCGCATTACTACGGAGACGGTAGAGATGGCGGGAGACGTGGGATTGTGGGCCGGTTGCGAAGGCTTGGGCGCGACTCCCGGCGACGCCACGCCAGTCCAGACCATGACGAACGCAAGGTTCGCCAGGAGCACAGGCCCGCGTGAGATGGCTTGGGGTAGAGATACCCTCCCCTCCACGTGAATCAGGTTTTACATCACGGATGCGATCTGCTGCTTTGCGGCTGCTTCTGGCCGGGATAGCGATTTTGGCAGTCCTGGGCGCTGGGCGGGTGCCTGCAGGTTCCAGAGCTGCTGCAAATCGTTCGCTGCCCAAGTTGCCTCAGGCCCCTTTGGCTCCGGAAGAGTGGGAGTACCGCGTGTTCCTGCCTTTGGTGACAAGCAGCCGGCCTCTGCACAGTGAAGAGCGCTATGGGTTTGTCGCCACATCGCCTGACTGGCGCCAGACCTTTGATGTGGCACAGCTTGGCGCCGGGTGGTATGTAGATGCCAGTCCGCCAACCTGTGCCACGAGTCCTGGCGGGATGGATCGCGCCTTGATCATCCATGTCCGCAATTGGCAGAGCTCACCGCAGTGGGAGTGGCTAGAGTCGATGGTCAATGCTCATCCCGGGTCGCTGTGGCTGGTAGGCAACGAGCCTGACTGCATCTGGCAGGACAACCTTCTTCCAGAGGATTACGCCAAGGTCTACCACGACATTTATACGGCGATCGCCGGCTGGGACCCAACGGCTCTTATCTCGCCGGGAGGCATTGTTCAGCCGACGCCGCTCCGATTGCAATGGCTAGACCGGGTCCTGGAGGCGTACGCGAGTGACAATGATGGCGATCTGATGCCGGTTCACGTATGGAATATCCACAATGCAATCCTCCGTGAGCTGAGCTACCTTTGTGATCCGGATAATGCCTGGGGAGCCGACATTCCACCTGGCTTTGATGAGTGTCAGGGCGTCTGGCGTGAGGTAGAGGACAACTACAGGGTGGATATTTTCAGTGAACAGGTTTGGGCGTTCCGCGAGTGGATGGCCTCCAGGGGGTACGCTGGCTATCCGCTGATCATAACTGAGTTTGGCATCCTCATGCCGGTGGGTTGGGCGGGCTTTGATGAGGACGATGTGAATGCTTTCATGGACTCGACATTCGAGTTCCTGCGCACTGCCACAAGCGACGACCCCAGAACCTTGGGCGATCCGTCCGACGGGTATCATCTGGTGCAGCGCTGGGCTTGGTTCAGTCTCGACACCCCCCCCTACAATCCTGAGAATCCGGTTCCGCATACGTTCAACGGGAACCTGTTCGATCCCTACACCACGGACATTACCGGGTATGGGCTGAACTTTGCGAAGCACACGGAGCTACTGCCGGTGCTAGACTATATCGAACTGCGGCCTGGCAGGTTCCGCTTCGAGCCGTTGGGGCCGGTTGGAGTGGGGGAGCTGGTCACCAGGAAGGTGGAGGTCGAGGTACGTAACTTGGGCAGCCTCGATTCCGGCCCCTTTACCGTGAGGTTGGCATACGTCGGCCCGTCAAGCGATGAGTTGCAGCAGACGGTTAGCGTGTCCGCTGGATCGAGCGCCTGGCTCGCGTTCAACCTTGTCCAGCTCGAAGTGGGGGCCTATGGGCTCACGGCATCGGTTGATGTCAACGGCGATGTTCTCGAGACAACCGAATGCGACAATCTGCTTGAGGCTACCATGTTGGTGCCGTCCGATCTCGTCTACGTGCCACTGATTGTCCGAAACTACTGATCTTCCTATGCTCCCTGGCGTAGCGGCTGATCTCTGTGGAAGACACTCGCCTTGTCCCCAGCCTGAATCTCCGGTGGCGAGTGTAGGGTTATCTATGCCACTCTGGATGACCTAGGGTGACTCGCTGGCTGTTAGTCCTCATCCTAGTTGCGTACGCGCTGCTGGCAGTGGGATATAGCCTGGGCACGCCGCCATGGGAGGCTCCCGACGAACCGTCCCACTACCTCTACGCTGAGCACATAGCCGCCCACGGTTTCCTGCCATCTGAGGTTCCGCCTCAGCAGGGGAACTACTGGGAGAATGGCTACGTCACCTCGCTGTACGAGTGGTTCCAGCCTCCGCTCTACTACGCGCTGGTCGCTCCGCAGATTTCACTGATGAACCTGGTCAGGCCGGGCACGATCCCTCAGGCCTTTCCTCCGGTCAATCCGGTCTTTCCCGACCAGGGGCGTAATCTGTTCGAACTGCCTCATGAGCGGGCATTTTCCGCTCCGGGCCTTCGCCTGGCACGTTTCTTCTCAGTCGTCCTCGGGCTATGCACGCTGTTAGTTGTCTACAGGATGGCAATGCTGACTTTGGCAGGCGATCGAGCTGTGGCTTTGGCTTCTACTGGGCTGATGGCCTTTATTCCGCAGTTTACCTTCCTGAGCGGGTACATGTCCAGCGATAATCTTGCACTGCTCCTGTCTGCAATGTGCCTGCTGGCGTACCTGCACCTGCTCCGCTCGGCGGGCGGGTGGGACCTGAGGCGGGTAGCAGAAGCAGGCGCGCTCCTGGCGCTGACCCTGTATGTTAAGCTTTCCTTGCTGTTTTTGCTGCCTTTGGGCCTACTGTGCCTGTCATACCGCCTGGTGAATCACCGCTCGATCAGGCAATCGCTATTGGAGAGTGCCGTGCTGGTAGGTGTGGCGATCGTACCGTTCCTGCTCGGTCTCCTAATCCTGCCCGGCATGCGTGAGCAGGTGGCGTATGCCTACACATACCTTCAGGTGAAACCGGAATTTGTCTCCCTGAAGTATCTCGTCGGCCTCTGGCCCCAGACTTATACTTCATTCTGGGGTACATTCGGCTGGATGAACGTGAGCACTCCGCGCTGGATCGCGAACTCGTTGACCGTCATCACGGCCGTGGGTCTGGGCGGTTCGTTGGTCCTGCTGGCGCGCGACAGGTTGGGCTCCGGACTGCCCTCGCCAAGGCACTTGCTTCTTGTGTTCTGGGCGACGTGCGGGCTAGTGGCGATTGGATTCATCCGCCTGAATCTGTCGATGCGCCAACCCCAGGGACGATATCTCTTCACCGCGCTTCCGGCGCTGGTCATCCTCGTGGCGACGGGCTACCGTCGTGTATCGGGNAGACTATTTCCTTTGGTCGGCACGGTCATGGTGCTCTTTGCCTTTGCCGCGAACCTGCTCTGTCTGTTCGGGTCGTTATTGCCTGCCTATGCAGTCTCGCACTGAACCTGCAAAACTCCTTCTGAGGACGGCAGCCCGTTGGATCGCTGAGCTGCAACTGCTGATCCTGCTGGTGGGCGTGGCTCCTGTGCTTCTCTTTGATGTCTGGATGCCCAGGTGGGCGATCTGCGCGGCACTGGCAGCCATTCCGACGCTGTGGCTCATCCGCTGGGTAGGGAGCGGTTCGCCCATCCGGGCGACACCTCTCGATCTGCCAATCCTAATCCTGCTGTTGATGGTACCGGTGGGGGTGTGGGCAGCCGCCGACGGGTTGCTTAGTCTGCCACAGATCTATCGCATCGTCCTCGGCGTCGGCCTGTTCTACGCCATGGCCAGCGCGCTGACCACTGGCCGGCACCTTCAAATAGTCACTGCACTGGTGCTAGCCGCGACTGCTACCCTGGGAGTGCTCGCCTTGCTGGGGACGGACTGGCATCCTGGCAAGTTCTCCCTACCACTGCTGGATGCGATCTATGCTTGCTTGCCGGCCATTGTTCGCCCATTTTGGAATCCAGAGGGCTTTGGCAGCAACACCATGGGCGGGATCCTGGCCATGACACTGCCCCTACTGATCGCCTTTGCGGTGGGGGCGCGTCGCTGGCTACTGAAGGGGTTATTTGCGGTGGCGTCGATCGCCGGTTGTTTGGCTCTGTTACTTTCTCAATCGCGCGGGGGTATCATTGGACTGCTCCTGGCAATCCTGGTCATGGGGGTGGCTCGAAGCCGCTGGTTCCTGATTGTCGTCCTCATCCTGGGTCTGGGTGGTCTGTTGCTGGCTGGAACGATGGGCATCGAGCCCATCAGTGAGCTTGTCTTTTCTAGTGCTGTAGATAGCGCTGTGGGTGGGCTGGAGGACCGCCTGGAGCTGTGGTCGCGTGCCCTGTATATGAGCCAGGACTTCCCCGTTACTGGTGTGGGCCTGGGTATGTTCGGTCGTGTCTTGCAGATTCTCTATCCTCTCCTCTTGGTAGGTCCCGAAGTGGTGATACCTCATCCGCATAACGTCTTTCTGTCCCAGGCGGTGGACTCGGGAATTCCAGGGCTGGTCGCCTTTGTTGCTCTGCTTCTTGTGCTGTTCTTCATGGCCGTCCGCTCAATCCATCTCTCCCGCCGGACGCAGTGGTGGCCGTTGGCCATTGGGCTGTTGGGTGCACTGGTAGCCTTTGTCGTCCACGGTCAGTTCGATAGCGTCACCTCCTTTATCAAGCCCCATACGGCTTTCTGGGGGATCATTGGACTACAGACCGCGCTCTGGCTCTACCTGTGCGGGCAGAAGAAACGTCCTGGTCTGGGTTCATGAGGGAGCGGAGAGGCGGCTAGGTGGATACGCTAAGGCACGGTCTTGGCCGGACCGGTCTGGGCATACCCTATATGGTGTGGGGATTGGTTCTGGTGGCACTGCTCCTGCGCCTAGTTGCCCTGTGCGTATTTCATGGTCCCGACCTGGTTTCCGCTTCCGAGTCGGGTTTGACGGCTGCGAACTGGGTTGCAGGTCAAGGCTACACCTTTGATCTGTACGGCTATCGAACGGAGCATCCGTGTCAGTCCTTCATGCCTCCCTTGTTCACAATTATCGTTGCTGGTTGCTTGCTCACTCCCTGGCCAGAGGTTTCTATGGGCCTCGTGCAGGCTCTGCTTTCCAGCTTGACCGTCTTGCTTGTATTCCTGATCGCCAAAAGTCTGGCAGATTCTACTGTTGGGATCACGGCTGCTGCTCTCAGTGCGGCCTATCCTCCGTTTTTGGTTCTCGTCGATCAACCCACGGTGCCAGTGCTCAATACCTTCCTCCTGGGGCTCTTTTTTTGGTTCTCGATCCAGCTGTTGCGGAGCCTCGACCGCAAATGGGCAGTACTGGCTGGTCTGACCTTGGGGTTATGCGTCCTGAGCCGGCCGACTTTCGCAGGGTTTTTTGGGATACTCCTGATAACCCTCTGGCTGGCAAGAGCGCGCCGCGGCGGGCGCTGGTGGCGGGCTATTGTCCTTGTTGCCGCAGCGATGGCTCTGATCATCAGTCCCTGGCTGATCCGGAACTGGTGGGTGCAAGGACGACCGGTGGGCGTATCGACCAACGGTGGCTTTACCTTCTGGAATGGCAACAATCCCTTTACCACAGGTTTTGGCTTTGATGTGGTGATTGATGATCTGCAAGCCTACTCGGGGGAAATCGTCGAGGCAGCAGAGGGGACAGAGATTCTCGAGGTCAAGCCCTATCCCTTGCCCCTGGAGCTGCGTGACAGCGTTGGGAGCTTGGGCGAGGTAGAACTTGATCGGGCTTTCTACCAGGCAGCCTTTGGTTTTATCAGCCAGGATCCTGGCCGCTGGGCGGAGACGACAGTACAAAAGGCGGTGGGTCTGTGGTGGTTCCGTCCCAACATTGGCGTGTCCAGCGGCTTTTATCAGGAAGCCTGGATTCTGCCCTACAAGATCCTCTACTCTTTTGTGTTGCTTTTTGCTGTCGTTGGGCTTGTTCTCTCGTTTCGTAACTGGCGACGCTACGTCTTGCTGTATGGTGTCATTACCTACTTGACAGTGGCCTATGTGGCCTTTAACGTCATCACTCGCTATCGCTGGGAGATGAAGCCCTATCTGCTGATATTCGCGGCGCTGGCCCTGGTTCGGGCTGGCCGGAGGGTTGCTGTGCGGAGAGCATGGCCAAGTTGGAGCTTGTGAGGCGGCTCAGCATGGAAAGCCGGCAGGCGCGGTGGCGGAGACCACTGCGACCGCTCCTGGGCGCCCTCTTGAGTTTGGCTTTCCTTGTGCTTGCCTTTCGGGATGTGCGTTTGGACGTGGTAGCTTCCACCCTGGGCCAGATGAACCTCCCGCTGCTCTTTGCCGCGGTAACCGTAGAACTGATCACGTTTTGGGCTATCGCCTCCCGCTGGCGGTGTTTCTTTGCGCCATCCAAGGCCCCTGCCTTGAGCCGGCTGTTCGAGATTCTCACTATCGCCCAATTGGTTAATGCGGTACTTCCTGCCAAGTTAGGCCCTCTGGTCCGTGCTTATCTGGCTGGCCAGGGAGAGAGCAGCGGTGTGGCCTATGCCCTGACTACTATAGCCGGGGAAAAGGTCATAGAGGGTTTGAGCCTGCTGTTGGCAGCCGTAGCTGTCCTGCCCTTCGTATCGCTTTCTAACTGGCTGGGTCCAACCACGGGCGCAAGTGCAGTGCTGTTCCTGGCAGCTCTGGGGCTGATGATCTGGGTGGCCTTTCGGCGAGACACGGTGGCCGGGTGGCTGGAAGTCCGGCTGCGTCGCTGGCCGCGCGTGCTCAACATAGCGCATTCATCCCTGTCGGCTGTTGATATCTGGCGCAGTGGTCGAACCGTGCTCGTGGTGGTGGGTTGGTCGGCTTTCATCTGGGCGATCACCGTGCTACTGAATCAATTGCTGTTGTGGAGCCTCGGAATCCAAGTTCCACCGGTGGTCGCCGTGCTTCTCTTGATTGCACTTCAGATCGGTGTGCGGCTGCCCTCTTCGCCGGGTAGCATCGGTGTGTTTCACTATCTATGCGTGGTGACGCTATCCCTGTTTGGCGTCGAGCGCAGCGTGGCCTTTAGCTATGGCGTGATCCTGCATCTTGTCATGTACCTTCCTCCCAGCCTTTTGGGCCTCATGTATCTCGGCAGATCTGGCTACAGCCTGAGCCGGTTGCGGCAAGCTGTAGCCGCAGTTCCATCTGTGTCGGACTCGCTGGGGTGAAACGAGGATTTGATTTGAACGTCGCGCTTGTTCATGACTTTTTCTGCAATCTGGGCGGATCCGATCAGGTGGCAGCGATTTTGCACCAACTGTATCCCCAAGCGCCCATCTACACTCTGCTTGTCAGCAACCGAAACGAGGACGCTGAGTTGCTGCGGGGCATGGATCTGTACACGTCCTTTGTCCAGAGCCTCCCTCTGGCCCGGAGATGGCACGAACCGTACTTGCCCCTGTTCCCTCTCGCCATTGAGTCATTTGACTTGACCCGCTATGATCTGGTTCTGAGCAGCAGTCACGTCTGCGCCAAGGGCGTGATCCCGGCACCTGAAGCTCTGCACATCTGCTATTGTCACACGCCTGCCCGCTACGCTTGGGATCTGGGATATCTCTATCGACGGCGCTTGAATCCACTGCTGCGCGCCTACGCGGCAGCGGTGATGCACAGGCTGAGAGTCTGGGATGTCACGACCAGCTCGCGAGTGGACCATTTCATCGCCAACTCGAGTTTCGTCGCACAGCGGATCCGGCGCTACTATGGGCGCGATGCGACGGTCATCTACCCTCCTGTGGATACAGGCTTC
>P_2C_Sed_3_UnCtyDRAFT_1000104_pt1 | contig 9208 bp, 7 predicted proteins | sample Pon2CUnioCityCA_4_FD_10232 | JGI IMG/M metagenome (IMG submission 10232)
GGGCCGCCATCGCGACTCCGAGGATGCCACACAGTAGGCTGGGCAAAAAGGCCGCGACCGCACCAAGCAGGCAGCCCATCTTGCCCAGCGATGCCAGGTTCAGACGTTCAATGGCGACTTTCATGGGGTTTCCTCCCGGCGTATGGGGTCCAGCGCATCGGCCAGGCGAAAGGGGTCAGTGACCACAATGCTCTGGGCAAAGAACTCCATTGCACCCACATCAGAGGTGATGCTTGTCATATTGCCTCGACTCAAGATGCGCAGGACAAAGGGAAAGCGGCTCCAGTCCTCAGCGGTGTCGCACAGCGGTGGCTGGTAGAGACCTACATTGAAACTCTGGACTCCCAACTGCTCGACGAGTGTGTGCAGTGCATGGTACAAGGCCGACTTGAGATCGGGACCCAGCTGCGGCGCTACGATGAAGATCTCTTTCTCTTTGGCCGGTGTCAGCGAGGCGAGGATACTGGCTGAACCATGGTCGATTACCAGGCCCAGGGCCCGGTGGATGGCTACCAGGTCGTCAAAGTAGTCGCCACCGTCCTGCTGGTGGTAGCGCAGGGCTGCCTGGCGCCAGTGCTCAACGCGCGCATAGTGCATGTCCCGGGTGAGCGTCACCTGGGCGTGACCGTGGATGATGGAGGCGCCGCTGCGCCACAGGCAATTCCACAGGAAGAAGGGGTAGCAGGCTGCAGGGTCGGCGCGATGGGCTGCTTGAACCCACTCCTGAGCAGTGTCTACATAGTCGGCCACCTGGCTGGCAGTGAACCGAAGCGGATGGTGCTCGTCAAATATGACTACTGCGTGCCAGCCGTCGCCTTTGGCTACGTTCGAGGCCGTGATGCAGTGCTTTCCCCGAACGCGTCCGAACTGGTCGGCAGGTGTATGGTCTTGGGGATGGCAAAAGTCGCATCCTTCCCGGTTCTCCATCTGGCGCTGGACATCAACGCCGAGTGGTGGGGCCTGGTTTGGACGCCTGGCGCGCAGGGCATTGAATAGGGTACCTTCCATCGTAGCGCGGTTCGTGATCTTGACGATGCGCTGCTGCCTGACTGCGTTGACCGAGCCAAAGCGTTCCGCGAGCCAGGTGTGCATGGACTCCGGCGGAAAAGCCGTGCCGGTAGTGATGTTGAGATGGAAGATCTGTTCGAACCTGCGCCGCTCCTCATGGGGCAGCGCGGACACCAGCTGGTCCAGCTTGCCAATGCTGCGCTGGGGTATCTGCCCGCTCATGCCTGTACCTGGTACTTTTCCAATCCGGGCCGCGGCAGGCGGCTGGCGATGGCCCGCTGGTATAGATCGACATAGGCCAGCGCCGAGCGCTTCCAGGAAAAGTCGGCGTGCATGCCCCTGAGCTGGATCTGGTGCCAAAGGTCGCGGTGGCGGTAGACTTCTACTGCTCGCACGATGGCGCCAAAGAGGGCCCAGCGGTCATAGGGCTCGAACACAAAGCCAGTGCCCTGCTCGGACCTGGGGTCATAGTCCTGCACTGTATCGGCCAGGCCACCGGTGGCGCGCACGATGGGCACGCTGCCATAGTGCATGGCGATGAGCTGGTTCGTGCCGCACGGCTCAAAGCGGCTGGGCATNAGGAACATGTCGCTNCCNGNGTAGATGCGCCGCTCAAAAGGCGTGTTGAAGGTCAACANGATGGCAGCCTGCTCCGGGTAGTCGTGAACCATCTGGCTGAAGAGCTCGTGGTAGTGTTGNTCGCCGGTCCCCATCAATACGANCTGGACGCCAAGATCCAGGATNTGGTCGATANTNTGTCCCAGGATATCGAACCCTTTCGAGTTGTTCAGCCGCGAGATCATGCCGATGAGCGGAATGTCAGGGTCTTCGACCAGTCCCGCCTCGCGCTGGAGTGCCCGCTTGTTCTCCCGCCGCAGGTTGAGGGTGGTGGTGTCATAGTTGACGGCAATGTGCGGGTCGGTGACCGGGCTGGCGGTCTCGTAGTCGATACCGTTAAGGATGCCAAACAGGCGGTCCCGGCGGTCCCTCAGTAGGGGATCGAGCCGCTCGCCATATTCGGGCGTCAGAATCTCCCTGGCGTACGTCTCGCTGACGGTACTCACCAGGTCGGCCCAGTATATGCCCCTGCCCATCATGTCGACGACCTCATTGAGGTCTGCCATCTCCGGATGATACTGGAACCCCCATTGGTCGAGGCCAGCGATCTCCAAGACACGCTGCCCAAAGATGCCTTGATAGGCCAAGTTGTGGATGGTGTAGACTGTGGCGACGCCGGCAAAGGCCGGATCGTCCTTGTAGACCGTATGCAACCAGTTGGGCACGATAGCGGTGTGCCAGTCGTGACAGTGGATGACGTCCGGCTTCCAGTCCAGCAATTTGGTCGCCTCCATGGCTGCCCGGCAGAAGAAGATAAATCGATCGGCATCATCAGGGTACATGTAGATGCCTTCCCGCCCAAAGTACTTGGCGCTGTCCACCATATAGACGGGGATATCCGCGCCGATGGTCGCCTGTAGGATGCGAGCCGGCTCGGTGGTGCGATGGATCGGGACATCAAAGGGGTCCAAGATGTCTGCCAGGTCGAACTTGTCCGGATCGATCCGGCCGTAGCGGGGCATGGCTACCCGGACATCATGTCCCAGAGCGTGGATGGCCTTGGGCAGCGCACCGACTACATCGGCCAGGCCGCCGGTCTTGACAAAGGGCACCACTTCGGCAGCGAGCATGAGGATCTTCAGCGGTCCGTTTTCGCTCATGGCGAGTATTCCTCTCTAGATTGATAGACCTGTCCTGTGCGAGCTTTTCGAGGCCAGCCAGACCCACTCTAGCACAGGACAGGGCATCTGGCAAAAGGAGCTTGTCGTCTGCTACGGTTGGGACTCCAACTCGTCGCGTACCGTCCGGTACAGCTCCTTGGCCCTGAGCTCGGCCAGGCAATAGCACGGAGCCTTCAATGCTCTGGCGAGTCCAGCGGCAAGGCCCCGGTCGTAGGCTTCGTGCTCCATGTTGACTACTACCGAGTGGATGCCCGCCCGCTGGATCAGGTCTGCGATCTTGTGGGATTCCTCCTGAGGCGCCGTGTCGGTAAGCGCCACGTTTCCTGCGCCATCGGTAAGGAGGATCATCAGCGGCATGGCCTTGCGGTGCAGGCGCATCTCGCGGCGGAACACGCGGTAAGCCAGCATCAGGCCCGCCGACAGGGGGGTCTTGCCGCCCACCGGCAGGTGGCGGAGCGCCTTCTGGGCCAGCTCCACACTGGATGTAAAGGGAAGCACCAGCCGCGCTTCCTCCTTCTGAAAGACCACGAGCCCGACGCGGTCGCGCTTCTGGTAGGCATCTACCAGTAGGGACATGATGGCTCCTTTTGTTGCCTCCATGCGCTGGGCTCCGGCCATGCTCCAACTGGCATCGACAACAAAAAGGATCAGGTTCGAGGCACGGCGCACACGGACCTTCTTCTGGACGTCCTCGGGCAGGATGGCAAAGGTACCTGGCTCGCTGTCGCGCTTGACCTGCTGGACCGCGGCCTGCCGGATGGTGGCATCGAGGGCGATGTCGCGGAGGTCTCCTTCGGCTGGTCGGGCGCGTGTGTAGCGGCCGCGCTTGCGGTCGGTATGCGTGGTGGAACGCTTGCCGGCGGTACGGCGCGTCAGCCGGTCCATGGGCGACTCTACGCGGCGGGGCTGGAATAGATTGCCAATCGGCAGCACGATGTCTACCTGCTCGCCCTGGCCAAGGCCCATGGGGTCGGCCACGTGTCCCTGGAGGGGTGTGCCGGAGGCCCCCAGGTCCGCGGGAGAGGGTTGGGGTGACTCTTTGTCAGGAGGGGCTACGTCGTTTTTTTTTGTGGTGAGGGCTCTACCATCGATGCGCCCTGGGACTTGGACTCGTCGGCGTCCTGGCGGGCTTCCTCGAGCCGGTTGGACAGCTCGTCCAGGCGGTTCTCGGTCTCCTGGAAGGGCATGCGCTTGAGACGGTGGGGCAGGGCCAGTTCGGCTGCCGCCAGGATGTCCAGCTCTGAAATCAACATCTCCTCAGGATGCTTGCCGTTCCGGGCAAATCGCAACGCGGCATGGGCCAGGGCCGCCTTGAGGATGACAATGTCGGCCCGGTGCCCATCTACTTCAAAACTCGTGGTCAACTCGGCAATGGTGTACAGGTCGTTGGGCTCGTAGCGGACCTCTGGCAATATCTCGCGGGCGCGCCTGATGTCATTGGACAACTGCTGCTCGTATGGTTCCCATTCAACGCGGAATCCCTCTGGATCGCTCTCAAATTGTACGGTGCGCTCCAGGATCTCCACACGAGATTGGTGAAGGCTGATGCCCTGGATCTCGACGCACAGCGCAAAGCGGTCGAGAAGCTGCGGTCGCAGCTCGCCCTCCTCGGGATTCATGGTGCCAACCAGGATAAAGCGCGATGGATGGCTGAAGGAGATGCCCTCGCGCTCTACGATGTTACGGCCCATGGCCGCCGCGTCCAGGAGCAGGTCCACCACATGATCGTCCAGCAGGTTCACTTCGTCAACGTATAGCAGTCCGCGGTTCGCGGCGGCGAGCACCCCTGGCTCGAACTTTCTGCGACCGGTCTTGATGGCTGTCTCGATGTCCAGGGTGCCCACCACACGGTCCTCAGTGGCGCTAACCGGTAGATCCACGAATCGTGTCTTCCTATGGCTGACCGGCAGGGTCTCCCCATGGGCCAGGCGCTCGCGACAGTCGTCGCATAGCCGCTCAGGGCGGTCGGGATCGCAGGCAAAGGCACAATCGCTGACGATCTTGATCTCAGGCAGGAGCGCTGCCAGAGCACGGGCGGCGGTGGACTTGGCTGTCCCTCGCTCTCCCCGGATCAGGACGCCGCCGATCTTGGGGCTGATCGCGTTGAGGATCAGCGCGGTCTTCATCGTATCCTGGCCTACGATTGCGGTGAATGGAAAGATTACCTGCATGGACTCTTCCTGTTGCTAGGGCAAGTCGCGCAGCTGGCTGCACCTGGCAGGTGCGCGCTACACGATCTGCCTGTGAGCTTGATTGGCTCTAGAACGTTCTAAACCGAGAACTCCTTGCGTTGCACACGGGGCAGCGATCTGGCGGCTCGCCGATGTGCGTGAAGCCGCACACGGGACACACATGGACCTCACCCATTTCATAGTCCTCGTCAGCCTCGGCGGCTGCTTTGGCCTCGTCATACATGTCGGCGTGGATCTTTTCCGCTTCGGCAGCATAGCGCATGCTGCGCTGGGCCCCACGCTCATTCTGGAGCTCAGCAACCTCCAGGTAGGCGGCATACATCTCGTCTACCTCAAAGTTCTCACCGTCGATTGCGGCTTGCAGGTTGGAGATGGTGTCGCCAATACCCCCCAGCTCCTTCAGGTGGTTGAGGGCATGGACCTGTTCAGCGTAGGCAATGGCGTGGAAGAGGCGGGCAATATTCGGCTTGCCGGACTTGGTGGCCTGGGCCGAGAATGCCAGGTACTTCATATGCGCCTGGCTCTCACCAGCGAAGGCTGTCTTCAGGTTCTCTTTGGTCATTTCCTTCATAGATTTCCGCTCCTGCCGTGCAATGTGTGATGTTCCGAGTTCTGAAAAACCCGAGTCTGAAGGTGCCCCTCTGCAGTTTGCCAAGGGCGCGCCAGACTCGAGAGCGGGCCGATCTTATCATACCTGTTTGGCAAAGTCAAGCATCCAGTTTCACTCCGCCAGGGTACCCACACTTATGCCAGACCAGTGAGCGTAGGCATCCTGAGGTCCTCCCAGGCTTATCGAGGGACCCTCATCTGTTCGCACCAAGTTGAGGCCCCACGCGAGCATCTGCGCAGGAATCCGAACAGGGGTTGGATCGCTGTAGCGGCCTACCTGTCCTCTTCTGGTTGGTAGATCATGTAGCCAGCACCGGGTTGCGTCAGAAGGTACTGAGGCTTTGAGGGCTCGGGCTCTAGCTTTTGCCGGAGGTAGCGCATGTAGACGCGCAGGTACTCGGTCTCCTCGCCGTATTCAGGCCCCCATACGGCTCGCAGCAGCTCGCGGTGTGAGAGCACGCGGTTCGCGTTCGATGCCATGTAGGACAACAGCCGGTATTCTGTGGGGGTGAGCTTGACCTCGCTGCCCGACGTGATGACTTGGTGCAGGGCAAAGTCGATCTCGATGGGACCGGCCTTGAAACCCTCCCGCGTTACAATCTCCTCGGGCCATTTGCTCCGGCGCAGCACCGCTTGCACGCGCATCAACAGCTCGGCGATTGAGAACGGTTTGGTCAGATAGTCATCAGCGCCCACCTCGAACCCGTGGATCAGATCCACCTGGGAGCTGCGTGCCGTAAGCATGATCACCGGCACCGCAGAGAACTCGCGAATGCGGCGGCAGACGGCGTAGCCGTCCATCTTGGGCAGCATCAGGTCCAGCAGAACCAGGTCGGGCATCTCACGCTCAATGATCTGCAGGGCCTCCTCGCCATCGGCAGCAGTTAACACCGAATAGCCGGATGATTTGAGATTGGCTTCAAGTAGCTTCATGACGCGCGGTTCGTCATCGACCGCAAGGATGGTGCCCTTGATAGTCATGCATCACCTCCTATTGGGACTCGTCGAATAGGGCCAGTGGCAGCGTAAAGTGAAAGGTGCTGCCGCTGCCGGGCTGGCTCTCTACCCAGATTCTGCCGCGGTGGGCATCCACGATTGCCTTGCAGATGGACAAGCCCAGTCCACTGCCCCCCACCCTGCGAGTGGAGGCGCTGTCCACCTGATAAAAGCGATCGAAGATGTGTTCCAGTTGGTGCTCTTCGATGCCAATGCCTTTGTCGGACACGCTTATCTGCACTTCGGAGGGTTTGACCTGAGCTTTGACCATGATTGGCCCTCCGTCGGGACTGTACTTGACTGCGTTCTCCACCATGTTTCGCAGGACCTGCCGCGCCCGGCGGGCGTCGGCGAGGACTAGAGGTAGTGAGGGGGGCAGCTTGACAGTGATTTCGTGGGCGCCGCTCATCATCCGGAACTCGGCTGCGGTTTCCTGGATGATTGGGCGCAAGTCGGTGGGCTCCCGTTCAACCCGCAGCGTCCCGGCCTCTATGCGGGACATATCGAGCAAGTTGCCGATCAGTTCGGTCAGGTGGTCGCTCTCCTCGTCGATGATGGACAGGAATTCGCGACGACTCAGGTCGTCCCACTCGACGTCGTCGCGCAGCAAGGTAGTGGTGAAGCCCTTGATGCTTGCCAGCGGTGTGCGCAATTCGTGGCTCACCGTCGCCAGCAATTGTGATTTCATCTCATCCAGCTCCTTTTCGCGGGTGATGTCGCGGAGCAGGATACCCAGCCCCAAGGGGCCGCCGCCGGAATCTTGGATGGAAAAGAACCGGGCCTGCACCGTACGCGAGGTTGGCGCGGTCAGCGCCAGCTCCACCGTCGGCGTGGACTTGGGGTTGTCCAGCGCAGCCCGGAGCTGACCAAAGGTTCGCCTCGGTCTGGCGAGCCGTTCGCCGATGGCGCGATCCAGGTCTTCGAATGTAGACCGCGCTGCATCGAGGGCCGGCAGATCCAGGATTTCCTTGGCGCGCGGGTTCGCATAGACTATGCGGTCGTGCCTGTCCGTGAGGATGAGACCATCCACCATGCTGTTCATCACGCTGTCCAGGGTGGCACGGCGGCGTTCTGCATCGTCGATGAGCTGGGCGTTGGCGATGGCGATGCCAATCTGGTTGCCAATGGCGGTCAGCAGGTCCACATCTTCCTGTGTGAACTCTCGCTTGTTGCGGCTCTGGATGTTGAGCAGGCCCAGGACCTCTCCCCGGGCGAGGAGCGGCAGACGCACGCAAGAGATGAACCCCTCCCTGGCACAGGCTGAGCGACTGCGCATGGGGTGGGTCGCGATATCGGCAATGAGGCTGATCTCTTCCGAGCGGACGACCTGGCCACAGATACATTCACCGGACTTTACGACCGACTCGGAGGTGACAAACGCCTGAGACAGGCCTACATGCGTGTGCAGTACCAGGTCACCGGTCTCGTCGTCGAGCAAAAAGATCTCCCCCGAATCCTCGCCGATGACTTCCAGCGTGGTCTGGAGAGCACCCGCCAGGATCACGTCCAGGTCCTGGGTGCAGTTGACCTGGGCGGCAATGCTGGTCAGTGCGGCTAGCTCGACGGGGCGCCTGCGATCGGACAAGAAACTAGCTCCTTCACAGATCCCAAAGGATCTGCCAGACGTTCGGCAAGACGAACTGCCAAGCATTCGTCTCTGTCACATTATAGCATGATCGGAGCTACGAGGCAAGGCTCAAGTCGGGGCGATGTTGCTAGAGGGCAGCGTTTCATGTTGCAGGCCCGGGGCAGTGATGGTACAATAGCATGGCAGTGGATGATTCCAACGAGGAGTTTGCGGTATGACTACGCCGATGCGCAAGCAGTACCTTCGCATCAAGAAACAATATCCTGAGACGATCGTCCTGTTTCGCCTGGGAGACTTTTACGAGACCTTTGACGACGACGCCAAGAAGGTGGCCCAGGTATGCGATATTGTCCTAACCTCCAGGCCAGTGGGCAAAGATCAGCGAGTGCCTCTGGCTGGTGTACCGTACCACTCGGTTGAGGGCTATATCGCCAAGCTGATCCAGGCAGGGCACAAGGTCGCCATTGTCGAGCAGGTGGGCGAGGTTCCTGCCAGGGGCCTGGTGGACCGGGAGGTGGTGCGGGTCGTCACACCGGGCACTGTGGTTGAGCCCTCGCTACTGGAGGAGCGGCGCAACAACTACCTGGCGGCCCTGATCGTAGACGAAAAGCGCGCTGGCCTGGCCTATACCGACATCACCACCGGCGAGTTTGCCGCTACCCAGCTGTCCGGCGTTGATGTGGTACGCCTGGTGAGCGAAGAGCTGGAGCGGCTCAGGCCGGCTGAGGTGGTAACCTACGATCAAACGTTGGTGGAACAGCAGGGTGGTGGGGGTTCTGCTGGCCCTGTGTTCACCGAGTATGAACGCTGGCGGTTTGACCTGGACACAGCGCGACAGGCCCTGCAAGATCACTTTGAGGTTGCCAGCCTGGATGGTTTCGGGCTCGGCGGCTTGCCGTTGGCCGTGCAGGCTGCTGGCGCGCTCCTGCAGTATCTGGCAGAGACGCAGCGCGCCAATCTGGCCCAGCTTTCCGGCCTGTACACCTATTCGACTGAGGAGTACATGACGCTGGACGCGGCGACGCGGCGCAACCTGGAGCTTACCGAGACACTGCGCCGAGGAGCGGTACAGGGAT
>P_2C_Sed_3_UnCtyDRAFT_1000107_pt1 | contig 9068 bp, 6 predicted proteins | sample Pon2CUnioCityCA_4_FD_10232 | JGI IMG/M metagenome (IMG submission 10232)
TAGGCCAGTGCGTCTCGCTGCACTTCCTCGGAGAGGATGAACTGCTCGAACTCTAGCGCCGCATTCTTTTCCAGTGCCGACGTCTCCGGTCCCATCCACACCGTGAAGGGAAAGTCGAACCAGGTAACATACTCGGGATAGACGATGCGCATCGGCTCGGCCCAGCGTGTCTGTAGTCCCTGCATGTTGACCAGCAGGTCGCTCTCCAGCAGCAACCCTGCATCCCCGGTAGTATACCCAAAAAGCGCCAGGTCGGCTGCCGTGTAGGTTCCGCCGGAAAGGTCGCTCATGGAGCTCATGATCTCACCCAGCCACGCCTGTAACTCGGGATCGGTCACTTCTTCCACACCAATGCTCGTATCGGCATAGTACTCGCCAGCCGCCGCTACCATGGCCTGTAACCCGCTCACGCTCTTGCGCGGGCTTGGGATCGCCAGCTTGAAGTAGCCCCACTCGTTCTCGCCGCCCAGCTCGCCCCAGCCACCCGGTGCGATTGCAGCATCATGGATGGTGCTCCAGGAGATCTCGCCGAACGTATCTTCCAGCACACTGGCGCGGCTTTCATAGATGCCCCACGTGAGCAGCGAGGTAGCCAGCGGTCGAGCACGGTACTCGCCATCGGTGAGAAACACGTCTCGGCCAAGTCGTTCTTTGTACACTGCGTTGACCAGTTCCACCAAGTAGCGGCTGTCTGGGATCCAGGCGGTCGGCAGAGGATCCATCTCCTCCCGTTCATAGCGTTCCTTCGCTACCAATCCATCCATCGGCGTGACTGCAACATGGATGGGATAGCCCTCCAGTGTACGCTCTTCCTCGTTGAATTTGCGGGCCGCATCCTGAACCCAGTCAGCCACCGGCAGGGCAGCGACCACGTTCACCTCCAGCCTCTCATCTTCGACGATTGGCTCGAGCGGATCTTCGCTGTCGTTCCACGGTTGGGACCACAGGATGCCGCCGACGACGATCACGAGCACCAGGCCAATGATCGCAAAGAAAATGATTCGTGTTCGGTTCATAGGCGTTGTCCTCTTCCGTTCTAGCTCGCGCGCTATTTTACACCGCCGAGCGTTCGGAGAGCGCTTGAACTGTGCGGCAGGTCCTCCGCGTTCTCCGTGGGCTCGGCGGTAGGTTGGGCGAGTTGGTTCTTGGTTCCTGCGGGCCGATTACAATCCCAGGCGCGCCTTGCGCTCGGCCAACTGCGCCTCTAGCGTGCTCTTTTCCAGGACCTCGTCCATCTGCGAGTCCAGGCTCCCCGACAGCATCTCGCTTCGGGCAGAAGCCTTGTCCAGCCGGGCGCGAATCCCCTCGGCAACGCGCGAAATGTCGTCATCTCCGGCACCCATCAGGTCATCCAGCGACTTGATGGTCTTGGCAGTCAGTTCCTTCGACCGCGCCAGGTCTAGCAGGGCCTGCAATTCCTCCCGCTCCTGCTTGACGGTAGTGAGCTTGGCCTCCAGCTTGAGGCGAGCATCCTTCAGATTCTGGAATTCGCCCTCCTGGCGGGCAAGCATTTCATCGTAGTTCTCCACCAGCCGGTTGATTGAGTTGAGCTTGCTCTGGGCTGCCAGCGCCAGGTCTTCTTTGCCCTCTCGCAAAAAGATGTCGATGTTGCGGTCCAATTCGGCGGCACGCTTGTCCAGATCTGATTTCTTGCGACGCAGCGTCTTGAGTTCACCACCTACCGTGGCAACCGCATCCTCGAGATTCTCCAGGTTGTCCTCTACCTCCCGGACGTACTGGTCGAACACTGCCAGCGAGTTGGCCTTGAGTGCCGAGTCCACCATCGCATGTAGATTGGCCTGAATCAGGGTCTGGACCTTTTTCAACAGGCTTGTCATTGTCTCTCCCTCCTGGATATAATCAGCCAGTTAGCCCTACTGTTCCTGCGGTACCCGTCAGCAACGAGTCCATTCTATCACGGTGCATGGGATGCTACATGACCCACTGCTGACAAAAGGCTGACGTCCTGGCTGTGTGTTACGGTGTAATAAGCTTGTACCCTCTGCCCCTGACGGTGATGATATACCGTGGCTCACGCGGTTCTGGCTCAACTTTCGCGCGCAGCCTACTCAGTAGCTTGTCAATTCGGGCGTCATCCACCTGATCGATATATTCCTCTCCCCAGACTGCCTCGACGATCTGATACTTGTCGCAGATTTTGTTCAGCCGCCCGTACAGCAGAAGGAGCAGGCGATACTCCAGATCGGTGAGGGTCGGTGTCTGGTGAGCATCCACCCATACAGTGCCACTCTCGACATCCACGCGGACGCCCTCGTACCGGCGTCGCCGTGTCAGTCTCTGGCGGCGGACGAATCCTTCAAAGATCGGTGACAGGAGAAGCTCGTCTCCTGGACGCACCACGCCTTTTAGCCGGAGCGATTCCAGGGCCCTGTCCTCTACGTCTTCCTCGGCGCCTACAACTGCCATCAGAGCGTCCTGTTGCGCCTCGGTGAGATCCTCCCAGAGTTTGCGGCACTCTCCCTGTACGTTAAGATCACGATCTAGTTGCTCTCGCACCTGGCGGTGGATCAGCCAGTCCTGACCGGCGTCGCGCACGGGCTCACCCGTGACCTCACCCAGGGCTCGACAGGTCGCGAGGAGCAGGCCCAAGTGACCATCGGCGTGATGATGCACAAATGCCCGGTCCTCGTCGTCAAAGGTGTAGCCCTCTTGATCGGTCACCCAGGCGATGAGCGATTCTACGTCAGAAGCGACCAGCGGCCCCAAAAAGCGTGTGAACGGTCCGAATAGCTCGATGAACTCGTCCACGTCTCTTCCGCGGCGGATGCTGGACAGTCGGCGGTCACTTGCGGTCACATAGGTCAGTCGCTGGCGATACTTGTCTTTGAGCGCCCGGAGGTTCAGATACACCCGGCCCTCGATTTGCTCAAACGGCTCATCGAACTCGTCGAACAGAAGCACCAGTCTTGTGGACATGCCCTGGCATACGGCGGTCAGGCCCTCGCTGAAGCTTAGCGAGATCTGGAAGGCGCTCGGGGGGGCGACCAACGTCTCGTAGGCTGCCTGCAGGCGGCCCCTGAACCTGTCTTGACGGTCGTGCTGGGCCAGTTCCTCGATCAAGCAGCGCAAAATCAGCTCATAGAGCCCCTGTTCGTTGGCCTCCAGCATCAGGTTGAAATCTATGTAGACAAAATAAAAGTCTGCAGCTCTCTCCCCTAGCACTTCCTGCTGGGCCTGAGGGCTTGCCAGAGTTCGCAGCAAGTGCGATTTGCCGGTGTTGCTGACGCCAACGATGGCGGCGCAATCGCCGTCACTGACTCGCTGCAAGATATAATCGCTGTCCTCGCGGCGCAGGGTCGCAGGTAGCATGGTCACCCTATATCGTGAACCTGTACTTGCTTGTACTTTCTTGTTATCGAGCCAACCTCAGCCTTCGAGCCGCAACCGCCAGCAATCCCATGCCGATGCCCGCAAAGACCACCAATCCCCAACCGATGCCTGTGTCGGCCAGTTCTTCATCAGTAATGGGGGTAGCTGTCGCCTGTGCTTCCTGACCGGAGGTTGCCGTTGCCTCCGGCGTGGCGTCCGTAGACGGCGTCTCATTGCCATCAGCTGGAGACTCGTCCGTGCTTTCTCCTGCCGCTTCGGTGGACGTGCCCAGAGGTACTAATGTGGGAGTTGGCCTGGGGGTGGGTTCCTCGGTTGGGGATAGTGTGGCCGTTGGCTCGGTTGTGGACTCGGCCGCTGGTGTTTCCGTCACCCCGGCTACAGGTTCGTCAGCTCCCGGACGCAAGATGAGTACAATTCCAACCAGAATCAGTCCGACAAAGCAGAACGCGAGCAGGATGATCAGTGGAATGGCGAATCTACGGTTCGCCAACATGTCACGCAGGCCCTGAGACATACTCTTCCTCCTTGATCTACATGCTTGGTGCAATAGCATGGGCATTGCTACCCGCTACTGCCACAAGGGTACCAGCCTTACCCGTCCGGCGGCACAGTGGCCCCGGGCTGAGCAGACTAGTGGATTAGCTCCAAGTTGGCCAGGGGGATCGACACTCGCTCCCCATCGTGCAGCTCGACTACGGCGACCGGCAGCCGCGCACCGGATTCTACTTCCTGGGGTTTTTCCGGCAGGTCGACGACTGTGCCGACCCCACCTAAATATGGCGCTCGTAGGGCCCGTACCTGGACGCCTACTTCCATCGGCAAGATGTCTGAGCTTTCTTCTTGTGTACTCTGTCCATCCTGCAATGGAATCACTACCTCCGGGCGACGGGCACCGCGGCGTGTACGAGTGTCGGCGCTCAGCAGTGCCTCGCGTCCCATATTGGACTGCAACAGGTCGAACACTGGCTGGGACATCGGCAATGTGCCGAAACCTTCCGTTAGCAAGACGGGAAAGGGAACGGCTTCCAGGTTCTGGCGCAGTGAGGCAACTGCTCCCCCCACAATGATACCCCTCACCCTGGCCTCAATCGCCTGCTCGAGCACGTCGGCATCCAGTATCCGGCCTCCCATCACGATCGTGCCATGGCAACTCACGTCGACGGCTCGGGCTCGCAGCGGTTTCTGAGGGTTATCCACCAGCATCTTGAGCACGCCAGCGGCCTCGCCCCCACTGCCCCACGTCCCCTGGATCAATGCGCCTGATACGGCGATGACTACCCCCCGGTTGGGCATCACGTTTTGAACCTTACCCCGGAAGTGGGCCTGGAGTTCCAAAGTCGTGGCTGCCGACTCGATCAAGATTACCCCGTCCCGAACTTCGATGACCTGGCCTTCTACGGGCGAGCGGCATCCCTTTCGGATCTGGCCCAGGAGACCTCGGGGCGAGGCCAGCAGCTCGTTCACCTGAACCGTGTCGCCGACGGACTTGCGCACATACCTGGCTGCGCGTTTTCTTGGAATGCCCAGAATCCGTGCCACGTCAAGTACCTGCACAGCTCCGGGCAGCTGGCAGCGAGCTACCACGTCAGCCGGACCTACCATCTCGCCAGTGCTGACCAGTACCTGCCCGGGTGCAGGCAGCAATCTCTCACGCCGGATCGTAGTCAAGGCTGTTATCCGAGATGACACTGGATAGTACATTCGCCTCTCTCCAGACTAGGAGCCCATATCCCACAGCCAGCGCTGCACCTTTTCGCGCTGTTCGGCAGGATCCTGTGCGATCGGCAACGGACGCCCTCGAGCATCGATGATGATACCGAGCACGCCCCCTTCCACCCTGGTGGATCCTGCTTGCCCCCGGGTTCCGAGTCCCACGTCAAAGCGACGGGTGGGTCGCAACTCCAGGTCCGCAGTCTGGCCCATGGCCAGGGGGACCACCTCCAGAGACCCGTAGGCTACTTCTACCTCCAGGGAACGGCCATCGTCATAATCAAGTTTGAAGGTGAGCGCTGTGTCTCCTTCTCGCGCCGTACCCACTGGCGCCACGACTGTACCTATATTATGCAGTCCATCTCGTTGCGCTACCTGTGTTGCTGCCATTGGGTTCAGCATTGCGACTGCAGCCAGTGGTGCGGCGAGTCGTGCCTTGTCCAAAACGAGTCCGGTGACCCCAACAGGCTGCAGCGCATCGAGCAGCATGAGCGCTGCCTGCCCAGACGCAGGGGCGTTGGCCAATACGCCACCCCCACCGACGATGAGATGGAATTTGGGCAGGAGACCTGCGTACAGTCGCGATGTTTCTTGCGACCAGCGAGGCATCATCCCTTTCAACAGCAGGCGCAGGATCTCGCGCGCCACCGCTTGTTCCAGGAGCAGCTCCTCCCGAGTTTGGGGGATGGTTCGATAATGTATAGCCTTGTTATGCAGGATATCTTCTATCTCTTCCAGCTTTATCTCGAACGGTAGCCAGCGCAATATGGACTCCGCGGGCACTTCTTCCAGCAAGCGCGCTGCATTGTAGCTCATGCCCAAGTCGCTGCGGATGGCAAGCTCGAGCTGGCCGTCCACCCTGGATGCCAACGTGGAGGTTGCGCCTCCGACATCGACACCAAGGACGTTGATCTCGTCCAATTGGGACAAGTATTGTATGGCGTAGGCATGGGCCTTGGCTGTTGGCAGCACCGGAACCGAACTCCACGAGGCAAGTGTGCCAAAGCCAGGCAGGCGTCCCATCTTGCGCTGGCGATAGAGCTCCTCGAGCTCTGCCTGTAAGGGGCCAGTATTCTCCAGCTCAAGGCTTGGGCGCACATTGTCAATGGCACGCAACTCTGCTTCGGCGCCAACAATATCAGCCACCTCGGTGCGCAGATCAGAGTTTCCTGCATAGACAATAGGGGGGCGGTCGCCCTGGGGCATGGCAAAGCTGCCGATGGCCACAGCTTCAGCAGCTTGCAGGACGGGACGGCTTGCGCCTCCGTCGATGCCGCCCACGATGACAACCGCATCCGGAGCCAGTTTCAGGAACAGCTCTACCTGTCCCTGAATATCGTCGTTTGTACTGCCTGTGTCTCCATCTTTGCGCCCCAGCGAGACGAGTCCCTCGACCACAGCGTAGGTATTCGAGATCGCGCGCCGGGCGCTATCCAGGCTAATATCGCGCATGACGCCTGCCAGCAACAGGCGCAGGGGCGGACTGGCACTGGTTGTGACCACCACTGCATCTACGCCGCCACTCTGCTGCTGTGGGGTGATGATTTGCCCCTGTCGGTTCATGAGAGGCAGCCCTGTGATCTCTGAAATCTGCGTGATAGCCTGGCGTACCGAAGCCATCAGATCGTTCCAGGGCGGCTCGACGGTACTGGGGGCCTCTGTGCGCGCAATGAGGCGGTAGTCGGTCTCGACGCGGTCGATCAGCATGGCCTGCGTCGCAGTGCTGCCGCAGTCCAAGGCGAGGATCGATTCTACGGACAGGTAGTCAAGGGTCATCCTTAGCCTCCCAGGTAGCCGCGCGCGCTATCGACCAGGAACTGGATTCTTCCTGCCAGGAAGGATAGACGTGACATAAAGGTGGTTGCCAAGAGAGCCGCAAAGGCGATCAGGATGAACCAACGTCCCAGTCCCCCCCATGCCTTGACCAGCCCCGCGCGCAGTCTGGCAATCGGTCCTTCTGTTGCGGCGCCAAAGTGAAAATGGATCAGGACGCCGATGGTGCCGATGAGGACCAGGACACCACTGATGATTCCCAGCGTTTCTCCATATCGCGTGACATAGTGGCTGACGTTGGTAGTGGCTTCAGCTTGGGGCAACAGGGTCCCAAGGATCGCACCGCCAATCGCTAATGCTGCACCTACGCCGATCAACAAGGCCACGCTAAGGTTCCCCAACCACGACAGCGACTTGGAAGGTTTGGTCAGGAGAAGTAGGCCCATCAGCAAAGAGAAGCCAAGCAGCAGGGCGCGAGCCGAGTCTCCCTCATTCAATGCCTCTACCAGGGGTACCAGTAGCTTTGAACTGATGACAGTGTGAAAGACCACGACCGTGACGTACCCCACGGTGGCGCCCACAAAGAGGTGCTCGGCCAAGCGATAGAGAACGTTGTCTCCAAGCAGGTAGCTAAAGACAAAGAGGGTCAGGATGGCGGCTACCAATGTGCCTGTCAGGTCGACCAGACTAGTATCCATCAGCGTTCGCTCCTGCTTCCGCGCCGTGTCAGGTAGACCACATTGCCGGCTAGAAGGACCAGAATAAACAGGAGCTGCCCTGCCAGCTGGGAATCCAGGCGAGCAGCTGTGCTATTTGTGGGGATGTTCTGGTCGCTAGTCAATGCCTCGTAAGTCACTGCATCGGGCACGCCACCGACTATGCCAACCAATTGCCTTGCCTCAGTTTCATAGTATGGGCGTGCATAGGGGATGACCGCGGCGCTTGCGCCGGTCGCCAGGGGAATCGAGTACGGCGTGCCTGCCTGCTCGATCCACCAGCGTAGCGTATCCTGAGTCGCTGCCAGTTCGATGATCAGAGAAAAGTCCTGAGCCGAATCCAGCCCCTGCATCACCGGCAAGTCGCTCAACCGCGTTCCGTAGAAATCGCGCGGCAGGGAGGTCGGCACCGAAAGGCCCAAGAGCCGGACTGCCGCGGCCTGTCCCGGAAGGTAGCCTAAATTCGCGTAGCGTTCGCCGTAGCCGTCGGCATAGCCGGGCCGGTCGGCGCTCAACTCCTGGAGCAAAGACTCGGCGGTAGCCGGTCCGGCTGGCAAGAGGCTTACGATTACCACATTGGCTTCCTGGTCCATCAGGTGCCCGATCAAGGCTCTGGCAATGACATCCATCTCGCCACGGGTAGTGGGATCGTAGTCAAAGGCCACCAGCACAGGATCGCCACTTTCCAGAGAGCCTATCGTGTCACTCATAGCCACAGTTGCTGCCGTGGACTCGATGGTCCGCTCCAGAAGAGGTTCCCCCATGATGATCGGCAGCGCGACAACCAAGATCAGGAGTCCGTAGATGATCCAACGTGCTATCTCTGGCAGTACATAGGCCCTGGGGCTCTCGATCTCCTTGGGTGCAGCCTCCGGCGGGCGGCCTACCACGTTGGCAAAGAGCTTGGCCTCGGGCGAGTCTTCAATCGCCAGATCTGGTGATTCAGCAGCAGAAATGGCACGTGGTTGGGCAATAAGCATCTCCACGGGCAGGACGCCCGGGATGCCTGCCAGGAGTCCAGTCTCCTCCACCCCTGCACCAGGGGCCGAGGGTGGAATCTCGATCTCTTCACCTTCTTCGCGGAGTTCGGTGGGCTTTAGTGCCAGCAACCATCGGGGTATTTCTGCCGGTGCCAAGCCCTCATCCGGCTCAATCTCGGAGCGAACCAACCACTCGGGCAGCTCACCATCAACCATCGTTTCTTCGATGATGGCTGCTGCGGCGTCCGGATCCTCAACCTGAAGCTCTGCCAGCCAACCAGGAACTGCCCCCAGGGCAGCTTCCACTTCGTCAGGTAGCTTGGGGAGCCGTCTGTCCTCAGCTACCTCTTCCCCATCCGGTGACTCGAGCGCCTCAGCGAGCGGGATCTCCTCGGTAGGAGGTTCAAGCTCCTCCACCCGGTCAGGGAATTCCTCCTCATCCACAATGTCAATGGTAGGTAACGGGAGCTCGTCTTCTGCTTCTTCTTCCACTGGCTTGAGCGCCGCTACCCAGTCAGGGAGTTCGCCCTCCTCGATC
>P_2C_Sed_3_UnCtyDRAFT_1000118_pt1 | contig 8607 bp, 9 predicted proteins | sample Pon2CUnioCityCA_4_FD_10232 | JGI IMG/M metagenome (IMG submission 10232)
CTGTTGGGCCATCGTATCCAGGATGCGCTTCATCTCGGCATCATCTTTGGCCACGATACGTTCCACCTGGCAACCGGCTGCCTTGAGTGCATCCTGGACTTTTTGCGAGACGCCGGAAGTACTGCCGACGATAGTAACGTACTGTGCCTGCGCCGCATCCTCGGCAGAAAAGCCCACGGTGGGTCGGAAGACGCCAATATAGTTGATGGCATTGAGCCAGTCACGCACGGCCCACTCCTCGCCGCGCGCCCAGAAAAGCAGGTAGTGGTAGATCGGCTTGGGCTCGGCTGGCTCGGGTGGAGCAGGCAAGGGGTGCTCCCGCTGCATGGCGCGAATCTGGCTGTAGAGCATCGCTTTCCAACCCTCGCCCGACAACCACTGCTTGCCGGGGCAGGCTGTACCCATGAGCTCCTTGTGGCCTCTGATGCTGGAAATGGGCAGGTTCAGCTCGCCCATGAGCCAGGCGACCAGGTGGGCGCCCGCCTGGATCTGAGCCGGCGGCGGAGGCGTATCGGTAAAGTTGCCCAGGAAACAGATGCCCACGCCATAGGCGTTGGCCTGCACGGCATGGTAGGACTTGGTCTCCAGCGCGTTGGTCTGGTAGAGCGTGCCGTCCTCGGCAACCACAAAGTGATAGCCGATGCCCGGCCAATCGTGTCTGCTGACGTGGTAGGCTGCGATCTTGGCCGGGCCCACAGAGGCAGGTACCGCGCTATGGTGGATCACCACTGTCGTGACATCCTCGAGGGTCCGGGTTTCGTATTCCTCGGTCTCGTGCCTGGGCAGCGCCTCGATCACGTCCTTGATGGGGGGCTCGGTGACCTGGACCTGGACCTGTGGACTACTCGGTTCGCCCGAAGCTGGGCTTGTACCGTGCCCGTGCAGTGTAGTAGTGTGTTGTAGGGTTCTGATCTGGCCCTGGAGCGATGCGATGAGGGCCGTGTATTCTGCGCCGCTGGCTTTTAGCGCAGCCCGCACCTTTTCAAGGAGCAGATTCTTCCAGCGTTTCCCATCGAGCCACTGCTTCCCCGGGGACTCGGTATCCGCAAACTCGCAGACGCCCACGATAGACGTCGTGGACAGCCCCAGCGTGCCAAGCAACCAGGCGCAGAGCCTCGCTCCCGCATCGAGCTGGGCGGCCTTGGGGATCGAATTGGTAAAGTTGCCCGGGAAGCAGATGCCGATACTGCTCCGGTTCCGGTTGAAGGCGTGATCCGATTCGGTCTCCAGCCGGTTGGTCTGATAGATGGCCCCGTAAGGCATTACATAGAAGTGGTGACCGATGCCGGGCATGCTCTTTCTGGTCACCTGGTAGGAAGCCACGCGCTCTGGCGTCATGGTCGATGCCGTGGCGGTATGGTGGATGACAATGGAGCGTATGGCGCTGAGTGGACGGCTGTCGTAGCGACGGGAAGGATGGGTAGGCAACTCGTCCACGATGTCCTTGATGGGTGGGGCGTCAGGGCCGACAGCAAAGAGCAACTGGGAGAGCTCCTGCAGGCGAGCCTCCTGGGCTGCGATGGTGCGCCGCGAGTCCCAGGCTTCCTTTCCCACAGGCTTGAGCCGTATTTCGCCCGACTTGACCTCCTCCAGGGCCACGCGCTGGAAGTACTGGGATGGGAGGTCATCTTCCTCGATCTGGTTGGTGATCGGATAGCCGCAGATGTCCAGCCCATAGTTGTCAAAGAACTCCAGGAACTTGCCCTGTACGGTCTTGCCTGTCTCGGAAAAGGTTCGCTCGGTGGCGGAGGGTGAGGGTGCTTTGGTCTGCGCGGGCCACTCGGGGACATCGGCTGCCTTGCGTTCCATGTCGCCCACCTGTTGCACAACGGGTAGCATCTCGCCTCCTTCTTTCACCCAAGCGAATTGGTGCCAATCGGGATCGGGAGAGGACGCGATGAAGCAACTTGCCGATCCAAGGTACGGGTAGTTGTTTACGTGCTGGTAGTACTGCGCATACTGGCGAGCCATTTCATCCCGGGGCAGGTTGGGCGTCGAGTTGCCGAACTCGGTGATCTCGATCTTTTTGTTGGGGTAGCGCTGATGGTAGAGCTTGAAACGCAGGCCCCAAGCATCGCTGAACATGTTGTCGTACTGCCAGTAACAGTGGCAGCCCAGCCATTGGGAGGCCTCGATCGACCTCTTGCAGATGCGCAACCAGGCCAGGTCGCGGTGAGGATTGTTAAGTGCCAGTCCTGGGAAGCCCAGCTGGGCCCAGGGGCAAGCGCGCCTCAACCGGCTGACCGCCTCTATGTACCACGCGTTGAAAGATCCAGCGTGCTTGTCGCTGGCCCCCCAGCCCTCATGGCCGGTGGCGTGATTCGGNTCGTTGTGGATTTCGAACTTGACGGTGTATGGTCGGAGGTTGCGCATGATAGGGATCATCCTGGCAGCGAACTGGGCTGGGGTGGGATGCGAGTTCTTGTTGATGCGGTCGTCGTACAAGCGGACGATGAACTCGAGCTGTGGATTCTCCTTGCGCAGTTTGGCAAAGACGCTGGCATCGGTCTGGGACATCATCTTGAGCGTCTCGATCCGTGCTTGCTTCACCAGTTCGTAGTCGCGGCTGGTCAAGCGCCTGTCGTTGCGCGCGTGAAGACCGACGCGGGTCCTGTGTTTGGGCATCTCTCCTCCTTTTCCGCCCGAAACTCAAGAAGAATGGATCAATGGCACTGAGAGTGTTGTACGGCAGCTCACTATGACAGTAGCCATGCCTATGGATCGCATTATACTATAGAAACCCAAAGAGAACAAGTGAGGGAGTGGGGATCTGATTGCAGCCTACTAGCGTGCAGATCTGGGAGCGAGTGATGGGGAGAATGGATGCGAATCCTGCAGCCGGCTCAGGTCCCAAATCCCCAACCAAACTCCAACCTTTGTCAACCAAGCGCAACGGCAGAGCCAACCATCCACAGCTGTCACTCTGCGGCTCACATGATATCATAGTAGTAGGGTGTGCTCCGTTCGGAACCCACCTCAGGATCGATCTGATGCCGGAGGCATCTTTAGAGGAAAGAAGGAGGAAAATTCATGTCTACGTCCACTCACATCGCAAGCAAAGCACTTGTTGGAAATCCGATTATCGGCATCCAAAATGGTGAGATGATCGCCAAGGTTGCAGACATCTACCTCGACCCCAGCGCGCGCAAAATGGCTGCTGTGATCACCGCAAAAGGCACGCTCATAAAGCGCGAGGTTGAGGCTATAGCGGCAGAGCAGGCAGAAGTGTGGGGCAAGGATGCGATTCTGGTCAAAGGCCTTGATGTCATCGTCAAGGAGGAAGATCTGGGCGACCATGACCACTGGCTGAGCGTGACCGATGACGTTCAGGGGTACGAGGTTGTCTCCGAGGATGGTACGCGCATTGGTACACTGGGTGACGTGGTTATCAATCACCAGGGTGAGATCATGGGCTACGAGATGGCCGAGGTCGCTGCAGAGGGTCGCATAGCGGTGTCCGACTGGATCGATGTCAAGGCCACGCGCTCGCTGGGCCCCGACGTTCTGATCGTCAAATCCGAGTTTGTGTAGGTCGTGCAGCAGTAGCGTGCGTAATGCGCCAATGGTTGCCATGATATCTCATTAATGAAGCAGAAGTGACTGGAGTAATGAGAGAGGGAATAGGTCATGAGAAAGGGAATTCGAATCGCCCGGGTCTTTGGGATTGACATTCGCCTGGACTGGAGCTGGCTGCTGATCTTTGTTCTGGTCGGCGCGTTCTTGGGACACTGGCTGGCCGGGCAGCTGGGCCTGCCCACGCTGCTGACGATCAACATAGACGGCCATCCCTTTCCCATCATCTGGTCTATTATCGGCTCGGTGATCTTGGTGGCTATCGCTGCTCTTTTCACCCGCAGACGAACGGTAGTTGTGTAGCAAGGAATCGAATTACAATCGAGAAAGGAAAGAGTCAAATGGCAGAGATGAATATTTTCAAAGGTGTGTGGAAGCAAGTTCGCGGCGAGGCCAAATCCAAATGGGGCGAGTTGACCGACGACGAACTCGATCAGGTTGCAGGCGAGCGCGACAAACTGCTGGGCCTGCTCCAGGAGAAGTACGGCTACGCCAAAATCAAGGCCGAGAAGGAGATCGACGAGTTCCTGCTCGAACAGCAGGAGTCTTCCTCCTAGAGGTTGCCGGTATTGTAACACGAAACTCGGAAGAAGGAGAGAATCTATGCTGAGAGCAGCACTCGTTCTACTTGTTATCGCGATCATCGCTGCAGTTTTCGGGTTCGGCGGCATTGCCGGGGCCGCAACCGGAATCGCCAAGGTCCTGTTCTGGGTCTTTGTTGTCATATTTCTACTGAACCTGATCTTCGGTCGTAGAGTGTGGCGGTAGACGGCTGCCCACTACTGGAAAGTGGCGTTCCGAGGCACGATCTAACGGGGTAGGGCGTGGAAAGGGCAAGGGAGAAGTAGCATGTACAAGAAAATTCTGGTTCCGTTGGATGGTTCAAAGCGAGCAGAGGCCATCCTGCCTCATGTAGAGCAATTGGCGCGATGCGGTCAGGCAACGGTGATCTTTCTGCGGGTTGTCGAGCCACCACCGCTCATGGTGACACCCGGCCAGCCCGACATGAAGCTGCATCAGCAGAAGCTGGAGCAGCGGATGGAAGAGGCCGAGTCTTACCTGAAGGGCATTCGGGGCGAGTTTCAGCAGTTGGGTATCGATGCTGAGATGGAGTTCGGTCATGGTGCTGTGGTAGAGGCGATCATCAATGCAGCAGTGCAAAGCAAAGCAGATCTGATCGCATTGGCCAGCCACGGGCGTAGTGGCCTGGGCCAGGTAGTCTACGGCAGCGTGGCTGCCGGGGTCTTGCAGCGAGTGGATCGCCCCTTGCTGCTGGTCCGAGCACAGGCTGCTGCATGAAAGGAGGTGCGGTAGCATGAGTGTCTACCAGTTGACGGCAAAAGAGCTGTATAACAGCTATGCGCAGGGGGTTAACCCATCTGATCTGCTCAGTCAAAGCCGCATCGACCTGGCGACGCGGTTGCGGGTCGAGGAAGGACTCAAGCAGGAAGAGGCGTATCATGCCGCCGACCAGATGCTGGCCTATGCCCGGCAACAGGTCGAGGCTGAGCGCGCATAGAANACTGTTGGTTAGATTGACCAGCGGCACGCATATCGGAGACAAGAGTCTGGGGCAGCAGGTCTGGGCTCTTGGACAAAGATCGGGAGCGATGGTCTGGAGGTTGGAGAACGATCTACATGGGCATCAATGATCTACCGACAACACTTCGGGAGACACTGTCCGAGGCAGAACTGGAATTGTATCTCAAGGCCTATCGACGGGCGTATGAATCGCTCGATGATGAATTGGACGCGGATGCGCGCAAGGCCTCTGCTCATGAGGCAGCGATGCGCACCATAGAGAACGACCGCTAACAGGAGGGAGGATGACATGTCAAAGTTTCGTATGCTACCTATCGTGGCACTCACACTTGCTCTGATAGTAACAGCCTGTGGGGCTGAACCCACGAACACGCCACATCCAGATCCGCCGGATGCCGCCCTGGCTGCCCGGCAAGCGTTGGCCAACGAGCTGGGGATTGCGGTGGATGAGATCGACGTTGTGTCATTCAGCCAACAGGACTGGCCTGATGCCTGCCTGGGACTGGCGGAAACTGACGAGATGTGTGCCCAGGTGATCACGCCTGGCTGGCGCGTCGAGCTGTCGGCGGAAGGGGAGGAATATGTGTACCGCACGGACGAGTCCGGCGAGAGCATCCGCCGAGAGAAGTAGCCTGACCCGGTAAGTGAGCAGCATCAAGAGATAGAAAGCAAGCTGGTGGCAAACTGCCACCAGCTTTGCCCCCCCCAGAGGAGTGACCTTTGCCTATACATAACTCAGAAATCGCCGACGTATTCTCTCAAGTGGCTGACCTGCTCGAGATCGAAGGAGCAAACGAGTTCCGAGTCCGTGCCTATCGTAAAGGGGCGCGTACCATCAAGGGCTATCCGCGCAGCATGGCTGAGCTGATCGACGAGGGGCAAGATCTAACCGAGCTGTCGGGCGTCGGCAAGGATCTGGCGGGCAAGATCCAGGAGATCGTCAAGACCGGCGGCCTGCGCCAGTTGGAGGAGATCAAGCAGCGCACACCGGCTGGTCTGGCCCGCATGCTCAAGATCGAAGGGTTGGGTCCCAAGCGGGTCCAGCAGCTCTACGAAGAATTGGATATCACCAGCCTGGATCAACTGGAGAAAGCTGCGAAGAACGGCCAGATCCAGAAACTGGATGGCCTGGGACCAAAGACCGAGGAGAATATCCTGCAAGATCTGTCCAGACAAGACGAGGGGCAGGGACGCACGCTGCTGAACATCGCCGAGGAGATGGCCCGCCCACTGGTAGCCTATCTAGAGAACATTGAGGGGGTGGAGCGAGTCAAGGTCGCGGGCAGTTTCCGGCGCCGCAAAGAGACGGTAGGCGATCTGGATGTATTGGCCATCAGTGATTCGGGCGAGGAGACGATCCAGCGCTTCGTCGAGTATGAGGATGTTGAAGAGATCGTCTCCCAGGGAGAAACGCGCTCGACGGTGGTGTTTCGCTCTGGCTTGCAGGTAGACCTTCGAGTCGTGCCCCGGGAGAGTTATGGCGCGGCGCTCTTTTACTTCACCGGTTCGAAGGATCACAATATCGCGCTGCGGAATATGGCCCTCGATGAGGGATTAAAGGTCAACGAGTATGGCGTGTTCCGCGACGAAGAACGAATCGCCGGTGAGACGGAGGACGAGATCTACGAACTGTTCGATCTCACCTACGTCCCGCCAGAGTTGCGGGAAAATCGTGGCGAGCTGGAGGCTGCTCGCAAGGACAAGCTGCCAGCATTGGTCGCTTCAGACGACATCCGTGGTGATCTGCAGATACACACCACGGGCAGCGACGGCGACACCTCGCTGGAGGAGATGGCGCGTGCTGCGCTGGAGCAGGGCTACGGGTACGTGGCCATCACCGACCACTCTCCCCAGGTAGCCGTGGCCCAGGGTCTGGATGCCGAAGCGCTGGCCCGGCAGATCGACGAGATCGACCGCCTCAATGACGAATTGGAGGGGATCAAGATCCTGAAGGCCATCGAGGTAGACATCCTGGAGGATGGTTCTCTGGACCTACCTGATGACATCCTTGAGCGCCTTGATCTGCGCATCTGCTCTGTGCATTCCTATTTCAACCTCTCCAGGGAGAAGCAGACGGAGCGGATCGTTCGGGCTATGGACAATCAGTATTTCAACATACTGGCTCATCCCACGGGCAGGCGCATAGGGGAGCGCGCCCCTTATGACGTCGATCTTGAACAGGTGATGGAGGCTGCCCTGGCGCGGGGATGCTTCCTCGAGGTCAATGCCCAACCCCAGCGCCTCGACCTGGACGATGTCCATGCCAAGATGGCCAAAGATATGGGACTCAAACTGGCTATCAATACCGATGCCCACAGCGTTGCCGAGCTCAAGCTGATGCGATTCGGTGTGGGTCAAGCGCGCCGGGGCTGGCTAGAAGCGGACGACGTGCTGAATACCCACAGCTGGGAGGATCTGAAGGGACTCTTGGAAAGGTAGGCAAAAAGATCGCATGACAGATGTGGAACTCAAGCCCGATATCTCACCCCAGAACATCGGAGATCTGGAGGAGGCAAAGGGGGCAGTCGCCAAGCTGCGGAAGGCGATCCGCCACCACAACTATCGCTACTATGTACTGGACGATCCGGTCATCTCAGACGCCACGTATGATGAGCTTCTGTCCGATCTTGAGGCGCTCGAGATCAAGTTCCCCGAACTCCAGAGTCCTGATTCGCCTACTCAGCAGGTCGGCGGGAAACCTCAGGACGAGTTGGGTGTAGTGGAGCACCCCTCTCCCATGTTGAGCTTGCAGGCGGTCTATAATGCGAGAGATGTGCGTAGTTTCGACGAAACATGCCGGGAAGAGCTGGGCCAGGAAGCTGTTGACTATGTAGCCGAGCCCAAGTATGACGGGCTGGCTATCGAGTTGGTCTATGATAGCGGCCGGCTGTCCGTCGCCTCCACCCGGGGCGATGGCGAGACGGGCGAGGATGTCACGGCCAATGTCAAGACGATCAAGGAGGTCCCACTGGTATTGCTGGATCAAGAGGAGACGCCGCATCCCAACCGGCTGGTGGTGCGTGGGGAAATCTATATGCGCAAGGGGGAGTTTGAGGAACTCAACCGGCAGCGAGGCGAGAAAGGGCAAGACGCGTTTGCCAATCCGCGCAATGCGGCTGCTGGCTCGGTCCGCCAGCTCGATCCCAAGGTTACCGGCAAGCGTCCCTTGCATATCTTTTTATACGAGGTGTCCGAACTGGATGGCTACGAACCTGGTACTCAGTGGGACGTACTGCGCATGCTGCCCAGGTGGGGATTACGGGTGAACGGGGAGAGAAATCAGAGATGTGCGGGGGCTGACGATCTCCTTGCCTATCACCAGGAAATGGCTGAGGTGCGCGATGATTTACCCTACGAGATCGATGGAGTGGTATACAAGGTCGCGCAGCTGGATGCCTGGGAGACGCTTGGCACACGCACGCGCGATCCGCGTTGGGCGCTGGCCTTCAAGTTCGAGCCCCGGCGAGCGACCACTACAATTGAGGAGATCGC
>P_2C_Sed_3_UnCtyDRAFT_1000119_pt1 | contig 8558 bp, 5 predicted proteins | sample Pon2CUnioCityCA_4_FD_10232 | JGI IMG/M metagenome (IMG submission 10232)
AGGGCGCCCGTGTCGTCATCTGCGCCCGCGACCCCGAGCACCTGGCGGCTGCCGCTGACGAGATTGCGTCCGCCACCGGCGCCGAGGTACTCCCGGTGGAGGCCGACCTGACCGACCACGCGCAGATCAGGAACCTCGTCGCGCAGACGCTGGACCTTTTCGGCCGCATTGACGTCCTGGTCACCAACAACGGCGGACCGCCGGCCGGCTACTTTGACGGCTTTGACGACGAAGCTTGGTTGCAAGCCCACCAACTCACCCTGATGAGCGCTGTGCGCCTCATCCGCGAGGTCCTGCCCGCCATGCGCGCGCAAAAGTGGGGCCGCATCGTCAACATCACTTCCGTCTCGGTCAAGCAGCCCATCGACAACCTGCTCCTTTCCAATGTCTACCGCCCCGGCGTGATTGGCCTGGCCAAGACCCTGTCGGCTCAGGTAGCCGCTGACGGCATCACCATCAACAACGTCGCTCCCGGCTACACCCGCACCGATCGCGTCCTCGATCTGGCTCGCGCCCGCGCCGCTGAGGGAGAGCAGACCGTGGAGGAGGTCTTGACCGGCACTGCGGCCGATGTGCCCCTGGGGCGCATGGGCCAGCCTGGCGAGCTGGCAGCACTGGTCGCCTTTCTCGCCTCCGATAAGGCCGGCTATATCACCGGTGCCACCATCCAAGTTGACGGCGGCTATGTGCGCAGCCTGTTGTGAGTCGATCCTTGCTTCCCCAATTCCCACTCTCTCTCCTTCCGCTTGCTGCAAGGCCGCACTTCGAGTATAATGCGGGCGCCTCGACGCCCGGTCCGGTAGGCTCGGGCGTCGACACATGCGCATACCCCAACTCGAGTCTGAGGCAAAGGAGCAAGAAGCATGCAGAAGCAAGGTAGGGTGTTTAGTGGAGCGCGACCCACAGGCCGTCAGCACCTGGGCAACTATCTGGGTGCCATCCGCAACTATGTGGCGCTCCAGGACGACTATGAGTGTGTTTACTGTGTGGTCGATCTTCACGCGCTCACCACGCTGGAGGATACTGACAAGCTCGTCGAGTGGACACGCGAGATGAGCCTCGACTGGCTGGCAGCCGGCATGCGTCCCGAGGAGACCATGATCTTTGTCCAGTCGCACGTGCCCCAGGTCACCGAGCTGCATACCATCCTGTCCATGGTTACGCCCCTGGGCTGGCTCACCCGCCTGCCGACCTTCAAGGACAAGGTACGCCAGCATCCGGAGAACGTCAACTATGGTCTGGTCGGCTATCCGGTGCTCATGGCCTCCGACATCACCCTCTACAAGGCCGATACGGTGCCCGTGGGCGTCGACCAAGCGCCCCACCTGGAGTTCACCCGCGAGATCGTCCGCCGCTTCAACCACCACTTTGGCGAGGTCCTCGTCGAGCCCCAGGCCAAGCATACCCAATTTACCAAGGTCCTGGGCATCGACGGCGCCAGCAAGATGAGCAAGTCGCTGGACAACCACATCGAGATCGCTGCAGAGCCGGACGAGATCTGGCAGCGGGTGCGCACCATGGTCACCGACCCTGCCCGCCGCTACCGTGACGATCCAGGCCATCCCGAGGTATGCAACGTCTTTACCCTGCACGGGTTCTTCTCCGCCGGTGAGGTGGACCAGATCGAAGCCGATTGCCGGTCGGCTGCCATTGGCTGTGTGGATTGCAAGAAAAAGTTTGCCAAGAATCTGAGCGACTACTTTGCCCCCTTTCGAGCCAGGCGCGCCGAATTCGGAGCCGACCCCGACTATGTCTGGGACGTGCTGGCGGACGGCGCCCGGAGGGCGGGGACCATCGCCGACCAGGTACTTGGCGAGGTCAAGGCTGCCGTCGGCCTGCCCCAGTAGTTGATTAGGCAGAGGTGGGCCGGCTGCTGTAATTGCGACGAGCGCAGCGACAGCCTCTCGTCATCGAGAGGCGCAATCTCCGCCGCTCTAGACGGAATCTGCTTCGCTGTGGCTTACGGCGATGTGAACGATGTCATAAGAAACGCCAGCGACAAGAGATCTCACAATCTGTCATTTCGAGGAGCGTAGCGAGGAGAAATCTCGACCAAAGGGAGAAATCTAGCGCGAAGAGTAGCGTCGCGCATGCACCATCAACAGTGAGACCATGGATCAAGAGGTCATTCGCAATTTCTGCATCATCGCCCACATAGACCACGGCAAGAGCACGCTAGCTGACCGTCTGCTGGAGCGTACCGGCACGGTCAGCCAGCGCGAAATGGTCGCCCAGATGCTGGACACTATGGACCTGGAGCGCGAAAAGGGCGTGACCATCAAGGCCTCGGCTGTGCGTATGGCCTACCAGGCCGCCGGTGACCGGGAGTACGAGATCAACCTAATCGACACTCCCGGGCACGTCGACTTTACCTACGAGGTCAGCCGGGCCCTGGCCGCCTGCGAGGGCGCAGTCCTGGTCGTCGATGCCAGCCAGGGCGTTCAGGCCCAGACCCTGGCAAACCTCTACCTGGCCCTTGACGCCGACCTGACTATTGTACCCGTCATCAACAAGATCGACCTGGCCTCGGCCCGCCCTGAAGAGATCGCGCAGGAGTTGGAGGAGCTGCTGGCCATTCCTGCCGAGGACGCCATCTATACCTCAGCCAAGGAGGGCACCGGCGCTGATGCCGTCTTGCAGGCTGTCGTCGAGCGTGTACCGCCGCCCCGCGGCAGGCCGGACCAGCCGCTGCGGGCTCTCATCTTCGATTCCCATTACGACTCGTACAAGGGCGTCATCGCCTATGTGCGCGTCGTCGACGGCTCGCTGCACACCGACGAGCCGCTGTTGCTGATGTCCAATCACCGCCGTGTGGAGCCCATCGAGCTCGGCGTCTTCCGCCCGGGCATGGTGCCCTGTGATACACTGAGCGCCGGTGAGGTAGGCTATGTGGCCACAGGACTCAAGACTGTGCAGGACTGTCGCGTGGGCGATACCCTCACCTTGTCAAGCCGGCCCGCCCGCGAGCCGCTTCCTGGTTATCGCCCTGCCAAGCCGATGGTCTTTGCCGGCCTCTATCCCGCGGAAGGAGAGGACTATACGCTGCTGCGCGATGCGCTGGCCAAACTCCAGCTTAACGATGCCTCGCTGGTCTACGAGCCGGAGACCTCGCACGCCCTCGGCTTTGGCTTTCGTTGCGGCTTCCTGGGGCTCTTTCACATGGACATCATCCAGGAGCGGCTGGAGCGCGAGTATGATCTGGATATTGTGTTCACCTCGCCCAGCGTCGAGTACCGCGTGCTCCTGACCAATGGCAGCGAGCTTGCCGTCGACAATCCAGCCGAGCTGCCTCCCGAAAACGAGATCGAGGGGATCGAGGAACCCTGGATGCGCATCCAGATCTTTACTCCGGCTGAATATATCGGCCCGGTCATGGACCTGGTGATCAAGCGACGGGGCGAGATGAGCAAAATGGAGTACCTGGATGCAAAGCGGGTGCTACTCAGCTACGAGATCCCGCTGGTCGAGATCCTGGTGGACTTTTACGACCAGCTCAAGAGCCGCACCCGCGGCTACGCCTCGCTGGACTATGCCCCCGTCGACTACCGGCCCGGCGATCTGGTCAAGCTGGATGTGCTGGTGGCGCGCCAGCCGGTGGATGCCCTGTCGATAATTGTCCACCGGGACCAGGCCTACCACAAGGGCCAGCGCCTGGTGAGCAAGCTGAAGCAGGTCATCCCGCGGCAGCTATTCGATGTCGCCATTCAGGCTGCGCTGGGCAACCGCGTCATCAGCCGGGCTAATGTCAAGGCGCTCCGCAAGGATGTGCTCTCCAAGTGCTACGGCGGTGATGTGACCCGCAAGCGCAAGCTCCTCGAAAAGCAAAAAGCGGGCAAGAAACGCATGAAGATGATTGGCCAGGTCGAGGTCCCGCAGGATGCCTTTATGAGCGTCCTGCGCCTGGATGAGGAATAGAGCTGCTGGGCAGATCGCCGTCTAGGTGGTAAGCTAGCCCAAGAAAAAAGGTCTCCCGGTCAAGTCGACCTGGAGACCTTGGATTTTGTCCGCATGTATGGTTGCCAGTGTGCGGCTACTGCTCGTGATGCTGGGCGTAGAGCGGGCAGCCACCTCCGCACAAGACATGGTCCGGGCAGTCGTAGCACTTTTCCATCATAAAGTCGCGGTTGCGCAGGTAGCGGGCCAGCTCGTGATCCCAGATTGCTTCCCAGGGCTCGGTTAGGATATTGCCCAGCGACGCAAAATAGCTCTGGCAGGGCAGCACATCGCCGTTCGGTTCGACGCACATATTGTACCGGGCCGCCGTGCAGCCTTTGATGCCCAGCTCCCTGCCCACCGGGTCGAACTCGCAATACTGGGTGGGCGTGTACCAGATGAGACGCATGCTGGCTGCCTCGGTAGCCTCCTTTACCCTATCCAGGATAGGTCCAAGCTCGCTCTCGGCAATCCCGCTGCCCACCGCCACCGCGGAGCCGGAGTAGATGAGGCTGTTGCAGCCAAAAGTGGGTACGCCCAACGAGGCCGCAAAGGCGATCGTCTCCTCAATGCCACCCACATTCTCGGTGGTCATGGTGGTGTTGGTCATCATGTAGACGTCGGCGTCGACTACCGTCTTGATACCTTCTACCGTCTCGGCCCAGGCTCCTTCGACACCCACCATCCGGTCGTGGATCGCCGCATCGTGGCTCTCCAGCGTGATCTGAATGTGGTCCAGGCCAGCGAGTAGCAGCTCGTCCAGGTAGGCCCGGTCGCGGAGCTTGCGCCCGTTGGTCTGCAGGCCTGTAATCAGGCCCACATCCTCGGCATATTGCACCAGCTCCACCAGGTCTGGACGCAGCGTGGCTTCGCCGCCGGTAAAGGTCAGGTGCGGGATGCCCAGGTCCCAGCAGCGGTCAATTACCTGCTTCCACTCCTCCGTCGACATCTCGGGAAAGCCCTTGGGGCGGGCCACGTAGCAGTGGGGGCAGTCATTCTGGCAGCGATAGGTCAGCGCCAGATCCATCCGGTAGGGCGCAGAGATTTCGGCGCTCATCGGCTCGATGCGCGAAACATCCAGGTAGGTGACGGGGCAAACCTCCTCGCCAGCCTCAGCAATTCGCCAGATGGTGTCGCGCAGCTCCTCAAAGTCTGCTACCGCCGTCGCGTGGTTTACCTGGTAGCGCTGTCCCAGCTCGCGGGCTGCTTCTTCTGCGGTCTTTTCCTGCAGGATCATGCTGGCGAGCTCTGTCGCCGTTTGGTTTAGGTGCAGCATCTTGGCGGCGTTGATCAGCAGAACGCCATGCCCATCCTTCTCTACGCGCAGGTGCAGCCGGAACTGCTGCGACCTATCCGGTGGCGTCTGATAGCTATAGATCCCCGAGGTGAGCGGCTGGGGAGACTCGAACCAACTCTTGACCCGATCTAGGACGTTCATGGCTACCTCCCTCCCCCTGCGCAGGCGCAGGCACACCCGGCGCACGCGCAAGCACAGGCACAGCTGTAGCCCCCGCCGCGACTGCTTGAACTGGAGGACGATGACTTGGGCGGAGGATTGGTCTTGCCTGTGATCCTGCTGGTAAAGCTCTCCACGCTGCTGACGACGGTGTTCGCTGCGTTCTCGACACCGTTGACTACCGTGTTGGCAAAGTCAGCCCCGGGCAGGGTGGGGAGCGTCACCGGCGTCCCGCCACTACCTCTGGGCATGGGCGTGGAAGGCCGGGCCTGGCCCGTGCTGGCAGCCCAGGGCCGGTAATACCACCACCAATGGGGAAGTACGACCGGCCGGTCGCGAAAGACCTCGCGAGTGCGGTCATCCCAGTCGTCGTCGAGCATGGTCCATTCCAGGTCCTCGCCCCAGCGCTCGCCAAGCAACTCGGGCGTGTCAGAGGCCTCTACCTGCTGCCAGGCGCGTGCGGCGATGTCCTTATAGTAGGTCTTGGTCTCGCTGCGGCTAAAGCCAGCGAGCTTTTTGTTCACGTCGCCGATCAGGTCGATGATCAGTTCGCGCAGCGCGCCCTCGGCTGGTTTCCCGTCGTCCCCGATCGCATCGAGGAAGCGCCGGTCGTAATACCACAGCTTGACGTCCTTGGGCAGCGGATCCTGCACCTTTACCCGGAGCGGCTTTTCCGATTCGACGATGATGACGCCCTTTTTGACCAATCCAAAGAGGATCATAGCCATGACCTTGTCCAGGGGCGCTTCGAGTAGGATCGCGGCCTCTACTGCAGTGAGACCCCGCTTGACCCCGCTTCCCTCAACGGAAAGCGCCGGTGGCATGTACTTCATCCGTCGTCGCTTTTGCGCGCGGCTGCCGATGAAGGAGAGCAAGGCCCAGCCGAGCGCCATTCCGCCAAACCAGAAGATCGGGCTGCTGCAGCAGGTATCGAGGTCTGGCAGGGTAAACGCCGGCGCGGTCTGCACGACGCCTTCAGCCAGGTATGATTTGGGGAACGACGCACCAAACACATACTCCCGATCGGGCTGTGCATCTTCCTTGACCCACCGGTACACCACCCGGTCATCCTCAAAGAAGGCCTCGGTGAACGGTTCGCTATGATAGCGTGGCTCCTCAGACGTCACGCCCAGTGGCAGGTGAAAGTTGACCTCCAGGCGTGTCACGCCGTGGACCATGGCGCTATCAAAGTACGTGGGCGCGAACTCGACGCTGGCATATTCCGGGTCATCGCTGTCCTGGTACACCAGATCGCGCACGGTGGTCTCAAAGTGGAACAAGCCCGTCTGCCCAGAGCTGATGGCATTGGAGCCCAACTCCACGCCAATGCCCGGTGTGACATACGGCGAGGGGCCAATATCGGTCAGCGGCGCGCCGTTGAGCGTGGCGGTGGTCGCTGAAAGGTCATAGGTGCCGTTCGGCATGCCTACGTCAATTCCCGTCATGGCAGGCGCGCCAGCGTCGTTGACAAAGGTAATATCGTAGAAGATCTGCGCCGTGCCGTCGCCGTTGATGTAGACGTCGACGGTGTTCTCTGGCACGGTAAAGCTCCAATCCTGGGCCGTGACCACCGGCGAGACCGCAATGAGGATCAGGGCCACCAGCCATAGCAGGCGCCACATCGCACTAGATCTCTCTCTGAACATCGTAGTTCCTTTCCGGGTTGTAATCCTGGCGAGTCCAACTTGCTAGGAGTCACCAATGCCCTGTCCCGGGCTCTTTTATCCTACCACTTTGGTTCTTCAACGATCTGGTACGTCGCGTCGCAATAGGGGCAGGTGACCATCACTGCACCCTCCTCCAGGCTGATAGCGCTCTTGTCAAGCTGGGCGCCGCAGCTCTCGCACTTTAGGGCTTCCATGTCCACATCACCGCCAAAGTCGATCTGCTGTCTGACGACGACCTCTTGCTTGGGCTTGGGCTCTCTCAAGCGGATGGCGACGATGATGCCGATACCCACCACTACCAGGATCCCGCCCACCAAGAGCCGCCCACCTGGACTAGGGGATTCGCTGTCGAAGGCAGCCCAAAGAAACAGCACTCCAAACAAGATGATTACTGCCGCAAGGATGTAGCCGATGATCTTGCCAGTACTCATTGCCCCTCCATTCGATATGCGTTNTCGGNGGACAAACTCTATACGCTATTTCCAGGTAAAGGTTCGCACAACTCCAGTGGGACTGATCTGCTCACCGATCCGGTTGCCATCATCGTCGACGCCGGTCTGTCGCATGACATAGACCTGCCACGTGAAGCGCTGCGGGTCGGTCAGACCTTCAATGTAGAGGTCTGACGGCAACCGCCAGGATGTGGCCTTGGTCCAGACCACCGGCAGGATCTGGGCGATGATGCCTGTGCGCCGCACGCGGATCGTGTACCATTCGTCTGGGTCCAGAATGCCGACCGAGGCCCAATTCAGGATAATTACCGTGTCCGCACCCTCGAAAGCCGTGTTCTGCGGGGGACCCAACAGGGCGGGGGCTGGTCGGGCCGGTCCAGGCGTTGGCGTCAAGGTTGGCGTCGGCGTGTCCGTGGGGATGGGCGTGGCGGTGCCCACGGGGATGCGCAGTTGCTGTCCCACAGAGAGCGTGTCTCGGGTGAGTCCATTGATCTCTTTGATCTCGGCGATGGTCAGGTCATACTTGCCCGAAATAGTATACAGGGTATCGCCTTGTTCCACCTCGTAGGTCTCGTAGGCCATGGTCAGCGTGTAGTCAGGCGGCTGGACGATGGTCAGCTTGGTGCCGGCAACAATGTTGGTGGCATCAGTGATCCCGTTGGCATCCATGAGTGCTTCCACCGTGGTGTCATAGGTCCGGGCGATGGCGCTCAGGGTGTCGCCCGACTTGACTACGTACACAAATGGTGTTGGTGAGGGGGTCAGTGTTGGCGTAGGTGTGGACGTATTGGCTGCCGGCAAGGGGATAATCAGTTCCTGATCTACGCTGATGATGGTGTTCGTTTTGAGGTTGTTGGCATCAAGGATAGCCTGGGAGGTGGTGCCATAGAGCTTGGCAATGCTGCTAACCGTCTCGCCAGACTTGACTGTATGGCGCACCTGGTCTGGCGGCAGGGTAGCGGTGGGCGCTGGGGTAGGAGAATAGAGTGGCGTTGCCGACGGCGCTACCTCGTAGGTCGCTGTCGGCATGGCGGTGGCGGTGCGGCTGGG
>P_2C_Sed_3_UnCtyDRAFT_1000126_pt1 | contig 8305 bp, 7 predicted proteins | sample Pon2CUnioCityCA_4_FD_10232 | JGI IMG/M metagenome (IMG submission 10232)
CCGGGGGCAGACTGGTCCTACACCTCTATTGGCAGGCCCTCGAACCAATCGACCAGGACTATATGGCGCTGGTGCAGCTGGTAAATCAGGAGGGCGAATTCCTGATGTACGTCGATGGCTCGCCCACTGCCGGGCGCGACACCACCGATCGCTGGCATCCGGGCGTCCCCCTGGCGTCCCGGCACATCCTGCCGGTGCCTGACTATGGCGCGCCGGGGCAGTATACTCTGACCATCAGCCTTCATCCCTTCGGCAAACAGTCTTGGCTGACCGCAACTGGCCCTGATGGTTCGACGCTAGGTGATCACGTCGTCCTTCCAGTTACCATAGACCTGCTGGCTCCCTAGCGCGCACCCGGTCCCGCTGCCTTGCATGGAGAACCGCCCACCTGGTGCCAAGGCCGTCTCGGTAGACAGTTGCATAGCCCTGAGGTGGTACACATTTCCTATTGACGACGCTGTAGCCTGGGCATATACTGTCAGCGTAGGTATCATTCTGGAGAGGTGGGAAGTGACATTGAAGCGCAAGTCAACCGTCCACCTTGCCGTGGGCATGGTAGGAGCTGCCATATCGGCCATGCTCTTGGGCGCGCTGCTCATCTGTGCGACAAGCTGGAAGTTGCCAGGCTGGGTGATTCTAACCTACGGAGTACTGATCATCTATCTGGCACATCACGTCAGCGCTGCCCCCTGCTGGGACGAACCGGACACAGAATCACGGGCCAGGCCCCCCAGCAGAACCCACACCGGCGGCAAGGAGCGACTTGAAGAACGAACAGCCGAAGCCTTGGCCAAGTACCGCATCTGATCTCTAGCCTGTCAACCTCCAACCTGACAGTCCACCGCCAGCCCAGAAACCAGCCACACCTATCACGAAAGCCATGCCTGTGGGGCAAAGCCCTGGCACTGGCAACTTTGGCTATGCTCACAAGATAGCCAGTAGGTGCTCAGTCTGCTTCGCGCACCTGCACAACCAGGGCGTTATCATCAGATTGCTGCGTGCTGCCGGCAAATCGGAGAACTGCGTCCAGGATCGCATGCCGCTTGTGCCTCAGGACCACCATCTACCCCCACATAGTCGCTTACCGCCGCTTGCGCCTGGCCCACCACGCTCTCCTCATCTCTGCCACAAACCCTGCCGTGCCACCGAGCACCCATCGGACAGCCGTCCTGGCTTGACGAACACCAGGGAGACTCCTCCCAAACCGTGTCACCAGTTCACTTGCGGCTTCCTCCATCATGATAGGCTGCTGATAGCCCTCCTCCAACTCCTCGCTATTGCAGCATAGCCAGAGGTATAGGTCCGTCTCGGTACGACCTGGGAAATCCTGGAGTATGGCCCGCCGCCGGATGATTTCGATAATAGGGAAATATCGCATTTCGCACCAAAGCGTAACGGCTTCGTCGGGTGAGAGTTCTCGCTCCTCAACCCTGGAGAGGACGCTTTGGAACTGCTCGACCTCTTGCAGGAGCTTATCATATCCAGCCAGTTGCGTAAGCTCAAGATATAAGCTGGGGCACAGTCTGTCGATATGAGTACGTTCAAGGAACGCCTCGTGGGCGGCGATGCGCAGCAGCTCATCAATATCGCTGTCAGGCTGCAACTGCACCGGGGCATCGTATTCCCAGACAAGAGCCTCCATACTGGAGTATCCGCGGTGGCGTGCCACCGAGATACGGTGATGCCCATCGCGGACAAAGAATGCCTCGCCAACCTTGTAGAGTTCGACAGGGGGCAGGCTCTTCCCTGTGGCGACCAGTTGCTCAATGGCCTTCCACCGTCCTTGCAGATGCTCTTTGCGCGGGAAGAAAGCACGGGTAAAGTCTGGGTAGCGGCCCACAGTGCCCGCAATCTGTTGAAGTGATACGTTTTGGAGCCCCAAGTAACGTACCTTCCCAAGTTGCAGCTTCTCGTGCACATGGTCAAAGCTCAAAAGGTCTCCGGGCCGCCGTGTCAACGTTGCCAGGACCTCTTCGACAAATGCTGCGTTACGCGCCCGTCTCCACTCTGTGTTCTCCGATGGGAGTTGATGTGGTCTCACAGGATCACCCTTTGGTTTCTACTCAAGCCATCTAATGGCCTCGGTAACATGGATCCAACGCGCACAAGTCATTAGTCACACAGCCAACCACACACTTGAATTGCATCCGAACGCGTAGTCTGCCGTGCACCAAGCAGCTCACCCTCGCCCTACAAGCTGGGACGAGGGCGGACATCTTGACTACAGGTATATCGACAGCCTCCCTGCAGTTTAGAAGCTCCCGACAGCCTCCACATCCTGCTCATGGAATCGGAACAGGTGCTGCAGACCGACGAGTTCGAGGACTTTTTGCAGTAGTGAACCCTGATACCAACGACTGCACAGCATCCCAGTTCTTGCGTCTGCGCTGTGAGCGTGATTGAAAGGCATGATATGGTGCCCAAGTCTGAATACATTATAGCACAGCCTGCATGAAAGTCAATGGCAATTCGCGCTACCCACTCAGACCCAACAGTGGTCCCAGTTCAGAAAACTCTAACCAAACTCTAACCATTTTCAAACCCGCTCCTAACTTCCGTGATGTATAATTCGTGGTGCATAGGCTATGGCAGAAGGACATTCACAACCGAGCATCATCCCTTCTAACTTATTCTCTTTCCCCCCCAAGGGCGCGTTCGTTTCATCTTAAACCGGACGCGCCCTTGCCTTTCCCGCCATTTTTGCTGCAAACGTGCCAAGAGACAGCTCTCCCCTGCGCACCCGATGCTTCCTGTGCGCTGGCACCGGTTACGGCTACCCAGCGTGACACAGACTTCTTTGTGCCCCAGGAAGTCTTTGACGCGCATCAGAAGCCGTGCTAGAATGTCAGCCAATGCCAGGCCGGCCCTGGTACACAGGAGGCAGTATGATCACGTACTTCAACGGGGAGTTCTTGCCAAAAGAGGTTGTACGAATTTCGCCCGACGACCGGGGGTTCCTGTTTGCTGATGGAGCCTACGAAGTCATCCGTGCATACAAAGGCAACCTCTTCAGGCTGACGGCACATCTACAACGACTGCAGAACAGCTTGCAAGGACTCGGCATCACGGTGCTAGACACCAAAGAGCTGCAGGACGTGGCCGTCCAACTCATAGAATGCAACGACCTCGCCAGCGGCGACGCCGCGCTCTACATCCAGGTCACCCGCGGAGTAGCCCCGCGCACGCACTCGTTTCCTCCAGGGGACACTCCTCCGACGGTCTACATGTCAGCCTGGCCATTCCACGCCGTACCCGAGAGACTGGAGCATGGAGTCCGGGTCATCCTGGTCCCGGACATACGCTGGTTGCGCTGCGACATCAAATCTGTGGCGCTGCTGCCCAACGTATTGGCCAGCCAGCAGGCCAAGGAGAACGACGCCTACGAGGCGGTCTTTGTCAGGGATGGAATAGTCACAGAGGGCTCGCATGCGAACTTTGCTGCGGTATTCAACGGACACTTGGTGACCCATCCGAAAACCAACCACATCCTTCCTGGAATAACCAGGCAAGTGGTGCTGCAGCTGTGCGAGGAACTGGACCTGCCCTACCGTGAATCGCCCATCAGCGAAACGGAGCTGCGTGGGGCACACGAGTTGATGCTCCTGGGCACCACGACCGAGGTCATGCCGGTCGTTCAGGTCGATGACTGGCCGGTGGCCGACGGGCAACCAGGCCCCATAACCAAGACCCTCCAGCAGGCTTTCCGGCAGCTGGTGGCAGCTGAGTAGTCCCGGGATCATCATGCGCTCTACCTCCGGGAATGCGGAAAGAGCAGTACCGAGCTAGACGTTTGGGGTCACGGCGGGCTGTGCTTCCGCATCATGAGAGCAACGCATCATCGGAGGCTCAAAATGCACGTGTACCGCGATGAGGACGCAGATCTGAATCTGCTGGCAAACAGGCAGATCGCCGTGATCGGTTATGGGAATCAAGGCCGCGCACAGGCCCTCAACCTGCGGGATAGCGGCCTACAGATCCTCGTGGGAAATCGGGCGGATGATTATGCCACACGTGCCCGCGACGATGGCTTCAACGTAGCGTCCATTGAGGCAGCGGCTGCTGAAGCCGACTTGTTGATGATACTCATCCCTGACGAGGTCGCGCCGGAGCTCTTCGCACGAGACATCGCCCCTCATCTGGATGATGGGAAGGTCGTGGTCTTTGCCACCGGGTACAACATAGCCTTCGGGTTCATTATCCCTCCTCCGTGTGTGGATGTAGTACTCGTCGCGCCGCGCATGATCGGCGCCGGCGTACGAGATCTGTACCTGGCGGGCCGGGGGTTCCCCTCGTTCATCGGCGTTGCTCAGGACTATTCCGGCAGCGCCAGGGCAGTGGCCTTGGCGCTGGCAAAGGGAATAGGCTCGACACGTACGGGCGTGGTGGAAGTGACCTTTGCCCAAGAAGCAGAACTGGACTTGTTCACCGAGCAGTGCTTTGGTCCCGCCTTTGGGCACGTACTGACGACATCCGTCAACCTGCTGCTGGAAGAGGGCTACCCGCCAGAGGCCGTGCTGCTCGAGCTGTACATGTCAGGCGAATTTGCCTACACCCTGGGCAAGATCGCCGAGTTGGGTTTGGTCGAACAGAGCATGCTGCACTCCCGCACGAGCCAGTACGGGTCGATGTCTCGGGGTATCCGTTTTGTGATCCCCGAGTTGCGCACCAAGATGATGGAGGGCCTGGAAGAGATTCGAAGCGGCAAGTTCGCGCAAGAGTGGGCGGCTGAACAGGCAGCGGGGGCTCCCACCCTGCAGGCACTTCGGGAGGCGGCCCAGACACTTCCCCTGGTCGACTTGGAGCAGGAGCTACGGCAAGCCCTCGGCGATGTGCCCGCTGCTGCTCGTTTGGAGTACCGCAGCCAGCCAGCCGCTCCCGCGAATCTACCGGCACATCCCAAAGGCTGGCTGAGCCGCATCTTGGACCGGATTCGCCGCCTGCCAGATCGTGTGGACACGGGCGCTAGATCACAGCCTGCTACCGGCACGCTCAGCGAGAGCCAGATGGAAGAGGTGCTCCGCCGCTTCCTGTCCAGTGCCGAGCAGTCTGCACGATTGAAAGCCTTCGCTCAAGGGCGGGATCTGACCACCCACTATCTACTACGCGACTCGCAATTCGAATTCGCCATGGGCTTTCACGACGGTGAGGTGACTGCCGGGCTAGGTCCGCCGCCATCCCCGGCGGAAGTTACGTTAGAAACAGAAATGGAAGTGCTGGATGGCATGTTCACCGGTAGGGTCAATGCCATGCGGGCCTTCATGTCAGGTGGAATATCATTCAGTGGCGAGGCCAAGTTGGCAATCAGCATCCAGCAGATCCAGGATGATCTCCGCCAGCTGTACACAGATGCACGCAACACCGTTGTGTAGGCAGGCAAACAGGTCCCTAACCTAAAACTGCCGATCGATATGGAAGCACAAAGGAGCCCTGGCTACCAAAGCCTTGGGACAAGTGCTTTGCGCTCCTGGGGATAATCCGCGAAGGACTCGCGATACCACTGGTGATGGCTTTGTGCGCGAGGAGCAAGGTTGGCAGCCGTCCACATGGCAAAAGCCAATCCTGCTAGCGACCAGGTGGCAATGGCCCAGCCAATCCACTCGACAATCTCGCCAAAGTAGTTCGGGCAGGATATCCAACGGTACATGCCCCCTCTGGGGACTGCATACCCTGCTCTCCCATGCTCCCGAATGTCGCGAAGCGTGCGGTCCGCCTGGCGGTTGATGATGAAACCAGCCACAAAGATGAGTAGGCCTGCGACAAACCTCACGTCAAGCAACCAGGAGTTTGCATAGCCACCGGAGAAGGCAAATAGCCACCGCCCATTCAGGTAGCTGTTCAACGCATTGAACGTAAAACCCATGCCTGCGATCACGATCGGCATCCGCCTGCCCTCACCGCGCAGCCCAAAGGGGTAGATGAAAGAGCGGTGGATGTAATGGACTTCCCACATTAGCAGAAAGGTCAAAGCCGTGAGGGTGTTCCGGTGCTCACCCACCATAAAGCACACGGCAAACACCATGGGAGCAGGTGCCTCCATCACGATCCAGCCCAGCCGGTTATCCATGGTGGGGCCCCAGCCCTTGCGCTGATGCCTGCCATAAGGGGCAGCGACAAATACCAAGATGATGGCAGTCAAAGCTGCCACCGCCAACGAGCCAAGGAGCAAAAAGTCAAAAAGCTGTTCTTCGTTCATTCGCCCCCCGGAGAATCCACTAGTTGCCCGCCTGCAGCGGTCAGCGGAAACTGTCGGGCAGAGACCCCCATGCTTTCGAACCACTGCATAGTATCCACCACTGTACGTCGTAGAGGACGCGGCCGATATCCCAACTCGTTAGCGGCACGGGCATGGCTGATATTTCGGTTGCCCGCCAGCGGGACCAGCGCAGCCGAGGTATAGAGGGGTTGCTTACCCAGTAGATGGCACGCAGCGGTCACAAAGGGCGCGCCGACACGCGCCAACCCCATCGGACACACAAGCCGCGGCACTGGGGCACCGGTGATCTCCCTCGCCAGAAGTGCCAGATCGTGCAAGGAGGCCCAGTGGCCCGAGAGGATATACCTGGCGCCAGCCGGGGCGCGCTCGGCTGCATGCAACGCTCCCTTGGACACATCGCGAACGTCCACCCAATCGAACCCGCCCTCGACCAGCGCCCAGAGTCTGCCCTCGCAGATTGCCCGCAGGCCCGCATTGGGAAATCCCTGGCGGTAATCATAGGGCCCGATCATGGCTGTAGGATAGAGGATGACCGCATCGAGGCCGCGCGCCATGCCTTGCCTTACCTGTCTCTCTCCGGCAGCTTTCGAACTCGCATACGGCAGGGCACTCTGGCTCTGGACAAGGGGTCGGGACTCGTCCACAGGTTCGCACAAAGGCTCGCACTCCAGTACCTCGATGGAACTAAAGTGCACTAGTCGCTTCACGCCGCAGTGCAGGCACGCCTCAACGACGTTGCGTGTCCCCACGACATTGATCTCGTGGAGCCTCTGGTGCTCACCCATCGAGATGGAGATGTACGCCGCGGTATGGTAGACGATGTCGGCGCCGGAGAAGGCATGACGCAACGACTCCACGTTCATCACGTCACCAGCGATGACCTCAACATCCAGCCCTTCGAGCGCCCGTCTGTCACGATGAACCAGAGCGCGAACCTGTTGGCCGCGAGCACGCAACGTGCGCACTAGGCATCCGCCCAGGTGCCCAGCAGCACCGGTCACAACGACACCAGCCATGACTACCCCTGCCCCTCCTGCGACACAGTCTCAGACATTGAAGACCCCGCAACAGCTGCAGTCATTTTCTCCGCAACACGACGGCTAGGCTAGGGCCAGATTCCTGCGCGTTAGCCCAATGCTCCCCCAATGATCGGCCCGAGCCCACGGTCGCTCATTATACCCGAATCACGCTCTGACCGCAAGATTGGATTACGTCGACAGACCGGGTCGGTTTTTCAGCCCGCTTGCACAGCTGACGGATGGAACATGGGCAAGTGGAGAGGATAGAGGGCGAAACTGGAGGCCGGGGTTCTGCGAACGGGGAGCTATTCTGCTTGCATTACCTTGGGGGAGCTGTTATACTGGACGAGTTGCGCTGTTTGACAATCGGGCATCTTTGCGTGAGCCGACACGAGCAGTGTGGAGATAGGAATGCCTCGTGAGCGACAAACCAAGCAGAAAGATCAGCCGTCGCCGTTTCCTAAAGGGCAGTGCGATCCTGGGTGGCAGTTTGATTGCCGGAGGCCTTGGCTACCGGGCCTACCACAACCACACGGGTAGGGATTTCCGACCTGGACGGGCAAGCGCCTACTTGAACACCGTTGAGCCCAGTGCCAATCCCCAGGCTCTGCCCAACATCGTTATCGTCCTGGTCGATGACCTGGGCTACGGCGACTTGGACTCTGACAACATCGACACACCCAACCTGGACCGTATGGCTGCCGAAGGGGTGCGCCTGAACAATTTTTACGCCTCGGCATCACTGTGCTCCCCATCCCGGGCAGGGCTGTTGACAGGTCGCTATCCCGTCCGCACACTCGTGACCAACCCTGTGTATCCGTCCGGTGATCCCATGAACCTGCTGATGGACGGCTTGGGCCGCTACTCTTACGGGGTGAAGGATATCCCGGAGGACGAGGTGCTGCTGCCCGAGGCACTGAGCCGCAGGGGATACCACACCGGGATGGTAGGCAAGTGGCATCTGGGCGACAGGCTGGGCCATCTCCCCAATGATCGGGGGTTTGACTCTTTCTATGGCGTGCTCTACAGCAACGACGTCAGCCCCTACGCCATCTACCGCGACCGGGAGATA
>P_2C_Sed_3_UnCtyDRAFT_1000133_pt1 | contig 8056 bp, 4 predicted proteins | sample Pon2CUnioCityCA_4_FD_10232 | JGI IMG/M metagenome (IMG submission 10232)
CGTCCTCCAGCCAGTAATAGTAGGTAGCGCCCGCGACCGCTGACTCGTCCAGGAACGAGTAGGCCGCGCCCACGGTGCTGCCCGGATCCTTGCTGGGGATCAACGACAGGTTGATCTTTTTCATCTCGCCCACTTGCGAATCGGCGCGGTAGATGTTGAATCCAAGGTTATCCAGCTCGGTCGCCGTCTCCCAGTTCAGCATCACGCCGTTGTCCTGAGCAACTGCGTTGAACGCCGCCAGCTCCACCGCTGTGATCTGGTTCAACTTAAAGTTCACCGTCTTGTCGCCGCCGACGGTGGAGATGCGCGCCTGAATCGGGCCTTTCCACACACCCTCTAGGGTCTGCTGAGTCTCCGTGGGCGTCCGCGCTTCGGCAAAGAAGCAGAGCATATCCGGATGTCCTGTCCCGTCTACTGGGAATAGCGGATCAACCACGCCATTGGCGTCCAGGTCGAGGTTCACCTGTATCGTGGTCACGATCTCATTCAGGCAATTGCCGGTAGTGCAACCAGTCACCACATCCTTGTCGTTGATTTCGTCCACATAGCAGTAGGTGCCAGTCGAACTGCACTCGGCATAGACCACAGGCCGGTCATAGGGAGATGGCGGAGCCACTAGGTCACCCCCGTCCCAGTTTGTATCCCCATTGCGATCGCAACTGATCAAACTCCACTTCCGCGTCGCCTGAAAGCCCGGGGCACCGTCCAGGTCCGTGTGATAGAGACCGTAGTACATATCTCCCGCCCAGCGCGTGCTTCCAGCGGCAGTAGGCCACAGATCGGTGTCAAAATTGAGTTCGTGCAGGAAGGGAACCCACGTACCGTCCCAGGGAACGACCACGTTGCTGTTCTGAAAGATCTCTTGAGCTGTGTCCCAGGCGTAGACCACTGCGGTAGCCTTCAGATCCGCCTGCACGGCGATGGGGGCCACCAGCAAGCCAACCAGGACCAGGGCAAGGATCACCCTCATCGAGATTCCCAAGAGCTTCCGCCGGTCTGTCTTTGTATCGTACTCCATTGCTGCCTCCTTCGGCTTGTTTCTGGTGCGAGCTCCCCCCGGGAATGCCCGCGCTCTCCGATACCAGAGCTCAAGGGCTTTGGTACTACATTCGTTCGAAAGGCTGATCTATAGATTAGAATGTGGAAGTCGAGGTTGCCCCAACATAACAGGTCTGGAAAGTAGCACAGATCGCCCGTCCGAATGCGCTCACTTAGTATACCGCAAAACTGCAAAAAAGGCAACTGTCTGGCTGCAGATTTTCGATCAATTCATATAGACCCGGACCCCATTCAGACACAATCCATGCTGAAAAGGGCCTGAGCCTGTTCGTCGATCGTGTATTTGTCGATCTAGCCGGCGGCTGCCACCTGCCAGAATCTTCTAGTCCTCATCCACTCCGGAACACTTTGGGCCCGGCTGGGCGCCAGCATCCAGACGGGACATCCATAGGGCTGCCGTCACTCCCACTGGCCCGGCATGGGCGCCGGTCGGGGCCGGGACGGCAAGCATCTGGCACGAGGCATCTGGACCGACACCGGGCCATTCATCGTGCCCGCGCCTCCCAGATCGATATCCTCCAGCCAGTATTCGTAAGCCATACCCGGCTGTGCCGAGCGATCCACAAACTGGTACCTGCTGCCCACCGTGCTACCCGGGTCCTGGCTGGGGATCAGCCGCTCGTTGAGCCGGATCTGTTCGCCGCCGCCAGCGTTGGCCCGGTACAGATTAAAGCCCACATTGTCCAGCTCGGTCGCCGTCTCCCAACGGACCATCACGCTGCCGCCCTCCAGGTCAACACTGAAGGAAGCCAGCTCCACCGCTGTCGGGTCGGGATACAACATCAGGGTCTTGGCCCCGTCGGCGTCCATGATTCGGACCGGCAGCGGGAAAGTCCAGTTATCCTCCCAAGCCTCATAGTCCGGCGTCAGCACCTCCGAGTATACGCATAGGGCCACAGCATCTGTGAAACGGGGGTCATCCACGACTCCATCGCAGTCGGTGTCGATGCTAATAACCAACATCGTGGACAGCTCTTTGAGGCAGTGCTCTTCGGTTGCGACTGTGCAGTCATCCTCCTTATCCTGATAGTACACCGGGTCGGACGTAAGATCCGTCAGGATATTGCAGTTGGCGCCACCTGGCGTGCAGTCCGCCAGCTTTAACTCCGGATGGACATCAAAGTCCAGAAACGGTCCAACCAGCAGGTCATCGCGGTCCCAAATGCCGTCTCCATTGAGGTCGCAATCGATCAGCGTCCAGTTTCGGCTCTCCTGGAATCCCCGAGCGCCCTCGGGTTCGTTGTCCACATGAGGCAAGCCATACTCGATCCAGCCGGCATAGCGGGTGGTCTTGGTGGGATCAGCGCAGATCTGGGGCTCATCAGGCTCCGGCGGCCGATCGAGCTGGTCAAAATAGATCTCCTGCAGCAGCGGTATCCACGATCCATCCCACTCGATCGTGGCATGCCCCCATTCGAACGCATCCGCTGTTACGTCCCACGAATACGCCAGGGATGTGGCCTTTAGCTCCGCCTGGACGGCAATGGGCGCCACCAGCAGGCAGGCCAGTAGTAGCGCAAGAGCCCCGCGCACAGCAAGCACACGCAGCCCTTCCGGCAGTCCCCTGCGACTGTTCCTCCTCATTTTTGCCCCCTTTCAGGTCATACAGTAGACGTCCTATCCTGTACCTAGATGATGTGTGGTAGCATAGGGCATATATGCTCAAGAGCCGCCCGTGAGAATCGCCTTTTCCAAGGAAGACAGCGATATTCATTTGTTCCGCCACAGCCTTGTGAGCGAGAAAACCCCGAGATAGCCAGGTATTGCTGCTACAAGTTCACTCTATATACCGCTGGAGTACTACGAAAAGAAACGGGGCATGCGAGAGATCCAGCGGTTCTAAGCAATGCCCCTCGCGCCATTCTGGCACGCATGAATAGTGGCGCAACACACGACCAGGTGTGCTACGATCGCAGAGCAACCGCCCAGACCGGTATCTTCCCAGGCAGTTCAGTAGATGCCCCATCAAACCCTTTGCGCAGCACGACCACCTGCCAGATCCAGTGTCGGCACCTGCAGAACAGTCTCACCAGATTGCATGCCTAGCCCTCGCCGCAACAGCACGCGCACCCTGGCATCAAGCTCGCCCACACTGGGCGGCTTGACCACAAAGGAATCGGCCCCCTGATCCAGGCTCTGGATCTTGGCCTCAGGCGTGTCGTCAACGAGTACGATGATCGGGATATCAGACAGACGCCTTATGCGCTGCAAGACCTCCCAGCCACGGATGTCCAGGACAATCAGGTGCGGCTGGCACAGCCCAACCTGAAAGAGTCCGGCAACCCCGTCCGATGCCGTGACCACACAGAACCCTCGACGGCGAAAGGCCTGGGCCAGATGCTCCCGCACCGCCCTGTCGCGTACTACGAACAGAATTCGTCTCTCCACAGCGCTTCTCTCCGGCTACTCTTATTGTAGCAGAGACAAGTTAGAACCGGGTCTGAAACGAGTTCGGGTTCGGTTAGAGATCGAAACCAGACGCAGATCAGCCACCTGGTCGGTGCCGAGATCGGCCAGACAGCCAATTCGGCGGCGCGCAGCATGTGCCGTCGTCGATGGAATCATCAGGAGGCTGCCTCTGGCGCAAAGGATCCTCTGGTCACACTGGACAGCCAGGCGGCTGCCTAGACATCGGCCATGTAATAGCCCGTTCCTCGCTTGGTCAAGATGTATCGGGGGTTGCTAGGATCGGCCTCGATCTTGCGCCGCAGATACCAGATGTAGAGTTTGACATTTGCCGTGCTGTCCTCGTAGCCCGGCCCCCAGACATTATCCAGGATCTGATCGGCAGTCAGCACCCGCCCGGCGTTGTACGCCAGACAGAGAAGGAGCCGGTATTCCGTAGGCGTCAGATCCACCGGCTCGCCGCGGACCTTTACCTTTTGGGATGCGGGATCTATGCTCAGCTGGCCATCATCGAACTGCAGTGCAGGGCCCTCGTCCGATGCTGAAATTCCCTTGCGCCTCAAGACAGCGCGGATCCTCGCCTTGAGCTCTTCCATGCTGTACGGCTTGGTCACATAATCGTCCGCACCGCTATCCAGTCCGTGGACCAGGCTCTCCTCTCCTCCTACCGCGGTCAGCATGACCACCGGGACATCGGAGAATTCCCGCAGCCGCCCCAACGTAGTCCAGCCATCCATCTCCGGCATCATTACATCCAGCAGAACCAGATCTGGCCGGTAGTTGAAGGCAAGGCGAAGACCGTCTACGCCGTTGTTGGCAACTTCGACCTCGTAGCTCTCTTCGGTGAGGGCGCGCTTTAGCAGCCAGGTTGATTCCTGCGAGTCATCGACAGCAAGGATCTTGATCGCCATTGCAGTTTGTGATCCCCCCTTTGAACAGCACGTTCATTATACCACGGCGCTAGCAGGTGTCAAGAACAAAGGAAAAGTGACATAGATCAGACGTATTTGGATTCGGACAGCTAGCGGAAGAACCCTGACCCCTCTCCCATGATTGAATCTACAAACGCCCCATATAGCACCCAGAAAACGATGTCACAGTGTCACAGTTGTCACAGTAATTTGTGGCTCGCGAGAGGCTGTCGAAACAAGAGCGTACCGAAGATCTAACGTTAGCACGAAGGACAAACCCCTTCGTCACTTTGCGCTGGATGCCACACACCTGGCGCCAGAGATCAGAACCACTTCAGGCTCAAAGCGGCCTACTCAAGAGCCAAAACGGGCCCCAACGCCGACTTGCATCCCGCACCATCTGTGCTAGAATTGGCTTCATGACGACCGAAGCGCCCGAGCAGCTACAAGAGAAACTCGCCGCTCTGCCCACCAAGCCTGGCGTCTATCTCATGAAGGATGCTAGCGGCAAGGTCCTCTATGTGGGCAAGGCCGTCAGCCTCCGCGCCCGCGTCCGTTCCTACTTTCACGCCTCAGCCAGCCACAATCCCAAGACCCAGCGCCTCGTCGCCAACATCGCCGACATCGACTTTATCGTAACCGCCTCCGAACTGGAGGCCCTCATCCTCGAGAGCAACCTGATCAAGCGCCACAAACCCAAGTACAACGTCCGCCTCAAGGATGACAAGCGCTACCCGTACATCAAGGTCACCTGGCAGGAAGACTTTCCCAAGGTGCTCATCGTACGCCGCATGAAGCGGGATGGCGCTCGCTACTTTGGCCCGTTTACCGCTGCCTGGGCCGTGCAGCAGACACTCCACACGCTCCGCCGCATCTTTCCCTACCTGACCTGCAACCGCACCATCACGGGCGAGGATGAGCGAGCCTGCCTGTACCTGGATATCGGCCTTTGCCTGGGCCCGTGTGTGGGCGCCGCAAGCAAGGAAGAATACCGCGACATGATCGATCGCTTCTGCCAGTTCTTAGAGGGCAAGGCGGACGAGATCGTCGCTGGCCTCGAAGCCAAGATGCAGGCAGCTTCAGAGCAGTGGGATTTCGAGCAGGCTGCCACCTACCGCGATCAGCTCGACGCCATCCAGCGAGTCATCGAAAGGCAAAAGATCGTGTCCACAGCCATGGCTGACCAGGATGTCGTCGCCTTTGCGCGCGCAGACGGAGATGCCTGTGTCCAGGTATTCTTTATCCGCCACGGGCGGCTCATTGGGCGCGAGTACTTTGTCCTGGACGGCACTGCCGAGGAGACCGATACCGAAGTCGTGGCCTCTTTTGTGAAACAGTTCTACGACGAAGCAGCCTACGTCCCTCCCGAGATCCTGCTGGCGCACGAGATCGACGAGGCCCTGATTGTCCAGAAATGGCTGCGCAGCCGAAGGGGCAACAAGGTAGTACTCAGGGTGCCCCGCCGCGGCCACAAACGCGACCTGGTCAAGATGGCAGCGGAGAACGCCACCGAGACGCTCGCCCATCTCCGCGCCCAGTGGCTGGTGGATGAAGGACGGCAGGCCAAGGCGCTCGCCGAGTTACAGGAACACCTGGCTCTGGACGAGCCGCCCACCCGCATCGAGTGCTACGACATCTCCACCACCCAGGGCTCAGCCACCACAGGAGCTATGGTCGTCTTTGCCAAGGGAGTACCTCGCAAGAGCGACTATCGTCGGTTCCGAATTCGCACTGTCGAGGGTACCGACGACTATGCCAGCATGCGCGAGATGCTCCGCCGCCGCTTTCGCCGCATCACGGAAAAGCCGGAGGAGCAAAAGGCGCCCGGCGGCAAAGAGTCAGCCTGGCACCTTTTTCCCGACCTGTTGGTCGTGGACGGGGGCAAGGGCCAGCTCAACGTCGCACTGGAGGTACTGGACGAATTCGGCCTGAGAGATCAGATACCGGCTATCGGCCTGGCCAAACAGGAGGAAGAAGTCTTTCTGGCCAACCGCTCGGCTCCTGTGCGCCTGCCCCGCGCTTCTGAAGGCCTCTACCTGCTACAGCGCGTGCGCGACGAGGCCCACCGCTTTGCCATCACCTACCACCGCCGGGTGCGGGGCCGTCAGACCATCGTCTCCCAGTTGGACGGTGTTCCGGGCATCGGTCCCAAGCGGCGCTCGGCCCTCCTGAAACATTTCGGTTCGATCGATGCCATCCGCGCCGCCTCTGTGGAGGAGTTGGCTGCCGCGCCGTCAATGACCCGCAAAGCAGCCGAACAGCTCAAGATGAGCCTCTAGCTACTCCAACAAAAAAACCTCCCGCAGACTGGCTGTTTGCCACCCGCGGGAGGTTGATTGCACCGGCGTGCTTACTGACGGAAAAAGCTTACAACCCCTTCCACAAATTCCACGATCGCCTCGATGATGGCCTCAAAGATGTTGCGCGAGTCAGCGCTATCTTGCTCTTGGGCCCCAGGTGGGTTCTCCCCATCGCCGCTCGGTTCCGGCAGGTCGAGCGCGGGCGCATCCCCCACGCGCACCTCGTAAGCAGTGTCCTCCACCACCACAACCACGTGATCTCCGACAGCAAAGTAGCGCCCCCACTCGGGCCGCGCTGCGATGAGCGCAAAGTAGTCGTCGCTGCCAAAGCTGACGGGCACCGTCTCCATCTTGTCCGGGTCAAAGGTGGTGTCGGTCCATACACCCTCATATAGAATAAAGGTCTTGTCACCAGCATACTTGATGGGGTTGACGGCATTGCCCCACTCGTCAGTCGTCCCTCCTGCAATTCCTGGGACCATGGTCGGCGCCATCGCGGGCGCTGCGGCCTCCGACAGCACTTTTTCCTGCATGCTGCGGTCCACAGCCGCCTCGCCGACCATCTCGACCTCCACTTCGTCAACCACCGTCTCGACAATCTGAGCACGCCCCTCCTCGCTCAGCGCCATCTCGGTCTCTTCTACCAGGAAGGAAGTATAGGGTGTGATGATCCCATAGCGGATCGACAAGCCCACAATCTCGTCAACCAGTTCCTTTTGCTCACCGTTCAGCCGTATCTGTTGCAGCAAGTAGCCGATCTTGCGCGTGGCCCATAGCCGGGAGATAAAGTCAGTGCCGCCCGACCGCTCAAAGCGCAGGTCGTCGTAGCGAAAGGTCTGTACCCGGCCGTTCACCTCGCCCTCAAGCGTGATCTCCGCCTCTCCACCATCGGCATAGCGGCCTACCACCACCAACTGCGTCCCGGCAAACAGATCCGGCAGGGGATACGGATAGACATCCTCGACATCGATCTCTCCGAAATCGATCTCGATGTCAGCGAGCAGCGGCGTGCTAACCTTGGCATAGAACGCCGAAACCTTCTCGTCAATCGCATCCTCCGGCCGCACGTAGCCACTGGCGCCCCGGTGGTTCACCGCGATCGTGTCCAATAAGGCCGTATTCACATCAAAGCCTACACCAAAGGGAAAGATGCGTGCGTTATCCGGTGCGGCCTGGCCCACATTGTCGATGATACGCTCGATCTCTACCTCTCCGACTGTAGGCAGGCCATCGGTGAGAAAGATGATAATAGCGGGCCGGTCGCCTTCAGTCAAGGACAGCGCCTCCAGCAACGCGCGGTTTATGTCAGTGGAGCCATTAGCCTCGAGCCGCGCCACAAAGTCCCTGGCCTCCCCAGCCTCATCGGCCGCCACCAGTTCG
>P_2C_Sed_3_UnCtyDRAFT_1000137_pt1 | contig 7976 bp, 7 predicted proteins | sample Pon2CUnioCityCA_4_FD_10232 | JGI IMG/M metagenome (IMG submission 10232)
CAACGTGAGACTCGCCCGAGTTCTCACCGGTGACTGTGGAATCAGACCCGGCGGAGCCGGATCTTGGATCCTGGTGCTCCTTGGATAGATGGTTCTTCTTATGTTGTCGATGATCCGCATGTGGTTCCTCCGCATGTGGATCATCCACATGTGGATTATCGACATCTGGTTGACTGCCGCTGTCATTGCCAGCAGGGTCTGCCAGCACCAGGGTGAGGGTGGTCGCATCAAAGCCGACCGAGATGTGCTCCAGGCCATCGTCCCAGGCGTCGGGGAAGATTCGGTAGAGGTGGCGGCCAAAGGTGCCGTCCGACCTGCGCTCGCGGTACACCTCCAGGACCCGATGACCCTCGATTCGAACGTCTTGCAGGTGGGTCCGTGCGGAAGCAAGGGCGTGGGCTGTCGAGATCCCGGTGCTAGCGCTGATCGAGCGGTTGCTGGGGAAGGCCCACCCGTACGCGTCGGTGTGTAGGGCGATCTTCATGAACACGGCAAAGGGATTGCAGCTCTTACCGGTGTTGAAGTGGTGGATCTGGTCGCGCAGGGCGACTGCCACCTCGGCGTAGATGACCTCCTCCGTGCCATGCAGGGAGAGCTTGCGTCCTCGAAAGATAGTAATCAAAAAAGCACCTCCGAATGAGAATGGTTTCCTCATTCGGGGGTGCTTGCGTTTCTCAGGCTTCTGTGCTATAGTGCCTGAGCAGCAGGACCCTGTTCTATACCGGTTCTGTCTGGGTTTGGCAACGGGAGACCGGGCGGCAAGGTTTCGATCCCATCATAGGGAACGTAACCAAGGGAGTCGCGCCCGTCGCTCCCGCCAGAATCTGTCTGGCATGGCCCTCTTCGGAGGGCCATTTGCATTTCTGGGGATCCCCTTGTGCGCGGGTACTCTCTGACTCTCACACTTTTGCTGTGTTCAGGGTGTTCTAGTACAGTGCTTTAGGGTTCTGGTCGCTGTCTGCCTTGAGCCGGGCTGCTGCATGGGCCTTCGGATCTGGAAGTCTGTGCGGAGTTCGGAAAACCCTAAAGGTCGAGGAGTACTGTGACACTGTGACGCTGTGACATGATTTTGTGGGTGCCACGTTGGGTCGCTTGCCTGCCTCCAGTCGCCAAATGTGCCTGGCCGTCACTATGCTCACCTGGTGAGCACGCCATCCACTCCACGTCGCGAGCCGACAGACCTCGCCACTTGCGCACGGCCTGGAGCCGTGCTCCGTCGAATGTTGGTTCTTTGCCTTTCATGCTTTCCTCCTCAATCTTCCTGCTTGATTCTGGCGCTGCAGCCTCCGTACAAACAGAGCCTGCGTCAGCTTGACCCCCACGTCATGCCAGGATATAATGAGATTAGGCCTGACCGTTGTAACTGACCTAGAGACAGACCAAAGGACGTGGACGATGAGCAAACAATCTGAACTGGAAAAGACGATTGAGGCCTTGCCTGCTCCTGCCCAGAAAGAACTGGCCGATTTCATTGGCTACCTCCAGTACAAGCACCGCCTCGATCCCTCCGGCGAGGTGGTGAAGCTGGGTGGGCTGTGGGCCGACATCGACTTTGACGTGGCAGACGAGGATGTCCGCAGTCTGCGCCAGCAGGTGACCCGCCAACTAGCTGACAAAGTGTAGTGCCATGGACTACCTGGCTGATACCGTAGCCATCGTGCGCCACCTGCGCCAGCATCCCGCCTTGGGACGCCAGGCCGCCAGCACTCTCCAGGAAGCAGATCAGGGCATGCATAGGATCTATCTGTCGGCCATCACCTTGATGGAAGTGTTGTATCTGTCGGAAGCCGGACGCATTGACCTGCCCCTGGATGAACTGGTAGCCATTGTTTCCCGCGCCAGTAACTACAAAGTCGTCCCAGTGGATGCAGACGTCACCTTGGCTGCCGTCGGGATTGACGACGTGCCCGACTTGCACGATCGGATCATTGTCGCCACGGCCCGACACCTGGGCGTGCCGATTCTCACCGGCGACCGGGTTATTGCCGCTTCTCAACACGTTCAAACCCTCTGGTAGTCCTCACGACCGTCGTTGTGGTCCACTCCTCTTTCACAGAATCGACCTGGGCCTGGCGCAGTTTGGCGTCCACGAAGGAGGCTGTTGCCTTGCGGAATAACAGGGGCGCGCTGCCCGTTGATCCGGCAATGGTGACAACATGGCGTGCCTGCGGGGTCCTGTGGTCTACCATGCGCCGACGCAGGCTGGAGGCAAATCACTCCACGGGCGGCAGTTCTATCGCGATGTCACAGGGCGAGGGATGCCTGTCGCTCCCGCCAGAATCTGTCTGGCATAGCCCTCTTCGGAGGGCCATTTGCATTTGTGGGGATCCTAATCCGCGCGGGTACTCTCTGACTGTATCACTATCTGTGCGTTTTGGGGCACGCTTGGTCAAGCTCCGTGATGCCCAAAGGCGCGGATATCGCACAGCCCTGTCGGGCCTGCCAGCTCTATTCCCCTGCTCGTCCGGGCGATGACTGAATAGTACTGGAAATCGCCATCGAGATGGCGGTTTACCTGAGCGAATACAGCCCTCCGTGAACGATCTTCGCTGAAGCCTGGCCCAAAAATCAGAGAGCCGCCCTGCTGTTCTGCCACTGCATCTGCACCCGCGCCCGGAGTTTTGGTTGCCCCTGAGTCTGAGCCAACACCTGCTCCTGTATCAGGCGCCGGCTTTCAACCTCATCTACTCATCCCAGCTCACCTGACGCTGCTCAAGATCACCCGTGCCCACGTCGCCCCGGTTCTGTTGTTCGTAGTCCCCCTGGAAACTGGCCTAGTGGCGTAGAGGAAATTCCCCAGATGGCCGATGCCTGGCCATCGCTGGTGTGATATACTCGGCTCAATCGGCTTTCCATCACGCCGCGAGGGGGCATGAGCCTTGAGAAATCTAGCCATTTCTATCCTTTTCTTGGTTTTTGGGCTGCTGGGTGTCTTGGCACTCGGCCTCCCATGCCACTCTGTCTTTCCCACGAATGACAATGAGATCAGTTTTAGAGGAGGTGATTCAGGGGAACGATCTGCTACGCCCTCCACCCGGGCTTCCACACCCGGCCAGTCCGCGGTCCAACGCCGCGCCCAGTTCGAGCAGCAAACAACTCATGATAGGAGGAGCAACCGATGTTAGCAAGCAAACGAGTAGCCATTCTGATCGTCCTGGTCATGGTCGCCACCACCGTTCTGGCGGCGTGTGGCCCCACGCCCGAGCCTGAGGTCATTGTCCAGACGGTGCCGGTCGAGGTCACCAAGATCATTACGGAGGCAGGCGAGGAAAAAACTGTCGTCGAGACGGTTGTGGTCGAGCGCGAAGTAACAGCTGCGCCGCCCACCGAGGAGCCGCCCACCGCCATGCCCGAGCTGGCCGAGTCCGACACCGTCGTCTTTGCCATGCAGCAGGAGCCCGACACCCTGCACCCGTTCATTACCTCCATGACCGCCTCCAACCAGGTGCTCGGCGCGCTGATCATGGGCTGCATGGCCCAGAACGAGGCCGCCGAGTGGGTGAACCTGGGCTGCGACGGCGACATCCCCACGCTGGAGAACGGGGGCGCCGAATTCGTGGGCGAAGGTACCGAGCAGCACATGGAGATCACCCACAAGATCCGCGACGGCTGGCGCTGGACCGACGGCACGCCGGTGACGTCCACTGATATCATCTACACCTGGAAGCTGATCATGGACCCCGAGTTCCAGATCCCGGCCCGCGACCAGACGGAAAAGATCTACGAGATCGAGGCGGTAGACGACCAGACCTACATCGTCAAGCTGATGAGCCAGGATCAGGTCCGCGCCGCTGCCGCCGGGACGCTGGAGGGCGAGGTGGACTTTGCCGCTTTCCAGGAAGACTATGTTGCCCTCGGCTACGGCGAATGGGAAGGCCCAGTGGTCGACCCGGTCTACTGGACCGTCGGCAGCATGGGCTGGCTACCGGCCCACGTATTGCAGGACATCCCCGCAGCCGATCAACCGTCGAGTGAATTCGCCCGCAACCCGCTGAGTGACAGCGCCTACGTGCTGAAGGAGTGGAAGGCCGGGCAGGAGCTCGTCCTCGAGCTTTCCGAACTGCCCTTCCCGCTGGGCGAGCCGGCGATCAAGACTATCATCTTCCGCATCTACGGTGAGACTTCGGCCATCATCAACGCCCTGAGGCTCGGCGAGGTGGACGCGGTTATGAGTTCCACCGGCGGCCTGACCGTTGCCAACGTCCCCGACCTCGACCCGATCGAGGCCGAAGGACAGTACACGGTGTATTACCAGCCCAACTATGCCTGGGAGCACATCGACTTTAACGTCGAAAAGTGGCCCCTGGACGACGTGCTGGTGCGCAAGGCGTTGTACCACGCCATCGACAAGCAGCAACTGGTCGATACGCTCTACTACGGCAGGCAGGGCACCACCGACCTGGCGATCCCCAAGGGGCTGTCGTGGGCGTACACTGAGAACTATGTGAAATACCCGTACGACCTGGACGAGGCTGCTGCGCTGCTGGCCGAGGCCGGCTGGGACTGCTCGACCGATCCCTGCACCAATGCTGACGGCGAGAAGCTGGAGATCACCCTGATGACCACCGACCGTGGCGACCGCCAGGCGCTGGCCCAGGTGATCCAGCAGATGTGGCGCCAGCTAAACGTCGGCGTCAACATCCAGTTCCTCTATGGTCGCGGGCTCTTTAGCGCCTGCGAGGCGGGCGGGCCGCTCTACTGCGGTACCTACGACGCCGCCATCTACACCGTGGCCACCGGCGACGACCCGGCCTTTGACGGTTGGTACACCTGCCAGGGCATCCCCACGGCAGAGAACAACTACTCGGGCCAGAACTTCCCCCGGTGGTGCAACGAGCGAGCCGGGGAGATCCTGGCCATCGCCGAGAAGGACTTTGAGGTGAGTCTCTCGCGCGAACAGCGCTATCCCTACTACGAGGAGTTCTTCCAGCTGTGGACCGACGAAGTGCCGGTCATCCCGCTCTTTTCCAATACGCGCGTCTTTGTGGGCCGCGTCGGCTTTGAGAACCTGAAGCCCGGTCCCACCCAGTACTCGCCGGATACCTGGAACTTCTGGGAGTGGACGCTGAAGAAGTAGCTACTTGATTCGGGGGAACATGGTGGTAGAGACGCCCCGCCGGGGCGTCTCTACCAACCCCCTGGAGACGGGTACCACAGGAGGAGAGTCACAGATGACTAGCTATATCATCCGCCGGGTGGCACAATCGCTTGTCCTGCTGTTCTTCATCTCGATGCTCATCTACGTGGTGCTGAACCTAGTACCGGGCGGCCCCTTTGACATGCTGCGCTTGAACAACCCGCGCATCACCCAGTCGATGATCGACCGCCTCAATGCCCTGCTCGACCTGGACAAACCGCTGCTGCCGGGCAAGTACTGCGCGGTCGTGGGCGGCGAGGAGCAGCCGTGCGTGTTCGACCAGGGGCGATACGTGCGCTGGCTGGGCAACGTGGCCCGCGGCGACTTTGGCAACTCGTGGACCATGCAGACCGGCACGCCGGTCATCGAGATGATTCTCCAGCGGCTGCCCTATACGCTGCTGATGACCGGCCTGGCGCTCATCGTGGCGCTGGCGGTGGCTGTGCCCATCGGCATCTACTCGGCGGTGAAGCAATACTCGGCGACCGACTACCTGGTCACTACGCTGGCCTTCTTCGGGCAGTCGATGCCCACCTTCTGGACCGGCCTGATGGCGGTGGCGATCTTTTCGGTGGCGCTGGGCTGGTTCCCCACCGGAGGCGTCCGATCCATCGGCGCGGAGGGCGACATTGTCGAGGCGCTGGCCTATGTCTTTAGTCTCGGCAAGCTGAATCCCGAGCTACAGGGCCAGGCCTTNGNNCTGATCGTCGACGGGCTGCGCCACCTGGCGCTGCCGGTGCTGGTGCTGGCCTATTTTAACCTCGCCGGCTGGAGCCGCTTTACCCGGGGCTCGATGCTGGAGGTGCTCCGCCAGGATTATATGCGCACGGCGCGGGCCAAGGGTCTGAAAGAGCGCATCGTCATCATGAAGCACGGCCTGCGCAACGCGCTGATCCCGCTGATCACCATCCTGGCGCTGACCATACCGGGCCTGATCGGCGGCGCCATCATCACCGAGACGATCTTTTCCTGGCCGGGCATGGGCCTGATGACCATCAACGCCATCGCGAATAATGACTGGCCTGTGGTTCAGGGGTTGCTGGTGATCCAGGCCTTCCTGGTCGTCTTTTCGAACCTGACCGGCGACCTNCTCTACGGCGTGGTCGACCCGCGCATCCAGTATAGNTAGGGGGACACCATGGCTGCGAATGTTGAANTGATGCAACTGGAACCNACGACCACCCANAAGCCGGTCGGCCAGTGGATGCTGGTCTGGCGCAGGCTGCGNAAGCACAANCTGGCGATGGCNGGCCTGGCGGTGTTTGGCCTCGTCGTCCTGGTGAGCCTGCTGGCGCCCTTGATCGCGCCCTACTCCTACGAGGAGATCAACCTGACCAATTCGTACGCGCCGCTCTTTGCGCCCGGCGCCGAGGGAGAAGCGCCCCACATATTGGGTACCGACAAGCTGGGACGCGATCTCTTTTCGCGGCTGTTGTACGCAGGCCGGATCTCGCTGGGGGTGGCCCTGGTGGTCACAGTGTTGACCACGGTGCTGGGCACGCTGGTCGGTGCGGCGGCGGGCGCCTTTGGCGGCATCACCGACACGGTGCTGATGCGCTTTGCCGACGTGATGCTGACGCTGCCCTTCCTGCCGATGGTGCTGGTGCTGTCGAGTAGCCTGCGGCAGTATGCTGTCCTGCAGGATTTTCTTGGATCGTCGATGAGCGTGGCGATTATCATCTTTGTGCTGCTGATATTTGGCTGGATGACCAACGCCCGGCTGGTGCGGGGCTCGGTGCTCAGCCTGCGAGAGCAGGATTTCATCGCTGCCAGCCGCTCTCTGGGCGCCGGCAACGGGCGCATTATCCTCCGCCACCTGGTGCCCAACTCGCTGGCGCCGATCATCGTTTCGGCGACACTGGGCTTTGGCACGGTGATCATTTCCGAGTCGGCCCTGTCGTTCCTGGGATTTGGGATCATGCCGCCGGTGCCCACCTGGGGCAATATGCTCAACGAGGCGCGCAACTCGCCGCTGCAGTACCTGTTCACGCAGGCGCTATCACCCGGACTGTGCATCTTTTTCACCGTGCTGGCGATCAACTTTATCGGCGACGGCCTGCGCGACGCGCTGGACCCGCGCCTCAAGACCTGACGGACAGGAACGATCCCGTGGAGAAGGGCGAGATGTCTCACGGTACGAGCAAGGCACAGAGCGTCAATACGTTGCGCCCCAGCGCCAATCCGAGCGCCGACTATGCCCGCGCGCACGGGCCGGTGTGGCCCAAGGCCCGGACGGGGGGACAAGGCCGCCGCCCGTCAGCGCCTCAGACGGAGGCGCCCCCGGTCCCACCTGGCGACCGCACACGACCGCTCAAGATGCTGGCGCTGGTGGGTGGATTCATTGTGCTGGTGCTTTACGGCACCGTTGCCTTCACCTCGGGGGACGTGCTCTGGTTCGTCAAGCGGTTCGACAGCAATCCGGCGCACATCGTCGTCTATCACGGTAGCGGCGCGCGGACCGAGTTGTCGCCCGGCGACCCGGGGTTTGAGACGCTAGCCCAGGCTATCAAGAGCTGCATCTCGCAGGGGCTGGTGCGCCCGTCAGGCATCGGCCTATCGGACGCTTCGCTCCTCGACGCCTACACCCGCTACGTCACCGTCGAGGTGTTCTTTTCGGAGCCCGTCAAGCTCCATGCCTGGTTCAACACTGAAGAGCCGACGCGCATGCTCTTCCCGATCACGGGACGCCACTCGGATCTCTCCATTGTCGTGCTGGGCATTGGGGGCAAATACCTTGCCAGCCCACCCGTGCTCAAGACGATGGAGCCGATCCGCCAGGCGCTGCGGGAGCTGGGGTACTACTAGGTGCGGGCCCTCACCCCTAGCCCCTCTCGGGAGA